>Ga0181562_10000275_pt1 | contig 41474 bp, 38 predicted proteins | sample 011ome_26_FD_139344 | JGI IMG/M metagenome (GOLD analysis project Ga0181562, IMG submission 139344) | Coastal salt marsh microbial communities from the Groves Creek Marsh, Skidaway Island, Georgia - 011511BT metaG (megahit assembly) | ecosystem: Environmental > Aquatic > Marine > Intertidal...
CCCTAATTTTGCCGATCCCCTGGGTCAGGGGCGGCCTAAAATGGATAGTCTAGTTTTTAAAACCATTTCACTACGACTCGTTCAAAACGAGACTCCCCATGCAGACATAGACAGTTTTGTCATCCGACGTGGCTGTTGCGTCACAGCGCGCACGACGACGTGCACGTACACGACGACGACGACGACGACGACGACGACGTGTGTGAGGACGAGGATGATGATCATGACGACGACGACGGCGACGGTATCGTGCGCGATGAATCCGAGGACGCCGAGCGCGTGCGTGGGGCGTAAGACTGCGACGCTCGGTGCGCGATCGCGCACCAATTCGGGCGCGGTGCGAGGCTTTGCGGTGCGCACGCACGCGAGTGGAGGGGTGTCGAAGAAGTCGTTAGATGAAGGGTATAACTGCGTCATGCGCGAAGACGGCGTACTCGTGGCGGAAGGGGATATTCCCACGGGCACGTACGAAGTGAGCGCGTGGTGGGCTGGGGTGAGAAACGACGGTCAAGGCAACGCGCCGCGGTGCGATTCGGAACGACAACGTGGGTGCGAAGTGCGATGCGAACTCACCGCTGAAGGTGAGTTGGTGTGCGAAGGTATTGAATCGGGAACGTACTCTGTGGTGAATGTGAAGGATCTCGACGAGGTGTGCAAGGTGTCCATGGATGGCGATCGCATTGACTGCGATTCGGTTGAAACGCCGGCGGTGAAGGCTGACACTGGAGACTTGAACTTGAAGGATAAGACCCAACACGGGATGCGACTCGGGGGATAAATGTCGCGTGGTATGTAAATAAGTGTCGATGCGCTCGAAGAGTTTGTGTTTGTAATACAGCTGATGATAAGTTACAATGCGTGAACGTGAGCGCAAAAGATATTATGATTTGCGCGTAAACGATCCTCCACGCTCCATGTGCTGGAACGAAGGCGCGAGAATATCCAGAAGTCCTTGCGGGTTGTCTATGTGTACCCAGTGTGCGGAGTTTGATAGTAAGTGCACATTCGCGCCCGTGGAATGAATGCGCGCGACGTCTTCATCCGTCCACACAAACGCGGATTTATCGGCGCGCACGAAATCCAAGCTAAGCCCAGCGGGCTGGGTTTCGAGCATGGGCCACAAATCGCACGCCTCGTACGACGCATACATCTCTGCAATCCCATCTAGATCGAATGTCCAGTCGAATCCCCCATTAGCGCCAGCCTTCAAATTTGTCGTCATCCACTGCGCGCCTTCAATCGTGAACCCGGCACCCGTGAGCGATTCCACCAACGCCCGCCGCGTTGGAATCGGCGCCTCAAGCGTGCGTACGAACCGAATAGTATCCCTCGGATGATCGCCCACGTCGTCGCACCACACATCGCCCGGAACGGTGTCAAGCACCCACACTTGTACCGGTCGCGGCAACGCTCGCCCAAACTGATGCACCATGGACATGGCAACCTTACCCCCGAATGAATGCCCTATGAGCGTGTACGGATAAATTTTCAAATGATTCAACACCGCTAGAACATCTCTCGCGGCATTTTGCACCGTATTCGCCCCTTGCGGCTTCACCTCAAACGTATTACTCTCCCCGTGATTACGCAGATCGACGAGCAAGAATTGCCAACTCGGAAACTTCTCCGCCAACTTCTTCGCAAACGACGACAGATTCCGTCGAGATCCTAATATCCCATGCATCAACACGCACGTCGGTGGATGTGGTCCTTGCGGTTTCTCCTCGCTCCATCGCACGAGCGCGCCTTGGACCATTTCATACGCCAGCGGTGGTGGTCCCGTTGACGTCGTCGATGGTTTCCCCGCATCCGTCGTCGACGCCGACGCGCGCACCGTCGTCGCCCGCATCACCGTCGTCGTCGTCGTCGTCGCCCGCATCGTCGTGCGTGTTCGGCAACACGCAGCGGCGGCGGCGGCGGCGGCGGTGGCGGTGGTGGCGCCGACCCCCACCATGCTCGCGTCTCGCAGTGCCGAACGCGTCGATCGAACGAAAACGAAAACGAGGACAAAAGGCGCGTGTCGTTCGGTCGTTCGGTCGTTCGTGGGCGTTGACTGACGTCACCTATGTGACGCTTTGCGTGTGGGTGGGTGACGACAGTGCGCGACGACGACGACGACGACGACTGGGGTGACGACGACGACGATGATGATGATGATGACTGGGGTGATGACGCCCACGACGACGAGAAGGACGACGACGACGACGACGACGACGACGACGAGAAGGTTGAGGACGACGTTGAGGAAAAAGATTACGATGACGAGCGCGAGTGGTGGTGCAAAGGATGATGAAACGGCATCGGGTGTGAGTATACATAATGATGCGAGACGCGTTGGAGTGATGGCGACGATGACGGCAACGGTGGCGATGACGCCAGCGGCGGCGTTTGCGGCGGATAACGCGTTGAGCGGGGCGTGGGCGTCGTTTACGCACGCGTTCGCCACGCCCGAAGCCAAGGAGCTTTTCATGTATACGTTGAAGACGTTGATTTCTTGGGGCGTACCTTCGGTGACGGTGGCGGTGGCGTTGTTTTTTGCAATTTCAGCGTCTCGTCGAGGGGCGCGAATGGGTGGAGATAAACCCAGCGGGCCTTTTGGGTTCATCAAAGGCGGCGCCAACGGGGCCAAGCCGAGAACCGAACCGTACTTGGAAATTAAGCGCATGAATGACAAATTGGACGACTATGGATTATCTTTTGAAGCGGCGACGGTGAGTGAATTGCAAGCCGAACGCTCGCGTAAGAATATGGAATTTTCCAAGAAGTTTGGTGCCGCGCTCGGGCAGTTGTCTGAAGACGAGTGCCAGGCTATTCTCAACGCAAACAAGAAGTGGCAAATGACGGATGCTCGATTGGCGAGTCAAATGAACCAGATTTTGGCGCAAATGCGCGCAACGTCGATTGAAATGGGTGGCAAGCGAGGGAAAAAGGATGCATCGGATGATGAATCGGCGGCGAACGCATCGAGCGACGAGTCCAAGGATGACGAAGAGTCCTCGTCTTTCCTCGATGGACTCAAGAATGTGTTCGCGAGCGACAAGAATGCCGGTTTGTCTAAGAAGCTTGCCAAGTTAACCACTGCACGCGCCAGTGCCGAAAACCAATATTTACAAGCTGTCAGCGCCGCACTTCCGAAATCTCGTCGCGAAAGCTTGATGAAGTTGCTCGCCGATCCTCGCGAACTCGCGGGATGGCAAAACAACACGGACATTTTGGCGTTTGATCCAGAGAATGATGAAAATTCTAAATTGAAGAAGAAGCACGTGTTTGTCTTGAACTTCTTTGGCGATGTTCGTGCATCTCAAGCAGAACAATTGCGTGAAGAAGTCACTGGTTTGTTACGCTCTGCCAAGAAAGAGCGAGGCGACGAAGTCGTGTTGCGACTCAACACGGGCGGCGGCACCGTCACGGGCTATGGCCTCGCCGCGGCGCAGCTGATGCGCATCAAGGACGCAGGCTTGAAACTCACTATCTGTGTCGAGCAAGTCGCCGCGAGCGGCGGTTATATGATGGCGTGCGTAGCTGATGAAATTGTTGCATCCCCTTTCGCCGTTCTTGGATCTATTGGCGTGATTAGCGAGCAACCGAATGTGTACGAGCGACTTAAGACGGAGGGCATTGAATTCCAAACCGTCACCGCGGGTAAATTCAAGCGCACTTTGACTCCGACGAAGAAGGTGAACAAGGAGGATTTAGAAAAAAGTAAGAAGGATATCGAAGCCGTGCTTGTACTTTTCAAGGGATTCGTCGAGCAAAACCGCCCGTCTCTTGACATTGACAATGTTGCCACTGGTGAAACGTGGTTCGGCAACGATGCGTTGCAGCGCAACCTCGTAGATAAGTTGAAAACGTCTGACGATGTTCTCCTTGATCTTCTTGGCGCTGGCGCTGAAATTTTTTCCATTCAGTTAAAGCAACCGTCGAAGGCACAAAGCTTATTCGCCGGTGCTGGTGCTAACGCTTCTTGGCAGTGGGATTTGTTGCAACGTGTCGCCCTGGGCGTCGCTGACTACGCCAAGACATCCAGCGGAATGAACAATGTTCGCGCACCGATGATGATTGACCGCGCCGCGGATAATGTTATCGCATACGATGATGAATACGACTACGTCGAGAGAATGTAAAATTAAACATCATATAACCTAAATGACATATATCTACCGTAGTACAAGTAAATGAATGGTGCTCAGTTCAATTGACCAATCCGCGAACAGTGCAATGTAGCGACTTTGTCGTAAACCACGAGTATACCCCGGGCAAAATCACATCTACACTCTCTCTAAATTCGCGCACGAGCTCGCTAATTTTACTACCTACGTCGATGACCAAAGTCACACCTGAACCAGTACTATAATGCTCCGACCGATGTCCCGGCGCATTGACGCGGTCGAGGTAGTCGTCAGCCGACGTCTCTGCCAATACGTCTTCCACTTCTTGCAGCCGCGTCTGGGTAATCGCTGAGCTACCTGCATCATCAGTATGTGATAATTTAATTGCTTTCACCGTCAAGCGCTCTTCACAGCATCGATTGGCGAATACCACAGCTTTGACTCGGTTGACGTCAACCTCGACGTCTCTCGCGCGTGCGTCAAACTGTAAACACAAACCACGTAAAGCCTCGAGCTCTTCTTTAGTCAAACGTCGATCAGACGTCAAACATCCAATACTTGTTTTCGGCCACTTACTCCCAGGATTCTCGCGCTGCGCCAACTGCTGACTCTCGAGCGCATCTTTCAATCCGTCGAGCGCTCGAGGCCAACCAGCATAAGCAAACGTCAGCACACCGTGCCACGCGACGAAGAATCCACGACCGCGTAGGACACAAGATTCACCAAACGTTGCGCACGTGCTATCGAGTATCGACGTCGAAGCATCGCTGTCGTCTTCGCTGTCGTTCGCTGTCATGGCACGCACACGAGAACTTCACAGACTGACGCCTGCCACCTTCGTCGTCGTCGTTGTCAATTCAATCGCTCAACGCGCGTAGATAGCACGCGTATCAAAACGAAAACATGGCGTCTTCGTCATCGTCATCTTGGCTCGAGAATACGCACGAAGAAGAACGTGCCGTGGGCATCGAGCTCTACGCCAACACCGCCGCCGGCTTTGAGGGCGTGTTAAAGGAGCGGTTTTCGGACTTTGTCGTACGAGAAATCGATCGTACGAGCGGCAAAGCGGTTGTTTTGACTGATATTAACGCCACTGTGGATGAAGCCATCGATGCGAGGGAGCGCGCGAAGTTTGAGCGCGCGAGAGACGCGGCAAAAGAGAGGGAGGCTGAGCGCGCGCGTGAAACAGAAGCGGCGAGCACGGCGACTGAGGAAGATGTCGACGACGGTGACGATGGCATCGACGAAGAAGCGATGAAACAATTTGAATCTTTGTGTGGTGAGGAAGACGCGAAGAAGTTGAGAAAGTTTTTGGAAACTCCAGGTGTGACGGCGAAAAGTCAGAAACTGTTGGGCGCAAATGCGCCAATCCCAACTCCATTGGTTTTAACGCCTTCGACTGACAAGGGCAAACGTACCGCTGTGCATCAATTTTTCAAGCAACACTTTCATTTACCTACGGATAATGTCGTGGTTTCGCAAGAGTCCGAAAAGGAAGCTTTGAAGAACCTACAAAAACCGCCTTCGAGCGTCCGCGTGCACGCTGCGGAAAAAAGCTCTGGTAAAAAGCGCGCAAGAGGAGGAGATATAATAGATCACAGAGCGTCTGGTAATTTCTGGCCTGAAGGCGTGCCCGAGCACTTAAAGTTTGCGTTTTGCAAGGAAAACAAAGAATCCTACGAGATGCTGAATGTCATTGCTCGTTCATTGAATATTCAAGTGAAAAACATGGGTATCGCCGGGACAAAGGACAAGCGCGGCGTCACAACTCAACACGTCACCGTGCACAAGATTCGTGCAAAACGTTTAGCAAAGATGAAGTTCTATGGCGCTAAAGTCGGTAACTTTGAATACGTAGACACTCCGCTAGGATTTGGCGATCACGCCGGGAATTCTTTCGAGGTTACTTTGCGACAAGTGGAACCAGAGCAAGTGGAAAATGTCGAGAACGCCGTGCGCTCGCTCAGAAATTCAGGCACGATTAACTACTTTGGTTTGCAACGTTTTGGCAACGGAGGCATTGAACATGGAACGCATAAAATAGGAATTAAGCTTTTGTGTGGCGATTGGCAAGGTGCACTGGATCTTTTGCTCATGCCGCGTGAAAATGAGCGTACTGACGTCTCCGCCGCGCGTGCGAAATGGGCAGAAACAAAAGATCCTAAAGCAACTTTGAAAATATTGCCGAGATGGTGCACCGCCGAAAAATGTGCGCTCGAACGTATGATGAAGGTTCGCACGACAGACCTCGTTAGCGCGCTATTGGCTGTTCCTCGACAAATCCGGTTGATGTACATCCACGCGTATCAAGCATATATTTTCAACAGAGTTGTCTCGGCTCGAATCCGTAAATTTGGCGTCAACACTGTCGTTGAGGGGGATTTAATTTTAGAAGAGGGTGAGTTAGCTGGAGATGAAGAAAATGAAGATGATACCGGTCGCGTAAGCATGCCGAGCGTTCGTGTTGTAACCGCCGAAGAAGCTGCTGCCGGCGTCATCGACCCGGCGCTTTTGGTCTTGCCGTTGCCTGGAAACTCCGTGGTGTATCCAACAAACATGGGAGACATCTACCAAGAAATCGCCGAAGAAGACGGCGTTGATTTAAACACTCAAGTGCATGCTGTTCGTGAGTTTTCAATGGTTGGGTTTACCGGAGACTATCGCCGAGTGTATCTCAAGCCTACGAATGTTGCGCACCGCGTCGTTTCATACGCCGACCCAAAGGCAAATTTAGTATTGACTGACCTCGATCGCATCAACGGCGTGAACGAGTTAGAATACCAAGACGGACCATTACGTGCGGTGACGATTGAATTTCACCTTCCTCCGTCATCCTACGCCACCATGGTTCTACGCGAACTCATGAAGAGCACGACGGCAACCGCTGCGCACAAGCGCAAAACGCTCGACGCCAATGCCGCGGCGGCGACGTAAATGTGAGATGTCTTACAACGTTTTTAGTTTTGTTATATAATTTTGCAACGTGTTACGGTAGTATCAGCACCACGCATGCATTCGTAAAACCACACATGCGTCAGGCTCCCGGTCAACGCAATCCACCACTCCCGGTCAACGCGCGCCTGTGTCCAATCGGTTGGGTTGGTTATGTCCCACCACGATCTCGCGACATTTGGATGATGTGGTGACGACGAGCGAGGCGTCACCGCACACACCGACGACGTCGTTGGTGAACGTTGAACACACAACCTACTAGGGCGGTGTTTCACGCACACGTGCACACGCACTCGCCGTCGTCATGGTCACCAAACCCACCGACGTCGACGCGTCGTCAACGGCGACGACGAAGAAGAAGGATGAGGAGCGCGATGACAAAGGCTCGAAGACACAAGAGAAGGGCAACAAAGATAAGAAACCCGAGATGGAGATGAGCGAAGAAGACGCGGCGTTGAAGGAAAACTTAGAACTCATGGTTATGCGGGCGAGCGATCCACAAGAAGGCGTGGCAAAGCTCGCGTTGGAAACCATGAGACGCGAGATCAGAACGGCAACGAGGTACGCGATTGGGACAGATCTTGACCGAACGCCACGTAGATGTAACGCGCTGAATGAGCCTTAGTGAGGGTAAAATCAACGCGATAATGACACTAACCATACGTTTATATCACTCGCACAGTTCTATGACGAGCGTTCCGAAGCCGCTCAAGTTTTTACGCCCGCACTTGCAAACCTTGAAGGAGGTGTTTGACAAATTCAAACAAGGTGAAAACAAGCTCTTACTCGCGGACATCATTTCTTTGCTGTCCATGACGAACGCACCAGTGGCGGGTGAAATTCCTGAATCTCTCAAGTACAGGTTGTTAGGATCGAAGGAGGACATAGGGAACTGGGGACACGAGTACGTGCGTAATCTCGCGGCGGAGATCGGCACAGAGTACCACCGACGGGTGGAGCAAGAGGGTGACAACGCATCTATGGATGATCTCATGACTTTAGTGACCGAAATCATTCCGTTCCACATGCAGCATAATGCCGAGCCAGAAGCGGTAGATTTGCTGTTGGAGGTGGAAAAGTTGGACATTCTGCTTGACAACGTCAACGACTCCAACTACTCGCGCACATGCCTCTACTTGTTCAGCTGCTCCAACTACTTGCCCGAACCTGAAGATGCCATTGTGTTGAAAACTGCTCATTCTATATTCATGAAGGTTGGCAAGATGCCGGATGCTATGCGTGTTGCTCTCAAGCTTGGTCTCCAAAATGTTATTGAGGAAACTTTCATTGCGTGCACGGACATTACTATCAAGAAGCAACTTTGCTACATGCTCGCAAAGCATGGCCACCCTTTGAAACTTGATGATGGTCCTTGCGAAATCGAAGGCGATGATCTGGACGTGTTACAGAACATCATGAGTAACTCAAATTTGACTGAGAATTACTTGACGCTTGCGCGCGACTTGGATGTGATGGAAGCCAAATTACCGGAAGACATTTACAAATCGCACTTAATGGATGTTCGTGCGCCATCTGGATCAGCGGTCGATAGCGCTCGTGCAAATCTTGCCGCTACGTTCGTCAACGCTTTCGTCAACGCTGGCTTCGGTCACGACAAGCTTTTAACGTCCTCTGAGGCGGCTGACGGTACGACGTCCAACGTAAGCTGGATTTTCAAAAACAAGGAGCACGGCAAGATGTCGGCGGCAGCCAGTCTCGGCTCAATCTTACTTTGGGATGTCGAAGGAGGTTTACCGCAAGTCGATGCTTATTTGTACAGTGAAGAACCAAATATCGTCGCCGGTGGCTTGCTTGCGGTTGGTCTCATAAACACGAATATTCGCAATGACTGCGATCCGGCGTACGGTTTATTGTATGAGAGCGTAACCAAGGAGAATCCGTCGGTGCGCATTGGTGCCATTATGGGTCTCGGCTTAGCGTATGCTGGAACGCAAAAAGAGGAGGTTTCAGAGTTACTCACTGAGGTCATTCTTGATGACTCTGCGCCGCTTGAGGTTGTTGCATTTGCGGCGCTCTCCCTTGGTCTCGTTTTCTGCGGTACTTGCCACGAAGAATGTGTGCAGGCTATTGTTCAAACACTCATGATGAGACCCGAAAAAGATCACGAGAACCCTTTTGTGCACTTTTTGTGCCTCGGCTTAGGTTTACTCTTTTTGCAGCGTCAAGTTGAAGTCGAAGCAACGTTGGAGGTTGCGAAGACGTTTCCGTCTCGCATCAGTGAATATTTGCAAACCGTACTTGATGTGTGCGCGTACGCAGGTAGTGGTAATGTTTTGAAGATTCAGTCTCTTTTGGCGAAGTGTGGTGAGCATCCTGAGGCTGAGGAAGGCGATGAGTGGATCTCTGATCCTCAAAGTGTAGCAGTGTTGGGCATCGCGCTCGTTGCCATGGGCGAGGAACTTGGCTCTGACATGGCTGTCCGTGCGTACGACCATCTCATCCAATACGGCGATGCTTCTGTGAAGAAAGCAGTTCCACTCGCATTCGCGTTATTGCATACATCGAACCCGAAGCTCGACATCACCGATTTGCTTGGACGCCTCAGTCATGATAGCAATGAAGAAGTGGCGCAAGCGGCGTGCCTTGCCCTCGGTATCGTTGGTTCTGGTACTAACAACGCTCGATTAGCATCGCAATTGAGACAGTTGAGTAGTTACTATTACAAAGAACCGTCCTGTTTGTTCTTAGTACGAGTGTCCCAAGGTCTCATTCACATGGGTAAGGGTCTGCTCACACTTTCACCGACGCACTCGGACAGAGCGTTGCTGTCGAATGTCGCTCTTGCGGGGTTAATTATCACAGCCTTTGCGGGACTTGATATGAAGCACACAATCTTGGGCAAGTACCACTACATGTTGTACTTTTTGTTTGTTGCGGCCCAACCACGTATGCTCATGACTGTTGATGAAGAGGGCAAGCCATTGCCCGTTGCGGTACGCGTTGGTCAAGCCGTCGACGTGGTTGGACAAGCGGGTCGACCGAAGACAATCACTGGTTTCCAAACTCATACGACACCGGTACTTCTTTCCGTTGGCGATCGCGCGGAATTAGCGAGTGAACAGTATATCCCATTAACGCCTGTCTTAGAAGGGGTTGTCATCTTGAAGAAGAACCCCGAATGGGCTGAAGAAATGGCAGCATAATTAGAAAAATTTAGCCTTTGAAATGACAAACGTATGTCTTCATTCACCTCCACGCCTAGCACCGATCATGACGGTAATGCAACTCATGATGCAGCCTTTCGGCATCATGAATGCACTGCGTGAAAAGTTCATCATCCCTGTGAGCGCAACCGCGGCTTTAGCCGTAGCAGTATGTGCGCCCAAGAGCACTGGCTTGTACAAGTTGTGTGGTGCGTTGGTTGACCAACCTCGGTCAAACGTTATCTAATATCATATTTCGTAGAGTGGTGGACGCTAGCCACGGCGTCGTTTATGATGCTTTTCAGTGCAGTATGCTTTTTACTTCTTGAAACCGAAAAATACGGGCGTGTTCGAGCTGTATTCGACGGAAGACCTTGGAAAAACATGAAAGGTCTCATGGAGGAGCCTGACAACGCGACCACCGTCGAGTCAAAAATAAAAATGTGCCCTTTCACAGGTCAAGAAGCTCACGGTACGTGCCCAATCTGTCATTCTATTGTATCATATGACGGTTATTATCGTGTAAGTACGCTGATGCAATGTTTTACCAACTCAGACTCAAAGCACGCACAGGGGGATCCACCAATTTTACACTCAGTTGCCGGTGATTCCATTCTTGAGCACCGACTCGCTATGCAAGCGAGTGAGAGCGACAATAAACCTAGACTTGGACGAATTCAGCTCGATACCCTCATCAAGTATCGAGGAAACTTTTTATTCGCGACGATTAGTCCTTCTTGTAAGGGTTGCTACGTCAAAGCTTGGTGCTGGACAGTCGGCTATCGTATGGTTTGGCAATCCACTATTTTAGGCTTCAACACGATGCTATGCAGCTATCTCTTCGGTGAGGACGTCAACGTATTTGACTTGAAAAGTACACTTCTTTGTCTGTCTATGTTTTTTTCAGTATCTACTGTGTGCATGTTACTTTCTCTGCTCGCCACAGCTATTACTTTTGTTCGCGAGCACCCATTCATGTTGGAAGCCGCCGGTACGCCCAAATTCTTGGCACGCGACATGGGTGTGTTAGAAAAGCTCATTCTTCGAATGGCGGATCCTTGCGCCAAATTTGGAGTGAATCCGACGAAAGTTTATTGGAAATGGTTATGGAGCATTAAAAAGTCGTGAGAATGCAAAGTTCGCGAAAGATGTGAGACTTTACAGGGGGGCGAGCGACGCGGTGTCAGAAGTGTCAAACGTTGAAAAGTAAGCACTACAAAGATGCGAGATTTTGAAGCCGTTGATCACCTGAAGTGGTGTTTTAAAGTGTTATTGAAGTTATTGTGCCGCCTGACTCTGAGGTGCCAACTCATTTTTCCCTGGGTTGCGTCTGTCGAGCTCGACCCATGACAGATACTTGCCGCTGCGAAGCTCAGCCAGGCGCACCTGTCTGTTACGTTTGCGCACATCATCGAGTTCACGAGCGGCTTCGCGCTCGTGATTTTCACGGTCATCGATCTTGTTCTTTATGTTTTGCTCCGCTTCGCGCGCGCAAATGCTCTACAGATGACAGAACAGGAGTGAGTGACAGAAGTTGTGAAAGTTGAAATATTCCCACGCACCTCTGCAATCGGCGCTGGGAGATCCGTAAAGTCCTTGTCGTAGTCGTCGAACTGAATTTCGCCGTGCGCGGTGAATAGACGCTCCCACCAGCTATCGCTCGGTTCCGCGAGCTTGCTTTTAAAGAGCTCCAAGTTCATTTTCTTTAAATACAACACGAATCCATCGTCGTCTTCACCTCCTATGACGCGTACAATTAATTCATTCGAGTCGCGATCGATACGAAAATTGACACTTACCAAGATGTACCCATGCTGACTCTTCAGGAATGACTGGACGAAGTAATTCCCCCTAAATAAATTAGGGTCGAAATTAATTCGGAGTCAGTGAAATAATTAATTCAACATACCTGCAAATAAATTTGCCCAGTCTTCTTGCAAGCAACTCTTACGGTGGATGACGTGATGCAAACGTCGAGATCTTCTTTTGTCGCATCTTTGGGAACGTGTAGAGCTTGTACCACAATCTCAGACGAGCTTTGATGCCATCTACAAGACTTATCCTGGGAAGCAATTAATTAAATCCTCGAATTATTGAAATTAATCATCTGCACATCAACGCACCATTATTTCAGCCCATACTTCGCGCTTGTGCATTCCTTGCGCACTATAATGTACTTGAGACATGCAATATGCTGTTTTGTTCACTCTTTCGACCGGAGTACCGTCATTGTAAACTAATTTATAAGTTTTGTATGGAAGCTGCATATCCATCGGCGGTCTAGATGCAACAACAACCTCCTTGCCGCTTTTAAGCGTAGACAGGATGACATCCTGCAACTTACTGACCCGTTCGACAAGTTCTTCCGTGCGTAGCTCTTTAATTTCTCCTATAGATGTGAAACAATTTAATTAATTTAATTCATCCTTGCGGATTCAATTAAATGAGTCTCACCAAAAACTTCTGAAGGCTCGCCCATAACGGTCGTCGCGTGAGTTCCACCTAAGATTAATTCATCACGGGCTTGAAGTTTGGCCATTAATTCCTGCGAAACGTTTGTAAAACACTACCTTAGTTTGTAATTAATTCACTCACCTGAGCTTTCTTTTCGACTTCGCCAACGAGGATTCGATACTTCACAACGATGCACTTTACATCATTCATGAGGCTTTGTTTTACGCTCTCAATCAATACGTCTTGCTTTTTGATTTCAGCAGCGTCCGCGACGCACGAACGAAACTCGTCTCGCACGTGCGAGTCGAACTTCACGAGCGAACCATGCGGAAAGTGGGCGTGAACAGAGACAATGTACGCCGTCGCCTTTGGCACTGTTCTAAGTCCATATTCCGTGGCTTCATACTGATCGTTGACATCGCTGAGTACTCGCCCCATGTCAACATCTTTCATGCCTTCACACATGATCTTGAATGCGTTCGCAAAAGTTGGATAGTCGGTTGGAAGCTCTGTGACCGCCGAAAAGCACTTGGCTGCCGAACGCTGGTCCCCAGTCCCGCGCTGCTCTTCGTACGCTTTACCCAATTCGTACCACGCCCATGCTTTGGTGATGACTTTAGCTTCGGTATACACGCGAGTGAAAGAGTCCTTTTTGTATGTGAAGAACATCTCGTCATCAGTGAGAGCGAGCGACGGATCATCCTGCAAGAGCATAAGCGCCATGGCGGCGTCGGCGCGCGCCTGTTTGAAACACAACGCGTGACGATACATGCTCGCTCGTTGAGTGTACGCCATAGCCAAGCTCATCGGGTACATATTCCAATGTTGTACGAACCGATAGTAATCCCCTGGCTTCTTACTCATTTCGTCAATGTCTTTTACTTGACAAAACATGGCTTCCGTCATTTCGAGCGACGTGACAGTCTCCAAGTGCGCCGGTTTCATCATCTCACGAGCTTCGTAATCATCGAGTACTTCGAGAACCCACTCTCCAATCTGTTCGCGAGTGAATTGTGATATCGTACGATTCATCACCTTCACGTGTTCTTCCTCGATTGCGCAATCGACCTGTGGTTGATGCTTCAACGACATCTTGTACGCGGCGAGCGCCAGAGGATACTGACGCAGTCCGACGTGCGCTGCACCTTTACGCCACCACGCCTTGCCAAACGTCGGAGTCAATGCGACTGCAGTATCAGCATCTTTCAATGCTAATTTAAAATTCGCCGCTTTAACATACGCCATCGAACGATTACACAACACCTTACTTCGCTCGGCGCCATCGCCGACGCGCAACACATCCAAGCACTTGGTGTACGTCTCGTACGCCTCCTTGTACCGTCCTCCTTCCAACGCGTTCTTGGCTTTGGCTTTGAAATGATCTACTTTGACTTGAATAAAATCTTTTGTCGTCGTAAACGTTGATTCTCTGTCATCCTCCATCGTCGTCGTCGTATGCAGGCACCACAACATCTCCAGCTCGTTCGTTTTTCACCCAGCCGTTTTAAAAAACGCCCATCGACATCGATGTCGATGTACATCGATGTCGATGTGCTCGCATATCGAGTCGAGTCGGTTGCGTGCGACGGGGTGTGGAATCGCACACCGCGACGGGGACACATGACGACGACCAAGGCGTTACCAGCGGCGTTATTAGCGCGATTGAAAGCCAGGGGAATAGTACGAGATGATGACGACGACGCAGGAACGACGACGACGACGACGACCAAGCGACGACGAGAGTTGGAGACGAATGAGGAGGATGCGTTGCCACCAGGGTGGAAAGCCAAGAAGGATGAGACGTACGGCAAGGTGTATTATTACAATAAAAAACTCAACAAGACGCAGTGGGAACGACCTGGAGAGGTGAAGGATGATGTGCGCCCGCGAGCGACGACGGTGAGGGCGGCGGCGGTCGGAGCTCTCGCGCCGCCGCCGCCGCCTCTTCCTCCAGGATGGAGCGTAGCCATAGACCCATCGACGAAGAAAGAGTATTACTTTAACCCACACACGCAGAAGACGTCGTGGGATCGACCACGAGACGGGGCGTCGGCGGTCGGCATGCGGAGGTGTTTAGGATGCGGTGGATTCGGTCGAGGACTCGTCAAGGCGCACGGGTATTGCCTACACTGCTCGCGCGTTTTGCGTAAATATCCACCCGGCGTGGATTCATTAGATGTCGTGGAGAACAAGTTCATGACTAAGCAGCAGCGCGAACGCGTGGCACCACCGCTACCAAAGATAGAACAGTCGATTAAACCGCCGACGGTGAGCGTGACGCGCGCCCCAAGCGCGGCAACAACTGGCATCGGTCCGGCGCATAGAGGCACACAGCAGGTGCCAGTAGCAAAGAAAGTTGCCGCGCGAGCGGCAGTTCCCAAAGCTAAGGCTGACGACCCCCTAGACCCGATGGATCCGGCGGCGTATAGCGATGCACCTAGAGGAACGTGGGGCACTGGAATAGACAAATCGCGCGAAGGTCCCTCGTAGATATTGTAAAATTACACTTCGTCTTCCTCGCGGAAGTATATGTACCCACGCTCGAAGAGCTTTAAAACTAGTGCGAGCGCTTCTTCATCAAAATCGCACGCGTCAGTTTGCGTATCTTCTTCATACAAGTCACCTCTGTTTGAAATGACTCGGGCGGTTTTCAGCGCCGCGTCGCTTGCAATGTCCCAGCACTCGCCATTCGCAAAAAATAATGCGTTTTTCAAGCTCCCATCGCCAACTTGGTCGATGAAGGCAAATCGAAGGTCTTCACGCGCAACTAAAGCCGAGTGTTCCCACTCTCCGAGTAGCTCTTCTACGCTTACTCCGCCGCTATCTTCCTCTTCTACTTCATCACCCGTGCGCGCGGTGACATGGCAACCAAACCATCGTGCGACTTCGGCATCGTTCTTTGGGTACGTGCGCTTCAGCATCTCCGAAGCAAACGATACAGACTCTGCAGAAATCGCACCAATGTCTTCCACGGGTTTGAGCCAAGGATCGGACCAACGTGAACCTTTCACCTTCTCCGTCGCCTGCGAAGTGTACGACAGAACGAGCTCATCTATAGTGGGTGCCAGGAATCCAATACTAAGAGTCACGCTTACCCCAGGCGTAGAGTTCACTGCAACGCCGTTATGCGCAACCTTTGGCGGCAAATAAAGCATGTCTCCGGGCACGAGTACGAACGAGTCATCCTCGGTAAACTCCTTGAGCACACGAATGGCGCAATCCGGCACAAACGCTTTGTCATTGTCAGGCCAATAGGCTTCGTTTGATGCCACTGACCAGCGTTTTTCGCCTTCAGCCTGAAGTAAAAATACATCAAAATGGTCGGTATGAGGACCGACACCTCCGCCATCCGGTGATACGCTTGCTTGGATGTCTGCGATGCGCCACCGCGGAAAACAGCTGAACAACTCCAACAAGTCACCGATGGGTTCAACTTGCGAGTCTAAATCATTCACGATCAAACTCCAAGGCTTATCTGTGGGTAAAGAAGTAAGATCTTCTTCGCTAAATGGTCCTAACATTTTCTCCCACGATGCATCATCGTCGCCTCGTCGCACAAACAAGCGCGCGCTCGAGTCCTCTTCGCACGCCACGCCAGCAATTTCATTCCCATCCAAAGGCGGTTTGAAATCCCGAATCGCCCCTCGAATCAGCAGTGGTTTCTTTTGCCAATATTCATTCATGAATCTCGCGCTCGCATCGTCGTCGAATGGCAACTGCACATCCGTCCACACGTCCACGCGCGCGCGCGCAGCCAACCTCGCAGCCGCCGGCGCTGGTGCCCGTCGTCCCTCGACGCCGTACATGCGCGATGGCGCCCCTCGCCCGCGCCTCCGCGACGCGTACGCGCGCGAGCAATCGTGAATCGCGCATCGTCTCGAGCGCGTCGACGCCATCGTCGCCGTCGTCGTCGCCATTCGTGCCGCGCGCGCGTCGTGTGGCGTAACGACCGAGGCGCGACGTAGTAAAAACCATTAGGGTATAGAAGTATCGTAGTGTGGTTCGTTTAGTTCTATATACGTGAAAATCCTGGACCCTAGCCCTCCGACCACGACCTCGCTGGTGTTTTTTGAATTTTTTCCCACCGCTGCGACGACAGCCCGAGCGCGACGTCACACTCGCGCGACGCCTTTCGTTGTGACGACAACGACGACGACGACGAAGCGCTGTAGAAATCGACATGGTTAATGCCGAGATGGGTGACGCGAAGACGGATCTGCGCCACGCCAACGCCCCGTGGGTGGATAAATATCGCCCACGCGTGGTGAGCGATATTTCGAGCCAAAAGGAAGTGGTGCAAGTGTTGCAAAGCGCGTTGGAGAGCGGGAACATGCCACACTGCTTGTTTTACGGACCGCCAGGGACGGGGAAAACGACCGCGGCGTTGGCGATTTGCAAACAATTGTACGGACCGGATTTGTACAAGACCCGGGTGAAGGAATTAAACGCGTCGGATGAGCGAGGCATCTCAGTGGTGCGGAACAAGATCAAAAACTTTGCGGGTCTTGCGGTGGGCGCACCGGCGCCGGGGTATCCGTCACCGCCGTATAAGATTTTGATTTTAGATGAGGCGGATGCGATGACGAACGATGCGCAGTCTGCACTTCGTCGGATGATGGAAACGTATTCAAGAGTGACTCGTTTCTTTTTGTTGTGCAACTACGTGACAAAAATTATTGATCCAATTGCGAGTCGTTGTTCAAAATTCCGATTCAAACCTTTAGAATCGGATACCATGGTCGGGCGTCTGCAGTATATTAGCGAACAAGAAGGTTTGGAGGTTAGTGAGGACACATTTGCGGCGTGCACGAAGCACTCTGGTGGGGACATGCGCAAAGCGATTACTTTGTTGCAAAGTGCCGCCCGCTTGTTTGCGAATAAGGTCTCTGGTGCGAGCATCACTGAAGTTGCAGGATATATTTCGCAAGAAAGAATTACGAAGTTGTACGATTTGTGCCGCGGTGGAAAGTACGACGAAGCGCAAGCGCACATGGAGGATATTTTGCGCGACGGTTTCACCGCGCTCGCCATCATGGATCAGTTCTCCGACGTCGTACTCACGGCTGACATTCCTGATGCTGTCAAGGCTGAGATCTTCATCAAGATGGGCCAAGCTGATAAATCCTTGGCCCAAGGTGCGGATGAAGGACTCCAACTCGCTTTGATTGTGAGCACCGCAGTGCAAGCCATGGCGAAGGCTCCGTCGGCTTAAAAGTAGAAATTTTTAGAATTGGACATGTAAACAAACCCGCACGTGAGTAAGGTTTTTACTTTGAACTCGCACGCAGCATGATAAGAATCGTTTCTAACAAGTAGCTAAATTATAAGTCAATGCTCAGGCCAAATCCAAGGTTGAGCGGCTGCGTCTCTAAAAGCCAACCCGCTTGATTCATAACAAACATCGTCGTCCCTTTGCCCGCGCGATCGAACAAAGCCTTGCGATTGGCAATTGCTTCTTTTTCTTCCGGATACCACACTCCTGGCGCGCAATCTCCATCGAGCATGGCTTGCGCAAACGCCGCAGTGCACGTGCCAACGCATTCGCTCAAGCGAGGATGCGTGTACAAACCGACAGATTGCTTACCATCCTTAAGCTTCACCTCGATGCGAATCGACGTCTTCTCGCCGACGATGTTATCAACGGCGCGAACGAATGGTTCGGAGAAGCTCGCCAACGCCTTCATCGCATCCTGATTTTCCAACATGTCTTTAGGGACGATGTTTGCGATGGCAACCATCGCTCCGTTCCAAATTCCTGGAGACGTCCCAAAACGTGCCTTGACCGTACGAGCGTTGAACACCTCGCGCGTAGACGCTATTTCAGGAAGGTTGTACAAAAACACCTCTCTTTTACCCACTCCCTTGCCAAAATCAACCACTTTGCGTTGAGACGCCGGTTTCGCGACGACGCGCTCGCCATCCTCCCACACCACTACGTCTTCGCCACACAACAAGAACGAGGTCGCTAATATAGTCGTCCCTACGCCACCCGAGCCCGCGGTAAAATAGTTGTACAACACGTATTCAACTTCAGGCTCCTTCCCAGCGTTAGCTTCTTGCCCTCTAAACTCCTCTGACATGGACTCAATAGTGTCGCGCACCATCAAATTTGACACGCCGGGATAAATCCCACCGCACGTGATCGCCGCCACACCCGCGGCTTTCGCGCGCGCACTCAATTCTTTCGCTTTTTGTCCATAGCTCGCATCGTCACACACATCCAAATACTTCACCCCAGACTCGATAGCCGCCTCGAGCGCCGCGCACGTTTCACGGCGCTGAAAAGGTCCCGCGGTGTTAATCACCAAATCCGCCCCCGCAATCGCCCGCTTCACGCTCTCTTTATCGTTCACGTCAACTTCAACAAACGCCGCATTCGCCAGCGCGGGGTGACGCGATTTCGCCTCCATCGCCGCTTCTTTCCGTCGTCCCGCGAGCGTCACCTCTCGCGTCGTGAGCCCAGCGTCTTGGCCCAACAACGCCGCCGCCGTGGCTCCACCCACGCGCCCCGTGCCCCCGAGTACGACCACCTTTGCATCCTTCGTCGTCGTCGTCGTCGTCGTCGTCGAGCCTTCTGCGCGCACGCTCACCCCGTATCCTCCTCGTCCTCGCCTCGTCATCCTCATCGTCTTCGACGTCATCACCGCCATCGGTGTCCCCCGACGCGCCATCGACATCATCATCCTCGTCGTCGTCGTCGTCGTCGTCGTCGTCGTCGTCGTCGTCGTCATGATGACCATCACGAATCACCCGCACCCCGTCGTCGTCGCGCGTCGCACTGCCGTCGCGCACGGCGTCGTCGTCCCGTCGTCCCACCCACACCCAACCTCGACACCGTGATGGCGATTGATCGACTGCGATCGAGCAATCGATCGATCGAGCAATCGATCGATCGAGCAGTCGATCGATGGAGCAGTCGATCGATGGAAACCTACGACACGATCGACCGCTCCATCGACACGATCCATCGACACGATCGATCGACTGCTCCATCGACACGATCGATCGTCATTCGACGTCGATCGATGGCGACGACGACGACGACGACGACGCGCGCGCGCGAGCGCGAACCGCTGTTGATACCGATCGCACCCGACGACGACGACGACGACGATGGACGACGACGATGGGCACGACGGACGACGAGTAGGATGTTTAAACCGGTATTCGCCCTAGGCGTCATCGGTGCCGTCGTCGTGGCGTGCGGGCGAGGACAAACGCGCGGCGTGGGCGGACGCGCGAATGGTGTTGTGCGAGAATTAGTGCACGGACGAGGACGAGGGGCTGTGGAGGAGACGACGAGGATGTCGTCGAGGACGGCGATGGATAATATGGGTGTGATGGACGAATCTACGACTGGTCTCGGGGCGAGCGATCCGTTTATCATCGATGGGGTGAACCGAGCGACGCCGGATGACGGGGTGGGAACGACAGAGTACCGCGGCATCATCGGGGGACGGGATGATGTGGTGCAGAATACGCGCCAAGGGGTGGATGAGATCGAGAAAGGCGATCCGAGAGATGTGACGTTTACATTACTCACGGCGTGTGCGGCGCGTGAGACGTTGACGTTTCCCGTGGGGACGTGGGAGGGCGTCGGCGCGCGCGTGACGACCAAGAGCATGTCGGGGGACTTCATATTTGACGTGTCGAAAGAAATGCAACAAGTTTCGTGTGGGACGTATCGAACGTCGCTTAGAATTGCCCCGGGTGAGCAGTTTGGGTTTTATCTCTATCCGTTTGATGACGCCAATAATGACGTTGCTACGGTGAGCGATATCGGGTGCGTGCGAGAAGGCGACAAGCGCTGCCCGGGTTTCGCCTCGCCGAGCGCGCTCGCCGAGATGACGTGTGCTAAAGAATATGAGTCTGGTGAGAATATATTTTATAACCGCATATGGGATGGCGAAGAAATGACCTTTGTATTTGGGTCTTGCGACGTCGGTTGCGCCAGCGAGGCGCCCGTCGAATGTCCGGGCTTGCAACCTGACGAGTTACCAACGCGCGAGCACGACGACGACCACGAGCGCGCTAGAAACGAAAACCAATAATGTAGAATGTATTACTATAGGTACAGTAGCGAACACGATCAGCGACCGGCGACTGGCGACCATCGAACGACGCGCGGTCGCGGGTGGACTCCACATTTCATCCAAACATAGGCTATCGATGGCCCCACTATGAATGATTCCTCGCACACCCTCACCGGGGGTGTGGATATCTCGTAGTATACGTCTCTAACCCTCTATGTGTTGACCATTGATGTGTGTTTATGTCGATACCCTCAAGACGCGTCAAACCCACGACATCCACGACGGACGACTTCACTCGGACGACGCGGCGTGAGAGGTGCGTGCCGCGACGCGACTGCGCGGATATCGCCATCGAACACGACCGCACGCGCGCACGCGCGGCGGGCGCGACAGCGCGCACGCACGCGCCCTAGACGCCACCGCACGCGGAAACCACAACATCGTTGTTACGCCGCGACGACGACGACGACGATCGGGGGGCGTGAGACTGACGAGTATGCGATTCGCGCGTGACGTAGGATGAGCGCTTTGAATTCTAAATCCATCCCTCGCGTGGCGCTGGTGAAGACGCGGGCGACGGCGACGAAGGCGCGTCGGGTGACGACGGTCACGCGCGCCGAGGGCGGGGCTACGCCTTGGGGCGACTCCACGCAAAGCATACACAACGGTGCGATATAGTGTCGAGCGCGAGACGCCATGGGATGTGCGGTGACGTTGATGTAGAGATGATACGTGTATGGTGCTTGCACGCGAGCGAATACTGATGGATTGAGTTTTTTACGCACGCACACAGGCGAACGCAGCGGACGACCGCGAGTGAGCGACGCGTTGACAACCCCGATCGTGTGCACGTCGACGTATCACTTTAAGGATACTGAGGAACTTATTGCGTACCAAGAGGGCAGATATGGGAGCTTTGAGTATGGGCGTTATGGTAACCCCACCACACAGGCGTGCGAGGAGAAGATTCGTCAACTCGAAGGCGGTGAAGCAGCGCTGTTGAGCGCCTCTGGTATGTGCACCGCGACAACGATGTTGCTCGCGCTCGTGCCGGCTGGTGGCCACATCGTCACCACAACAGATTGCTACAGACGTACGCGACAATTCATTCAGACATTTTTACCGAAGATGGGTATCTCGTGCACGGTGCTCGACCCGTCTGACTACGTTGGTCTCGAAAAGGCGTTGAAGGAACACGAATGCTCATTGTACTTTTCTGAGTCGCCGACGAACCCATACCTTCGATGTGTCGACATTGAACGCATCGTGTCCTTATGCAAGCCTACCGGGTGCCTTGTGTGCATTGATGGCACGTTCGCGACGCCATGCAACTCTCGTGCGCTTGATTTTGGCGCAGATTTGGTGATTCACAGCGCATCTAAATTCTTTGGTGGTCACAACGATGTCCTCGCTGGCGTAATTGTCGGTAGAAAGGATGCCGTCGACAAGGTCAAGCAGTTCCACAATATTCTCGGGGGTGTTATTGATCCGCATGCGGCGTACTTGGTCCTTCGCGGTTTGAAGACCTTGGCTCTCCGCGTTGAACGTCACAACGACAGCGCCATGAAAATTGCAAAATTCCTTGAAGCGCACCCGAAGATTGAGCGGGTGCATTATCCTGGTTTACCCAGCCACCCTGATCACGAAATAGCGAAAAAGTATATGAAGGGTTTCGGTGGAGTTGTTTCTTTCGAGGTCAAGGGCGACCTCTGGCAAACGGCGAAGTTTATTGACTCGTGCAAGTTGCCGTACATCGCGCCGTCGCTCGGTGGCGTCGAGTCTCTTATCGAGCAACCAACTGTGGTATCGTACTGGGATCAAGGTCCGGAAAAGCGTGCGGAAATCGGAATTAAGGACAACCTTGTTCGTTATTCCACTGGTATTGAGGATTATGCTGATATCGAAGCCGATATGGCTCAAGCCCTCGACTGCATTTGATAGAACATATCTACCTGAAGTGAGTGAGTTGTAATTTGAATTAATACTGGTAATCATAGACGCGTGTCGATGAATGATAGTGTGGAAACATGCGTAAAGGAATGTCCGAATAATATTAAACATGCGAGCTAATGTGTTTGCATCGTAACTTTTCTTTACGCAGAAACTTCTTCGACCTCTTTCTCAACCCAGCGATCGTTCTCCTTGATGAGCTCGATGAGCGCATCCGTCGCCTCCTCGGACGGAATACCCTTCTTCACAACCTCTTTCCCGACGTATAAGTCGATCTTACCCGGAGCACCACCGACATAACCGAAGTCAGCATCCGCCATTTCACCCGGACCGTTCACGATGCACCCCATGACGGCGATAGCGACGCCCGGCAAGTGACCAGTCTTCTCTTGGATTTGCGCCGTCACTTCTTGCAAGTCGAAGAGCGTACGGCCGCACGACGGGCAGGAGACGTATTCGGTCTTCGTGTTACGCATACGGGAGCCTTGAAGCAAACCGAAAGACGTGGTTCGGAGGAAGTCAGTTGTAACAGCCGCATCAGAGCCAGTGTATTGAATCAACACACCGTCACCAAAGCCGTCAACGAGCAAACCGCCGACTTGAGAACCGGATTGAATGACAATGTCAGACTTGTCCCCAGCCGCCATGAACATGTGGTGAATGACCGGGACCTTGACACCAGCCTTGGCCATTTCTTCGGCGAGACGACGGGAAGAGTGAAGTCGAGACTCGGAGGACGCAGTCTTAATGAGCACCATGACGGCATCAGACGCGGCAACCGCCTTGATTTGCGCAGCGGTTTCGGTACCGTCCAAGGTGACCGCCATGCGGGCGGCACCACCCGGCAACGGAGCACCAATCTCATCAACAGTCACGAGAGCGATAGAGTTCGCCAACGGAGTCGACTTGAGGACGGCAGCCGGGACAACGATGCCGACGCCAATTTCTTGCAAGCGGCGGATGGATCGCAACGCCTTTTCTTCAGACGCAGCCGGGACTTCACTCAACAAGATGGAGTCAGACGTGGCGATGTCGCGAAGCGGCATACCAACGGCGAGCTTTGCACCCAAGCTGCGGTAGAAAGGATCTTCCGAGGCGAGTTCCTTCGTGCTCACTGCGGTAAGCACAGAGCCATCACGGTGGAGAATGTTGCGGAAGTCAATGGCGTCGTCAGCCTTTTGCACCGGCAAATCGCCCGTACGGCGAGTGAACGTCTTGAAATCACGAACGGTTTCTTCGAAGCCGCCCTTGACGCCAATGTTTTCGGCGCATGCCTTCATGCCGAGGTTGGCTAAGCGCGTGCACGGCTCGATTTCGAGCTCAGACGCTTCAGTGAGGGACACGCGAATGGTATCTCCGAGACCGTCGAGCAAGAGCGCACCGATACCGATGGAAGACTTCATACGGCCATCTTCACCTTCACCGGCTTCGGTGACACCAAGGTGGAGAGGGTAGTCCCAACCAATCTTGTACATTTCGTGGGACAACAAGCGGTAGGCTTGCACCATGACGAGAGGGTTGGACGCCTTCATGGAGAACACAAAGTTGTGGTAATCGTGCTTGCGGCAAATGCGCGCAAATTCGAACGCAGATTCCACCATACCCATCGGGGTGTCACCGAATCGGGACAACGTACGCGCGGACAAAGAACCATGGTTGGTACCGATGCGCATCGCGACGCCGCGCTCCTTGCACTTCAACACGAGCGGCGTGAACACTTCTTCAATTTCAGCCAATTCAGCTTCGTATTCCTCATCCGTTTCGTACAAGATGTTTTCAAACTTCTTACGACCATCGGCAAAGTTACCCGGGTTCACGCGAATCTTATCAAAGCACTCCGCGACCAAAAGCGCGACTTTCGGGGCAAAGTGGATATCCGCGATGAGCGGCGTGTTGTATCCCTTGGCCACCAACGTGTTCTTAATCTCCACGCACGCCTTGGCTTCTTGCATACCCTGAACAGTAATGCGTACCATTTCCGCACCAGCATCCGCGCATCGAATAACTTCCGCCACCGTCTTCGCCACATCCCGCGTATCGCTCGTCGTCATCGTTTGCTTGACGATTGGATGCTCCGAGCCAATCTTCACGTTCCCCACGTTCACCGTGCGCGTCTTACGTCGCACCGTCTCCGCGTGATTCACGCAATACTTCCCAGTAGGCATGAGCACGCCGTTTTCATTCATCGCGTACTCCTGGCTCACCGCTTGCGCGCGCGGTTGCACCACCCGTCGCGTCGTCGTCCCTGACCTACCACGCGCGCTCCCGCGTAGACCCTTGTTGGGTGCAGCGCGCGCGCCGACGCTCGCGCCGCCGTTCGCCACCACCGTCGTCGTCGTCGTCGTCGCGGACATCATCATCCTCGTTCACGTCGTCGTCGTCCTCACGGTCGTCGCGGTCCTTTACGCGCGTGACCTCACGAACGCACGTCGGCGTCGCGCACTGGATACGGATATAATCGAATCGTTCGGATAATAACCCGTCAGTCACGTACGGTCCGGTCCGTCCACCCCAAAGGGCGCCCCGAGCCGCACCCGCGCGGTGTGTGGGCATGGGTGGACCTAACTATGGGTCCATGGCGCGATCGATGCTCGATGGGGCATCCGGGATAAAATGTTGGTATAAAACGTGATGATCGCTGGTGATAGGGGTCAGACGCGCGTGCGTACGTGTGTGCATATATGGCGGCGCCGTGGTCGATATCATCGAATGTCCGATGATTGCGCGTCCCGCGGATGGGCGGACGGGTGGATGGCTGGGCGTGGGGACGATGACGATGATGACGATGACGACGATGATGATGACGGATGGTGAGCGCATTGCGTGACGCTGCACTCACACATCCACACCCGACGATCACCATGGCGATGACGATTGGCACACCGATGACGTTCACCGTGCGCGCGGCGAGACACCCGCGGAAGAAAGCCACCAAGGGGCACACCGCGAACCGGCCGAAAAAGCTCAGACCGTCGGACCGCAACCGCACGCCGGTGTCGTACCCGGAAGTGAACCCGGCGGACGTGCCGGCGGTGATGACGGTGTTGAGCAAGTAGATTGCTCGACGATGACGACGAGGATTTAGATTTAAACACCACCACGGAACGCGCTAGGTCGTGGGATAGGTATAGGATTCTTTTTAAGGGTTTTGGGGTTTGCGAACGCGCGCGCGGAACGGCTGTAACGCGCGATTGTAGTGTGACTTGAGACGCATTTATGACAACAATCATCTCTGCTTAGGTGTTTTCCTCTTTTATAGCGCGCGTTTCGTGTGATGATGTCGTATGATGACAGAGAGAGGTGCAAACGCGCGCGCCGGGCGGGGCCTACCCACGCAAGGCGCAGACGTCGTACGCGTTATTTTACAACCCATCTTCTTCTTTCGAAACGTACGCTTTGAAGATGGGGACTAATAAAGAACTCGCTAGAATTTGAATAGGGTGGTACACCACGAGAGGTAGCAAGTACGCAGCGACGTCGGGATTACCTTGGAAAGTTGTCGCGATGAGAGGCAAGCCAAACGCGAGCGTCTTGTGCGAACCCATGTACAAGGCGGCGACGCGGTCTTGGCGCGTGAACGAATCAATTGCCGATGACGAGGCGTAGATCACGCCTTTGTGGAGTACTAAAAATGCAAGCAAAAATACCACCAAACGTAAGGTGGACTCGAAATCTAACACACCAGCCTCGCTCGTCTCTGCGAGGACAAACGTCTTGGCGATGATGCCGAGCAATATGACGTCGCTCAACAACTTGCTCGGTGCCTTCATCGCACCAGACATTGCGTTCGCCACGCCCGCGTTTTGACGGATTAGTATGCCAGCGATGACAGGCACAAACGCGCCGACGAAAAGCTTTGAGCTGCTCACCACGGGATCTATCGACGAATCCACGCCCAAGTAGGCGTGAATCATAAACGGCGTGAGAAAAATGCCGAGAAGATTACTCGACATTGAGTTCAACAGTGCCGCCGAAAAGTTCCCTCCCGCGGTTTGTGTAAATGCCACACCACTTCCTACCGTCGTTGGTAAGCACGACATGACGAATAACCCATCAACGATCCTCTCATCGAATACTTCGTTGGCAATCAACGCCGGCGCGCACGCGGCGATAACCGCCGGAGGAAAAATAAAAATCATCCCATGAATAAACGCATTAAGTTTCACATCCAGCGCGGCACTTTTCAACACATTCACATCCAAACCCAACCCTGCAATAAAAAATAACGCGCTAATGGCGTACTTTTCGGCGTTTCCATTGCCCGAGCTCAACGCGCCAATCGCGGCGTCTCGCACCGGCGAATCCGCCCCTGCCACCGCGAGCACCCCAAGCACGCCAATCAAAAAGAAATTCTCCTTGACCGCATCGAGCAACGATGGTTTGCGGGCGTCCTCGTCATCGCTCGCGTGCGCGCGGCATTCGCGTCGGCATCGACGATGACACGACATCGACACCAATGGCGCCCGCTCCGTCATCATCATCATCGTTTTGTCGCGCATGCGCATCGCCACCGCGGGTACGCGCCGTCGCGAACGACGCACCGCATCGACCCGCGTCGTCTTTACCACCACCCTCGTCCTCGTCGTCGCCGCTCCGCCGCCGACGCCCCCGACGACGACGCCCATGGGGCGCGTCAATGTGTCGTCACACCTCGCCGCATGTGGACGACCATCGTCCTCGCGCGTGCGTCGATCGGTCGCGCGCGATCGCGCGCACGGTGCGATGGGGGCATCGATGAGATAACGCGTGCGTTGCGCTCGCTCGCGCCGTCTACGAGCGCGCGGGATTGCGACGACGGTGGCGGCGGTGACGGTGGCGGCGGAATGCGACATCATGTTGATTACGTCGCCGTTCGTCGTTCATGGACGCTAGATGACGCACCGTGGCGACGCCGAACGATTTGGACGAGCGCGAGGTGCGATAAGAAAGCATTCGGCGGTGGTGGTGGGCGAGGCGGTGCGGGTCGCGGGTCGGGGAAAGCTGAGGTTGGGTACAAAGGACGTAAATTGGGGAAGTCGAGCGACGATGACTCTGACGGCTCTGACGGCTCTGGCGATGACGATAGGTCGAAGAAAGCATCGAAGCGACCTGGGTTGAGTGCTGAAGTTCAGGTATCAAGATATAGAAAGGTTGAGCGCGCTGGAAAAGGTACATTGCGTTCGAAGAAGAAGACGGCTGGAGACGCGAAGGAGACGCGGTCGCTGACGTCGCCGAAAGCAGGAGGAACGGTTGATGTGAGCGAGGGTTCGACGTTGAGTGAGTTTGCGAGAAAGTTAGAAATGGAGGTTATAGATTTAGAATCAGTGTTGGGGAATTTAGGGGAGTCTTTAGCGTCAAGCGAAGATGTCGTACCGACGGATGTCATGGAACTCGTCGGTTTGGAGTTGAATGTCGACATTCGCGTCGTGGCTAACCCAAATGCAGATGCTGCGCAGCTCGTGCGGCGACGAGCGATCGTGGCGGTCATGGGACACGTTGATCATGGTAAAACGACGTTGTTAGACTCGTTACGAAAGACTTCGGTCGCGGCTGGTGAGGCTGGTGGTATCACGCAACACATTGGCGCGTTTGTCGTTGAGCTTCCGGGAGGACATGGGTCGTTGACGTTTCTCGACACCCCAGGACATGCAGCGTTTAGTGCCATGCGACAACGTGGAGCTACGGCAACCGATATTGCAGTGCTCGTTGTCGCGGCGGATGACGGCGTCATGCCTCAAACTCGCGAAGCTGCGGCGCATATTCAAGCTGCTGGCGTGCCGATGGTTGTGGCGCTCACGAAAATTGACAGAGAGAATGCCGACCCAGTGAGGGTGAAAAATGAAATTTCAAGCATGGGCATCGCACTTGAGGAATTTGGGGGTAAAGTTCAGTGCGTGCCAGTATCCGCGATCACGGGTGCGGGATTATCAGATCTCGAGGAGTGCTTGGTACTCGAAGCGGATACGCTCGATTTGAAGACATCAGAAGTCGGCAAAGTTTCTGGAGTTGTCTTAGAGGCGCGTTTAGACAAAGGCCAAGGCCCAACGGCTACCGGTTTACTTGAATCAGGCACATTAAAGACTGGTTCACACGTCGTTGTTGGTTCGCAATACGGTAGAGTACGCAGCTTGCGCGATGCTGCAGCGAAAACTATCGACACCGTCGGTCCATCGGAACCTTTTGAACTCATAGGCTTAAAGGGTGTACCTTCAGCGGGAGATACCATCATCAATGTGGACTCAGAATCGCGTGCCAAACGAATTAGTGAAGCGCGCGCTGAGCGCGAAGCAAGAATAATTCGCGATGCCCAAGAGGTTATACCCGAAACGGAGCAAACCGGCGCTGACGTCGAAGAGCGTGGTCATTTGAATGTGATCATCAAAGCTGACGTGCAAGGCACTGCAGAGGCTGTGCGTGATTCGTTATTAGGACTAAGCACAGATGCCGTGAGCTTGAAGGTTGTGTATATCGGTGTAGGTGCAATCACTGAGAGTGACATTAGTTTGGGTTCTGCCATCGGCGCACCTGTGCTCGGTTTCAACGTGCGCGACCCTCCAAATACGCTCGCAAAGTTAGCCAAACAAAAAGGTGTTCGTATCGTGCGACATCGAGTAATCTATCACCTGCTTGATGAAGTAGGAGAGATGCTCACTGGCTTGGCCCCTATGGAGGAGCACGAACAGGTTGAAGGCGAGGCGAGTGTGGTGCAAATTTTCGATATGTCTGACAAGAAAGGAAATAACGCTACCATTGTCGCAGGCTGTGTCGTCGGTCAAGGAGCCATGAAAGCCGGAGAAAAGTTTAAGTTATTTCGTGATGGCAAGTGTCTGCACGAGGATCTTCTCGATTGCGCATCTATGCGTCGACATCGCTTAGAGGTTGACTCTGTCGGCAAAGGCAGCGACTGCGGGATATCGTTATTGAATGTCGTCGATGTTCGCATGGGTGACATCATTCAGTGTGTGTCAATCATCAAGAGGCCTTTGCGCACGGTTAAAGTAGAATCTGGCGGCGCACGCGTGGTGAAGAGTTAATGCATTTAGGAGTGCGCGCGCATACCGCTGGCGCGTTTCCAGTCGAGCGCGTGCGCAAATTCTAGAACGAGTTGTCGAGTGAGTTGTACTTTTATCAGTCTAAATAGTCTATTAATACACATTAGGTCTAGTCGTTCTCACAACGGACATTTGCTTTCAAATGCTTGCTGTTCCGCTCGGCACTTCTCAAATTGATTGCTCCTGTAATCCAAGCAAGCCGCGTACGCATTCGTCTCATCCCCGCACTTGCCCTTCAAATCTCTCAACACCTCCACCATGCATCCCGTCATCGCCGCGCCCTCCTTCAAGCACTTCTCCGGATCTTGATCGCTCTTCTTACACGCCAAAAATGCCGCTGTTTTACCCGCGCATCGCTGTTGCAGATGCTTGTGCACGGCGAATAACACCGAACTCGTCGGCACGTCGTGATCACCCATGGTGCGCGCGAGGTGTCCCGAACGAAATGTGCGCGTACTGCGTGTGACTCAACGCCACCTCTCTCGCGAAGACGTCGCGTGCGATGGGCGAGCGAGACGTGCGCACTCGATCGGCTGCCGTCGCGTCGACGTTTCCCGCTCGCGCGCGGCGGCGTCGACGCGCGACGGCGCCCAGCGTGATGATGGTGGATGCCCTAGATGAAAACATACGAATATAGTATACTATAGTATGTAAATTTCATATAATACATGTATCTAGGTCTATATAACTAATATCACGACATTCGGACAACCGGCGAAACACATCACCCGAGTGCGACGTGCCCGTGCACCGCCGTGGCGATGTTTGCGCGCTCACTGGGGCGTCCCAGCGCGCCGCACGCGAAGATTGCCCGAATCAATCTTGACTACCTTAACATCAGACTTCGGGTTAAGGTTTTGAGTGGCTTTCCTTGCGTCGATGAAGTCTTGAATGACGCGCGCGTCGAGCGGTTTCGGGACGCGCACGGCATCCATGGCTCCAAATACGAGCTTGGCATCGGTCACGCACGAGTCCCCGGCGTATTTTGATGGGACAGACGCGTTCTCCTCACCGAGTTCACTCGATAGGGCGTGTGTTGTGGTCACGTCAGGGGTCGATGATGACGCCATGTCACCGGGAACATGAGGCATCGGTCTGTGTCCATCGATGCTGCGGCGTCGGGCAGGTTCGCTCACATCTGGTGGTACTAGGGGCCGCAACGAGTACGTGGCATCGCGAATGACTTTTAAAGATTCGCTTGCGCGCACAGTCGGGGATGCGTGTTCGTTCGACATCTCTCGCGCGCACCAATGTGTGGGGAACGGGAACCGAGAATCAGCCTCGGAGCGTACGTTAGGGTATAGAGCTCGTCACTCGTCGACGCCTCGTGAGCTCGCGTGCGAGGTGTGGTGAGCCGTGCGCGCCGTTTACGTGGCACATGGAGACGTTTTCTGTCGATGGATTCGACGCGCACGAAGCAAACGCGCGTGTGGGGGTGTGGGTGTTTAACAATGTCACCAACGCCGCCGAGGTGAAGCGCGCGCTCATGGATGGGAAGTTGGATGTGACGCTACTCAACTCGACATCAGTGGCAGCGATGTCGTGCATTGAGTTAGCGTGTTATAAAGCTCGCGTGGCGGAGTCGCGCGATGGGTTGGTTACGAAGGCGTTGCATGCTGAGGTGGTGTTTTGCTTATCGCCGTCGCGACACATAAGCGAGTCGTTTCGGCGGTTTGGTGGGGATGATTCGTCGACGTCGCTCATAGTGTGTAAGTTTGATCCGCAAGATGGTGACGATGCTGCATTGCGACAGCTCATCGCGGGAGATGTGGTGAAGTTTGCAGATAAAGCTCCTCACGACGCGGCAACCTTGCGCAAGTGGTATAAAATTAACGAAAGCGAGCTCACGCTTGGTAGCTTAGAAGACGCAATTTTGAGTAGGATAGCAATCAGAGACGTCGCATAGTGGTTATGAATAACTATATAGTTTTACAGCATTAGGCTAATAGGCAAACAAGCATGACTAGATTTTGTTGAAGGGGTAGTTTAATTCGTGCGCGACACTCCTTTCTTCACGCAATACGCGATGAAATTTATCTGTGTATCAGTTGACAGCGACCATTTATTGCGAATCGGGTCAAATACCATGCCCGCGAGTTCTTTCATTTCGCATTCGCCTCGCTTGGCCAGCACCGCAATCTCTCCGGGGGTGAGAAACTTTGAGAATTGGTGCGTGCCGGGCGGAACGATGCCGAATACTCGCTCCGCGGCTACGATAGCCATCGCAAAAGATCGCGCGGTGCGATTCAACGTGCTTATGAACAGTGCTCCATCGGGCTTCACTAATCGCGCGATCGATTTCGTAAACTCCAAGGGGTCTGTGACGTGTTCTATGACTTCTAAGCTCGTCACGCAGTCAAATGATGCCCCGCGTTCGACCAACTCCTCCGCCGTCACAGCTTCGTAACGTAAATTCTTCGCAAATCTTTCGGCATCGAGCGCGGCGTGTGCTTTAGCAATCGCAATATTTGCCGCCCCTGCATCGATAGCCGTGACATCAGCGCCTAATCTCGCTAAACTCTCTGCTAAAATCCCACCTCCGCACCCGACGTCCAACACGCGCACGCCCTCCAGCGTCTTCGCCGCCGATGCCCCTGGTGTCAACGCATAGTGCTTCACCAGCGCGTCTCGTATGAACTGCACGCGCAAAGGATTCATGGAGTGCAACGCGGCGAACGGACCTTCGTTTTCGTTCCACCACAGCGCGGCATCGGACTCAAACTTTGCACGTTCATTCGCATCCACTTGGCCTTTCAGACGACTAGAGCCGAGCTCTGCGTGCGCCTCGTGCGCTCGCCGCGCGACAAACACCGCCGGCATGGCGTTGAAATCACTATAAATCCCACCTCGTTGCGCGCGACGCGCGGAGGTTTGTGCGAGACGACGCAACATCGCGCCACAACACGTCGCGTTGTGATGGCGTGGGGAAAGCCAAACCCAGACATCGCGCCTGGCGCGCGCGATGCCCCGCCCTGGCTCGATGCCATCGAGAAGAATGATCCCAAGCTAATCTCTCTGCACGTCCTTCGCGTGCGGGCGTTCGATGAAGCGTTGCAAGTGGCGACGGCGAAGGCTTTGGAGACGAATACGCACCTCGAACACTTCTACGCGAGTGGACATCGAGTGTCAATGTCGAGCGCGCACGCTTGGGCGGCCTCCTTGGCGGTGAATGAAACATTAAAGTCGTTATGCATCGGCGACGACGCGTTTGGGACGACGATAGACGCGAATGATGGAGGAGATGGGAAAAGCGCTTTGGAGGCAACAATGCGAGGCGTCGCGCACTCTAGTTCGTTGGAACTTTTGGATTTGGAGTACAAGGGCGTCACCGATGCGAGCGCAGATGCGATAGGAAAAGCTATGGCACAGTGCGCGACGCTGCGAGAGATTCGATTGGGGCGGAACACTGCGTTGAGTGGGACTGGTTTGACAAAGGCGTTGGCTGGAGCCGTCGACGGCGGCGTTTTGGAAGTTTTAGATTTAACTGACAGCGCTTTAGATGTCGATGGCTCCAATGCCGTACGAGAATTACTGGCATCATCGTGTCCGGTGCGTACGTTGGGCTTGACACGGTGCACGCTCTCAAATGATGGATTACAAGCGATAGGCGCAGGCATTGCGTCGTGTGCGTCTTTACGACGTCTGGACGTAAGCGGGTTGAAACTCGGCGACGGGGGTGCCGCAGCATGTTTTGGTGGTGCGCATTTTACTGGTGTAACAAGTGAGTTGTCAGAGATCGAGCTTGTTGAATGTGGCGTATGCGATGGAGAAGACATCAAGGCGCTCGATGCATTTTTACGATGCGCCCCGCGTTCTAGAGTCGTGAATTTACGTGGCAATGCTTTCGGCGATTCCGGCTTAGAAGTCTTCGCGAGTGGTGCGTTTAGCACGCGAACACCTGAGTCTCTTGATTTAGGGTCGTGTGGATTGACATCACGCGCGGTTGATGCGCTCAAAGTACCAATAGCCATGTCAACTTCGCTGTCGTTATTTGACAATCCCAAATTGGGCGACGACGGTGTCGTGCGTTTGTTTGCCGCCGCTGAGTCGTCTTCAGTGGTTTGTCTCGACCTCGGAGCGGTTGGCTTGACTGTTAATGGGTTAAAATCTGTCATCGAGGCGTTGAAGAACCCAAAGACGTTTGAAAACCTGCGTACGTTTGTCATTGGTGGCAACCCAGGAGCGCAAGGCGACGAATGGGAGCAACTTGTCAACGATTTACGTGCCATTCGCCCCTCCCTCGACGTTGCTTGGCGCGCTGCGGATGGCGGTGATTCAGAAAAATTGCAACGCGATGCTCAAGGTCGCGTCGTCGGCGTCGATCCATCGCAAGGGTTACCTTAGAAAAGTTTTGTCCCAGTCCTTTTAATACAACGTTGGTGACGTGACGTGCGGCACTTTGCCACTCGCCGAACAACACCACTTCTGCGCACGCGTTAGAGTAAAACACTACCGAATACGTCGTATAAGTCTCTACTGAGTTCTACTGAGAACGCCGAACGCGCTTTTCATCGTCGTTTATCGTCAAAGTCCCGCGGCGGTTTGCTTGCCTACCCTAAGGTTCTCCGTCGCATTCAACACAAAACATGTCATTCCGTCGACGTTTGAAAGGTAAAGCCCCGCCCGAAGGGTTTGAAATGATCGAGTCGGCGATCGAGGACTTCGAAATGCAAATGAAAGACGCCGTGAACGAAGAACACGAGGGCAAGAGGAAGAATGAGCTCACCTGGAGAATCCATCGAATTCATTGGGAAAAGAACCGATTGATTTACGATTTGATGTACAAACGCAAAGCGCTGTCGAGAGAGTTATATGATTATTTGTGCCGCGAGAAAATAGCCGATCAAGCACTCATTTCCAAGTGGAGGAAACCTGGGTTTGAGAATTTATGCTCGCTCTTGTCTATTCAAAAGTCGGCGACAAACTTTGGGACAGCGTCTATTTGCCGTGTACCCATGGCAAATCGAGCACCGCAACAGCAATTGACGCCGAATGTCAAAACAGGCTGCATCTCTTGTTGCTCGGGTGATGGCATAATGGGTGGACCAATTTGGTGGAACACGCCAATCACGCAAGCGGTGACGGCTAAGTTGGACAAGAAGCGTAAAGCAGAGACAAAGGTGAGCGAAGATCCTGAAGTGGCAAAGCGCATTGCGGCCCTGAAAAAGGAAATGATGTCGGGCGCTGGAGGGAAAATTAGTAACGATAGCGATAGCAAACATGCCGAGGCGTTGGATTGAATTAAAACGAGCGCCTCCTGGTATTTCTAGATGACAAAACAAGTAAAACAAATTACAAAAGTATAAAATCATTCTATGCGTCGCCGCGACTTCGGATAAAATTAAATAGTTTGACATATTCCTCCATGGTCAATTCTTGCGGTCGAACCTTTGGTTCGCGGGCGATGACGTTGAACGCTTCTTCCATCGTCACTTCGTCGCACACCGCCTTCAAATTGTTGCGCAACATTTTACGCTTTTGCGCAAAGCACGCCTGAACAAAGGTAAAGAATTGCTTATCGGTACCACTTAGAGGTAATAACTCGTGTGGCTCTTTGGGTTTGAAACCAATTAAGCACGATTCCACGTTCGGAGGCGGCATGAAACAGTCACGCAGCACTGGTCGGATGTAGTACGGCTTTGAGTAGTAGTGCACGCGCACACTCATCGCTCGATAATCTCCACCACCTGCATCATCATTCACCAAACGCTGCGCGACTTCTTCTTGAAACATGAAAATCATGTCCTCAAATGTCTGACCCATGGGGAGCAAAACCTTCAACACGTCGGTGGTGATGTTGTACGGAATGTTGGCTACAACCTTGGCTCGCTGTTGGCCAGGATCCGAACGCCTAAACGCGTCTTCAAGCCCATCCCATTTCAAAAAGTCCCCTTCAATTAATTCTAAATGCTCTGGATACTCCTTGCACAACCCCTCGCGCAATTTTTCCGCCAGATTCCTATCCTTTTCCACCGCCGTAATGCGCACGCCTCGAGACAACATCTCCGCCGTCAAGTTCCCCGTCCCAGGTCCAATCTCCAATATCCGATCCCCTTCTTTCAACTCTGCCGCCTCAATTGCATCTAACACCACACTATTATCCACTAAAAAGTGTTGTCCAAGCCATCGTCGCGCTTCATGATCCGCATCCGCCACTCGCCCTCGCAACGCCCCATCCGCCTTGGTCTCCTTCTTCTGCGCAATCATCTCCTCCTTGGCGCGCTTCTTATTCTTCGACAATCTCACCGGTCGTCCACCCGCGGCAGTAACAATCATCATCCCTCGCCCTCGCCCGTCGCATCGCCTCGCACGGTCTCCGTGCCGCGCGCACCCAGTCGTCCTCCTGGTGCGCGCCCTGGCGGCTCCACCTCGAACCACCGCTGTCCCGGACGTCGTCATCGTCGTCGCCATCGTCGCACGAACACCGCGATGACACACACCCGTGCACGTCTATCCCTCGCACGCCACGCCCGATGACGCCACCGCACCGCACCGTCGACGAATGACGTTTTATGTACTTTTGAGAGCTACCTATTACAACGCAAAGAGCTACACACGCGTTCGACGTGCTCGGCGACGTCGACGAGCTTGCGACCCAACGCATGGGCACCGTGCGCGGAATCGCGGGCGAGTTCGGCAAAGACGCGGTCTATGGCATCGAGAGACGCGTCGAGCGACGCCGCGCGCGCGTGTCGTACGTCTTCGTCGACGACGGCGGTCTCGAGCCGCGGTGCGTCTGCTGGCACCATCGCACGCATGGCCTCGCACGCCTCGCGCACGTCGTCACAGAGACGAAGAATATCGCGTTGTGATGTCACTGAGACATCGCGCGTGCGCACCGCGAATGCGACATCGCGAGCGTCTCGAATGGATGTCGATTGATGCATCAGTGTCGATGCGCACGCGGCGCGCCAGCCGTCACGAATCTCCATCGCAATCGCGCGCAACGCCGCGTTTTCGCGCTCGAGCGCGTCGCGACACGCGCGTTCTTCATCCTTCCACGCGCGTTTGATGTTTCGCGCGTGCGCGGTCGTGATTTCCGCCTTGATTCGTCGACGTTGGCGCGCGCTCGAGCGGCGTCGCGTCAGCCGAGACGTCGCATCGGACGTCTCTCGCACGGCGTCACGCGCCGCACGGACGGCGTCCAGCGCCGCGCGCGCGTCGATCGCGGTGGATGTATTTTTATCCATCGTTTACGTCGCGCGCGCGCGGCATCGGGCGCTCGGATGCTGGCGCGGCGCGCGAATGTGTGGCGCGCGCGGAGACGCGTCAGAGCGCGACGCGCGTGCGATTAATCGTCATCCGACGCGTCAATCGCGACGCGACGCGCGTGTGGGGTGAGAAGTCGCGGGAGGCGATCACGTGATACGCGTTCGAGCGAACGCGCGCGGGTGCGGCGGCGCGCGGCGGGTGACTTCGACGCGGTTCGCAATCGCGGAACACTTGGTGCTGAGTTCCGCGATTGCGCGTCTGCGTTGGTTGAATCATGCCGTCGAATGGGTGGTTTTCGCGTGCGTTTCGGAGCGCGACGGGGCGATCGTCGAAAGCGACGACGAATGGGTCGCCCACGGGCGCGGTGATGCCGGATGTGGATGCGTTGACGCGTGAGTTTGAGTTGCGCGCGCGGGCGGCGACGTCTTCGGGGCGGAATATTCCGAACGCTACTGGAGAGGGCGCGACGGTCAGTGGTGCGTCGACGACGTCGACGGGTGGTGTCGGGAGTGATGGTACGAGGAAGATGTGTGTGGAGGATTTTGAGCCGTTGAAGATTATCGGTCGCGGAGCTTTTGGTGCGTGACTCTTCGGAATTTTTAGCTCGCCGCGGTTTGTGTTGTCGTGCGTGCAGAGTATGTCGTCGTACACGTGGTGGGCTGACGCGTGATCGTTGTTTTTGAATGACGTGATAACAGGTGAAGTGCGCTTGGTGCGACAAAAATCAACTGGGGAGATTTTCGCGATGAAAAAGTTGAAAAAGTCGGAGATGGTTCGTCGCGGACAGGTGGATCATGTCAAGGCTGAACGTAACCTTCTCGCCGAAGTGAACTCGCGTACGGTGGTGACGCTGTATTATTCGTTCCAAGATGATCAGTTTCTGTATCTCGTGATGGAGTATTTGCCCGGTGGGGATGTGATGACGTTGTTGATTCGACGCGATACGCTCACCGAGGAGGAGACGCGATTTTACTTGGCGCAAACTGTGCAAGCGCTCGAGACGATTCATGCGCACAATTTCATCCATCGAGACATCAAACCGGATAATTTATTGCTCGATAAAGACGGTCACATGAAATTGAGTGACTTTGGATTGTGCAAACCCGTCGATCCGGCGTATCAGCAAGCGGTGCTTCCAGAGATATTGGAAAACGAAGCGACATCGGCGGAGGACGCGGCGCGAGGCTTACCCGCGGCAGATGACCCGAAACGCGCTGAAGAGCTCGCAAATTGGCAAAAAAATCGTCGTCGTTTAGCATTTTCTACTGTCGGCACGCCAGACTACATTGCTCCGGAGGTGTTGCTGAAGAAGGGATATGGATTGGAGTGCGACTGGTGGAGCGTCGGAGCGATTATGTTTGAAATGCTCATGGGATACCCGCCGTTTTACAGCGACGAACCGATGACGACGTGTAGAAAAATTGTCCACTGGAGACACCATTTAAGAATACCTGAAGACGCTCCAATTTCCGTTGAAGCTCGTGATTTGATTGAGCGCTTATTGTGCGACGGCGATCAACGCTTGGGTACGAGTGGCGGCGTCGACGAAATAAAGAGCCACAAATTTTTCAAAGGTTTGGACTGGAATAACTTGTACACGATGACCCCGCCGTACCACCCTGTGGTATCGCATGACTTAGACACGCGTAACTTTGAAGATTTTGAAGAGGATGAAAATATGCGAAAGAAGAGTCAAACGTTGCAAGATGTTGAGGCGGAGAAGGATTCCAACTTTGTCGGGTACACGTACAAAAACGTCGAAGTCGTCGGCGACCAGGTGAAAAAGGTCAACCCTACCCGCCCGTCACTGACGTCAATCTTCCCCACGGGATCGTAAATACGTTGTAGAGAAACCGAGGATCTATCAGTCTATCAGTATCATTCAACAAGAACCGGTAGCGCACGGCAAAGTTCTACGACTACTACACATGTAGAGTTTAAGTTTAAGTTTTTAATAACGATACTGTAGAACACAGGTGACGACGGACGTTAAAAATAAATTGCGATTGTTTTACAACAACTTCAACTGCGCGGTAAAACTACATGGATGGTACAACACATTTGAATTGCGCGCGTGCATTATTTAAGATTACTACGTTGAGACATTTGCTTCCGCCTGCCTCATCCTTTTTGTACATCATCGTCGTCAATGAAGTTATTTACTGCTTCAACGACGATTGTTTTTTGGTAGAAGAACCAAACTTAAACTTTCTCAAGAAAGAACTTTCACCTTGAATTGGGTCGTCGATGCCTGATAGCGCCGCATCTGCCTTAGTGAGCGTCTGAACGATCGACTGAAACGTCGGCCGTGAGTCTGGAACGGTGAGCCAGCACTGTTGCATCAACGTTGCGAATAATTCGCTTGTTTTTGGAGGTATGATTGGACGCAAGCCCTTTTGTACGACTGCTACAGCCGCTTGGAGTGGGTTCATATCATCGTATGGAATCATACCCGCTGACATCATCTCCCAAAGTAAGATGCCGTATGAATACACATCGCAACTGAATGAATACGGCATATGGGCGATAACTTCGGGAGCCATCCATCGATATGTCCCAGTCTCGGCCGTCATCAAACCTTCGTCGGCATTCGGTACGGCACGCGTGAGACCAAAATCACAGATTTTCGCCTCGCACTTGTCCGATAGCAACACGTTGGATGCCTTCAAATCTCTGTGAACCATGCCAGCGTTGTCGTGAATGTACGCCATACCTTGAGCGATGCACAACGCAATTTTAATCGCACTCCTTTGTTTGGGCGCACCGGTTTCTTGCAAGTACTTCAAAAGGGGTCCATTTTGCATGTATTCGGTGACGAGGCACAGCTTTTCTCCTCGCGTAATTGATCCGACGTACCCAAGCACGTTGGCGTGATTGAGCGATTGCAACACAGCGACTTCTTGGAAGAAATCATGTCGTGCGGTAGACTCGTTTTCAGGAGTAATGGTCAAAAATTTAACCGCCACTTCTCTTTTGACAACGTTCGTGCCGATGGATGACGAAAATACTGCGTGATGAAGCGCACCGAACGCACCCGAGCCGATGCGGCGGCCGATGGCGAGATCCTCTTCGCGAATGTCGCTCTGAAAACTCTCCTCGTGCGTCGACGTCTTGCAATCTGTCGCCTTAAAGAGCCCATCATCGACACGACCACTATCACTGACTTCGTTCTCGGGCGCTCTTGAAAGTAAATACTGATCAACATGCACTGGACTTGATGTAGATACGTTTTTAGACGTGCGCTGAAACGACCGATTCCGCGCTCTGTGTTTCGCCGCGAGCGTTGTCGTTCCTTGTCTACTATCGCCATCACCAACAGGATCAGCATTCAATAAGACTTCCATCTTCTGACCCAATGCCTCAGCATCCTTTCCTGTCCATCCTTTCACGACGAAAGCATCCAAGGCGTACCCGTCATCTGAACAAAAAATGTGCGCCTCGACGACATCCAACCCGCACCCATCCAATGCGTTCGTCACTTTTGCCAACACCGCCGGCTTATTCAGCGTCGCAATGACCAAGGTAAACAACGTATTCGAATCTGTTGGTTCTTCTTCTACTACCACCGTATTTTCCTTCTCCTCCGTCGTCGATGTCCGTCGCATCTGCGCCTCCAACGCGCGCACCGCTCCGCCGCTCGACCGCCCGCTCGACGAGTTCGACCCCAAAACCATCCCATCATCCATGTCCACATCGTACCCTTCACTAATATCACTCGACGTCGACACTCGACGCATCCCAGGCGCGTGCGCGCGCCTCGCCACCACCGCAAACGGCGCCGCATTCGAGTCCCCGTTCCCCGTGCCCACTTCGCACCGACGCAGCGCATCGAGCGCATCCCGTGCATCGATCGAATTCGACGCCGCCGACGGCGACGCACGCGTAAATCTCGCTCGCAACCGTCGCTCTTGTTCTTCTTCATTCAAATCATCCTCGTACACCACCACGCGAGGCGGAACGCGCGCAGTCGTCGTCGTCATGATCCCCCGCGACGCTTCGCGCGACACCGCGTCTCGTCCGGTCGCGATTCGGATTAATGACACACCGCGTCTCGTCCGCGCGCGAATATCCCGCCGCTATACGACTCGCGACTCGCGATTCGCGTAGTCGCGGCAAAACCACACGTACGTCGCGCACACAAAAATATTCCCGCACCGACGCGCGCACGTGTGCCGACGCCCGACGACGCCCGACGACGCCCGACGACGCCCGACGACGCTTCGCGTGCGGTGGCGATATGGACGTCCACGAATATGGTGTCTGCTGTATATAGGGATTCGAGTCCATCGAGTACGTATATTGAACACCCGCATGTGTGGTCCGAACGGTCCGATCACCGCACATCGGTCGATCGCGTCGCACACTACGCGTGGTCGACATCCGCGCGCGCGCGGTTGACTAAATACAATCGATACGCATCAAAGGGAATCTTTGTTCCACATGTCCGAATACTACTATGTACGTCGTCGTCCCGCGCGTCGTCGGTCGTCGGTCGTCGCGGATCGACATCGATGTCGCGCATGGGTCGATGTCGAACTCGATCGATGCGTGCCATCGATCGATGGAGGG
>Ga0181562_10000300_pt1 | contig 39900 bp, 17 predicted proteins | sample 011ome_26_FD_139344 | JGI IMG/M metagenome (GOLD analysis project Ga0181562, IMG submission 139344) | Coastal salt marsh microbial communities from the Groves Creek Marsh, Skidaway Island, Georgia - 011511BT metaG (megahit assembly) | ecosystem: Environmental > Aquatic > Marine > Intertidal...
ACTACAGAAGTCACGCGCACGTAAAATGTTTCGCCAATGAAACGTTTTCTTTTACGAGCTCGTGGTCGACAAACGCGTACTCTTTCGATCTCCTTAACGTACGTTAAGTGCAGATCTGCCAGCTCCTTGGGTCACCACGCCCGCTGGCTGCCGAATTCTAAAGCGCATTTCATAGGACCTCCTCATCGTCCTCGGACACAGGGGAGGAATTGATTTAGTGTATTGTAATTTGGTGATCATTCAATCGTTTGAAACAAATTACCAGTTGTTGGTACAAATTAGAAAGGCACAAACTTGCGCGCTATGCTAACGAAGATTCGAGGAATGAGCGGTTTCTCGTCAAAAGGTTCAACACGTCTTCCGAATATAGAGTTTGCGATATCGTCGAGTAATATATCGCGGCCTAAAATTGGATCTGTGACGAATGGATCTGTATGCGTCTTCCCCGCATAGTAGTGTTCAGCAACTGACATGCCGACGCCTCGCAAGGCGTTTGCAAACGTCCTCGATTGCTCAGGAGGTGCCGAGCTATCAGCTTCGCCATGACAAAGCATCACTGGTGGTAAAATATGAACCGATTGTCGCACGGCTTGTTCATATAGCATAGAAACCGGTGATGCTCTGGGTAACGCCTCCGCGGCGCGCGAGCCCGTAAATCCAGCCTCCATGATGCTCCAAAAGACATTTTTGTATAGACCTTGTCGATGAAAATGTTCAATCAACTGCGGGTCATCCGGGGCATACACTCCCGAGATACCTATGAATTTCGAAATTGATCCAGGTGACCACGTGTTTGGCGAACGAGCCAACCACTCGGTTTGTCGCAAGATGGCAGTCGCCGCCAGATGCGCCCCGGCCGACTGTCCAATCACCACCACCTTGCGCTTGTCTCCCCCGAGAGCATCTACTCGATCTAGAACCCAACTAATTCCATTGCTAACGTCTGCAATCATATCACCTACGGTGCCTTGAGGAAAATTTCGGTAATCAAGAGACGCTACGATGATTCCTCTCCGAGACAAACGTTGCGCGAGTAACGCGCCCCAGGCTTTGTATCCAATAATCCACATGCCTCCCGTGATGAATATAACGACCGGACGCTTCTCTTCATCCTTTCTCGATGTTACCATCGAAGTCGACGACTCCACGTCCGCTATTTCGCACCCATCCGGAAGGTACAGATCTAAAGTGTTCCGAGCTTGCGCTCCGTATATCAGTCCTCTCTTGACGTTGGCTGACGTTGCGTAATACCACGCGACTTTGAGAAACGCTGGCGCTAAAACTAATGAGTACATCACCAATCCTAGAAGTTTAAACACCCATCGAATCGTACTATACCGCGCTAATCGCAACGTAAGCTCCACAAGTGTCGCCAACCGGCGAAGCAGTACGGCACGATTGCGCAGACACATCACGAGGAGTGTCACGAGCGCGAGCGAACGTACGAAGGACATTATGACGCGCGCGTGATGTTTCTGTTAGCGCGACGTTCGTTGCACTCGTCGCTATCCGTGTGTGTCGTCGTCGTCGTCTCTCGTGTGTGGAAAACTCACGTGTCACGCAGTCACGCACGGTGTGCGGAACTCGCGCGAGTTTGTTCAAACGACCGCCAGACCGCACCGAGAACGTCCATCGATGGACACACGCGACACAACGCCCCACCCGCGATAGGTCGATGTCGGCGTCAACCGCGCGCGCGAACGTCGCGAGCACGAGCTGGCGCGGCGGCGTCGGTCGACGCGATGACGACGCGCAAAGCCGCGCGCGCGAACGACGACGGCAACGACGCGTACCGCGTGAAAAGTGCAAGTGCGGTGTCGCGAGGGACACGGCGTACGATGGGAGCGTTATACAAGCAGCGAAGCAACGCGCGGAGGAAACGACGAAGAAGTATGCCAAGTCGTTTTATTTAGCTTCCTTATTGATGACGAGCGGGCGTGACGTGGCGTATGCGCTTTATGCGTGGTGTCGAGAACTCGATGAGTTGGTGGACAACAGCTCGAGCGCGTCGTCAGTTGAGGAAACGGAGCGCGCCTTGGATGGTGTCCTCGACCGACTTCGGCAGATTTTTAAACGGCAGATCCCGAAAGAATCTACATATGTTGATTTAGCGATGTTCGACGCCGTGCCGCAATTGAATGGATTGGGCGTCGAACCTTTCGCAGACATGGTTGAAGGCATGCGAATGGACGCGAGACGTAAACAATTTGAAACATTTGCTGACGTCGAGCTCTATGCATATCGTGTCGCAGGTACTGTGGCGTTGATGATTCTACCAATCCTTACCGTTGGTGTCATCGAGGACGCCGCTGAAGACACGAAGCGCTTGCGCGAGGAACGCGGCGTAGCTCTAGGCATGGCGCTGCAAATGACAAACATAGCGCGCGACGTCGGCGAAGATCGCCGACGCAACCCAGCAAGAGTGTATTTAGCGGCTGAAGATCTACGTCTGTTTGGATTGACCCGTGCAGACATAGTTGCGATGAAAGAGCCGACATTTGCGTACAAAGCGGTGGTGGAGTTGCAAATTCAGCGCGCTTTGGCGTACTACCGCATCGCGAGGAGTGGTTTGCGGCTTTTGCCAAGTCTCTCGAGGCCAGCCACGAACTGTATCTCGGGATTGTATAAGAAAATTTTGCTTTCGATTCGCGATAATGACTACGACAATTTAAACAAGCGAGCGTTTGCTACAAAGGCGTCGAAGATATTCGCCTTGCCGTCTCTTATTTGGAACGCATTCAGCGAAACTGATTTTCGAGCAGCAGACGACGAATGTGATTTACATTTGCGTTTTGACGACGTTAGTGATAGAGAACGGCAGGCCGCTCTTTGTGAACTGGTGGTTGCGATTCGCAGTGCTGATGATAAAGCAATCGTTTCTATTACTCAGCGCTTGCAGTCCTTGCAACAGAAGAAGACGACGAGCGCGTCGATGGAAGCTTTGATGTTTTCGATGTTACCAACACTCGAGGAAGACTTCACACTCTGGTACACTGTAGGACAAAGCATCGCTTCATACGTCGATGAAACAATCAAAATTATTCCAGACGTGGAGCGCGGTAGCTGTGCGATTTATCGTCGCTCGACACAGATTCATCTCGATTGACCTCACCCACCGTACCCTATGCTTGTAATGAAGAGCCCGCCCATTCTAAACTACTTCACAATTAGACTCGCTGCCTTTCCTGAGGTGAGGCTTCCTTGACGCTGGCGTTGACGTCATGCTGTCTGGTTTAACCTTCACCGACGAGCGCGATGGCAGGAAACGGTCGAAAAAAGAGTCGAAGAAGAAGAAATCTCACGGCAAAAAGCGTCACAAACGAAGCAGTGAAGACGACCGTAGACGGCGAAGCGAGGATGACTCGAGCGCTTCCGATAGCGATGAGTCTCTTGAAAAGCCGAGTCACGAGCGTGCGACGACAGTGCACATCAACGACGCCCCTTCGACGACCGAGGTCGGAGAAGGACACGAGAGCAAGCGTGAGGAAGATGATTTCTTTTCAGCGGCGCTTGCATCCAAGGCGAGCGCTAAAGGAGAAGGAACGCGTGGAGCGGATCTGAAACGTAAGGAAGAAGAAGAGCGTGTTGCGAAGATAGTATCTCAGCGAGAGTTGAACCCTGAGATGCGAGGAGATGGAGATTCTCAAGGCGTGGCAACCAGAATGGCTCCCGCAAGCGTCGTCGGCGATGGCGGCGCGAGTTGGCGACTGAAAGCACTCCGTCGCGCGCAAGAGCGCGCAGCTGCGGAAGGCCGCAAGGTTGATGAAGTCGTTAGTGAGCATTGGGGATCAATTAATGAGCTTGTAGCGAGTATTGGCGATAGTGCAGCGCATGGCAAGGCGCACTTACACGCAAGGCACGACCGCGCGCGCGGCAAGCCGCTAGGACAAGATTCTGATCGCACCCGCTACGGTAATGATACACGACCGCGTATGCGCGTACCAGAATCACTTAGTCGGCGTGGCGAGCGCCAAGTCGATCGTCGAGGCGGTAAACTTCGAGACGAGGATAGAGAGCTGATTTCATCAGCTGTGGCGTCGAGCAACAAATTTGCCTCTGATGGCTCGTTTATGGAGGCATATGAAAAGCAGCAATCGTCTTCTGACGAAAAGCCAGAAAGTCCAGCGATGGAAGACGATAGACAGCCAGTGAGGAGACCGGCACCCGTGCGAAATTCTCCTCCTCCTCGTGTGATGCCAGAGAGCAGAAATGTGTCGCGAGCGAAGTCCACGAACATGTCGGCAGCTGCGGCGCTCAAAGCCAGACTTATGGGCAATAAAGCGACACAAAATCATGATGCGGATGCACCAGCGTCTATAGAAGTATTACCTATGGTCACCGCTGATGGCCGGGCCGCACCTGGCGCGTTTGGTCGAGAAACGACAATCAAGGGTGGTGTACACGTCGCGGAGGGCTCGGTGCGCAAAGCTCCCAAGACTACGCAACGTTTCGACGAGGGTGAGCGAACGCGCTATTTTGCAGATGATGATAAGAAAACATTACGCGATTTGGTTGCGGAGCAAAAGTACGGCGGTGTCGAAGATTACGACAGGAACCTAGCGGATAACATTGTACGACATAAAAAGTACAGGGGCAAGGAATTGGATGTGGATGACGAGTACGATCACGATGGGGGCTTGGAAATGTACGAGAATCGAGAAAAGAAAATGTCAGGTGCTAAACAGCAATTAAAAGCGAAGGAAAAAGCTGTGCGGGACTATAAGCGCATGCAGACATCTCAAAATAAATGCATTTATTGCATTGATGCCCCAGACAAGCCAAAGCATTTGCACGTAGCGTACGGTAATCTAGCGTACCTGATGCTTCCAGCCCAAGGACGACTACTTCCTGGACATTGCATCATAGCACCTATCGCGCATGCGCAATCCTCTAGGCAAGTCGACGAGGATGTATGGGAAGAAATGCGCAATTTCAAAAAGTGTTTAGTTCGAATGTTTTCACAGGAAGGAAAAGAATGCTGCTTCATTGAAACTGCGATGAATCTCGGCCACGGTGGTCGCCACGCAGTTGTAGAGTGCATACCAATCCCAGCGGATATTGCGGCAAAAGCTCCGATGTACTTTAAAAAGGCAATTGACGAAGCTGAAAGCGAGTGGAGTACGCATGATGCCAAGAAATGTCTATCAACGGCACCACCGAAAGGCTTGCGCGGCACCATTCCGGCGAATTTCCCATACTTCCATGTTGAATTCAATATGAGGGGCGGTTTCGTACACGTCATCGATGACGAAACAAAGTGGAAGTGGAATTTTGGCCGCAATATTCTCATCGGTCTTCTTGATCTACCCGAAAACCTCACGGATGCAAAGCAACGCCCGCTTGCGCCATCCGTACTTCGTCAAGAGATGGATGCGTTCTTGGACCTTTACGATCCCGTTGATTGGACAAAGCAGCTACAATAATGTTTTATAGCGATTAGGACTTTATGAAATTAGGAAAACAAGAGTAAGACGTCATCACATCAATCATATTATCATCACTATTCTATCACGCTCAAGTCGTGCCAAATTTATTAGAGACGTATTCCATGGCGCGCTGTTTGACGTGTTTGATTTTGTCTTCTTCGCCTTCAGAGCGTTCAAAGTCTAAGTAGCGTTTAAAGAGAAATTTCATACTCTTCGCGTTGAGATCCAAGTGTGTCGCGCGTTCGAACAACGCCCGAATACGTTGAATGTCGCCTTGTTTGATTTCTTGGTCAATATACACAGACCATATGTCGGTACGACGCGGATAGTTTCGTAATATACCTTCAAACATTGTTCGTCCGCGTTCTGGGTTGCCTTCTTTCATCTCAATAAGTGCGGTGCGCATCAAAACTTTGATGTGCTTGTGCTTGGGTAACGCTTGCGTCGCACGATCCAAAAGCTTTCTCGCCCATTCAGAATCACCTTTTAAAATAGTACTTCTGATGTACGCCAACCAGACTTTTGCACTATGAGAAAACTTCTTGACAGCCTTTTTTAAAGCTTGCTCGAGCAGGTCATTTTGCCCGTTCCTCTCATACATTGAAATTAGAGTGAGGTGCATGTGCTTTGCGTCTGCAATTTGCACTGCCCGAGTGAAGAGCTTCTTGACGGCTTCTTCAGGCGTGGGCATGCCGTACATGTTTTCCAAGTTCAAGTACGCCGCCCAAACATTCATGCGTTCAGAGTCTTCTGCCGCTGGAATGGCTACGAGAGCGCGCTCGGCAACTTCTCGCGCTTCTTCATACGCGCCGCAACTGACATGAAACGCCATATACCTCACCCAAAGGAATGACGACCTGGGAGACGCGATGAGAAGCTTTTCAAACTCCATCGCAGATTCTGGAACATGGTCTTCGTCTTTCAACGCTTGTTCTTTGGCAAGAATTTCCATTTCGCGCGCCTCCTTCAATCGTTTTTTCTCGCGCTTGGACAACTTTTGATCCCCGTCTGATTTTTGCGCATCATCAGCGTCTTTTGAATCATCATTGTTCTTCTCTGCATCCCAGTCAAAATCCAAGTCTTCTCCGATGGATTTGTCTTCAGATTGTGAATCATCGTCCATCGCATCCGAACCATCGCTATCGCTAGCTTCGGATTGCTCCGAGTCATCTCCACCATCGTCGTCGCTGTCACTGTCTTCGCGTTCAATGCGTTGGTCATCGCCATCTTCGCCATCTTCGCTGACACTGTCATCCTCCTCGTCATCATCCTCGTCATCATCCTCGTCATCTTTGTCATCCTCGTCATCATCCTCGTCATCCTCGTCCATCTCGCTGTCGCTTGAATCGTCGACGTCCATCAAGGGATCTGCTTGCTGCATATCTTCGTCGTCGCCACTCGTATTCGCATCTCCATCGTTGTCGATGTCGTTCTCATCGTCGTCTTTGAACAACGACGGTTTAATGCCAAGAGAGATGCGGTTTGTTTTGGTGTCAATCTCCAAAACTTTAGTTCGCACTCTCTCACCTTGGCGTACGTGTGCCGACAAATCATCTGGGATGCGCGCATCGGCAAACATGGAGATGTGACAAAGCCCAGACAAGCCACCAGTGCCATCAAGAGTAACAAAAACACCATACGGCTGAACGCGGCGAACGGTGCCCATAATGACGGACCCAACTTCAACAGCGGAAACATCCGTGTTCCCTTGATTCGCTTCACGCTCGCGGAAAGATATTTCGACACGTCCCTTAGCGGCATCAGCGCCAACAATGCGGCCACTCACAAGCTTGCCAGGTGGGAAAGATATCGCCGGATCTGCAACAAATTCATCCGCAAGATTCGACAATTTACACATAGCGTCAATATTGCGAGAAAGAGTTATGAAGCATCCTTTCTTTGACGTAGCCTTGACGTAGCCTCTAACAGATTGACCGGGTACCAAACTCGCAATGTCGTGAACTTCTGAATCCGTCACCTTACCAGATTTGGTACTCAGTTGAGAATCACGCATAGATAAATCAATTTCACCACCAGGTGAGACGTTGATGACCCGCACTTGCACTACTTGACCAGTACGGTAACCAGCGCACGGGTTACTTTCATACTTGTCGGCAATATCGGTTATGTGCACGCGCCCACTTGAATGCGAGCCAAGTTGCACCATGAGGCCCACATTGTCAATGATGCGAGTAACAATACCCTGAAGTTTCGCCCCGGCGCATACACGTGAAGACTGAGCTGCACTTTCACCGCGAAGCGTCAAATCAACTTTTTTCTTATTCGCCTTGACGCTCGTAATGACAGCTGAAACGCGCTCGCCAACGGTAAATCGGGAAGATAACAACTTCTTGAGCTCTGCAGGGCTATCGGAAGTTTCAATCGCCGGAATAAATGTTGTTATTCCCGGAGCAATCGTCACTTTCAACCCTTCGTTCGTGACAGTTGTAATATATGCGTCAATCGAGTCACCGTCAGCTGCGGCGTCCAATGAGTAGGCGCTCTCGCGTCGCATTGAAAGGTCTAATAATCCACCGCGATCACCCGCGAGCCCAAGAACGGTCGCTTCAATTGTTGAACCGACTTTAATAGATTCAAGAGGCTTGTCATCTTCAGCACTGAACTCGCTGATGTAGATGCGCCCACGAGCATTATTTGGTAACGCGACCAATGCTTGAAGCGCTTGGATTTCAGAGACGACGCCTTTCACGACCGTGCCAGCAGCAATCCGCCCACCCGATGAGCTTGACGCAAGCGGTACAGTAAGGAGCAAGCGCTCTCCTTCATCTTTAGGAAGCTGAACCACAACAGCTTTCACCCGCTGCATGGGCGCAAATCGCTGCGATGGATCTTCATAGCGCATGTTGAAATGATGCACCGGCGCAAATCCAACTAAACCACCGTGATCTGGTAGGGTCAAAGCCGCATACTCAGCTTTAACGAGTTCAACATCTGCCGCGACTTCATCGCCAATCTTAAGTTTCTTCAAATACTTGCTCGCAGCCGTCTTGTTGCGCTTAAACGCATCCAATCCCTCGCGCAAGCCAATGTCAACAACGCCCTCTCGTCTACTGATATCTAGAATGTAGCCCTTGACGTCGTCGCCAGATTTCAACTTTGCGTCATCTGATACTTGATGGGGAGTAACTAAACCGACGACATTTGAATCAATAGGCACGTCAACGAGAACACCGTAATCTTTTGTCTCATTCACCGTGCCATCCATCCAAGTTCCGGGCTTGAGCAACTTTGCTGTGTCCGGAGATATACCGACTTCCTCTGCATCCACATCTCTTTCATCAAGTACTCGAAGATCTTCAAAGAATGCACGAACTAAAGGACCATCGCTCAAAGGCGAAGACGTGGCATTCATTTTGAGTGAAAGTGATAGACGCGGAGGCGATGACGTCGAGTCAACGGAAAGCACAAGCGCGTTTACAGTTTGACCAACCGTGTAAATCTCAGACGGATCCGCGGCGACGCCGTCAGTCAGTTGGGACGGTGGTGCAAGTCCAGTTAGTTTGCCGAGAAACCTCACAAAAACGCCCGAAGACGTCGCTGACGCAACGTAACCTGGGTAGACTGAACCCGGCACAGCATCGCTCGCCAGTGCCGGAAGCTTTGAGTCGCGAACGCTTTCAACGAGAGAGATCTTGCGTGACATGACTGCCCGAGTAGGTTTTCCTTCAAGAACAACTAATGGGCCAATTTCATCTCCAGGATTCAAAGTAGAGCTCAATCCTTGTGCAGTCAAGGGATGATCAGACAAATGCGCGGCGGCAACGATACCTGGCACGTTGCCCTTTTCCGTCGAAAACACGACCTCGACGTTACCTGTGTGAGGATTAACGTGAGTGACGACAGCCGTATCGACAATCAATCCGGGTTGTAAATCAATAGCCGATGCGTTGACAATCATCGTTGATGACCGAGCTTGGACGTCGCCTCCACTTGCGGAGAGCGACAGTCGGAGTCGTCCTGACGAATCAGCAGAAACAATAGAAACTCGAACGACTTGACCAACGCCAAAAGCATCGGAAGGCTTTTGATCACCAATCAATCCTAATTCATTTATACTAGCCAACCCTTTCAAATCGCCATACAGCGAGACAAACACCCCGTATTCGTTTACACCAGTTACTACACCATGCGTAACTGCCCCGGTGAGCGCCTCTTCAAGAGACGCAATGACTGGGAGCTCAGATTTGATCAATGTCCGCTTATGCGAAACTGTTACTCTTCGACTGTTTCTATCAACATTCAACACTCTGAATTTCAGCTTCGCTCCAGGGCTCACCTTTGACGATGTAGTTCTACCAACAATATCGGAAACATGCAGCGGTGGGCAAAGAGCCTTGATGCCTTCAGCCAATTTTATGATTGCTCCATAGTGTTCAACCGCTAAGACTTCACCATTCACGAGCATGCCTGGAGTGAGTTCATCCAGAGAAAAGAAGGGCTGCGCCATGACTGAAGATTTCAAACTGACACTCACCAAACCATCAAGCAACCGATGACCGATGACGCGCACGTTTACGCTACGCCCAACTTTGAACTTTTTCTCAACTTTTTCTATGCGCTCATCAGATAGCTGCGAAACGTGCGCATAACCGGCAACTGCATGTTTATTGTCAAGGATGCTCAATGCCACACCCTGACCAGAATCTATGCGCTCGACTTTAGCCGTCGAAAACACCTGGCCCAGCTTTGGAAGCTCGATTGGCTTGTAGTCAAGCAAATGAGGCAAAAGCGTCAAGCAAATACGCTTTGAAGCGGTGTCGACGAACAAAATTCGTGCACGCATGCGTTCTCCTGTTTTAAATACCGTCGCTACGCCCTTCGCCGTCGCAGCCGCACCAGTATGAAAGCAATCGACCGTACCAGAAAAGTATGTCATGAATGAGACATTGATACCGTCTTCTAAAACTTGCTTCACACGCGAGTTGACGAGCATACCCGGGAGCAGCGTCGAAACTGATGTCGCTGATGTCTCATGTGCCACTGCACTCGTTGCGCGTTTACGATCGCTCGTTACGGTAAAGTATCCTTTATTGCCGGATGGAACGCCAGTGATGACGACGTCAATAATTTTCCCTTTGTACACCGTCAAATCACTTGAAACGTTTTTCTTCGGTAAAAATCCACTCGTATCGGCAACTCCGAATCCTAAGATATAACCATGATCTTCGACACTTTGCACTACGGCGGGAGTCACTGATCCTTCAACGAGGCACTCCTTTGACACTCCCTCGCACACCGCTGACAGTTTCAGCGTAAGTTCGATGCGTTTTCCGCCAGTTTTACCTTTATCCAAGCTAATAACCGCACATCGCACGACTTGGCCAGTCTCAAATAACTCATCCAAGTTCAATGTGTCGTTAGCTCCATCATCATCATCGCTGTACTCGTCCGAGTCTGACTCTGAGCTCGAGCCGTCGCTCGCGCGCGCCGCTTTCCCTGACGCCTTTGTGAAGACATCTGAAACCTCTGAGCGCGCCACCGTCCCTCGCAAGCCATTCGGCAGACTCACCACTAATCCTTTTGGAGTAATTTCACTCACCACACCTAACATCTTCGCCCCATTCCGCAGATTTTTAAACTTGAGTGTCTCCACGTACTTGGCCCCGCTCTTGCCGCTCCCCGAGGCAGACTTCCCCGCGCGCGCGAGCGACGCAAACAGATCGTCTCCGTCATCGTTTGACTTTATCGAACGTTTCTTATGCCGGTCACGTGAGCCGCCTTCTCTACCGCGTCCATCGTCGTCGTCGTCGTCGTCTCGGTCGCGTCGTCCACCTCTCGGGAACGCACCGTCATCGCCGCCGCCGCCTCGTGGAAATGCGCCTTGCTCATCGTCGCCATCGCTATCGTTGGCGCGGTTTGCCTCGCGTTCTCGCGCGCGTTTAGCCATGATAGAAATAGAACGCGCGTTTTAACTATGCACGCCTGTTCGTCGTCGCGCGACGCCACCCTATCGCCACGCGCCGTGCGCAGTGTCGCGCGCCACGACGTCGTGCGCGCGTGCTCGAGGCGTGTGAAATGCCAAATGTCCGAACGTGCCACGCCATGGTGCCTTGGTGCGCGCTCGCGTGCGCGCTCGCGTGCATTTCCCGACACGTTCCGTCGCCATGGAGCGATGGAACGATGAATTAGACGATGCCAGAGAGTTAACCGCAGAGGGTGAACTCAAAGTGCGCACGAGAGACGACGCACGAGGGCAACGAGGACGTGGACGTGGAAAGACGAGGACGAATGATGATGGTGACGACAATGTGAGCGCAGACGACGCGCGACTTACGGTGGAGGCGCGAAGGAACATCTCGGGTGCGAGAGCGAAAGTGTCTAGACTACGTATTATGCTTGAAACCGCGAAGAAGGATGATATGTTGGAGACGGAGTACGAGAGACGACGAGACGCGTTGGATGCCGTGAATGCTCGCTTGGATGCGCTCGTGAAAAGAGTTTCAGTACGCGACAAGCCAAAGGAAAAGGAGCCAAGCACGAGTGTTGCTAGTGTATACATAGAGCGAGATGGCGTTAATGAGCGCACGCGAGTCCCAATGGACGCGAGAGAAGTGCTGCAACTTCAACGCGATATGCTCGTCGAACAAGACGACGCCTTGGACGACTTGTCGAGCGCGGCTCAAACCGCGCATCACATCTCACTGGCGGTGAATGACGAGCTTGATTTGCACGCAAAGCTCTTGGATGGTTTAGAAGACGACATGGAGGATACGCGAGCAAAATTAAACGTGGCGACGCGCGCCATTAAACGCATGATGAGCCGCGCCCGCGAGTCAAACTGCCGCGCTTTGGCGTGGGTCGTTCTCGTCTTGTTGATTTTAGTGCTCATCTTAGTCCTAGTGGTTAAGCTGCAGCGGTAGTCGTGTAATTTTTAATTTTAGTTGGCGTTAGATTGAGCGGAGTGCGCAAGGCCGTGGGAAGTATACCGAGACAAATATTCCTTTTGCAAGCCTCGAAGGAACAATTTTTTCAAAAACGACAAGTGTCGATGTCGAAACGTCACACGACCGCTCGCGCCTAAAGGGCGTGACCTCGTGTTGGCGCACCGAAACACACGCTAGAACGAATTAAGCGCTGCTCTCGACGAACTCAGGCGCGCTTTCTCTCGTGATGCTCTCGCGTTCGGCAACAGTTGCGTTCGAAGGCGCCCGTCACGAAGGTGTGCGTGGGCATGGGCATGCAAAAGGTGTGGGTCGCTTGCGTGCTCGCGTTAGCCTTCGCGCGCCGTTGCGTTCGGCCAGGCTACTAGTGCGACACTCGGCTGTTGTTGAAGACGAAAGTGATAGCGCTGAGGTCACTCAGGAGGCGTCAAAGCTCGAACGTCTGGAGACGCTCCTGACCAAAGCCTCCACGTCTCCGGTGGACGTCAAGGATATTGTTCGCTTTTATCCGTACGACCTGGACGAATTTCAAATAGAAGCCACAGATTTACTCATCAATGGCTCTTCGGTCGTCGTCTCGGCACCAACTGGTAGTGGGAAAACATTAGTTGGCGAGACAGCAATCTTAACTGCGCTCGCGCGAGGCAAGAAAGCTATTTACACGACCCCACTCAAAGCGTTGTCGAATCAAAAGCTCCGCGAATTTCAGCAAATATTTGGCAAGCGCAGATGTGGATTGAAAACGGGTGATGTAGATATCAACGGCGACGCGGACGTGATGATTATGACGACAGAGATCTTGCGGAATATGTTATACTCTTCGGCGGCTGGAGGACGAGACGATGAGCGCTTACAGGACGTGAGTGTGGTTGTTCTCGACGAGGTGCACTACCTCGCCGATCGCTCGAGAGGTACTGTGTGGGAAGAAACCATTATTTATTGTCCTTCGCGGATTCAGCTTCTTTGCTTGTCTGCCACGGTCGGTAACCCAGAGGATTTGACGGGATGGATTGAGGAAGTTCACGGGCCATGCAAAACGGTCATTTCAAACTATCGACCAGTGCCTTTGACGTGGCAATATAGCATGAAACCATCGAGAATGTACCCTGGTATGGGACCCTTGATGAATTTCAAAGGCACAAAGCTCCACCATGACCTGTATCCTTTCACACGTGAAGGCATCAAAGAACGAAGCGAATGGGACACAGGAAATGGTGGGCAGTCTAGAAACTACGCAAAAGAGTCTGAGCGTGTTGCGCGTAGGAGATTCGTTCCTCATGTGGAAACGACAGTTCAGCAACTCATTGCGAGCGATATGATTCCAGCGGTGTGGTTTATTTTCAGTCGCAAAGGATGTGACCAATCTGTGGAATTCCTCGTACAAGCTGGTGCGAATCTCGTCACGCGCGCCGAACAAAATGAAATCGACATCGCATTGAATGAATTTTCCGAGAAAAATAAATCTGCAGTCAGGTCAAGCATGGTAGAGCCCTTGCGCCGAGGCATCGCGTCCCACCACGCAGGCTTACTCCCCGCTTGGAAAGGATTGGTTGAAAAGCTCTTCCAGAGAGGGTTGATCAAAGTTGTTTTCGCCACGGAAACGCTTGCTGCTGGAGTAAATATGCCCGCGCGCTGTTCTGTGTTAAGCGCATTATCAAAACGTGACGACCAAGGGCCGCGCCTGCTAACTTCAAACGAATTCATGCAAATGGCTGGCAGAGCGGGCCGACGTGGATTTGACAAAGTTGGTCACGTCGTTTGCTGTCAGTCTCCTTTTGAAGGACCAGATGAAGCTTTTGAGCTCGTGCTTGCACCTCCTGAGAATTTAAAATCTCAATTCTCAATTTCTTATGGTATGGTATTAAATTTACTTCAAGGCCGTACGCTTGAACAGGTACAAGGGATTGTTGAAAGAAGTTTCGGAAACTACCTGGGTGGTAAGGCGCGAGCGGTACGAGAGCGAGAGCTGAGGCGTTGTGACGATCAAATCAAGAAGCTGAAGGCGCAGATTGAGCAGGATGATGGTGATGACGAAGGCGCGGCTGAATGGAAGAAGTTTATGAAATTAGACGAGCGTCTAAAAGAAGAAAAACGCTTGCTAAAAATCTTGAAGCGGCAAATCGCCGAATTGCAGGCGTCAGAAATTCGAGAAACCGTTCAATCGGCGATAGAACGTTCAGACAGTCCCGTAATTGTCGCGATTGATATTGGAAATAATGTGCGAAAACTCCGAGAAGAGCGAAAATCGACGACCATCGCACTTTTTGAAAATGACACACTGAAGATGGAAGGGCAAGATTTGGCCGGTGAATGGCGTTTGGAGGATGTGAATGGCGACAATGCACCAAGCTTAGACGACTTATTTGGTTATTCAGATGACGATTCTTCAGAAGGTGATTTTATGCAGTCGTTTGATGAAGATGGATTTGAAAATGATTCTACGGCGAGATTTTCCAGAGGAGTGATCGCTGCTGCCATATTTGAAGCGATCCCGCCAGCGAAACAACTTGAGGGTAACGTCATCAGCAAACCATATCCAATGGGCGAGTTTACCGCCTTGGGTAGTGATGGCGTCTGGTATCGAATTTATTCTGATCGAATCAAATCTATCGGTCTTGGCGGGAGTGACATGAGTTTAACGAGCTTAAAGGATGCTGGGGCGCCACCATCGTCAAGTTCTCTCCGATGGGTACGAGCGTCGGGCGGGGGCGTGTGGAAATCAGACACCTCGAAGCGCGCGTTTTCAGCAGCGCAAGCTTTGCCGAGCAGTATAGAAAGTTTTGTTCCATTTGAAGATGCGCCTGAATCGGCGGAATACATCAATGCGCAAAAGATGCAAATTCTGAAAACACAGGAGGAAATTTACGACATGGAGGGAATCGCGGCACTTCGCCGAACGGCGAAACAGCAAAAGAAGCGAGAGTCAAAGCTCAAAGCGCTAAAGGAACAGCGAGCAAAGATTGAACAACGTATCAAAGAATACTCCGCGGCTGGTTGGGATGAGTTCTTGCGCGTCGTTGATATTCTTGTCGAAACTGGAGCGCTTGAATCTGAGACGTTGAAACTGCTTGAATTTGGCGAAATTTGTGCGGATTTGAGAGGTGAAAACGAATTATGGTTGGGAATGGCATTGAGCTCACCTCAAATCACAAACCTTGACGCGATATCTTTAGCTGGGTTTGCAGGAGCTCTTTGCATGGATAATCGCCCAACAACATGCTTCTATGGTCCTTCAGAAGAACTTTCTACAATTCTTCAAGACCTTGAACCAAAGATGAATGACCTTTTGTACCTTCAAATGTCTTCTCGCATCGATGTTCCAGTCGGTTTAAGCTTTGAAATTGCAGCACTTGTGGAATCTTGGGCGTCAGGTACATCATGGGAGCAAATTAGGCGCGATACAACGCTTGATGAAGGAGACCTTGCGCGAATTCTCAGACGCACGGCGGAACTTCTTGCCCAAATTCCGCGCGCGCCACACCTACCAGAGAGTATGAAAGCAGCGGCCAAGAAGGCTAACGATATAGTAAACAGACCACCAATTAGTGACCTTTCGTAGTTTAGAAATTATTGTATTGTACTTTACAAATCTATCGGCATCAAAACGCTCGTCTGGAACCTTTGCTCACGCGACGCCTGTTTTTCACTAACTGGCCACCTTGGCCACCGGATTTGAGATCGCTTTCCTGCTTCTCAAGGAAGGATAGCACCTCACGTTGTCTCGCACCACGTTCATCAGCCGCCGCGGCTTGTTCCTTCGAACGGGCATCCGCCATAAAGCGATTATCCTTGCGAAGTTCGCGAACAGCTCCACGAGTTTCTTGTTTGAGTTGCTTCTTGAGCTTCTTCTTCTCTGCACGCTCACGATTGGGATCGTAGTCGCGACCAAGCACGTATCCATCCTCTTCGAAACGAGGCAAGTATGTTTGGATTGCTTCAACAGCCTTGGTGTGGTATGCAAGCGGCGTTTTAACAGCACCAGCTAGAGCGTCATCCAATTCCTTGACGAAATCAGCGCAAGAATCAGAGAGTTCAGAACGTTTGGACTTTTTATTGCTCGCCTGTGCAAGAACATGTACGATCTCGCGAACAGGTGCCAATAATTCTGCAGCCGAAGGCGTTTTCATCACCGGTCGTGACAATTGACGCAAGCATGAAATCGCGGCTTTGAGGGCTATTGCCGCTAATTCGCCATCATTCATTTGACCCGAATAAATGCCATTCAATGCCTCTGGTAAAGAGACCGCTGTCGCTTTGGCGGCGATACCTTGTGACAACCACGGTCCTCCAATCTGCTCCGCTAAGTGAGTAGGTAATCCATTTTGCCAGTCAGTTTTTGAGCGAGTAGCACTTTGAAGAAGGGCACTCATCAAAGCCAACGCCTCGGGAAATATTCTTTCGGCACTTGACGAATATAAACTTGCCATTGTGGCGACAATCACAGCCAAGGTGGCATCCCTTGTTGATCGAATCGCGCAGTGCGCAAGTAAATTTCCGATGTAAAGCGACGCTGGAGTCGTGACTGGGTGCGACTTATCCGTGGTAGGGAAAATTGCAGCAAACAAAGACAGTAGTAGAATCGTACGCGCGGGTGGCCAGCCAGTCTCACCGTCGCGCAAAGCTTGTCTAAGCCTGGAGCTCATTTTTTCAACACGCGCCTTCACTGCAGTTGCTGCAAAGAAAGGAACTTGAGCGCTCAGATCCACGATGTGTCTTGATAGAACATCCAAATGATCTATTGGTAAAGGCGCTTGACCGGCGAGGACTTCAAAGCGCTGTAAAAGAAGACCGAGCAAAGTTTGAATGCGTTTCCTGTTGTCTTCTGCCAGTGACGGCGCGTTGCACTTTCGTATTCTTGAGATAATCGTATATGCATCTTCTGCGTTATGGGTACCAATCATGGAATCGAGCGCCGCAGCGGTTTCGGGCATAGAGAACGTAAAAGGTATGTCAACACGTTCGACAGCGTCAGAATCCTTTTTACTTTTACTTTTCAAAAGACCCTTATCGGACGACTTCGTGATGGCCGCGCTCGCATCAGGTGGCGCTTTAGCATCCACCTCTTGTTCTATTTCTCGAAGGAGACCAGCGTGCTCGTCGTCCTCGACGTCATCGTCATCGTCCTCATCGTCCTCATCGTCCTCATCCTCGTCCTCATCCTCGTCTGAAGCACGCGCCTCGACCCCATCTTGTAAGATACCCAACTTTCTGAGACGATTTTTACCTTGTTCTAACTCTTTATCCACGTGTTTCATCTCTGATTTAAGCGATTTACGCAGGCGAGCGGCATCATCCAAGTCTTCGTCTTCGTCGTCCTCATCCTCATCCTCATCATTATCATCGCTATCAGATTCGTTATCTGAGTCTTCTCTGTCCGATTCTTCGTCAGAATTCTCCTCATCGCTCTCCAGCGCAAAGTTTTCCTCTAAATCTTCACCACCAACGTGATCCTGCTTACGATCAGACTTGCGCAAGGAGTTGTCGTCCTCATCCTCACCCTTGCGCAGTTTACGTCGCCGAGCCGCATAACCACCTTGAGGACCGTCATCATCGTCAGAACTTTCATCATCGGACCCACCAGTACGCATGCGTTTCAATCGTTTTCGTTCAGCTTGCTCTAGAGCTAACTTTTCTTGGGTTTCGATTTCTTCTTGCGTCTTTGCTCTATCACCAGCCTGACCACGTTTCTCAAATGCTAATGTTCGTGCCCAAACGTCATACTCATCCTTCTCGGGTACTTGAATCTTTTTTTCCGGACCCGTTGGCTTCATATGGCCGACCGCTTTCCTCAACGCGCCAGATAAAAGCCCACCTGAACTAATAGCTTTGAAATCGGAATCAAGTTTGTCAAGTATCTCTTCGTCGTCGTCTCGCTGCTTTTGCTTTTCAGCCTTGTAAAACTTGCTCTTCGCGATGAGTTCCTCCATGACATCCTTCTTGCTCTTTCTTCGCTCGGGATCTTCGTCGTTGGTATTATTCATATCACCGCCGCCAAAGTGAAAGTTACGCGTGATTTCATCGTCCAGATTATCATCGTCATCTTCACCGTGCGCGGGCTTTGTCGTAAAGTCGCGTTCAGCGAGTGGTTTTCCCAGGTGCGTGAGCGTTTTGAATCCATCGTCATCACCGTCGTCGTCGTCGTCATTCAATGCAAACGTTTTCGTCTTTTTCAATTGGCGTAATCTGGCTTTCGCGAGACGACCAATATTCTTCTCTTCGACGCTCATCTCGCCGTCGTGCTCGCCAAAGCGTCTGTCCACGAAAGCATTCGCCTTGCCATTCTCTTCATGTTCGCGCAACAAAGTTCGCCGACGCTTCTCCACAGCCTCGGTGCGTGATTTCAACACGTTACCACGCTCACCTTTAATCTTTCTACCCATAATGTCAAACTTTTTACGCGTCGAAATCGTCTCGAACGCGCTCTTCGTCTTCGTCTGCACCGGCCCATCGTTGGCGTTTTGGAAAAACTTGCGTCGACCACCGCCGGGATTAGCTTTGGATTTCTTCTTCTTCGCCATGACGGGCGAAAGAATATCGCGAGTGTGTACCTTTCGTACGTTCGCAACGTCCGCGTTTCTAAAACGCGTCGCTGTGACGCGCGCTCGCATGGTCACACCGCCGCCGCCGGCACAAGTCGCACGAAAACGACGGAAACAACAAACGCCGTCATTGTGGTCGATCACTTGTACCCTAGACACGTCGCGCGGCGCGCGCGCGACGGGCTTTATCGCGAGCGACGATGGCAAAATACTCGAACGAGCGAAAACAAAATGCACTACTACGTTGCAATCAAATTATTTTACAATCTTTTAGTTTTGGCATCAGCAACCGCACAGAATGGATAAATATTCAGCTAATCGGTTACCACCGGAACGGGCCGCCACGCATCTTTCGCTCCGTCCATGAGAGCGATACCGCGAGCGGAAAGCTCATCGCGCAAGCGATCTGATTCGGCAAAGTCTTTAGCGTCTCTTGCGCTCTTGCGTTCTTCTATTTTAGCTGAAAGGTCAGCCTCAGTTATACCCGCGCGACTCAACGCCACGGCGCGAAGTTGTGGCAGAATAACATTTTCATCATCTTTAGGTAAACCAACGGCATTCATGAGACCTTCGACGGACGACAACAACGACTGCAACGCATCAACCCGTCCAACAGCTTTCTTACCCGCTTTAGTTGTCATAAAATCATTCATCATCTTGAGCGGAGCGGAGAGCGTCGCCATGACAGCTGGCGTATTCAAGTCATCGTTTAACGCTTCGAACACTAAAGTTTCGGTTTCACCCGCCAGCTTCAATGCGTCTAAAACAAGAGGCGCTGGTTTTTTCGCATTTTCCTCCACGGCTGCATCTCGAAGGACGTCTCTGACATCTTGAACGGTCTGGTACAAGTAGTACACTCTATCAGACGCTTCTTCTAAAGCGCGCTGCGTGTAATTAATTGGCGCTCTATAGTGCGCTCCGAGAAGCATGAAACGAAGCACGTAGGGATGATACTTATCTAAGACTTCACGGATCGTGAAAAAGTTGCCAAGTGACTTAGACATTTTCTCAGAGTCCACCTTGACGAAGCCGTTATGCACCCAGTAGCGCACGAATGGGTTCTCGTCGTCGCTGTGTGCCCCACATCCGCACGCCGCTGATGATTGCGCGAGCTCATTTTCGTGGTGAGGGAACACCAAATCTTGTCCACCACCGTGGATATCAATCGTTGGTCCTAACATCTTCTCAATCATCGCGCTGCATTCGATGTGCCAACCTGGTCGCCCGTCGCCCCACGGACTCGACCACGTCGGCTCACCGGGCTTTGCTGTTTTCCAAAGCGCGAAATCAGCAGGATTTTTCTTGCGATCGTCCACAGCAACACGTTCGCCTGCGCGGTTATCTTCTTGCTTTCGCCCCGAAAGCGCACCGTACGCAGGTAAAGTGTCCACAGAGAAGTATACGTCGCCATTCGCCTCGTACGCGTTTCCTTTGGCAACCAGACGCTCGATAAAATTGATGATATCATCCACACACTCGGTAGCGCGCGGTTCGAGCGTAGGTCGAAGACATCCAAGCGCAGTCATATCTTCGTGAAATGCCTCAATAAATCTATCGGTAAGCGCATCGCACGATTCACCATTTTCGTTTGCGCGTTTGATGATTTTGTCGTCAATGTCGGTAAAGTTTCGGCAATACGTTACGTCATAGCCTAACCGCATCAGTTGCCGATACAAAACATCAAACGCTACGTAAACCCGCGCGTGACCGATGTGAGAATAATCGTACACGGTGACGCCACACACATACATCTGAACCTTTTTCCCCGCCGGGTCGCGCGGCACAAACACCTCCTTTTTCCTCGTCATGGTATTTTGGAGCCAAAGCCTGCTCAAATCCCTTCCTTCGGACGTGGGAGAAGACTCGCCGTCCACGCCCGCACCACTCACCGCCGCACTAAACACCGTGCGTGGCACTCCAGTAACCGCACGAGAACGAATCATCGTCGGGGCGTCCACGCGAATCAATCGTCGAGTCGAGTCTGAGGACTGCGACTGCGACTGCGACTGCGACTGTGACTGCGACTGCGACTGCGACTGGGCGACGACTCGCACGCCCCGTCGTGGGATGTAGTTGACGTAATTCCCATGTTCACCCGCTCTCGGTCGCGCGATACGCAATCCTTTACCTAGAACCACGCGTCCACTGGTGTGAAACATCGCCAACATCGCCCCCTCCACGCGCGCGGCGCTCTCGTGTGTGTGTCGCCCCGATGGGTGCGCTGAAACCCTTTTTTAATAGCCCAGGGGGGGACTCCATGGGCCAATCATGAATAGGAACCCCCGCCCTCGCCGATCGAGCGATCGATCGATCGATCACCCATCGCGGTCGAAAGCGCTCGCCAAAGCGACGACGACGCGAACGAAAGGCACGCGTGCGTGGGTCAAAGTCAAAAACACGAGCGCACGACCATCGACCGACGCGTGAGACGTCGACGCGCCCTCGCGACGATGACCTTGAGCACGATGACGATGACCGCGTCGACGACGAGAACGTTGACGACGCAACAACGCACGCACTACCGCCGCGCATTAAGTGCGTCGACATCGACATCGTCGAGACGCACGACGATGTGGACGACGACGACGACGACGACGACGCGAGCCACGGAATCGGGCTCGATAAATGACACGCTCGAGTTGACGGCGGATAACATTGAACTCGTGCTCGACGAAGTGCGCCCGTATTTGATCGCGGACGGTGGAGACGTCGAGTTGGTAGAAATCGATGGATTAGCGGTAAAACTGAAACTCAAAGGCGCGTGCGGGAGCTGTCCGTCGAGTACGGTGACCATGCAAATGGGTATCGAAAAACGCCTGATGGAGAAGATTCCAGACATAATGGAGGTGGTGCAAGTGCAAGACGAGTTGGGTGGATTGGAGTTGAACGAAGCAAACGTCGAGGCAACGTTGGACGAAATCAGACCTTACCTCGCTGGTACTGGTGGTGGCGAATTGGAGCTGATAGATATCGAAGAACCGATTGTTAAGATCAAACTCAGCGGACCCGCGGCGTCGGTCATGACGGTGCGCGTGGCCGTGACGCAAAAGCTTCGAGAAAAAATTCCATCGATCGCCGCCGTGCAATTACTTTAAGTGAGACGGATTGAACCATAGTACTTCCCTGCACTCTTTTGCTCGATGATTAGGATGTTTAATGATAATTTTTAGAGCTCATCCTTGTCGAGACGAAACGCCCACGCTGTCTGCTACCACCGTGAGGACAAGATGTACACACACCCTCGTCACACCAGAGCGCGTGTTACACGGGACACGCACAACACTGTGCATTGACGTGTAATCATAAATATTGCACGTACTGTCGAGGGTTTTTGCTGACTTTCTCTCTCTCGTGTGCGCTCTATCGTCTTCAAAGAGAAGAGAATGCAAGATCGACGAGATGGATTAACGCGCAGAAACGTAAGTGACCGTATTGGTGATGATCGCGATGGGGATCGCGCGACGCCATCGAGGCGATTAAGTCGAGCTGTTGCAGCGTTGGATGCCAACCCTAAGCTCAAGGAAGACTATGCTGGCGGCGATTCGGTGTCGGGAGCGATCACGACGCTTGCGTGCGGGGTGTTGTGCTTGTTCCTATTCTTTGGCGAATATTTTGCCTACCGAACAACGTCGATTGCGAGCGAATTGAGAGTGGACAAGCATGGAATCAATAAGCACGTAGCGAACGCCGAGAGAATGAAAATTGATATTGATATTACGTTTCACAGCATGGCGTGTGACTTAATCGCCCTGGATACGTCGGATAAAGCGGGCGAGCAACACTACGATGTGCACGATGGTCACATCAAGAAGCGGAGATTAGATAGGAATGGAAAGTTACTTAGCACAGAATTTTCTACCGAGGCACCGAATAGACGACAAGAAATTGCCACCGCTGTCAAGATGTTGAATGAAACAGAAACAGCGTCCTCACAGCTGGAGCAAAAAAGGCCAGCGCAACTGCAACTGTTTGGAGGATTTAACGATCTCTTGAAGGAGTACTTTCCGAACGGAATTGAAGCTGCGTTTGAAAACAAAGATCAAGAGGGATGTGAGGTTAAGGGCTATCTCGAGGTGAACCGTGTTCCCGGGAGTTTTGTGATTTCACCTGGACGCTCCCTGTCGCTTGGGCTTCAAATGGTCAAGCTCAACGTGCACACAAATCTCAACCTAACGCACACAATACATCGATTATCATTCGGTGAAGGATTCCCTGGTATAGTTAGTCCTTTAGATGGAACCCAGCGATCGATTCCAGCCAACTCAGTGCAACAGTACTTCTTGACCGTCGTGCCGACGACGTACACGCCACTGAACTCAGACGTAAAGATTAGTACAAATCAGTACAGTGTTACGGAATCTTACTCAAAAGCCCGGCCGAACGCTTTAGGTTTAGTTTCTAACAAACAAGCCGGCGTGTTTTTCGAGTATGACTTGAGCGCAATTCGCGTAGATTTCAAAGAAACACGATCGTCTTTTGGGGCTTTCTTGACTGGCATTTGTGCCATCATTGGGGGAGTCGTGACTCTAGCTGGCGTAGTCCAGCGCAGCATTGAGTATTTCCTCGCGCATCAGCGCAAGCTGATTGCACCGAAGTAGAAATTAGCACGTACCATCACTTGGTATGTACACGAACAATAGCACTGCAGAATTAGCATTAGAATTGGAAAATTTGTTCGCATGTCCCATCAAAGTAACGTTTTTTATCCACAGCGCGCACGCGCGCGTGTGAGCCACCATAACCTGCCGCTTTGAGAGTGCTGTAAACAGAGTCAAATCTCGCGTACGTACCACACATGCGGCGCTGGGATGCGACATGGAGCGTCGTGGAAACGATGGAACGTCGTTGGTCTAGCTCTCCTCCTGAAAGCAATCTCTACGAATGCTACGAATTGTCAAAATTTCACAGGCGTGTCATTCGCAACAGCACTACGCGAGCGCCTTAATGAAACATTACCTAATGTGTCCCAAAACTCATCTTTTCGATACTTTACCGAGTTGCTCGACTTCGGACTGATGGAATGTGAAACGTTGCAGTATCTCGGGACGCTCGCAGGTGCTCAAAGTCAAACAGGATTGACGCTCCTTGTCATCCCCGATGACGCATTCGAAGCAAGTTCATTGAATTATAACAGAGGTTTGAGTAATATTACTTCGATGGATGGTACAACCGCGTGCAAAATTCTTGAAACGTCGTTCATTAAAGGACTCATAAATATGCGAGCACTGCGCGATGGTGATGTGTTGGAAACGTATTCATCAAATGTTCTTACTGCAGCAAACTCACAGTTACGAGTGAAAATCTCACAAAATACCAATGTCCGACAAATACGATTTTACAATGAATTAGGGAGATTTGCAAATGTTCTTGTGGGAAATCTCCAGCTTTGTGATTTACTAAATGTGAACATCATCGATGCGTTTTTGGTTTCGCAAGCAAGTGCATTCTCAAGTGTTTACTCGATTGCAAGCAGAATACCTGAGTTAAGTATAACGTTTCAAGCCTATCAAGCAACAGAAGCTCTAAGAGTTCAGGTTGAGTCGAGCGAGGACGATGGTGACTTTGATCCACAAGGTGTGTCGAGTATCAAATCTTGTACACCGGCTCGTCCATTAAAGGTATACTTTCTTGGATCTGATCGAGCATGGCGTCGATTCTTCAAACGCACACAATTAACGAAGAGTGCAGTATTTACTGATGTCACGCTTTTGCTTTCCATTCTGCTGTACACAGAGGCAAGCGCACTCAATGGTGACAACGCAAACAGTCCTGGTCTGGAAAAGTATCTGACGACTAGCTTTTCGTACGGTCAACAGCTCAAGCCCGTGGGTGTTAATTCCATCCTGAGCGCTATTCCTGGGCAAATTGAAGCGCCTGGAATTATGATTGACATGGCAGATGTTGCTATGTTTGCGCAGCGAAGTGTCCGGATTTTGGGCCTCGCAACGAGCAGTCACGAATCAAATAATGCTCGAATTGTCGCTCCTGATATCTATGCATGCACCGGAATTGTGCACGTAATCGATGACATACTCATACCACCAACTTTGACGGCATTTCGTCAGATATCATTGCGAAGCGAACTGTCAATGTTTGCAAATATGTTGCGAGCGCCAATAAATGCCGCACTTCTCCTTGAGCTAGATACACCCTCTGAAAGTAACGTTTTTGTCGACGGTATTGCGTTCGCACCAACAAACGTCGCTATTCAACTCGCTTTAGTATATCTGGGTTGGGAGTTTCAAGAGTTATTGCTACAAGATGCACTGTTGAAACAAATTGTTGAGTATCATGTCATCGGCTCGCGCGCAGTTGTAGACGACAGACTTACATTTCGCGTAGGACTCATTCGAGAGCAACAAGAGTTTTCTACGAAGTTGATGTATCCTGGATTGCTCAAAGAAACAAGCACATTCACAGGCGCATCAGCTGCCAAGAAAATTCGTATAATTGAAGATTACGCTTCGCTCGTGCCGAGAGTGTTGGGATTTCTGTTGCCTTCCAAAACACGGCTGACCATTCAAGGAAGATTGAACTCGGCGGAGCTCATCAGGCGTGATATTCCGACGACAAATGGAGTTTTAGGTATTCTAGATGCTATGCTCATTCCACCTACTGCAGAACTAGGATTGAGCCTCTACGACCGCATCGAGCGCACGCCAGAACTGCGCATTTACGAAGAACTGGTAAGCGTACTGGGTCTCAGACCTGAGTTACAGCGACACGGTTATGATATTGGCGATTCCACAATATTTGCGCCAAATAACGCTGCGTGGTTCAAATTACTCGGCGAACTCGCAACGACGCAAGAAAACGTTGTTAACAGCCAAAGCGCTTTAATGTACGATTTAATTATGCTCATGATTATACCACGAAGGGAGGAATTGAGCAGTATTTACGAAGAATACTACAATCCTTGGCTTTCAAAAGACATATCAGATGATACTGAATTAATTACTGCGCTTTCGTCGTATTCCGAGGTGCGATATCCATCGAAATAATTAATTACCAACAGATAGATTGACTGCTTATCCAGGGTGGTAACAATTTAATTTATGGCGCTGAAACAGCATGTCTTGGGCTTTACTGCGCCATGAGCAATCCTAGTGTGGTTATGCCGCACATTGCCGGTCCAGAACTACTTTCAGATGATAATTCGAGGTGAGCTCACAAGACTTTCTATACGGAGGTTGGATTAATTAATTCGGCCAGGGCACCCAATAGTAATTATGCACGAATTATTTCACCGGTACAGCGAATTAGTTTACAATTTCACTATGTGCAATACTCAGTATGATGTAGGACATGGCATCAGGTCAGCATGCGCTCAATGGCGAGCTTTATGTGGTAAATTAATTTTTCAAATTTTATGAAAATTAATTAATTCGAACAATGTAATTCCGCAAACTACAGATCGATAATGTGATTTTACCGCGGTTTGGAACTCGTTGCCGCACCGCAGATTTCGTATATCGTGCAGGGAACGCTTTTCATCTCGTCGACGGCCAAGTTTCGATGTTTAATAGATGCGATAATGCACCGTGCACATATGACTTACCAGGTAAGAATTATTTATTTCGAATTAATTATCAAAACTCTTGCACCGCATTTCCAATTAATTATTTTACCATGATGTATTAAATGACGCATCTACACAGGACTATATGAACGAGCTGGTCGAAGAATTTCCGTCGAAACTGTCGTCACCTACGATGCACTGCCGATTTGTAATCCCTGGTGCGCGTACGTTTCATGGTGGTGGTGCATTCCATGTTCGGGCGCCGTTGCGCAGACAATTTTGACGATTGGTGGATGTGCGCCGTACCAACCACTCTGTGGAGGTTCTCTTGTCGTGTATGTCACCGATTCTGGACAGATAAGGTTCGGAACGCAGACTTACATGGATTCTTACAACAATCTACCGCTAAGCGCTGGAGGTGGCCTGCGCGTCATCGACTCGGCTGTGAAAGCAAAGGGCTTCACAGCGCGCGACGGAGAAAGTTTTAAAATACTTTGCACGTACGATGGAGTCTCGAACACCACAAAAGTCTATATCAATGACAAGCTGCGTGGTATTGCGGATCCTTCCGTCATGGGTCAGTATGTATTTCAACCATTTTTCAATGTCACTGGTAACTTGCATGAGAAGATTACTGTCGGCAATAGCTTTCACACAGACTCATCAAATCGCTTCAATGGTGATATCTCTAGCATAAAGGAAATGTTTACTAATATTCTACCACCCTATGCGACGAAAGACGGCACTTTGCCAGGAATTGGACAATTTGCGACGTATGGGGCATCGGTGCTTTTCGATGGGTTACAAACAGTCCAATACTTTTTACCGTGGAGAGGGGTGATTCACGAAGCTCGCGTCTATTTCGACAATCATAAATATCAAGGAATACGATATCCGTCAACATGCGTTCATGCTGAGCCATGAGACGATGGCTAAACACCGTCAAGGATTGTGATGCGAACCTGGTCGAAGCAGTGAGAAACGAGCCCCTGATTTGTTGCTCAAAGCGAGCACGTGCGCGTGCTTGTATTAGAATCTAGACTAGAGTAATTGCTAATGAGACTATAATGCTAAAGATTTTAAGAGATCTCGAGCAAATTCTCCCTCAATGACGGCGCGCTTGTCAGGACTCGACCCACATGAGGGCAGCAACTCTTCAATTGTTGGGAGAGAGCACCGACCACCAGCACACGTGGGAGATGAAATCGTGTATACTTCTCCTGAACAAGCAGTCAAAAGCATAAGGTGTAACCATAGTTCGTCTGCATTGACGTTCGCAAACGAAGCCAACGTTTTTTTGGCAGCCTCTTGTACTTCTGTCGAAGAGATGTGAGAAGTAGCTAGTTTTGATACGATTGGAATGGCAGGAGTAACGAGGTCTCGAAGTGCATCTTTGGAAGAATTATCGGACGCAATCAAAGTCAACGCCTTGAGAATCAGTATACGAATACTTTTTGTAAGCTCCGGTGAAATTTCTGATGTGCGAAGCAGCCCTGTATCGATGGTGTCTGCAATAGTAAGTGAATCCAATGAACGCGTTTGAAGATCAACGTGGCGCACGCCATGTTCAAGAACTCGCGCTAAAAATGGCCATAGATCCGTGTGCATGCGTTTTGCAATGAAATCCCCGCCACTAACAATGGCCATTGTTGTTAAAAGTTGTAAAGTTGCCTCAAATGGCTCTGGTTGAATAGAGATGCGGTTTTTATCGCTCAACGATGAAACAACGTGAGGCCACATATCATGAACGTGAGGCAAAACCCGAGCCTCTTTATGGAGAGAGGTCAAGTCGAACGGAATGGAATCTAGACCATTATAAGACTGCAGTACTTTTAAAGTGTACTTTTCATCTTTCAATGCAGACTCCGCTTTACCAAGACTCTGCATGACGAGTGCGCACGACCTTGCGGCTAAACTCCGAACACCAGCGTCAGGAGACTCTAACAATCCCCCAATCGTCTCAAGTATTTCGAGACTAGAAACCACCATAGACTGCAAAAGACGTGCTCGACTGATGCAATTCGTTCGAGTGCCTTCGATGTCTTCAGAGAGGCTGCTTGATAACTCGTCGACAAAAATCTCGGTAAGTTCATCATCGCTATCGGGCTCTTCCGGATGATACTTTTGCACTGCACCAACTACTGACTTCGATTTCGTGCAAATACTTTCGACTTCACCCACAATAGCTCGACAATATTCTCGAGTCACTAACAAAAAGTTTCGAGAATGGTCTTGATATCGGTTCCGTGATGTAATTGATAGCGTGCGCAAAGCTGAACGAATTGGTTCAGCCAAGAGCCTCACCATACTCCTTGCGGCGTTCGTTCTCCTCAACACGGCGGCGAAGAGCTGCGAAGTACGTGGGTGCTGATCTAAATGTCGGATATATCTTGACAGCATATCCACAACGTAATCTCCATTTGCAACGACGAGTCGACCAATTGGGGAATCATCAGCAGCAGAGGCGTACTCACCGCGTATGGCGATTCTAGTCAGAACCAGCGCAGCAGTATCTCTCACTTCAGCCGAGTTTTCTCCAAGTTTATCTAGTAGCGGACACAATGCAGATGTTAAGAACGAACTGGTGCGTATGTAATCTGTCCCCAAGCCTTGGCCAATGACGCCCAAGCCTTCCATTATGGCACGCAACAATGAAGCATTGTCAGGATTCAACGCATCTAGCTCCCACACCTCGCTGCACACATATTCCTCAAGAATTAGACCACACATTTGCGTGAGATACTTTCTGTCGATATGATTTCCGATCAAGACTCCATGGATGATTTCATTCAGAGCGATTACGTGCGCAGTTGCATTCCTCTGCCATGCTCCAGCCACGACGAGTGCGTCGCCCGTATGGTCTGCTTCTGATCCATCTCTGAGCGCACCCAAAAAGAATTGCGCGATCGGCACAAGCTGCGGCTCGACGAGTACATCACTCTCTGCTATTGTGGCTTGCCCCAGAATTCTTAAGATGGTCGCAAACTTCGTATACATTGATGACTCTGGAAAATACTGCAATCGCAGCGGTTCTCTCGGAAGTGTGTCAGTAGATACCGAGGCATCCCCGAGGTCAATTAGATGCACCGCCTTTGCGGCTCTTTCTTTCAATGAGACGTGTGACGTGAGCACTAAACACTGAACAACGTTCAAGCACAGGCTTTGCCGCGAGCTTGGACTGATAAAAAGTATTTCCTTGAGACGGCTCGGCCCGGTGAACTCGAGCTCAGTACAAAGTCGCTGCAAATGCCCTGCAGCCGCAGCTGAATCTTGACGAAGCACATCCGCGAGTGTGCTTAAATCATCTTTGATCAGAATTTCCAAATCGTCAGTGTTGATACACCCAAGCTTATCTAGCGACCGCAAGTCTTCCAAAACTGGCGTCGAGACTTGAGACCAGGAATCTCCGCTGAGCGTTAGCAAACATTCAAGCATTTTGCGTCGAACCTTGAGTCCGAGAACATCAGAGCAGTGTTGAAGCACTTGTCCTGCTAGTTTTGCCGCGGCCAATCTCACTGATGAGCGAGCGCTACTGACAAATGGTGGGATTGTTGCGAGTAAAGCTGTTTCAACGCGCGGCGCTGTGTTTCGCAACCATTCACCGTCTCGTTTAACATTGAAACTTCTTTCGGAAACGTCTCCAGTGGACATTTGATCATTTAATACTGGTGTTTGCAATTTTTGCAGCGAAACTTCGTCGTCTTCACGCGAAGAGCGAGACACAATCTCTTTCAACGCGTCCTGTAAGGTGTCCGCTTTATTCGTTTTGTTTTCGCCACCGCTGACATGGCTCTCGTATAAATTGTCGTTCAAAACGAGCGTTAAAATCGAAGATAACGAGATCAACGCGTATTCAACGCCATCACTAGCGGTACCACCTGGTCCTGCACCTTCGTTTGCTCGAATGCCACTCCCAGCTACCAAAACCTTCGTCAAGCCAGACACGACGCCCGGAAGAAAAAACGCCAGTGCGTCGGCGTCGCCAATGAAATGAATCACTCTCTCGAGCGTGAGCAAGGCACTTGATCGCAACGACTTACTCCCCAGCGCCCCTGCACTTGCTTCTTCATGTGATATGGTGAGTAATGTAGAGATAGTAAAGCCAACCATTGGTGCCAGGCGCTCGCTTTGAAACGCGGCGGTTGACGAGTCCTCCGCTCCTCGAGCGCTCGCGCAAAATGCGCGCAACGTCAATAGCACCTCTTCGCACACACTTTCATACGCGCCAATGCGTGGTAACGACAACGCGCCTACTAATGCACTGAATATGCGCACACTCACGTCCTCCTCGATGCTACCACCCATCATCTTTTCCAACGCCACCCGCGTCGTCTCGAGCGCCTGCTCCGCCGCGACTCGGCGTCTCGCCACAACCTTTGGAGGCGCGTCCTCGTGCGGTTTCCCCAGCGCCACGTTCAGCGCTTGACATCTTAGGCGTAGAACATCTAACGTAGGCACTATGCATGCAATAAATCGCGCGCGAACGACACCTATCGGCGCCGCGCGCACCGAGTCTCGTAACCGCTCCACCGCCTCTCGAGTATTCTCCTCTAGCGCCTCCTTCGAGACCGAAGACGACGCCGTCGACGTCGTCGACGACGACTCCATGCTCGCAGCAATCATCACGTGTCGACTGCCATCGATCAACGCCTGGTCGTAATCGTGCTCAAACTCCATCGTTCGTTCGTTCGTCGTGCGCGTCCTCGGTGTGCGCGCGACACCAATCACACACCCGCGTCGCCCTTCACGCGCGTCGCACCACCGTCATCGTGATGTGTGCGTGTCTCACACCTTTGTGTACGAGTGCTGTCCTACGTCGCGCTCTGTCGTACGTTCGCACACGACGACGACGCACGACGCACGACTCTACCATGGAATCCATCCATCACCGTCGTCATCACCAAAACTTCGGTGACGCCACCAGAACCATCGACATCGATGGCGTCGGTCGATCCGTCGACGGATCGATCTGTCGATGGTGAGCCGCCGCCGTTTTGGCGACACGGCGCGACACAGCGCGACGACGAAGGATGGGGTCATCAGACGGCATGAAGAAGAGCAAGAAGGAGAAAAAGGAGAAAAAAGACAAGAAGGACAAGTCTGAGAAAAGAGACAAGAAACGCGCGCGCGCGGATGACGACGGTGGTGACGATTCTGGAGCGATGAAGAAGCACGGTGGTGGTGGGGACGCCGCACACAAAGCGTCATCGGCGTCGACGGTGTTTGGATACGCAAACGTAGGCGATAAGGAATTAGCAAAGACGGGTGGAAAGTATCAAAGAGTGTTTTATGACCCACCGAGTTCTTTGAAATCAATGTCGGCGAGTGCGATTGCGAGCGCGAGAGAAAAGCTCGCCATTACGCAAGTCGACGGCTTGTCCACCGACTTGGCCCCTGTGTCGACGTTTGCCGATGCGGGGTTTTCCAAGGAGTTGTTGCGCGTGACGGCGGGATTCAGCACGCCATCGCCTATTCAAGCGCAATCGTGGCCGATCATTATGAGTGGATATGATATGGTTGGCATCGCCGCCACGGGGTCGGGGAAGACGCTCGCGTTTGGTATGCCGGCGTTGACACAAATTCGATCTCAACCGGCGTGCAAACCGGGGCATCCTATTTGTTTGGTTCTCGCTCCAACACGTGAATTGGCACAGCAAACGGCAAAAGTATTTGACGATGCTGGTGAGGCGTCAGGGGTGAGGTGCGTATGCATATACGGTGGTTCACCAAAGTATGAACAAAAAGCCGCACTGAAAACGGGCGGTGGCGCTGCGGTAATTGTTGCCACGCCTGGTCGTCTTCGCGACTTCATGGAAGAAGGGGTCATTGTTCTTGATCGCGTTACGATCCTAGTCCTCGACGAAGCCGATAGAATGCTCGATCTCGGCTTTGAGCCTGAGATTAGAGCTATCGCAGGCGCCACTCGTGCAGACAGACAAACCGTCATGTTCTCCGCTACTTGGCCGCAAAGCGTGCAAACTCTTGCGTCTGAATTTATGCATGAGCCCGTAAAGGTGCGAATTGGTGCCGAGGGTTTAAAAGCATCGCATAGTATCACTCAAATCGTTGAGGTTGTGGAGCCTCAAGACAAGGACAAACACTTGGCGCGTGTGATGAAGCAATATTTGGGCAAAGGCAAAGAGGTTCCCCGGACGCTCATTTTCGGATTGTATAAGAAGGAGTGTGCAAATTTGCACCAAAGACTTTGCCGAGAATGGCCCGCAGTGTGTATTCACGGCGACATGTCCCAGTTTGATCGTGAAAAGTCTGTCGATGCGTTCAAGAAGGGAACGTCGCGGATTTTAATTGCCACCGACGTCGCCGCGCGAGGCCTCGACATCAAAGAAGTCGAGTACGTGATCAACTATACGTTCCCTCTCACCACGGAGGATTATGTCCATAGAATTGGTCGCACTGGTCGTGCCGGTAACACCGGCTTAGCTCATACTTTCTTCACCCTGCACGACAAAGCGCGGGCTGGCGAACTCGTCAATGTTTTGCGCGAAGCTGGAGCTGAAGTTCCCGAAGAACTCACAAAGTTTGGTACACACGTGAAGAAGAAAGAAAGCAAACTTTATGGGGCGCATTTTAAAGATGTTGACATGTCTGTCAAGGCTACCAAGATCACATTCGATTAAATTTGCTTCGTTTGCTACCACTATCTGAACTAAATCTAAAAATTTGTTGTTTCACTAAAAAAGTAGAGTTTGAAAAACACGTCATACCCTCGGGCGAAATCCACCACCTACTTCGTACAATGCATCGCTTCCTAGTACTTCTCTGACTAAAAGTTCAGGATCTCGAGAGCCGCCATGACGTAAAAGCTTGTCGCGAAGACTTTCACCCGCACCAGGAGCTAGAGAGTCACCGGCGAAGAAGCGCTTCCAAATATCCTCGGCGAGAACATCGGCGTACAAGTACGAGTAGTACGTCGATCCGTATCCTACAAAATGACCAAATCTTAGTTCCCAATTTGTTCCTGGCACTACAGGAAACAAGCTGTGCTCATTTTGAATGCTCGCCGCGAGATCACCGATAGACGCTGGTGAGAGCGTCGACGTTTGATTGTGAAGTTCAAGATCTGTCATCGCAAACACCAGCTGCTGTTGCGACTCGATCGCATCAAATATGCTCTTCGATTTACGCAGCGCATTTATCATCCCATTCGGTAGCGGTTCACTTGTCAGATAGTGCTTACTGAGAAGCTTCAGCGCATCTGGGTCCCACGCAAAGTGCTCAAATAAGTGGCTTGGCACTTCGACAATATCCATTGGCGCCCGTGTTCCTGACAAGTGCTGGTACTCAGTGTCTGATAACACGGAGTGCATGGCGTGACCAAACTCATGTAGTAGCGTTTCTACTTCTGCATGCGTAAGCAGTGCGCGGCCGGTGCCACTATTCGCAGCAAAGTTGCACACAAGCGCAACAGACGGATGCTGCCGCTCGGTCGGTGACAACTTTCGACTACAACGAATCACGAAATGCGCAGCGTGATTGAACTTACCAGGTCTCGGCAAGAGATCTAAATATATAGTTCCTCGCATTTCCCCATCGCGCGTTTTCACGACGAGTTTCTTCAGGTCTTCGGTCCATCCTTCTCCGCTCGCCAAGTCTTGCATTTGAATTTCCAATCCAAGCACTCGCTCGAGAAGCTTGCCGATACCTACAATGACGCCTTCGAGAGGAAAGTATTCGGAAATTGCCCTCGAATCGAACTCACATTCGTTACCGCGCGCTTGTGACATGAAATATGCCTTGTCCCACGTCGATATAACCCCATCGCATTGATGATTATTGGTGGCGTATTTTTGAATCAGAGCACGCTCGTCTTTGGCGCGTTCTCTAAGGCTGTCTGAAAAGTCTAGCAAGAAAGCGCGCACCGCTTCCGGTGTTCGAGCCAAAAGAGGAGACATCGCAAAGTTTGCGTAGGTCTGAAACCCAAGTGAGCGCGCGACATCGGTGCGTGCAGATAGGAGGTTAGCCAACACATTCTTGTTTGGCTCTGGCCCAGCGTTTGAAGCGACAAAGACCTTTCGCCTAACGTCTGAGTTTTGAGCGCTTCGAAGCATGGTAGATGCCGACGATGCGTCGAGTACACCACGCCAAGACGACGTAGACTCCGATCGTTGAAAGCGCTGCTGCAACTTTCGTGGCAGCAAACGATGGGCGTCATCATCCAACTCGACGGCGTTTACGTGCTCTGGACGCACCAGGTTCCGCTGAAATTCCATCCCAAACTCCAAGCTCTTGGAAAGTGCGTCGTCAAATTTTGCGCGAGTGCGCCCTTCGAGATGAATACCACCGCGCTCGAAATCCTCTTGCAACGTCAACGCCACACGTCGACACTCTGAGCTCATATCTGCTTCGTCAGTGCGTCGCGCCGCGCGCAACGCTTCGTACAGCCCAGCATCCGCGTTCAACGCCGCAACGTAATCTTGCAACTGCACATACGCTCGTTCAGCGGCTTGCACGAACTCGCGATTAGGGTGTGTGTGCCTGCATACCTCGGCGACATCCACAACCGTACACACGGCATCAGATATCTCGTCCAACGCTTTGACAGTTGCCGCGCGCGCGGGCGCCGCCTTCAACGCCCCAGCCATCGTCGTACATTTCCCAATCGTCTCTCGTGCCAACCGCTCGAAATCACCCGGTACATGCAACCCACTGAGCCCATACAAACCCACGCGCGTTGAAAACCACGACCTCATCACCCTCGGCGCACCCATCGGCGTCTTCGCGCTCGCACCCGACGCGCGCGCCTCGCGCGCGTCCCTCGCCCACCCCACCCACGTTTGCCCCCTCTGCACCGCGTCTCTCCCTCGTCGTCGCATGGCGTGGCGACGTGTGCGATGTTTTCTATGTTTTCTATCCACGCATCTCGCGTTCGACGTCCTCCGTCGTCGTCGTCGTCGCCTATTCGCGTGGACGTCAATGCGGCTAAACCCTGACGATGAGTCGTTGTTAATTTGTGTGATTTTTCTTTGCACGAAAACGCCCATGGAAAAACGCCTTTTTAAGTCAAGTCAAGTGACGCGCGACTGGAGGAGGTTATCCATCGTGTCATGACCGACGTATGACGTCATACGTGCGACGCAACCATGAGTGTTGGTGATGACGATGATGCCTCGGCGACCGCGAACACGGACGTAGACGCGACGAGGGATGCGCCGACGCGGGTGGCGAGCGACGGCGGACGGTTTGGTCGAGGGAGGATTCGCGCGCGGAAAAACGTACCTGATGCGGCGATTGTGGGCGATCTCGGAGGAGTTCCGGGACGCACACTGAGAGATGTGTTTCGGTTGGATATCGTGTCGCACGAATCGCGCGTGCGAGGGGTGGAAGCGGAGGATCCACCGGCGCGTTATCCACCGAGCGTCGGCGAAGACGCTACTGGAGAGGCGGTGTGCGACGCCAAAAGTTCCAACGTCCGGGCACATAATGCGTCACATGAACGCATGATGCGCGGTGCTCCTGTGCTGTTGATGAATACTGGCGTTTTGGGGGATGTGAGCTCTCGATACGTCGCCAACAGACGCCCTGGTTTGGAGCAAACTTGGGGATTCGATCGCGTCGCCGAAGCGCTCGGCCCCAAGCAGTGGTCGTGCGCGATGTGTCCTTCAAGCAAACACAAGTTTGTGATGTGCGATGATTCCAAGAATGTGAACGGTTCGTACTATTATATTCGCGAACCTGAAGTTGAGATCATGCGATGCACTTTCAAAGACTTCACGTCGTGTGCCCGAGGGTGGAAACAAAAGTCAATTTTATTTGAAAGCGACGTGTACCAGGCGCCAATTTCAAACGCCGCGCGCGCACCCACCACCACAGCTGAGCCACCGTTGAGAGAACACTTTGTAAATTGTACTGGTGATTTCATTCAAGATATTCAAATCGGCATCAATTGGGAATGGTTTCACAAGCTTCGTCAGTCACAGAGGTTTGGTCAACTCTTATCGATGAAACTCGTCGCCGGCGCTCGCGACTGTTTGACTCCGGCGCGATACGCATTGGAAGACTCTTTTCAACTCCAAGTCAGCGGACGCCGACGAGTGCTGCTCATTTCTCCCGAACATTCATTCAAAGGTATGTATCCGTACCCAGTAGCTCATCCTTATGATGGTTACAGCATGGTTGATTTCGATGACGTGAATTACGGTCAAACGCCGGCGTTCGCGTCGGTGCGTGGGATGAGCTTTGTCTTATGTCCAGGGGATATTCTATACGTCCCGCGCGGATGGTGGAGGCACGAGCAAGGATTGTCTAGAGAACACATTACGTTAGACGTACGACTGGCAGCTGGCAATCGACCTCGAGAACGCCAATCTGCGGTGCTTCCAGTAGCGCGTCGCATCGAAGAACGCCTCGCCCGAGCGGAGGGCATCGCGCATATTAAGCACTGGCTAAAGATCATCGCCGATGCCGAAGACGCACAGTGGATTGATCTAAGCACGGTTAAAGGTCACCGTCGCATCGTGATGGCGCAAATGGTACGCGATGAAGTCGACTCGAACATGGGTCGAGGAACATGGCAAGCGTTCTTACGCGCCATGATTGATGGAAGACTCGATCCCACGCCTTGGTTGAACATTTCATTCAGAGAACCATTGTACTTGACAGATACGCCAGTGCAGTTGCCAGATACGCGAAACGAGCTCGAGCAAGAGTTTCCAGAATTCTTTATCGACAAGTTGCAAAGTGAAGGCTACGACGTGCACCCAACACCAATCTCAGTGTTCAATCCAAATCATCCCGAAACAATCTGTCCAAAGACGGCGTAGAGCAAACGACAATAAGGGCGACGATGTGTGTTCAATGTCTGTAATGATACCTCCGAGATGCGATGCGATGTGAAATAATCTGTTTGTGCATTTTCATTTACAACAACATGTTGAACACAATGTCTAACTTGTACATTCTGAAGAACTCTGACCCTCAGGATTCGGCGGTGGCGTTTATTCAACGTTCCTTCGTATCCGGGGCGACAATGTTTGCTTCAGAGAATCGATCGCCGACTTCGTGGAATTTAGGACAACACCTATGGTGACGAGATTGTCCCAACTCGCTTTCTAATTGCCGATATACTTCGTTCACTTCCTCAGCGGCAGGCTTCCATCCAAGGTACGCAAAGTTGACGGCGGCTTTCCAGCCAGCACCCAAATTCACGCCCCAGTGCACGGAACCGTAATCAGTCACGACGTAGTCACCTGGCTTTTGCACGTGACGATAAACTCGCAGCTTATCTTCACTCTTCTTTCGCTTTGCATTCCACTGCTCAATTCGCACTGGATCGAGCCAAAGTTTACGCATTTCGAGCACATCTAAAGTGTACGCGTCCCCGAGAAGCTCGCGCAGATACACGTGAAGCAGATACAAATCGGCTCGAGGAATGCTATACCAAACCACCCAAGCTTGGGAATCGGGACGAGCTAGGATGACATTTGCCGATCCGAATGCATAATCTTCAAAGTGTAACGGAAAGATAGACCCTACGCCCATGTAGTACAACCACGGAGTGACGATACCCACGCCCCATAAACGCCTCTCGCTAGCCTTGGAAATGTATGCCGACGCATCAGCCACGACGGGTTGAGGTGGTGGCGAATCTTTTACAGGATTCTTTGATTTCTGCTTACCCTTTTTCTTACCGGCATTGATGCCACCACTCTTTCCAAGAATGCATTTGCGCTCGATTCTCCTTCGAACGGCGTCTGAATTCGCCAAGATGGCGCTACCGCCAGTCGCTCGCATCTCTTCCTCGCGCGCCGCCAGAGCTATGGCGCCTCTATCTGGCGGCGCCGCCGCTCGAGCCTCGGCGATGACCGAATGGTTGACCGACTCGCACAATTGTAGGCACCGTCGAAGAATGCTCGGTGAGCGTTCGCCCAGCAACCGTGGATCCCACGCGTGCGATTCGTCCCATTGCGCGGTGAGCACCTTGGCGGATACGTTTGCAATCAACGCCTTGTACGCCAAGCCTTGCAAGTATGGAAATTGTAATGGAAAACCAGTGTGTACTTGGTGCAAAAACCAACTCTCGCGCGCATCGACACCCATTAAACGAAAGTGATCGGCGTGCGCTCGGACATTCTCCTGAAAATCGTCGATGAATGCCCCGAGTTCCATGTCGTAATCGTACCCATCCATCGCAGTGAATCGCGGAAGCAAGCCAGTTTTTGAATCTGGCAAACTTTGACGTAGGTACTGGTAGTCCGGTCCGAGCGTGCGAAGTTTCAAGCCCCTTTTGCCAATCCAGTTCAAGTCACACAGCGCGCTAACGTCTTCTAATACGTCCCAGCCATCCGGAAGTCTGAGAACCATCGCGCCTTGGTCAACAAACGCTCGCCATTGGTCGGCGTCTTTGCCTTGTAACAAATCCTCTGGAACCACACCTTGATTGACAATTGCATACACCGTCGGCAACGTAGACGTATTCGTCTTTGATGCACGCTCTTGAGTCCTGAGCTCGCACAATTTACCTTGCTTATTCGACGTCGTTGGCTTTGTCGAGCCGCCGCCTTGGCTGCTCGCGCTCGCCCGCGTGGTGTCCACATCCTCCTCGCTCGTCGTCGTCGTCGTCGTCGTCGTCGCGCGCGATGACGGTGAACCAAAGACGTGCACATCATTTTCCATCATCACAGGCGTGCGCACCGCCGCGGGCTCATGTATAAACTCTCCAAGCTGCGACTTTGTCGCGCGCGCGCCGTCGTCGTCGTCGGGACGCCGTCCCGCGTGCGTCGTCGTCGCCGTCTCGTCACCACCTACATCAAGCTTACGACGTCGCGCGCGTTCTTCATCACTTCTCGCTTCATTCGCCGCGTCAACGACGTCAATATTCAAATCATACGTCGATACATACGTGAGATCCTTGTCGTCGTCGCGCGCGTCTCCTCGCGTCGCTCGCGCGCTCGCGCCTTCACCATACAACGCCTGTTTCGCTCGAACTCCCGCCGCCATTTTCGTCATCAACCTCGCCTTGATGTTCTGTGCCATCGTGCTCACCAGTCGTCGTCGCTTCACGTTCGTCTTATTCGTCTTATTCGTCTTATTCGTCGTCGGTGGTGGTGGTGGTGGTGTGCCATGCGTCTCCCCATTCCCTCGTCCGTGCGCCATGGGAGTGTCGTCCGTGTCGTCGTCCGTGTCGTCGTCCGTGTCGTCGTCGTCGTCGTCGTCGTCGTCGTCGTCCGTGTCGTCGTCGTCGTCCTCACACCGTCGTCGTCCTCTCACACACGTCGTCGTCACACCTCTGACGTCACCGGCGGCACACCCGTCAGTCAACGCCCTCGGCGTCGTCCCGAGGTCGTCCTCCCCGACGTCGTCGTCGTCGAAACCGTCGAAACCGCGGGAAACCGCGGGAAACCGCGGGGGTGTGGGGGGGGGTCGTCGTATAGTCGTCGTATAGTCGTCTATGTGGTCAGGTATATATATATATAGCACAAAACACACCTTCACTATGTAATCACGCCCACACCCGAAAAAGTGCCATGGCGTGGATGCGACGCTAAACGAGATCG
>Ga0181562_10000307_pt1 | contig 39532 bp, 28 predicted proteins | sample 011ome_26_FD_139344 | JGI IMG/M metagenome (GOLD analysis project Ga0181562, IMG submission 139344) | Coastal salt marsh microbial communities from the Groves Creek Marsh, Skidaway Island, Georgia - 011511BT metaG (megahit assembly) | ecosystem: Environmental > Aquatic > Marine > Intertidal...
CGCGCCTCGGCGACGCGTGGACGTGACGCCACCAATGTAAAACATCACCGGTCGGTCGGACACGCGTGCGACGCCCCATCCTCACCTCACGTGCCGCGGTCGTCGGCCGCCGCCGTCGCCATCGCGCGCCGCCGTCGCGCGCGCCGATCGCGTTTGGTTCACACGCGCGCCTCACGCGCGTCGCCCGTCGCGGTCGTGGACGCGGTTCGTGCGTGAGGAGGAGGCGCGGCGAGGTGGTTGGCGCCCGATAGATAGATGCGGCGCACGCTCGGGACGGCGTACGCGCACGTGGTCGTGGACGACGACGACGACGATGGCGGCGCATCGTCGTTGGCGTGTTGCTGCGCGGCGACGGCGGGGGAGATGCGCGCGCTCGCGGGATGGTTGACTGACAGAGGCGTGCGAAGGTGCGTGTCGGTGGGGTGCGGTTCGGGCGCGCTGGAGCGCGCGCTGGAGCGCGCGTGCGCTGGACGCGTGTCGTTTGAAGGCGTTGAGTTGGATGTGCTGCGTGGTGACGTTGAGAAGTATGCGAGCATGCGTGTTGGGTTGCGTGAGATTCGTCGGGTGCGTCTCGGGGAGACATTTGACGTGGCGGCGTCGGCGAGAGGCGTCGGCGCGGAGGAGACGTGCGTGATGTATTGTTTCGGAAAGCGCGTGCCGTACGACGAATACGCTCGTCCAGGCACGCATAAATTTGCGCTTGTGATTGGAGACGCGTTAGGGCGATTTGGTGTCGAGGACGATGCGGTCGTGGAGCGCGCGAGCGCCGTGACGTCGCCGACGGCGTGGGACTTGTTCGACTTTCCGTGCGAGCCTTTGGGCATCGACGAACGACCGCGCGACGAGGATCAAGTAAATGGCAAAGTCATAGCATCATCGCAAGCGTTATTCAAATGCGTGGAAGTCATGCACGTGGCGTCTACCATGGGAGCTCGAGGCGCGCTCGCGACGCTTTTTGAGAGACAAAGCGTCGGTTGACTTGCATTTCTGTTTCGTCCTGACTGTGCGGCGCGCGCGATGGTGGACGCCCACGCCGCGCTCGACGACACATTTCGCGAAATCGTGAAATGTATCTCATTTCACGTCGAGCGCGAGGCTTCGAAATCGGCGCGCGTGCGCTTTCGAGCGTGGTTATCAAAGCTCAACGAAGTCGAGCGCGCGCTCGAGCTGAAGAAAAATCGAAACCTTCACGCGCGTGCGCTGCTCGAGATGCTCCGCCGCGGGCGCGTGACACGGCCCTTTGATGGCATGCCGCGAGACGGGCGTTTAGGAAGATTTGTGCGCGAAGACGGCGTGGGGTTGGAGCTTGAGGGTGCGTTTGACGCGACAGTGGAACGCGCGCGCGCGGCGAGAGACGAGGCGTCGCTTCGTCGCGAACACGATGCTCCGAGTGCGGACGTGGCTTCGAAAGTGCTCTATAATGCGTCGCGCGTTGCAAGAAATACTGCCCCCCGCGTGCATGTCGTGGCGGCAGCGCACGATGATGTTCGAGTGGACGAAGATGTTTCAAAGCGGGACGGTGACGGCGTCGTTGCGGAGGACGACGATTGCGACATTACGGCTATATTAGATGGCGTCATTCTCGCCACATCCAGTCGAGTGCAAAATCGTACCACAGAGCGCGAGACATATCATGGGCGGGCGAAGCGCTCGGCTGGAGCGTCTACGACGGTGGACGACGTTGGGCGTCTTCGGGCTCTGGTGGATGAACTGCAAGTGAAGTTACAGCGAGCTGTGGCTAAGACGGAGCGACATGCGGCAAAAATTCTCTCACTACAAAATGCACTCGAAGTCGAGCGTAAGGCGCGCGCGAGTGAGTTGATGAGAATTCGAGAGAAGCACAAGCGCGAGGTGAATGCGTTGCTCGCGAATGTCGCCGTCGGTCGGACGCCGCAGAGCGTCTCGCGCGGCGCGAGACGCGAATCCGTATCATCACCGCCACCGCCGGCAGTGAGTGCGGATGATGAATTCGATGCGTTCATAACGAGCTTTGTAAGTGAAACTGAGCGGTTGCGTGGGCGACTGGAGAGGAAGCAGCCGATAATTTAGCGTCGTAGTCGAGCAGCAAAAGTTGAATAAAGCTGTCGCGATAATTGTTGCATAGCGTAGTGTATTTAAAACGTGTGATTGTATCGTATCTATAGCCCATAAAGTTCGGTATACTTGTTGGTCAGATAGTCAATGTACTCTTGCGCGTCGAGAGGTTTGCCAGTCACGCGCGTCAACAATTCATCCGCCGACTCGCATTCAGAGCCGACGACGTGCACGTTGACGCGAAGCCATTCACGCAGCTCGGCAAATTCACCCTTTTCAATCTTCGCGTCCAAATCGGCAATCTGCTTGTGCGCAGTGTTGTAAATTTGAACAGCGTACATTGAGCCGAGGGTATAGGTTGGGAAATAGCCCGGAAGCGCGCCGCTGGACCAGTGGACGTCTTGAAGCACACCCTTTGCGTCGTCGGTGATATCCACACCCAAATACGCCTTCATCTTCTCGTTCCATTTCGCCGGCAGGTCATCAATAGCAATAGAACCATCCATTAAGCCAAGTTCGAGCTCAGTTCGCAAAAAGATGTGCAACGGATATGTCAACTCGTCGGATTCGACGCGAATGGTTGACGGATTTTTCACCGTATTCATCGCCGCGTAGAGCGTATCGGCGGACACGCCATCGAATTCCGCAGGAAACGTCGCTTGCAACTCGCGTAACAAGAAGTGCGAAAACGGTTTGCTAAGTGCAACCATGCGCTCCCATAATAACGATTGCGATTCATGGACGCCCATTGAGTGTGCCTCGCTCACCGGCTGTCCAATGAACTCCTCGCATCGGCCCTGTTCGTACAACGAGTGACCGGTTTCGTGAATCGTCCCCGTGAGACCTTCGGCCAAATCATTCGCCTTGTACCGAGTCGTCATGCGCACGTCATTCGGTCCGCATCCGCCCGTGAATGGGTGCACCGACACGTCCAGTCGTCCCTTGGACATGTCAAAGCCGAGTTTGATGGCGATCTCCTTGCTCATTTTTGCCTGCAAATCAACATCAAATTCACCCTCGAGCGGGTTTTTCACCCCAACCAACGCCGTCGGCGTCTTCTTTTCGTACACTCGACGAATGAGCGGCGCGATGGCGTCGCGTACGACTGGAAAAATCTCATTCAACCGCGCCTTGGTCATTCCGCGCTCATAGTCATCCAACGCCGCGTCAAACGCATCCTTTCCTGGCGCCACCAACGCGCATCGCGCCTTGGTGAGCTCCAAACTCTCCTTCAAAACCGGTGCAAACATGCTGAAATCACTCGCCGCGCGCGCCTTGACCCAATCTTGGTACCCGCGCGAGTGTACCTCCGCCATGCGTCTTACCATCTCATTCGGGACGCGCGTCGCCTTGGCGTACGCGTCTCTCGCCAACCTCAAATTCGCCACATCCTTCGCCCCATGGCATTCCGCGTCACCCAACGCCTTACCCAACGCCTCCGACGTCTTCATCTCGTGAATCACACCCGCGAGCGTCGCCAGCGCCGCGCCCCGCGCCTTGGCTGCACCTTCCCCGCTCGGCATGATGACGAGCTCATCCCACCCCGCGAGCCCAGACAACGACTCCAAGCGCGACGCGTCGCCCAGAATCCTCTTCACGTCCTCATACGCGTCATTTCCCATATTTTTCACGCCATTCGTCGCCATCGCGCGCGTCGCACGCGTCGTCCGTCGTCTCGGAGCGCGCACGGAACCACCCAACGCGAAGCACCGAAGCGTCGTCATATGACGCCGCGCGCGACGCCGTGGGGCGTCTCGGCGCCGCCGCGATGCGCGCCGCGGTGGTTGGACGCATCGCATGATGTGCGATGCGCGCGATGCGCGACGGTGCGCGCGCACGCGCGGCGGCGGCGCGCATCGTCGTCGTGCCGAGTCGCATCGTCGGGTCGTCGGGCGCATCGCTTCGGCGCGCGTGCCGACGACGAGGCGCGCGCGAAGGCGGATGCGGACGCGGACGCGGGCGAGCGAGATCCATGGGCGCGCGATGTCGGCCCTGGGTTGCTCCCGTCCGCCGTCGTCGCCAACGTTGGGGCGTTTTTGTTTGGGTACCACACGGCGGTGTGCAACGCGCCGCTCGCGGCGATGGCGCATGACTTGGGCTTTGCGAGCGATGATGGGTTGAAAGGTATCGTTGTGAGCGCGTTAGTCGTCGGTGGTGCCGTCGGTGGGCTCTCGGTGGGCGGGTTTAGCGATGGGTACGGGCGAAAGGCGGCGTTGATGGCGGCGAGCGCGCCGTTAGTGGCGGGGGCGTTGGCGAGCGCGTGGGCGCCGAACGCGTGGGCGATGATTGCTGGGCGGTTTATCACCGGCTTGGGCGTCGGTGCGTCGTCACAAATTGTACCGCTGTATTTGAGTGAAATTTCTCCGCCCGCGCTGCGTGGGACGCTGAATGGATTTCGGAGATTGGCGTACGTGTTTGGATGTTTGGCGGCGTTTTGTTTGGCGGCACCGCTCAAGGATGACGGCGGCGAAGGATGGTGGCGGCCGTTATTTAGCGATGCCGCGGTACCCGCCGCTGCGCTCGCGATTGGGGCGTATTTTATTGCGCAAGAATCTCCGGTGTGGTTATTGACGCAGGGTGAAGATTCGGCGAGGGAGTCGCGTCGGTCGCTCGCGGCGTTGCAAAACATTCGGGGACGCGCCGCGGTGGCGTGGCAGAACGGCGTCAAGACTGCGGCGGCGCGAGCGCGTCCCGATGAGGGCACTGACGAGATAAATGATGATAACAGTGACGCCATTGCGCAAAGCGCTGACGCAGCAGTTGCAAACGCCGACGCGAAAGGCAAGGAGAGCTTGTCTGGTTGGGCGCAACTGTTTTCCGAGGAGAAAAACCGTCTTCCACTGACGATTGGTCTCGGCTTGTGCTCGCTCGCCGCGTTCAGTGGATCAAACACGGTGATTTTTTACGCCAGCACGGTGTTCACGCAAGTTGGAATAGTCGATCCTAACATTCTCACGTGGGCTGTGGGCATTCCAAACGTCGCCGGCGGTTTCATCGCGTTGGCATTGAGCGACCGAATGGGTCGTCGACCGCTCTTACTCGCGTCGTTTGGCGGCATGGCCACGTGCTTAGGATTACTCGCCACGGCGGCGTACTTGACGCCGTCAACTGATCTTACGGGATTCTGCGCCGACCCCGCGCTCGGAAAGATTATCGACGTCGGATTATCTGACTCTTTTTCCTATTCGACGTCGGCGTCGGCGCGAATTTGCGCCGACTTGGGATCAGCCGCAATCGATTCCGGCCCTGATCAGCCCGAAGCCGCGGTCGCGCTCGTCACAATTCCCCTATATGTGTTGTTTTTCTCCTTGGGCGCGGGTCCAATTCCTTGGTTATTGTACAACGAAGTATTTCCCACGCGCATTCGAGCTCGGGCGGTGTCGATGTGCACGGCGTTAAACTACGCCGCAAACAGCGTCGTCGGCGCGACGTTCCTACCCATGGTTTCCGCCACGGGACTGTCGGGCTCATACGGCCTGTACGCAGTTCTCTGTGCGTGTGGGTACGTCTTCGTCGACCGTAACGTCCCCGAAACCAAAGGATACAAGCTCGAAGAAATTGAAGACATGTTGCTCGCAAAGCGACGCGGCTCGTCGTCTTAAAAACTGTACTTTTACCGTAGCATCGTAGTATTCATTATTGTCCGTATTGTTGTAATCATCTCAATCATCGTTAGTTATTACAATCGCACGCTTCGTGCGGTGAAGATGACGATTGGTTGTCATTGTAGTACACGTATTTCAGAGATTTGTTTTTCGCATTCGAGTCCCGCGGCGTCGTCGACGCTCGCGCGAGCGAACCCGCGACGGGTTCACTCGCGTCGCCCGCCCACCACCGCGTGAGACAATAAATCAGCCGTCGTGGAATTCAACACGTAGATTAAATTTTCCCCACCACCGCGTCACGTACACGTCTCTCAGCGCTCGTTGCAACACTCTCCGACGGCGCTCGACCGCTCGCGCATTCGCGAGCGCTCGCGCGCTTTACCGCCCTCATCCTCCCACCGCCGGCGCGCTGTGATCTATCGTGCGCACGTTCGAGTACCCACGAACGCTCGCACTGCCTCCACCCCCCGCGTTCGCGCGCACGCGCCCCGGCGCCACCACCGTCGTCGTCGTCGTCGTCCTCGCGCGGCTCGCGTACGCCTCGGCGTACCCGGGCTCGAGCATCGTCCTAAAAAACGCCACGACGACATCCACGCACGCCCAGAGCGTGCCAATCGGGGAAAACGGCGCGCGGGCGCGCACGGTGCCGCCGCTGACGTACGCCGACGACGCCGACATGCTCGCGCGTCGACGAATGCGACCGACACGATTGGTGGTGATGGTGCGTCTGTGCGCGTTCGGACATTCGGCGTTGGTCCGTTTTGTAAATCTTGTGCGTATCACTCGAGGGCGTCGGCGGCGGCGTCGGCTCGCGCTGCGCCGCATACCGCGCGCGCGCGCGCGATGGCGACGTCCTCGGCGTGCGTGACGAAAGAATGCATATTCACCCTCGCCTTACACCCGAGCGCGCTCGTGGACCCGCTCGTGGGTGCGCGACGGGTGCTCGATGGGATGATGATGAAGCATTCGCCGGCGCTCGGCGGCGTGCTCATGGCGTACGAAGACGAGCGATTGTGCGGCGAGGATGGCGACGCGAGCGATGGGAGTGCGTCGAGTGAGTCGACGTCGATGCGTGATGACGTGGTGCGGGAGAGGTTTGGGGTGGTGTTGCATGCGTCGGGGTACGTGGACGTGGCGGTGCGGTGCGCGTGTCGGGTGTTTCACCCCGCGCGCGGAAGTCGGTTGGTTGGTGTGGTGAATAAATGCTCGCATGATTTCATCGGAGCGTTGGTGTTGGATGTGTTTAATGTGGCGATATCGCAGGAGAATATACGAGAGGAGTTGGTGAGTTGTCCTGAGGAAGGGAGCTGGAAGAGCGCGTGGGACGACGCGCACGCGTTGCGCGTCGGGTCGCACGTGGTGTTTACGGTGAAAGATATCACGGAGAGCGATGACGTGGTTTTATTAGTAGGTGCCATGGAAGAGGAAGGTACGGGTGAGCGCGAATACGTCGCGCGTTCGTCGAGTGGGATTACGTCGATTGAGAGGAAATTACTCAAGCGCTCCGAACCCAAGGCGAAAAAGGAAAAAAAGGAGAAAAAAGACAAGGCGGACAAGAAGAAGGAAAAAAAGGAGAAAAAAGAGAAGCGTTCGAAGCGCGACGGCGAGGACGATGGAGACAACGCAGTTGACGCCAAGCGTGCCAAGGTCAAGTGAAACTGGACCGCTCACCAGAGATAATAATCACACTAGCAGTAGCCACGTAGCTCGACGTCCGTCGCGTGTGAATACCAACCTTGAACGTCGCGAGCGTACGCTCCAAAGCCTCATAATTCGCCGCCTCGCACCTTCCGTCGTGGACGCGAACGAATACGCGCACACCATGGCATATCCTAAAAAGCTCTCCGCCTACATGGCGTACTCCACCGCGCATCGCGAGGACGCCAAAGCCGCGCTGATCGCCAGTGGGACCGAAAAGCCAACGATGGGGGACGTGGCCAAGCACATTAGCGCCAAGTGGAACGCATTGAGTGACGAAGAGAAAGCGGTGCGTGACGCGTGCGATGTCATTCTCGTCCGCCGCGTCGTCGCGCGTTCGAAATCGCGTGGGATTCCGCGCGAGGTGACGGAAAGGCTGCGTCAGGCGCAGCGACAGATGGCGCACACGTTTAAAAACCAAAACCACACGACTGACGTTGATTCTCTCACGCACGCGCAGGCTTTGAAAGCGCAAACAGAAAAGGATTACGAACAAGCGGTGGCGGAGGCCGTGGCGCGCGGGGAGGCACCGGAAGAGAAGGATGGTGGCGATGGCGCGGATAGGCCCGCGGATGGGAGCGAAACCGTCTTGCCGGTGGCGCGCGTGAAGCGCATTATTAAATTGGATAAAGATGTCAAACAAGCGAGCGCAGATGCGATTAAATGCATTACTAAGGCGTGCGAGTTATTTTTAGAAGGCTTAGCGGTTGGTTCTCATGTGGGCATGCGCGCTGCGAAGAGAAAAGGGGTACAGTATAAGGATTTAGAAACGTTTGTGTTGCGCCGCGGCAAGTATGAATTTCTGCACGACCACGTGTGGGCGATGCGGCCGAAAGATACGGATAAGGGTGGTGATGGCGACGATGACGACGATGACGATCAACCGAGTGCAAAGAAAGCCAAGCAAATCACCGACGCCAAGGGATCGCATAGATTGACGGAATTTTTCAAGCCCGCGTCGGCGGCGAGCCAACTCGGCGAGGTGATTCCTGAAACGCAAATCGCCACGCAAGAGGGTGAGGACGTTGAATAGAAAAGAATGCGAATGAATTACACGTACGGTAAAATAATGCGATCTTGTGTGAGTGTGTGTGTAAGCTCGACGTCTGTCTCTAAAAAGGTGTACATCGCAACGCAAAGAGCAAAAAAACTCTTCACTGCGAAAGACACGACGACTGCCCACCGCGGCGTATGTTTTTAAATGCGAAATCTAATTGATCGAAATCAAACTAAAGTGCACGCGCACTAGATGATGAAATCTCGTGCGCTTTGTACCGTTCTTTTGTACCGTCTGCCTTGCTCGCTTACGGAAGTTTGTCGTACACGCCATCCACGCGTCGCGCGCCGCTACTCCGCGCCACCCTGTGCCAATACTTGGCTTCATCTAAATCCTCATTACACCCATATCCTTCCGTAAGCATCTGCGACGCCAACGCCGCCGCCGCAACATCCCCATTCTTCGCCGCGCGTAATGTCTCAATATACCACCTCGACGTCGCATCCAACACGCACTCCTTCAACGGCCCGCGCGTCATCGGCTCCAACGTGTCCTCCACGACGTACGCCTTCATCTCGTGCGTCGCGTCATGATTCGCCATCGCCCCAGACTTCCCGCGCCCATCATCATCACTCGACGACGACTCACTCGACGACGACGAATGATGCGGACGCTTATGCTGTCGCCCGTGACACGCGTCGCATAAATCAAAATCCTCGCACCGCTCGCACACCCAACGTTTGCGCAAAATGGGTAAATCCCCGCACGCGTCGCACGAATACTGCAGCGATTTCTTCAGCACGCTCGGTTCGTACATGCTCCTACGCCGTCGTCGCGCCGTCGTCGTCGTCGCGCCGTCGTCGTCGTCGTCGTCGTCGTCGCGTACACCCACCCACCGCGCGCGCGCGCGTGTGTGGGTTATCCAGTCAACGTGGACTGGACTCTCGCGATCGCTCGACCCACGCGGCGTCGTCGCGCGATCGATCGCGCGCATCGATGGACGGCGTCGTGCGATCGATCGCGCGATCGATCGATGGCATGGACGCGCGCGATCGGGGAATTTTCAATGTTCGGTCGGTCGGACAGCGCTGTGGTCGGTTGGACATACAAATAAAAACGCACGCGCGACGGTGAAAAAAAAAAAAACGCACGCGGTGCGTGTTACCGCACAGCGCGTTGTCTTCGTCGTCGTCGTCGTCGTCGCGATGGTCCGTCGTGGCGCGCGGCGCGTGACGGCGGCGGTGGTGATGATCGTGGTGGTGGTGGTGGCGGTGACGCCGTCGGAGGCGACGACGTGCGCGTACGCGGCGCGAAGGGAGACGTGCGCGGCGCGGACGGGATTCGACGCCGCGAGCGCGAACGCGAGCGCGAGCGCGTGTGGTGGTGCGTTGAACGGTGCGGTGGTGTGTGAGACGCATGGGCATGGGATTGCGTTTGATGGGGCGTCGACGCGGCTCGCGGCGTCGGCGTCGGCGTCGGCGTGGGTGCGCGCGGTGCGCGAGAGCGAGGCGTTTACGATTGAAATAGCCGCGTCGCTGCGTTCGACGCCGAGCGGCGGCGCGGGTGCGAGTGGGCGACAGCCTCTAATCACGCTTTCCACTACAGATATTGCTAGTGAGGAGGAAAACGCGTGCTTGGAAGAGATTGGTGGGTACGACTTGGCCGTGTGGCTTCAGAACCGACGCGTGTTTGTGGAAATCAGAGAACCATGGCTGTACGACGGTTCGTTGTCGTGTTCATCTACGTCGGTGTTTGATTGGACTGGCGTGCAAACGCTTAACATTGGTGACATTCATCGCATCGCTGTCGTGTACGACGTGAATGGCATTCGCGTATGGGTAAACGACACGCTGTCGTTTCCTCCGCCGCTGCGGCTGGATTTCAAGCTCAGCCCGGGCGGCGCAGCGGCGTCCATGTGGGACGCGACGTCCTCGTCTCGGTTCGTGCTTGGCGCATATGGAGGAGCATACTTTCGAGGTACAATGTACGACGTGCGTCTGCGCGACCGCGCGCTGAATGCGAGTGAAATCGCAGAACTCGCCAACGCGCCGCTCGCCAACGCTTCACCGCATCCGACGTCACAAAACATCACGATGGCTGAAGACAGCATCGCCACGATTTCTCTGGATGCCGTGGACGCCGATGGAGACGACATCTTCTTCGATATCGTGCGATTACCGAATCGCGGCGCCCTGTTCGCGGACAGCGCGTGTGTTGAACCAATTACGGTTACGCCGCATCGATTACGCGCGCCAGAGGTGTGGTACGCGCCCGATCGCAACGAGTACTCGCCGCCTGACGTCGACTACGCGTCGTTCGAGTTCATCGCCACCGATGACGCTGACATGGTTAATATAAATGATCGAGCCCTAGTGCGCGTGCGCGTGACGAGTGTGAATGACGCACCGGAACCATCACAGGCGAGCGTCGATTCAATGGTTTCGATTCTAGGATACGCGCCGACGCGCGCGCGATTCGCCGCGCGAGACGTCGACCGGACGTGCCCGCCAGACTACCCTGACTGCGTGAGAGACTCGTTCACGTCAGTCGTCATCACTCGTGCGCCAGCGCTCGGGACGTTGTATGCATCGTGCGATGATGATGTCGCGCTGGATGGCGCCGCCGTCGCGCGCGACGGTTGGACGAGATCATCCGCGCCCGGAACGGATGATGACGGATTGTTATGCTTTACGTACGTGTACAGCGGCGATGCTGTCATGGGTGACACACGAGATGCCGTTGAATACGTCATCCACGACGCGCACGGAGCGACGAGCGCGACGCTGAAAATGGAATTTAGCATTCAATCGCCGTGCGTCGCGCTCAGCCGCGAGCACGTCGTCGATGAGGACGCCAAAGGTGACGTGACGTTCACCGCGGCGTGTGTCGATTCGACCGTTGCGAACGGCACAGTTGCGCATATATCGATGTTACCTAGATACGGCACGGTGTCGACGGAGATGATGGAATTACGCGAGTCATCGTGTTCGATTGAGCAACGCGCGTCGTGCGAGACGTGGGCGAATGCATACGGAGGAGGTCAATACGACGATGTTCGATGCGTGTGCGGCGCGATTGAATACTCGCCGGCGCGTGATTATTTCAACACTCCGAGTGTTGACGTATACGGGGCTACGATTGCATTTGATGACGCGTACGCACCGCCGTGGCCAGTCGGCTCGGCGGATGCGATGCGCGTGACGCTCGCGACGACGAATGGATGGCGGACAATTCCGTACGTGACATACGTTTGGGTGCGTGCGCGTGTAGACGCGCCGACAATTCGAATCGATCGTCATGGATTGCGTAATATTGAGCCAATCGTGCCTGACTCGACGTCATATGTGCTGTCAAATGCCATTGACATTGACGCGCATCCAGATTACGACGTCGACGCCATGGCGGTGACGGTGTGGAGCCCAAACGCGCGATTACTCGAATTGATCGCCACCGCAGATGTGCTCGAAAATGCCGGCGTTTCAAGCGGCGTCAGTACGTCGCATCTTCTTCCGGATGTCGATACTCGTCCCAACGCCGTACGCTTTATCGGCGCGGCGTCGGCGATTCGCCAGACACTGCGTTTCGGCGCCATCGCGTACGCGCCCTTCGACGCCACCGTGCCTGCCTTCTACGACGTCATCCACGTCCGCGTCGTCGTTGGCCTCCGTCCACTCACCACCCCACAGTGCGTATCACCATGGCAAACCCCACCGTGTCGTTTCACATCCATCATTGACGTCCCTCGGTGCGACGCCGTCGCCGTCGATGGCGCGACGTCGCCATGCGCCGTCGACACCGAATTCCTCCTCCCAATCGCCGATGCCCCAACATACATCGCTCAAGCCTCAGACCAAGACAACCCAAAAAATAGAACGCGCGCTGAACGCGCCGCCATCGTCTTCGCCATCGTCTTCGCCTTCGCCTTCGTCGCCACCGCGCTCGCGCTCAAGCTCCTCAAATGCCTGCGCGCGGGGCTCCTAGGAAGCTTTTAACCACACATATACAACACATATTTATACTATATACAAATTATTATAAATACTTATTGTGAATATACCTATATATTATACACAGTACACGTTCTTGCACTCATCCTCCGCGTGATAAAAGTATTTACCCCATGACTCACGTCATCAACTACGTGTACTGTGACACCACAAAAGCCATGTATGTATCATATATTATAGTCTCTGGTCATAATTGGTCATCCTGTCCCTCGGATTTGTTTGCCCTCGGAAATCGGAAAAGCGCGCCGGCGGCGGGCGGTGTCGAGACATTCCCGACCGCACTCGCGCGCGTGCACCCACGTGCGTCTCGAGACACCCCCCGAGCACGCTAATCACGCACCATGGTGAAGGTACGACACACGCGATATATCTCGCGGCGTTCTATCGCATCGGCGCGTCACGGATGACGTCGGAACGTCGCCGAGCACGGCGCGCGCGCGTCGGATTATTGCAGCGATCGATCGCGGGTGACTGACCTCTGATAATTGTGTTTTCTCGTCGCCGCGCGTAGTTTTCTATCGATGAGCTCCGTCGCCAGATGGACCACAACAAGAACATCCGTAACATGTCTGTTATCGCACACGTCGATCACGTACGTATTTTTGATCGCTTCGCGCGCGGTGTTTGGGAGGATTGATGCGGATCGCGCGGAACCCTATTGTGGGATTAGGTTGCGTTGGGCGGTGGAATATTGCGTCGGGCGCGCGCGCTGGATGGAGTGAGGGTGCGATCGGTGCGCGTATGGTGTGCGATAGACCTCGTGGGTGGGTTCCTCGCTCTCGAGCCGCGGGTTTGGCGATTGCCGCGATGTCGAGGGCGGCGTGGAGAGGTGAGCGAGACGTTTGCGACTGACGCCGATTGTTTGCCGTGTACAGGGTAAATCTACGTTGACGGATTCTCTCGTCGCTGCGGCGGGTATCATCGCGCAAGAAAATGCCGGTGATGCGCGTTTGACGGATACCCGTCAAGATGAGCAAGATCGTTGCATTACCATCAAGTCGACTGGTATTTCTCTTTTCTACCAAATGGCTGACGAAGACCTCGCGCGCTTGCCGAAGACCGTGCCGCGCGACGGTAACAACTACTTGATCAACTTGATTGATTCCCCGGGTCACGTTGATTTCTCTTCTGAAGTGACTGCGGCTTTGCGTATTACCGATGGTGCGCTCGTTGTTGTTGACTGCGTCGAAGGTGTGTGTGTGCAAACCGAAACCGTGCTTCGTCAAGCGCTCGGTGAACGCATCAAGCCCGTCATGACTGTCAACAAGCTCGATCGCTGCTTCCTCGAACTCATGCTCGATGGTGAAGAAGCTTACCAAAACTTCTGCCGTGTGATCGAAAACGCCAACGTTATCATGGCGACGTACACGGACAAGGCTCTTGGCGACGTGCAAGTTGCTCCGGAAAAGGGCACCGTGTGCTTCTCCGCCGGTCTCCACAACTGGGCCTTCACCTTGACTGTCTTCGCCAAGATGTATGCGTCCAAGTTCGGCATCGACCAAGATGCGATGATGGCCAAGCTTTGGGGCGATAACTTCTTCGACCCGAAGGAAAAGAAGTGGACGAAGAAGAACACTGGTTCCAAGACGTGCATGCGTGCCTTCGTTCAATTCTGCTACGAGCCGATCCGTCGTGTCATCGAAGCGGCGATGAACGATAACAAGGACAAGCTCTGGCCAATGCTTGAAAAGCTCCAAGTCAAGGACAAGTTGAAGCCTGCTGATTTGGACTTGCTCGGCAAGCCTTTGATGAAGCGCGTTATGCAAACTTGGTTGCCGGCGGACGTCGCCCTTCTTGAGATGATTATCTACCACTTGCCGTCCCCGGCGACTGCGCAAAAGTACCGTGTCGATACTCTCTACGAAGGTCCGCTTGATGACAAGTACGCCGAGGCCATCCGCAACTGTGATGCCTCTGGTCCGCTCATGTTGTATGTGTCCAAGATGATTCCGACCGCCGATAAGGGCCGTTTCTTGGCCTTTGGTCGTGTTTTCTCTGGTACCGTGCAAACTGGCCAAAAGGTGCGCATCATGGGCCCGAACTACGTTCCGGGCGACAAGAAGGATTTGTACGTCAAGTCCATCCAGCGTACTGTGTTGTGCATGGGCCGTCGCCAAGACTCCGTCGACAACGTGCCGTGTGGTAACACCGTCGCCATGGTTGGTCTCGACGCGTTCATTCAAAAGAACGCGACGATTACTGGTGAGAAGGAAGAAGAAGCGCACACGATCAAGGCGATGAAGTTCTCTGTCTCCCCTGTCGTGCGCGTCGCGGTTGAGTGCAAGAACTCCCAAGATCTCCCGAAGCTCGTCGAAGGTCTCAAGCGCCTCTCCAAGTCTGACCCGATGGTGCAATGTCAAATCGAAGAAACTGGTGAGCACATTGTTGCTGGTGCTGGTGAGCTCCACCTTGAAATTTGCTTGAAGGATCTTCAAGAAGATTTCATGGGTGGTGCTGAAATCCGCATCTCCGACCCGGTTGTGTCCTTCCGTGAAACCGTCCAAGGCACGTCTGACCACATTTGCATGTCCAAGTCGCCGAACAAGCACAACCGCTTGTACTTCCAAGCCGTCGCCATGGATGAAGGTCTCGCTGAAGCTATTGATAATGGTGAAGTCACCCCGCGTGATGACCCGAAGACTCGTGGCCGTTTCTTGGCTGACACGTACGGCTGGGACAAGGATCTCGGCGCGAAGAAGATTTGGTGCTTCGGTCCGGACACCACTGGCCCGAACCTTATCGTCGACATGTGTAAGGGTGTCCAGTACCTCAACGAAATCAAGGATTCGTGCGTTGCGGCGTTCCAATGGGCCACCAAGGAAGGTGTCCTCGCCGAAGAAAACATGCGTGGTATCAAGTTCGAAATCCACGATGTCGTTCTCCACACCGATGCCATTCACCGCGGTGGTGGCCAAATCATCCCGACTTGCCGTCGTGTCTTGTATGCCTCTGCGCTCTGCGCCGAACCGCGTCTCCTCGAACCGATCTACTTGGTCGAAATCCAAGCTCCGGAGCAAGCTCTCGGTGGTATTTACTCCACTGTCACGCAAAAGCGCGGTATGGTCATTGAAGAAACTCAGCGCCCGGGTACGCCGATTTACAACATCAAGGCGTACTTGCCGGTCATGGAGTCCTTCGGTTTCACGGGTACTCTCCGTGCGGCCACCTCTGGCCAAGCGTTCCCGCAATCTGTCTTCGATCACTGGGAGGTGCTTAACAGCGACCCGCTCAACCCGGATTCCCAGTCTGGTAAGATTGTGTTGGACATCAGAAAGCGCAAGGGTAGCAAGCCGAACGTGCCGCCGATCACGGAATACGAAGACAAGTTGTAATCGTTTTTTGCATAGAGGAACGCAGTTCTTTTCATAATACTTACATAATCACAAATGTGCTATTCCTTTCTCTCCACCTTTTGAGCGCCAGTCTCGCCTAGCGTTGACTTGCGTCGCCGCTCGCACGCGAGTTTGTAGCTGATTCGTTCTGCGACACGATCGGAATCTGATAGTTTTCGTTGTAACCGCTCAAGCTCATGTTCTAATTCTTCTAATTTATCTAATTGCGCCCGCGCCTGGCGCAGGCAAGCGATAGGCGTAGAATGCGCTCGCGCGTAGAGCGCCAGCGCCAGGAATAACGTGGCGAGGTTTCGTGAGACTTCGTACACCAAGGACGCGACGATTTGACGTGATGCAGACATATTGAGATGATAAATGAGGTCAAACACGTAAAAAATCAACTGTTATTAAGAATCCGACGAATCTTGTCGTTAACGTCTAGAGTTATTGTTTATTTTTGTAAATTTTGTGTACACTGATGCCGCGTGGTGCTTACGCGATGACGTCTGGATTTCGAAAATGATCAGCCATGTGGTACCAATCAAGCAAAAGCTGATGATCTGCTTCACACGTGTAGTGATCTCGCCACGTGAGATAAATCATTGTGGCCCTGTAGTGCGAATAGGCGGCGACGACGACGAGGAGGTGGAAAATGTTGTGGCTGCAGCCGATGATGTCAAAATTCCCGGGGCTCCATCTTTCAGGAATAGTGTACGCGTACAAATACGCCCCGAACAAGTAACAAAACGCCATGAATAGCTGATACAAAAACGCTTCTTCGACTGGCGTCGGAACGATGTGCCACACGAAGAAGACTTGTTGAAATATTGGGAATACGCCCATCAAACCGAGAGCAACAAACAGACCTGCGCGCAGTGGCGCGTAATTCTTGTCTTGAAATCGTCTCAAGAATGTTGGAATGACGGCTAAGCAACCCAGCGTCGTTATTCCACTGAGATACATTCTTCTCCATTTGGGAAGACAGTAAAACGAATAATATACTATAGGGTAGAAACTCGTGACGATGAGCGCGGCGATTCCAAAATAGTCCAATCGCCACATTTGTGCTCCTTCTTCGAATCCCACGCAACAGTACGTGTGGCAAATAGTGCTAAAGAGTAAACAAACCATCGCCCCAACTAAGAAAACATACACCGGCCAGCGCTTTGCCGGCTTTGCCGGCTCAGGATCGTCTGGTACGTTTTTTATATGCGCTCGTAACACATTGAGCTTCTCCTTGAGGAGTCCAGCATGAACGACAACCTTTCCATATTGTTCGTCGTGTTTGTGATCTTCAATAACACTGAGCACTTTCTGTGCGCCGTCAAGTGATCTCTTCAACACTTTCCGACGGTTTTCAACCTTGAATGCCTCTTCGCCGCTACGCAAGTGCTCTGCGAGCTCGTGCGTGACGTTGACCAACACATATCCGACGTCATTCATCAAGTTCCCCAGCGTACTCTCATCCAAATCCATTCGCATATTCTCATCAATACGACGGATATCAATACGGTCCTTCTCAATCGCCTGCCTCCAACGCGTGGCGTATTCAATACGTTCTACTCGAGCTACGTCCGCTCCTGTGACCCACCCCGCCGGAGGCGTCTCCAAACCAATCCCCGAATGCGCCGTAAAAAACGTCCGCACGAGCAACATCGCAAACAACACAAACCCAATAAGATGACTCCATATATTCACCGTCTCGTTGTGCACCATAAATATCGACCGCGTCGCGCCGAGCCAACGCGCGCCCACCCGGTAACCGCCGCGTACGTACGGATTAAAAACCATCCATTCTGGCGCGTCGTCGATGTCACACACCGCACAAAACCATGACGAGCACGACGCACTCGCGCCTTTTTCGCCATCCTTTGCGTTTGGTAGTGTGAACGGGCCTCGGCGCGCGGTGCGCGGTCGCGCGGGTTCGGCGCTCGAGGTGCCACTCGCGGCGCCGCGGCGGCGTGTCGTCGACATGCTGACGACGACGGTTTCGCGACGCGATGCAGACGAGTGTGACGCGTGTCGCGTGAGTTCCTCGCGCGCGGTCGCGGGTCGTGGTCGTCGCGACGACGAGTGACGCGCGCGAGAGATTTGCGGAGAGGTATATACCTCAAAGGTTTCTCATAGGCGGTGCGCGCAGTTGAGATGTTTATGATTTTAATACAACGATTGGGTGCCGCCACAGGGATGACTAGCCGATAAATTCGTAACACGTGAGACCGTCAACGTTACGGATGTCGGTGCGCGCGCCATGCTTGATGACAAAGTCGGCGATGACGTCGAATTTGAACAAGACGGCGAAGTGCAACGCGGTGTTGCCGCGTTTGTTTTGCATATTTGGATCAGCACCGCTTCGAACGAGGAGCTTGACGAGTCGACCTTGACCATTTTGACACGCGATGATGAGGGCAGAGTTGCCGTTTTCGTCGCGGGCGTCGATGGGGACACCCTTGTTGAGCAAGTCTTTCATTTGGTTGTACCGCCCGTGACGAGCAAACGAAAACAAGTTGCGCATTTCAGTCATCTTGAATCTTTGCGGCTGAACCAGTGAGCGAGGAATTTTCGGCTTCAGCACCACGGGCTGTAAAGACTCGTCCTCGTTCGCGTCGCTATCAATAGCATCGCTGGCGTCGGCAGCCTCCTTGAATGCGCGAGCGTCAACGTCGCTCCGCGTTGAGGCGAGCTGATTTGATGTCTGCGGCGCGCGCGCTGGCAGCGCCACGCGCGCTGGCGGGCCAGTCGACCCAACAACCTCTATCATAGGACTACCTGTGTGTGTGCGCTGCGCTTGCACAGGCGTCGCATACGTTCCGTTTGGCTGCGGCACGTTTTCCTCAAAGCCGACGCGGCGACGTGTGTGCGCCTGCTTGACATCTTCTTGACTCATGACGTACGGATTGGGCTCCGAACGTATCGGCGCCGCAGGTAGCGGCACAAACTTGCGCCGAACGACAGGCTCGGGTGCGAACGCGGCGGCGTTTCCACCGTAGACCGCTTGCGGTGGGACTAGCGTGGCGTCGCGTGGCTTTGGTACTCCAAACGCATTCTCGATGGTGTCCCGACGTCTAGACGTAGACGTCGAGGGATTCTCAACAATATCCTTCACTGCCGCACCCAAACCTCGAGGGCGCGTGGAGTCTAATCTCTGCACCGTTTGCGCAACCGGTTGCGGTCTCGATGGCGCATCTATGTTCTTTCTAGGCGCATCAGCGCGGACTACTTGACGTCTCGCCGACAGTTCCTTTGGCTCGGCAGCAGGAGCGTCTTCGCGCGCCTTTGAAGATGATGAGTCTATTTTCGCCGACCGTAATCGCTGCACCAGCGCACCGTGAGGATCTTCACCTACCACTAGCATCGGCGCCGGCGCATCGGTCGCTACGGGCGTCGGCGCAAGGGCGCTAATTGACGCCCGCGACGCCATAGCCGGTTTCGGCGCGAGCGCCGCCATGTTCACTTTTTTTCTTCCATCATTACCCTTCTCGGCGGCAGCGTCTACAGTTAGCTCGGAAGCCGAACCTTTCTTTGTCTGCAATAAAGTGCGCACCGCATTCATTAATCCAAGACCGCTCGATTTCACTGCCGGCGCGTCCGCGGCTGCCTCTGTCGTCGTCGCGCGCGGACTCGTTCCTTCGGGCGACCTCGACCGATAATCATCCGCCTCATCGTACACCTCCGCCTCTTCCGCATTCACCTGCGCTCGTAATACCTCCGGCGCGGGCTTTGCGCTCGCCGCGAGCGCTCTCGCGCGTTCTTCTTCCACGTACCGCCGCGTCACCTCCGCCGCGTCTCTCTCCGTTCTCCTCGCGTTCTCTACCACTTCAATATCTTCCGCCTTATCCTTGGCCAACGTCACCAACGCCTCATCAAGAGAACGCTCAACCGCGACGATTTCTGCATCCGCCTTTGCGCGCCGCGCGCCGTCGGCGTCAGCTTTCCCGTCGCGCGCGAGCGCCTTGAGCGCCGCGCGCGCCATTTGCATCTTCGCGTCGTGCACCGCGCGTATCTTCGCCTCGAGCGCTCGATAGCGCGCTTCAATCGACGCCAACATATCGTCTTGCGCGGTTCCATCGCGTGCGCGCGACATTACACGCGTTCCGGCGCGTCGGTTCGCACGAAAGAGGCCGCGGCTTGAAAAAGCTTTACGCGCGCAATCCTCTACGCTGTGCGTCGTGCGCGCGTCTCACCTCGCGTCTGCGTACGCGAGTGCGTCTAAAATCACGTCTGCGAGCGTCTTCGCGCGTGCGTCACGCCGCCGTCGTAGTCTCGACGCGCCACGCGTGCGAAGAAGTGACGCATTTTAAGCCGTTTCAGTTCGCCGTGACGCCACTCTTCGGCGTAATACCGACGCGTCACCGCGAACGACGCACGGTGGACGTCAGACGTCTCCATGCACGCATCGTTCGCGCGCCGACAGTCGCGTTCGCGCGCGTCCGATGCCCCGAGCGCGCATTCTGTACGCGAGTTGAATCACCAGTTGGATAGAGATCCATCGCCCGCCGACGCGAAACCCGTCACCGTAGACCCGCGAGACGTGCTCGCGCACGCTGCGCGGTCGACGAGCGATAGCGATGCGTCAGCGAGCGATGCCGACGACGGGGCGACGTCAGATCCTATCGATTACGACGAACCTTTGCTCGCGCAGCTCGAGCGGCTCGGCGACGACTACGACGCGTGGGTCGCGAGAGCGCGCCTTGGCGCCACATCGACGCGATTATTTCGAAATCCAACGCTCGAGGCGTTGAGTAAGACGCATTGGAGCGTCGTTCCGGTATTTTGGGTGCCGGCGATTGCCTATGTGCTGTACTGCGGGTGCGTAAAGGTGATTGAGGATGGACGGAGCGCGGCTTTCGCGGCGGCGGTGTTCGTCGCGAGCGCGCGCGGGGCGTGGCCGACGTTCGAATACGTCATTCATCGTTTTGTATTTCACGCTAAACGCCGGCGTGAACGCCGGTGGGCGATTTGGAATCAGCTGCACTATTTATTTCATGGTTGTCATCATAAACATCCACAAGAGTTGTTGCGGCTGGTGTTTCCGTTGACGGTTTCGGTGCCCGTCGGATACGCGGCGGCTCGAGCGTGCGCGGCTGTGTTCGCGAGTGGCTATGCCGAATTCGCCGCGGCTGGATTTCAGTTTGGTTATCTTACGTACGACATGACGCATTACGCCGTGCACGGGAACTTGTTTGGGCTCGGAGACCATGCGTTGAAGCGTCGACGCGTGAAACATTTACGACACCATTACGACGACCACACCTCTGGATTTGGGGTGACATCGTCGGCGTTAGATGCCGTGTGTGGTACGCTCCCGCGCACACACTAAACGCTAGCCGTAGCGCGCGCGCGTACGCGTAGTAGCATTTCATTCATTCGTTCCTCCTCGTAGTTATACACGCACACATTCTATTCCCCAAGCGCCGCCTTGGCCTCCGCCGCCTTGACTTCCACCGCTCGCTTACTCTCCATCATCATCTCGCGCAAATCCTCCGTGTCAACCCCAGCGCAATCCCCGACGCCGATCGCCGCCTGTCGCGCGCAGTATTTGTTTTGAAGTTCAATCGCGCGCAGCTCCTTATTCGCCTCGGTGCGCCGCAGCATCTCCGCCACCATGGGCGAATCTCCCACGTCCGCGCGCGCCGACATTGTCGTCGCACACGCCAGCGCGCCCGCGACCGCCGCGCCCGCGGCGATACGCGCGCGAAGCCACGACGTTGACGCTGACGCTGACGTGGAAGTGGAGCAGTCGTCATCATTCGCACGCACCGCGCGCGCGTCGCGCGCACCGCCGCCGCGCGCCGTGCGACGTACTGCGCGCATACGTTCGTGATGCACCACGCGCACCGTCGGCGTCGCGCCCGGCGCGGTGCGATGCATGGCGCGCGCCTCGAAGGATGTCGTGGCGCACAATAACGCCGCGCCATTCGCCCGCGCGGCATCGTCACGACCGCGATGCCTCCCGAAACCGCCGATGAGCGCCGCGCGCGCTTGAAAGCCATGCGCGAGGACGCCGCGAACGCCGGTGGCGGTGGCGGCGACGGTGGCGGCGACGCGCCGGTGATTGCGTTTAGGAATTACGTCCCAAAGGATGGGGCGCTGGTGCAGGACAAGGTGCGCACAGCCGCGGCGCGCCGTGCGATGTGGGTTGAACGCGCGCGCGAGTGCGCGCACGTGTGTGCATATCGTCGCGGTGTACGATCGCGAGGACTGACGTCGAACGTACGCGCGCGTGCTCGTCATAGATTCCCGCGGCGTCGGCGCCGACGTTTGAGACTCCAAAGGTGGACACGGAGACGTTGTTAGCGCCGAATACCGGCGATGTCGAGGTAGGTACTGCGTTTGCGAACGTATCACGCGTGCGGCTTTTCGTGTTATGGTTTCTTCGGGTCGTTCGTCGTCACTCACCGCGCGTGTTTTCGGTTTTTTGTCTCGTAGCCGTCGTTGTTGAAGCCGAAAAAGGCAAATTGGGACTTGAAGCGCGACGTAGAGAAGAAGCTCGCCAAGCTCGAGAAGCGAACGCAACGCGCGATGGTGGACATTGCGCGCGAAGAAGAGGCGAAGCGTATGAATGCGGCGTGAGAATATTTGGTTTGGGTTGTTAGTTTTTAGCTTTTAATGACGACGCGCGCGACTGGCTGTTGACTTTATTTATTTTTGCGATGAGAGCTATTCATAGAGTACGACGCGCGAGAGTGCGCGACGCGTGCCAAAGACTGTGTGCATGACCGTGAGAGACGATGAGTTCGATGATGATGTCGCACGCGATGCGACGAGCGCGAACACGCGCGCGATGATTGTGCTCCCTACGTTTGCGAACGAGCGGCACCGAGCGCTGGCGGCGGAGATTGAGGTGCGACGGATGTTTGACTTGTGCTCGGTGAATGACTGACTGACTGTGATCCTTACTGTAGACGTACAGTGCGGCGATTGATGATGCGAAACGGAATGAACGAGAACACGTGAAGCGCATCGCGCTGATGCGAGAGCACGTCAAAGATGTGTCGCGGGACATCGTGGACGTACGCGACCGCTCGAGAGGCGCTCGAGAGGCGCTCGAGAGGGAAAAACATCTCGCAATGCTTGATGCGATGAATCGCGAGCGCGCGGCACAAGAGACGCGGGTATGTGAGAAAGAGACTGAGTTGCAAAATGAGCAATATCGAGAGTATTCGAGGCGAGCAGAGGCGTATGAGGCAGCCATGGGGCGGTTACGCGCTCGAGCGGAGAGCGCCGGCGTTGTTCGGGACATCGTGCGCGAGCGCGTGGACGATGACGAAAGAGATTTGGAGACTCTTAAGATGTACGAAATCGAAGACGAGCGATTGTTACAAACGCTCGAGTTTGAACTCGGGAAGGCTTCGAAAGACGCACATGAGAGTCAATCTGAGTTGGAGCATGCGATGTCGCTGCAAGCCGCGGTGCAATGTGAGCTGTTACGCGTCGGAAAGACACTCAAAGAGGCGCACGTGCGGCGAGCTGAATTTCAAGAAGAGTATACATCCGCGTGCACGACGCTGAGTGAACGTCAGGGGCTGATACAGAAGACTGCGTGTGCGCGAGACGAAATAGTTCGTGACCTTGAGGACAAGCGGGCCGCCGTGAGTGAATTAGTCGAGACAACTAAGCGCGCGGAGTTGGAGAATAAATCTTTGCGGTCCAAATCGACGGTTAAAGAACAGTTATCGAAACGCAAGACGGAGAAATGTCAAGCGCTCAAGGGTGATTTAACGACTGCAGCGCAAGCGCTAGAGACAGCTACGCACATGCGCGTTGCCGCGGCTCGGAGCGCAGAATGCGCACGCAATCGACGTTGCGAGGCTGAAGTTGCGCTAAAATCACATTTGCAAGCACGCGATGATAAATGCAGACAAGTTGAGCGAGCTAAACGTGCGCTGGAGGAGGCGAGATCGGCATTGATGACGTCCGAGCAAAGCTTGCAAGAATTACACAACGTACACGACGCTGAAGCTGCAAATTTAGCGCAAGCGCAAAAGACACTCGATGCAGAGAAAGAATTACTGTTTCAAACATCAAAGACATTACATGATCAGAAAGATGTCGAATGCCGTCTCGGGGTCGAGCTGCATGGAGTGATGATGCATAGTAAGAATTTACGCGAGACAGAATCAACGCTGCGCGCAAAAATTATCAAACAGCATGAACTCATGTACGCGACATCTCTGCAGTTTCAGCAGCTTGATCGTAAAACTGCACGACTAGAAGGTGTGCGCTCGAATGAAGAAAAAGAGGCGCTAGAAGCACGAATTGAATCTCTCCAGAAAGATCTTGCGGAGCGCAAATGTGAATTCGCTAGACTCGTCATCGAAGCCAAATCAAACGAACAAAAGCTTGAGCGCTCGCGCATTGAGATGGTGACGTGGTGCGACAAAGCCACGTACGCGACACAAACGCGCGATTTGATGGAGGTTGAAGCTGAAGGTAGCGAACGCCTCGAAAACAGTATGTTGAACGAGTATGAAATAGCGCAAGTCGAGCTTGATGAGCTTCGGCTTCAGCTTTGCCAACGCCGCCAAGTGCTGTATTTGTGCGATGGCCAGACGCAAGAGCTCGTCAAGCGTAAAAATAGTGTAATCGATGAGTTATCTCGGCAACGAGCGGATTTAAGAGAGCAAAACATTGCTGCTGTTGCGCAAGGCAACACACTTCAGCAAGAAGCGCACGCCGCAATTATGGACGCCAAGAGGTTAGAGCAGCGATTGGATCACCTTCGCAGTCGATACGCCGTCGTGCGAAAGAAATCTTTATATGGAGAGGACGTAAGCATTGACGAGCAAAATGATTATCTACAAATTATTTCTGACCAGCGAGAGCAGATAGATGTTGAAAGATTGAATCTACTCGAGTGCGTGCGCGCCGCCGAGGCGAGCGTGGACACCATGGAAAATGTTTTAGAAGATACAGAACGATCAAACGGCGAGCTTCGTTACCGACTTATACATCCAAATGAAAACAAAGAGCTTGCTCAGGATGAATGGACAAAGACAACAGAGATTTTGGAAAAGTTACAGATTGAAAATGACGCAGTCGCACGTTTACGCGAGCGAGAGTCTGAGCTCGCTCGAGCGTTGGAAAAGCTAAAATCTAGCCTGGCCGAAATCGTCGCTGAGCACAACGAAGTATCGATCGACGTCGACGATGCACAACGTAATCATGACGCCATGCATAGAAAGTACCGATCACAAAAGCACAAGCTGAAGCGCGCTAAATCATTATCATCGGCTGCCGTCGCAGCCTATCGTGCCGCCGCGGCCGTCGCACATACCGACGGACCGACATACGAAGAAAAGAAAACCCGCGCTCACTTACTCAACGAGTCCATACGTAAAGCATCCGAAATCATACGCGCCGTCGCGTCCAAGGAAGCGCTCAAAATCGACACCGCCTTCGACGGGGAATCAACGGCGCCTTCGCTCAGCCCGACGAGCTCGCTCGCTTCCTTCTTTACGTTTGCTTCGAGTACGACGCAGTCCGTGGCGTCGAGCATGTCTTCTCTCCTGTCAAACTAGATCTTTCAGAAATCACACGCACGCACATCATCATCATGCTTAGGCTGTCGATGCGCGTGAAACGCGCCGCGCATCTTCCGGGACCATATGGGGGTTACGAAAAAAAACGCATTTTCAGCCGTTTTTTCTATGCACCGCCTCACTCTGTCGCCGCTCGCGCGCGCGGCGGTTTGTGGCATATTTCGACTCGCTAGCAATCACACAAAATGGCGCAAATGGTACGTTTACACGCATTTGTTGTGCGCGTAATAGTTATCACGCCGCGATTGTTGTGTTGGACGCGACGCTCTCAAGGCGTCCGAACGCGAGCTCGAGCGTATACATTGCAAAGACTAAACCAAACGTTCGCGTGTGACGCAATGTCGTAGGAAGCAATCATGAAGAAGCGCCAAGAGGCCATATCGGCCGCTTACGAGGCGCAGTGGGACGGCGGTAAGGGTTCGCACCATCCAGACTATCGCCCGTACGCCGACGGCGACGGCGTCGTCAAGGCGTCCCGCGAGACGGAGGAACTCTTATTGGCCATCCACAAAAACGATGTCAAGTTGATTTACAACAAAATTGAAGAAGGCGCAGATGTAAATTTCGTGTTTGGTCCGGCATATGGATGCGACAACGGCTACACGCCGTTGATGAGTGCGGTGCATCGAGGTCGCGTGGAAGCCTCCAAGGCGCTCTTACGTTCTGGCGCCGACCCCAACTACATCAATTCCGCTGGCGACGCGACAATCTTCTGGGCCATCGATGGTGGTCCCGAATTAATTAAACTCTTATTCGACTACGGCGCGGATTTGAACGTTCGAACCGCGAAGGATTGGACACCACTTTCGTACGCGCGCGCGATGGGCAAGTACGGTCTCGTCGATGAAAAAGGCATCTACCCCGAAGACGTCTTAACGTACTACGGCGCCACAGAGTACGGTAGCGAGCCCATCGCGCACGGCGTGAGAAGCCCGCGGGAATCGTTCGATTTATCTTCAGCGGACTTTGCGCGCGATCGTGGGAGCTACCAAAGAGAGCCAGAGCATCCGTAAAACTACTCATCTCAGACGTTGTAAGCGGCGGAAACCATCAAAAACTGTCATTACTCATTCAAGCGCACCACCACCGACGCAGTATTCATCTCACGCAAGGTATCGCGCAGTTGTGCGGCAAGCGCCCAGTCTTCATCCAACACCGCGTTTTCCAATGCCATGATCGCAAACCCGCATTTTCGATCGCCCGAGTACACGCAATCGTCGATGCGACGCGCGACGGAGTGCGAATGGAAATTCCGCAATTCAATATCCTCCACCGACAACCCATGTTCGCGCTCGCGGCGCAGTGCAATCGCAAGAGTTAACCGCTGATGCAATACGTGGTCGTACGCGCGCGCACAGTCGATTGGGCGCGATGGATCGAGCGCGCGCGCCACGGCGCGTTGGGCGAGGACGTCTCGACGCATCGCCGCGCATCGAGCGATGTACCGTTCGTGCTTTAATCGCTCCATGTGCGTGCGTGTCTCGCGCCGCGCGGTATCCGGAGACGCAAGCACCTCGGGAACCATACCGTGATGTGCGCTCAGCGCGTGCGTGTCGATAACGTCGCGCTTGCAGTACAACGGAAAGCCCAAAGCGCACGCGATGGCGACGGCGTTCAATGTCGCAAAGACAAATCGACGACGTAGTTTTGTAAACTCAAACGTTCTTTTGCCCGCTGCGTCGTCGCGGCGCACGATTGCGAAAATCGCACACAACGCATCGTCATCATCATCATCGACGTCGTCATCGATGTCGTCTTCGATCGTCCGCCATTCAAAATCATCGTCGTCATCGTCTTCGACTTTGTCTTCGATTCGCGCGCGACGTCGCTCCCGCCCATCCACAATCACGCAACACATCGACTCAAACGTCACCATATTCAAAATCATCCAATGCGTATACTCAATATACCTTTTCACAACGCTCCAAGGCGTGTTTGCGAGTCGCGCGTGACGTCGTCCGCGCGTCCACGCGTCCACGTCTCGCGCGCGTTCAACCTCCTCCGACGTCGTCGCGCGCGCCACGACGACGCGATCGGACCCATCGAGCGCGCGCAGCACGACGCAATCACGACCGACGCGATCGATGCATACCCGCACGACGTCATCGAACGCGTTCGACGGCGTCGACGCCGCGCGAATCCCCAGCCGGCGTCGCGTCGTCCGAGACGCGCGCGCCATCGGCATCGCCATCGTCGCCCGCACCGACGTCGCACCCATGCCGATCGCGCGCGCACCGCGAATTGAATCCACGTAAATTCGCGCGATGATCCTCCACCGCGCTCGCGCGCCTGGCGCACCGCCGACCGCGACGTCGCGCGCGAACGGCGTGTCGATGATTGACGCGAACGAGGACGCGAACAGACGTTTGATGTGATGTTTTAATCCCACGCACATGTGCACCCAATACGTGTACTGAAGGTCCTGTACGTCCCGTCTACGATGTTTCATAATTATTCACGATCGTGCGATCACGAATATATAGATGTATGTGCAGTCGAATAGTGGAGGTGCCGCCGCACTCGGACATGCGGTGACCCAGGGGAACGCAACGACCGATCTCTGCGCGTGTCGCCCGCGCGGTCGCGAGACATCGCCGCGCGACCGTCGACGATGACGACGCACGCCTCGAAACGCCAAGCGCGTGGATCTGGGTCGATATCGGCCATGCTGTCGAGCGCGATCAGCGACGACAGCGGCGCGAGAGCGGCGGCGAATGAGAGCATGGAGGGGACGATCGATGACGGTGCGATCGCGGGCGTCGGGTCGCTGAATGCGCGCGATGGCGCGCGCGGGAGCGCGCGTGGGGCGGATGGGGGTGAGATTCCGAACGGGAGCCTCGCTATGGGGGTGCTCAGTGCGGATGATGGCGCGCGTGGGGCGAAACGTAGTCGGGAGGGGGCGATCGGTGGGCGATCGTCGGGCGCGGTCGCCGGGCGCGGAGGAAACAAAGCGCGCGGGGGCAAGGGGAACGCGTCGATGGAGGGCTTTCCCGGCACGGTTTTGCGCACTGATGACGTTGCGGGAAGGCCACACGGGGGTGAGATGTCAAATGTAGACTTTGATGTTCAGGGTTGGGATAAATTGTGCGAGAAGAGATTCGCCGACAAGAAAGCCGCGAGGTTTGCCGCGCTCGAGTGGTATTCAAAGTCCAGCACGTCGAGCGCGCGTTTAATCGTGGATAAGTGGCGCGAGAGTAAGGTTAGGTATGTGTTGCGTTGTCAAACAGCCATGCCTAAGCGGAGCGAGAAGAGCAACAAGGATGTGTGCCAATCAAAGGGATCAATGTGCCCGATGTGCGTGCACGTGAAATTCGACCGCGCGACTCGCTACTGGGCCATCTCTCGAGAAGATTCCGTACCCACGCACAGCGTAGGATCGTGTGCGGATAGCAGGCGACCGAATGCGACGTCTGTGCAATTCGCCGCGCACTTGAAGGGCCTAGAAAAGGTTTCTGTCGATCAAAGGCAAAGCTTCATCGCGCGTGCGCTTGATAAATCGGGGTACAAAATCACGAGCGGCACAAAGCAACGCGCCGTGGCGATGGCGCTCGGCAAGAAGTCTCGCCGCCCTGGTTCGTTAGGTCAATAATGCAAACCTGCGTATGCGCGCCTCTTGGTGCTGCGCCATCTGCGTCGCAACTCGACGACCAAAGTACTACGCGACGACGACGGCCGCGAGGTTTCAGTCGTACGCGTGTATATATTCGCGGGGAAAACGCCACCCCGCGGCGTCGAACGCGACCACATCAAGACACGATACGAAACCGTAAAAGCATACGGAATACACAACGCCGCGTGTAGAACATACATGTACGCGTTATTAGCCCATTCCCTCTCCGTCTATCTCTCGTGTTGTATATAAACACCGACTGCTGTCTGTCACCATTGCGCCACCAATGTAAACACAAACGGCCGTTGGCGTCGCCCGCACCGATTCTTCGCCACACGTTCGCGCGCGATGACGCCCGCGAGCGACGACGACGACGACGACGACGCACAATTTATTGAATTCGTGCGCGCGCACCGACGCTCCGGGTCGGCGGCGTCATTCGGCGCCGCGAGAGACGACGAAAGCGCGAAAGTTGACGACGAGAGCGACGAAGACGATGGACCGAGGACACCAGTTCGCGTGACGTCGCTGACGACGAAAGACGCGGATGCGATCGTGAAGAGCGCGCGCGAAAGCGCCAGAAAGGCGATGTTTGATGCGCGGGTGCGAAGCGCGATGAAGGTGGCACGGGAGACGCGGACGGTGGCGGCTGAGAGCGCGGAGGCGTTGCGCGCGTCGGGCGCGAAGACGTCGGCGTCGTCCGCCGTTCGAAGGGAGATTTCCGAGGACGATGCGCTCGGTGTGACGGATTTTCAAAGTGCTGGGCGTGCGTTGGATTTTTATGAGGGTGATGATGCGGCACAGGGCGGGCGTGGACGACGACGCGTGTCGTTGACGCCGCCACGGGCGTTGAGCATGACGACGTCACCCATCACTGGACTGAGGGACCGCGGCATCGGCGCCGGCGATAATGGTGTTAATGGTGTTGAATTACGCACCGTTACCGAGACCGTGGTGCAGGCGCAGAACGGGACGGCGGTGAAAGAGGCGGCGGCGTACGCGATGGCAGTGGTTGAAATCGAGGTGCAGACGTTGCGGGCGAAAGTCGCAGCGTTGCAACGTGAATTAGAGACGTCATTGGAGGAACGCGATCGCATACTGAGCGAGCGGTTAGTGCTCGTATCTGCGGTGACGTCGGCGGAGCAAGAGCGCGAAACGGCAACGACAAAAATGGCACAGATGGAGATACGCGCGGCGACGTTGATGCGCGAACGGGACGATGTCGCCGCCGAATTGGCCAAGGCGCGCGCAGCTCGAGACGTCGACGAGGAGAGCTCAGATGAAGCAGCAAAAATGCATATTTCTAAGCTTGAATTCGCGTTGAGCGAAAAATCGATTGAAATTGCGCGCATGCAAACGATAATGGACGAGATGGGTGTGCAAGTGCGCGCGAGCTCGTCCACGGTTGAAAAGTTGGAAAGCCGGCTCGCTGCAGCGACGACGCAATTGGAATCCGCCCAAGCGCAGCTCGAGCAGTCAAAGACGACGAACGCAACAAATGACGCACAAACCAAAACTTTTAAGAGCGATATTGACCGTTTGACATCGACGCTGACGTCGACGAATGAAAAGCTCGCAAAGGTGACGTCTGAGCTGCACGACGCGCGCGCGCAAATCAAAGCTCGCTCGGATGATGTCGACGGCGTTAATGAAGAGAACGAACGCCTCAGGGCAGATATCGATAGACTTAATGGCATGGTGACTCTGACGAATAGTACGATGTCTCAGAAAGACGCGCTCGTGGATCAAATGCGTGAGGAGGTTGCCAAGGCGGTGGAGGAGAGAGACGAGGCACGCGACGCTCTCGCGGCGGCGCTCCACGAGGCGTCGACAAAAGACAGATTGCACGAAGTTGAAAGGCGAGCAAAAGAGCAAATTGAAGTCACACTTGAAGAAGTGCGCGCGGCGTTGCGAACGAAAACGGGCGAATGCGCAAGCGCTGAATCATCGTTGTCGACGCTGCGCGTTGAAATTGAGGAGTTGCGCACCAAACTTGAAAAGGAAAGTAGACGCGCAATGACGACTGAGGAAAAAGCTCTTTCTGCTAAAGAAGCGTTTGCTGCTCGTCTTTCTGCGGCGGCCGATAAGCAGCAATCGTTCCACGGTCGCATGCTTGAAATGAAGTCACAGATTGACGAAGAGAAGAAGCTCATCGAAGCAAAGGCTCGCGCTTCCGTGGATGAAATCAGCGAACAGCTCGCTACCGTCAAGCAGCAGCTCGTCGATAAAGAAAAGGCGTTTTTGGCAGCGTCTAAAAGAGCGACCAACCGAGAAGCGGAGCTTGAAAAGGTCTACGAAGACCTGAATAACGCAAAGAACGCATTGTTGGAGCTGAAGAGCAAGACTTCGGAGGATGCCATAGCGCGCCAGGAAATCACGAGTTTGCTGGAAGAGTTAGCCGATGCCAAGAATCAAGCGCAACGCTTAGAAGCGGCGCAAAGCATGTCGAGCGAAGAGACGAAAGCGGCGAAGAGACAAGTGGAAGCTTTAGAGGGAAAAATAGCTGGATTGGAAGCGGCCGCCGATTTAGCCGCCTCAGAATCAGAAGAGCTTCGCAAAAAGTTGGATATAGCTGATAAAGACGCTCAAGCAGTCGCAGAGGACAATGAGCTCGCGTCGTCTATGGCAGCGCAAGCATTGAACGCCGCACAAGCAAAGATCATAAAGCTTGACAAGCACATTGTTGGGCTCAATAGCGAAATTGCGGCGTTAAAGGAGAAAAATTCTTTGTCACGCGAGGCGGACCAAGACTCAATTAAGACGGATTTTGTAGAATTGCACAAAAAGTGCGAAGCGTCCGATCGACGCGTCCGAGAGCTTAGCGCGGAAACCAAAACTCTCGAAGCCGCGGTCGCGAAGGAGCGAAGAGCGGCGAGTGCGAGTGAAATGCGCGCCAACGCCGAGGCTGAGGCGCGAGCGGAGGTTGAGGCAGAACTTGAGGACATGCGCACGAAGGTAGCCACCGCAGAGTCGCGCGTTGGTGAAGTAAACGCCGAGCTCGTGCTGTTAGAAAAGCAACTTGAAAAGGAGAAGCGCAAACCTGACGCTAGGCGAAGTAGCGGGGCTGGTGATTTGAAGGCGATGACGGCGTCGCGAGACGCCGCCATACGCCGCGCGAAAGATTTGCAAGCCGATTTAGCAAAGGTGACGAACGAGCGTGAACTTCTTCAAGAAGCCATGGCGAACTTAGAAAAACGTCTCGAGTACGAACGGACTGAATTTGCCAAGCAACTCAGAGAGGCGGTCATGAGTGCAGTCAAAGCAAAAGATGAGGAGGTGGTTGAAATCCGCAAGCAGTTGAACGCCATGCGTGAAATGTCCATGGGTGGAGAAAGCGTCAGCGCGAATCTTAGTCGAGCGTATGAAGCGAAACAACAAGAGCTCGCATCAGCACAAAGTATTATTTCAGGGTTGAAGGGGGACATGACGAGCTTACAGCACCAGCTTGAACATGCAAATGCGACTGTCCTCGCTGAGCGGCGTCGATTGATGGCGAGTTCACAATCGGATAGTGAACTCGCGCAAATGCGCGACGAACGTGACGCGGCAAAGAAAACCTTGAGTGACACCGAACACGCGCTGTCTGAAGCACTTGCAGCGAAGTCCTGGTTGGAAGGCTCAATCGCTGCGACGGAGGAGGAACTCATCGCCGCGAAAAAGGCTGCTGCTGCGGCGACGGCGATGAGTGAACAGGCACGAGCTCAGATTACTGCGATTTCTCGTCAGCAAGGCTTGAGTCCGAAGTTGTTAACGTCGCCAACAAGACGAAGCACACGCCCATTCGGTTCGCCCATGTTGGACGCGCAACTCGCCTCTCCGTTGAAGTGGTTTTCTCGACGCGTGAAGACGCCGGAAATGGCTCGCACGCCTTCAAACAATTTATTCAACAAGTTCGCATCGACCACGATGCCAACACCAACTATGCCGATGCGGACTCCTGGTGGTTCATGGCGCGCGCCTTCGCGCCCAGAAACCGCTGCTGAAGCGGTTGCGGCATTAATACAGTTCCTCGTCATTGTGCTCGTGTGCATTGCATGCATGGTGTTCTTGGTCGCCGTATCGCCTGTTGACGTCGATTCTCCCCTGTACACCAATGATGCATCGACTATGCGCATGTACGTGCGTTCATTGAAGAAAACAATCACATTAGCAGTGCCCACAAGCGATGGCTCGAGCTGCGGCTCGATGAAACAGCGTTTTAAAGATGGCATTTTGGAAATCTCGCACGCGCTCATCGGCCGACACTACCGCTCGATGTGCGTACGTAACTTTCCAAGCTAGTAAACCTCTCGCTCGCGCGCATGTAACGATAAAAGCAAGCTACTAAATACTACTCTTGTCACGATTACATCCCCGTGCGCTACTAAAATAGGTTCAATCAATCAAGTACAAGTCGCGCTCAAGGCACATTCTATAGCACAACCAACATAAATATCGAAACGGCACCTCCGTCCCACCCTTCTTCATCACGTAACATTTCCGCGGTATGATCACCTGCACGTGCTCGGTATCCAAAATCTCTCGCACCATGGCCGAATGCAACACCCCGAGCGGAAGCAGTAAACAAAACGGCACCCCAGCGCCTTTGAGCGCCTTTAATATCCTCTCCTTCATGCCTTTCCCAGTATACGGCGGGTTGTCCACGACGCAAGCGCACGACTTGACAAAAACAGAATCTCGCACGCGCTCAAAAAAGTCCTGCTTCTTATGCACGACTTTCTTAAACCCGCTCTGTCTCAGACGCTTGCCCGCGTCACCGTCGTAATAAAACGGCATCCAAACTTTAGCTTCGCGAAGCGACGCCGGGAGCGCCGCCGCGAGCGCGTCCCACGTGCGCTGCGCCGTCGCCCATTCATCATCCTCGATAGACATCGCACCAGACGTTGATCCATACGATCCGTACGCGCCCGTGCGCTCCACGCGTTCGATTTCACCGGCGCCGTCTGATGCACTGCCGCCATCATCCTCGTCATCACCTGTGTCGCTCCTCATCGTCGTCACCGTCGCCGTCGCCGTCGCCGCCGCCGCGCGGCGCGCACCCTCGTCCTCTCGTCTACGCTTCCGCCGCATCGCATTCTTCATCGCCGCCTTTGACGTCGTCGACATGGCGCGCGCGAGCGCGGGAATGGAGACGCCAGAAGAGCGCGCCTTGCATGTCACGTCGAACGATGTACGCCCTCGCGAGACTTCGCGCGTGCGCGTCGACGACGAGTGTGAGCGCGACGTCGACGTCGTCGACGTCGCGCGGCGGCGGCGGCGGTCACGCGCGCGCGCGGAGCGCGATGAAGTCGCAGCTGATGAAGATGTCAATTGTGCCTCGGCACAGTCGTCACCGTTTGGCGTCGTCATCGACGACGACTGCGGAGATGCGATGGTCAGGCGTGACGTCGACGTCTGCACCGCGCGTGCGAGGCGAATCGATGCGGCGTTCTGTGGTCACGCGCGCGCTGGAAGCGGAGGATTCGCGTCGCGCGGGTGAAGAATTGGATTTAAACGCCGCGGTGTCGAAGAATACCGATGCCGTCGCGCGTCGGGATGCTGCCGCCGCTGAACTTGCGCGATTAGATGCGTTGATTCTATCGCACGATGTTAAGTATTACAACGATGCGGCGCCGGAGATTAGCGATGCCGAGTACGACGCGTTGCGGCGGGCGTACGACGCCATAGAAGCCGAGTATCCAGAGCTCAAGGCGACGACGAGCGCTGGACGACGCGTCGGCGCGCCGGTGGATACATCGTCTGGATTACCGAAGATTTCGCACGCGCGGGCGATGTTGTCGCTCGGGAATGCGTTTAATGTAGAACAGGTAGAAGCGTTCATGAAGCGCGTGGAGAAGCACGCGGCGTCGACAGCGCCGGTGGAGTATTGCGCCGAGCCGAAAATTGATGGAGCATCGGCGAGTTTGAGATATGAATACGGCCAGCTGGTGTATGCGGTATCCCGAGGAGATGGGCAAATGGGCGAAGACGTCACGCGACATTTGATGGGGGCTCGCGGAGTACCGCAAAAACTCACGGGAGCGTCGGTCCCGCCTGTGCTTGAAATTCGCGGCGAAGTACATGTTGCGGAAGATGACTTCAAGCGCGTGAACGCGCGCCGCGAAGTATTAGGGTTGCGCTTATTCAAAAACGCGCGAAACGCCGCGGCGGGGGCGATGAGGCTGCTAGACACCGCGGATAATCAGATGCCGTTGAGATTTTTGGCGTATGGCTGGGGCGCCGTAGGCACGAATGATGACGACGAGGACAACAGTTCACTGCCTTGGAGCACGGAAAGCGAGTTTTTGGAAGAGTTTTTGCCCTCGAGTGGGTTCGACCCTGTGCCGTGTCTTGGAGTTGCGACGACATTGGATGAGCTCATGGAGGCGCACGACGCTTTGGAAATCGCACGGCCGACGATGCCATATCACATCGACGGCGTGGTGTACAAGGTGAACTCTACTACTCTTCAAAACTCGCTCGGCGCTGACGCACGACAGCCGCGATGGGCTATCGCGCACAAATTTACCGCCATGAGTGGTGTCACCACGCTTCGCGCAATTGAAGTGCAAGTCGGTCGCACGGGCGCGTTGACTCCCGTCGCCGTACTCGATTCGGTGGATATCGGCGGTGCGTCGATTTCGCGCGCAACGTTGCATAACTTTGACGAAATTGCGCGGAAGCGTTTGAAAATTGGCGCGCAAGTCGTCGTTGAACGTGCGGGTGATGTCATTCCTCGCGTTGTATCTTTAGCTGGTGATGATTTAGAAGAAGCGAGTGCGATGGATCCGGATGCCAAACCTCTTCCCGAGTGGTTGCCTCCAACACTTTGCCCCGACTGTGGCTCATCCGTTGCTCGCGCACCTTTGTCGTCGTCAAAAGGCGCGATAGGATCTATTGTACGATGCACAGGAGGTTTACAATGTCCGTCGCAATTGATGGAGCGGCTGCTGCACTTTTGCGCGCGCGATGCTTTGGACATTCGCGGACTCGCGCGCGGCACTTTGGAAACTTTGCACAGCGAAGGCGTAGTGAAGACTCCAGCGGATATTTTTACTCTGGAAAGACGGTTTGGACCAGAGAGTGGCGCGCAAGTCCCGTCGTGGTGGCGTTACGCCGGCGTCAAGAATTCAAAAGGCGAGATTAAACAAGGCTCAGATGGTTTGAAGCAGAGCGCGTTGAAGTTATTTAACGCAATTGAGCTTCGTCGCAAGGGTGTGCCTTTGCATCGATTTATCTACGCCCTCGGGATTCCCAACATCGGCGCGCACACCGCAAAGGTTCTGGCGACCCATTACGGAACGTTGGAGGCCTTCAAGAAGGCGGCGCTCGCCGCCGCTAACGGCGGTCCAGAAAGTTTGGCGAGTGCCGCGCTCACCGCGATCGATGGTGTCGGCCCGGTTTTGACACAGTCCATCACGGAGTTCTGGGCCGAACGCGCCAACGCACGCATCGTGGATGAAATACTCGCCACTGGTGTCGTCGTCCTCGATGCGAAAGCGGGCAAGGCGCCAAAATCCCAAGCGTCGCGAACGGCATCGACGTCCCAAACGCCCGCTCCTGCCGACACCTCCGCCGCACCTTCAATCACTGCCCCGCCGCAGCTTCCAACAGCACAGCCCATGGAGAAGACGATTGACGTGACCGACTTGAACTCGATGAAAATCGTATTCACGGGATCTCTGGACGACATGTCCCGTGAAGACGTCCACGACGCCATCGAACGTCACGGTGGCGTCGTGCAATCTTCAATCTCAAGCAAAACCGCCTGCGTCATCGCGGGTGCAGGCGCCGGACCATCCAAGCTCACCAAAGCGCGCGAACTTGGCGTACCAGTCATCGACGCGCGTACATTCTTAGACGCCATCGCGAGCGGCCGACCAGTCCCGCTCGAATAGTTCCTAGTCGCGTCGGCATCACGACGCGTTGTCACAACACTCCCAGCATTGTACAATAAAACTCATCACCGTTCATACATCACCATGACGTTCACATTCGCGTCGTCACGACGTTACACCATGTCATTAAACGTCGCCAGTCGTTCACGAAACGTTTCTCTTCAGTGCCCAGTCAGCGTTCACGTCACTATCCGCCACGCTCCGCGCGCGCGGCATACATCGCGCGTGCAACGATGTCGAGACGTTGCATCAAAGACACCGCATCGCGCCTCGGCGCGATCGTCTCGCGCATGGCGACGACGGCGACGCACGGAGCAGCGACGTCGACGTCGAATGCGCTCCACGGGACCCTGGCGTCGTCAGCACCCTTTGCGCGCGCCGCGATCGCGCGCACGTACGCCGCGCGCACACACGTCGCCACAGTCGCTGCGACGGTTACAGCACGTCGCGCTGCGAGCGCCACCCGCGCGTTCGCGCGCACATTCGCCAGCCAAGGCTCGAAGAAGACAACCAAGGGAAAGTTTTCGACGATGAAGCCGAGGGGGTCCTCGGGGAAGGATTCAACCGGTAAATCATCGTCAGAGGCGACAGAAGCGCCAAAAACGATCGCAGATGTGTTAAAAGGACCAGGCGGGCAACAACTGGCGAGTTTGTTACTCCTCGCGTTGGCGACGTCGATGTTGAGTTCGATGCGAAGCGACGCGAGGGAGATTAGTTTTCAGGAATTCAAGACAAAGTTGTTAGCCGCGGGGTTGGTTGAACGCGTGGAGGTTTCGAATAAAACGCAAGCCAAGGTGTACATCAAACCCGTCGGGGGGTTGATCAAGTCTCGCCACGGTGCTGGGGAGGATTACGACACTGGGGAGATTGGAGCTCCGCCGGGCGCGCGGACGACGGCGTCGGGGTACAAGTTTTATTTCAACATTGGGAGCTTGGATACGTTTGAACGCAAGTTGGAAGAGGCGCAAGAATTGGCGGGCACGGATGTGGAGGATTACGTCCCGGTGACGTATGTGAATGAAATATTTTGGCAAAGCGAGCTCATGCGTCTAGCGCCGACGTTGTTACTCATCGGCGGATGGTTGTACTTTAGCCGAAGAAGCGCTGGCATGGGCGGTATGGGCGGCATGGGGGGCGGTTCGGGAGGAATTTTTAACGTCGGCAAGGCCACGGTGGCGACGTTAGATAAGAACGCAAAGACTAAAATTATGTTTAAAGACGTCGCGGGGTGTAACGAGGCCAAACGCGAAATCATGGAGTTTGTGGATTTCCTTAAGAATCCAAAAAAGTACGAAGCATTGGGCGCGAAAATTCCACACGGCGCGCTCCTCGTCGGCCCTCCAGGGACGGGAAAAACGTTGCTTGCGAAAGCCACCGCAGGAGAGGCGGGGGTGCCGTTTCTATCTATTTCGGGCTCTGATTTTATGGAGATGTTTGTCGGCGTCGGTCCTTCGCGCGTGCGCGATTTATTCGCTCAAGCGCGACAACAAAAGCCCTCCATCATCTTCATCGATGAAATCGATGCTATCGGTCGTCAGCGCGGTCGTGGGGGCTTCGCCGGCGGTAACGACGAACGCGAGAACACTCTCAACCAGCTTTTAGTAGAAATGGATGGTTTCGGCACCAAAGAAGGCGTCATCGTATTGGCGGGTACAAACCGACCAGACATTCTTGACAAGGCGCTCTTACGTCCGGGACGCTTTGATCGACAAATTACCGTCGATCGTCCGGACATTCAAGGCCGCGAACAAATTTTCCGCGTACACTTGGATAAAATTGCCCTCGATGGCGAAGTACAGCATTACAGCGAACGTCTCGCCGCGCTCACGCCTGGTTTCGCTGGCGCGGATATTGCCAACATGGTCAACGAAGCCGCTCTCGCGGCGGCGCGTGAAGACATGAAAGTCGTCAATCTTTCACACTTTGAGTACGCCGCTGATCGCGTTATCGCCGGTTTGGAGAAGAAATCCAAGGTGGTGAACAAAACCGAGCGTCGCACGGTGGCGTATCACGAAGCTGGACACGCCGTCGTCGGTTGGTTTTTAGAACACGCCGAACCCCTCCTCAAGGTGTCTATCGTCCCGCGCGGCTCAGCGGCGTTGGGTTTCGCGCAATACTTGCCAAACGAAAACCTCCTCGCCACGACGCAGCAACTGATTGACATGATGTGTATGACGCTTGGCGGTCGCGCCGCCGAGCAAGTCATGCTCGGTAAAATCAGCACTGGCGCGCAGAATGATTTGGAAAAGGTTACGCAAATGGCGTACAACACCGTCGCCGTCTACGGCATGAATGAAAAAATCGGTTTGCTCTCCTTTCCCAAGGATGAACAGAGCTTAAAATCCCCATACTCGGAAGACACCGCGAGGATGATTGACGAAGAAGTTCGCTTACTCGTCGATACCGCGTATAAACGCACGTTGGCGCTCGTGGAGGAGAAGAAACATCTTGTCGAAGCCATGGCGCTCGGGTTGCTCGACAAGGAGGTGCTGCAACGGCACGACTTGGTGAAGCTCTTGGGCGAGCGTCCGTTTGTGTCGGAGAATCCGCAGAACATTGACATTTTAAACGAAGGGTTTACGATGGATAATTACAAGGTGAAAGAGGTGACCGATGGCGATCAGAGCGATGATGCGGAGGGTGGCGACGAGGACGAGGACGCCGAAGCGAAGAGACGCGAAGCCGAGGCAAAGAACGCGACGCCGTTTCCGCTCGCGACGTGAGCAGCGCCGAGGACACATGATGCGTGAATGCCGTAACCCATTAGCAGTGGACAAGTTGTCGCACGACAACCCCATCCGCAATGGCTCGAACGCATTGAGCGATGCTA
>Ga0181562_10000321_pt1 | contig 38728 bp, 30 predicted proteins | sample 011ome_26_FD_139344 | JGI IMG/M metagenome (GOLD analysis project Ga0181562, IMG submission 139344) | Coastal salt marsh microbial communities from the Groves Creek Marsh, Skidaway Island, Georgia - 011511BT metaG (megahit assembly) | ecosystem: Environmental > Aquatic > Marine > Intertidal...
GAGGTCGTCGTCGACCCCGCGACGACGACCTGTGTCAAAGCCCTAACCCAACGCCTCCAGCGCGATCGCCCCCAGCGCGCGCGCGCGCCGTCACGCCACGCGTGCACCTCCAACCCATCGCGGCGAACGCGACGCGCGCGCGAATCACACTCGCACCCTCCCTCGCGCATCGCCCCATCATCGTCGCACCCGACGACGTCGTCGTCGCACGCATCATCATCATCATCATCGTCGTCATCGCGACCCTCGTCTGTGCGATGCGATGCGAACGCCTCCATCGACGACGACACCCGACACCCTTCTTCATATACGCATATCATATAACGCACCGAATCAATCTTCGTCAATCGCGTGCCGTGTCCCGGGTACACGCGCAGGCCCGAAAACGAGCATCGTTCCGTCTTGAGCACCATGGTCGACTCGCGAGTGGTGAGGCGCGCGTCGCACAGAGGCGGACGACCGCGCCTCGACGGTGGACCTCGCCGAGTCGACGATCTCGCCGAATGTCCGATCACACATACAGGACCACCTCTACCCTCTATATAATACCAATGTACATCACACCATACACACGCATCACACACACCATACACACACCATACACACGCCTCACGCACGCCCATGTACGAGCACGACGAGCACGACGAGCACGACGCATCCCACCCACCCCATCCATCCGCGGTCGATGGATGGATGGCGCCCATCGATGGGGTGGTTTCGCATTCGATCGATATCGATATCGATTATCGATGTCGATGGGGTGCGTGCATCGATCGATCGATCACACGCGACAGACGCTGCACCGCGACGACGACGACGACGACGACGGTGACGACGACGACGACGTGCGTCACACGCGCGCGCGTCACGCGAGCGGCGTGAAGAAGGGTACGCGAACGAGGTAAGACGCGATGTCGATGCGATGACGCGGATGACGCGAATGACGCGGATGACGCGGATGACGCGGATATCGATGTCTGTGCGATGCGATCGCGCGGATGTCATGTCATCCGGGTGATGGATGGCGCACAAGATGACGACGACGACGTGGTCATCCATCAACGAACGAGTAATCGTGCAATGCGGCATGTGAGCATGCACATGCGCGCGCATCCGGATGGTGGATGAGACGGTGTATGGGTGTGTGTGCCAGTACGCGCGCGCGGGGATGCGATGGTGGAGGGGTGGGACGCGCGCGCGGCGCTCAAAGATGAGTGACGCTTTTGAAACGCGCGCGAGAGCGAGACGTCATCGGCGCGAGAGACGTCATCGAGCGCGAGAGAGAGCGCGAGGCGTGCGGGCGCGTGTGAGAATGGTGTATGATTTTTGAGTGTTTTGTACTAACCAATAGTACGTGTGCGCGTGCGATGATTGTATAGGTTGGTGTGTGTTTCCTCGTAGTCGGCGACGAGTGAATATTCTCCGCGCGACGCGACGAAAAGCATGGGCGTCGCCGCGGCTGCTGCTATGGTGACGCCGACGCAGAAGTTTGCGGATTTCATGGCGCAAATGTCTGCATTTACGGCTGAGAATGTGAGGTTTTCTCACGAGGATTTTGTCATCTTGTGCTTGAACATGTTCGCGTGCGCGTGCGTGTACTACACGCTCCGCATGATAAAGTTGCCCGACCACTCGTGGTACTTGACGTTGTACTCATCCGGGGTGACGTCTTTTATTGGGTTGTACTTACTCTTCCACGTCTGGCACGATGGTTTGGCGGCGACGATTAGCAATGAAAGAGATATTTCGCGGTACGCCGCTATTTTCTTCATCGGCTATTGCATCATGGACTTGGTGATTGGAAGCATTCACTACGAGTCATTGTTGACGTACGACGACGGGTGGACGCATCACTTTTTGTACATTGGTGTGTGCTCGTACTTGCTGCACAACGGGCTCACGTCGCTATTCGCGGTCGCGCTCGTTGAAGAGTTGCCGATTGTGCTGCTGTCCATGTACGAAGTAAGAAACAAGCAAAAGCCTTCGCTCTTGTTCGGGATGTTGTATTTTTTCACGCGCATCATGTTCCACACGGCGCTCATCTACAAGGCTGCGGCGATTTCCAACGTCATTTTCGCCGTTGGCTTGAACTTGCTCTTATTGCATGTGCGTGAATTCCAGCGTTGGGTGCGCGGGTACTTGATGCGCTCGCACAACCGCAAGAGAATGAACTTCCGCGTGAAGCTCGGCATGTTCTTCGCCATGTTGGCGTCGTACGTCGCCTTGCATGGATACGCCGCGTACGATTTGGTATTCAACGAATACCCGCAGCCGCCGAGCGCACCGATCGTGGCCATTCATTCTGCTATTTTCCTATTCTTCATGTATCGCTTCGGCATCGTCGTGCACGATGTGTACACGCAAAACTTCATCATGACGTCCATCGGCCGCAAGAAAATCATCTACAACATTTCTTGGGAAGATCCTGCGGTCGATCACAAGGTGATGCACATGACTGATCAAGATGTCGTCCTTACGATTTCTTCTGCTGGATGCAACGTGCTCGACTACTTGTGCGAAGGTCCGAAGAAGATTATCGCCGTGGACATGAACGCGGCGCAGTTGCACACGCTCGAGCTCAAGCTGGCGTGCATTCGCGCTTTGGATTGGGAAACGTTTTTCGCCATTTGGGGTCGGTCGGATTACAAGGTTTTCAAGTCCGTGTACGCCACGAAGCTTCGTTCGCTGTTGAAGAAGGAAACTGCCGAGTTCTGGGACGTGAACGACAAGCTGTTCCGCGATAACTTCATGTTTGCTGGCACGTCGGGATTGATGGCGCGAATTTTGTGCCTTCCTTTGCGCTTGTCTGGCGTGCGTAGACGTGTGATGGCGCGCGAAGAATTCTCCGAGTCTGGTGGCTTAATGTTCAAGTTCACGTGCTGGATTTGCTCGTGCACGTCGCTTTGGAGTTGGATCGCACCTCTTGGTGGCGTGCCGCTCGAGCAACTCAACTTGATGAACCGCAACACCAAGGTGTTTGTCGACCGTTTGATTGAAGTTCTCACCGTGCGCATCTGGAAACCGAACAATTACTTCTACTACGGCTATATCGTGGGTGAATTCGCCCCTGACTGCTGCCCGCGCTACTTGGAAGAGAAGAACTTTGCCAACTTGAAGGCGCGCGTCGACCGCGTGGACCTCTTTTACGGCACCTGGGCCGACGCCGCCGTTCGCGAAGGCCCGGGATCGATCACCATTGCCTCCCTCCTCGACTCCATGGACTGGATGCCGGCTGAAATGATTGCGGAGAACATCTCTAAGGTTGTTGCTAACATGGACAAGGAAAAGGGTCGCATCTTTTGGCGTTCGTTCGCCGACCGCGTGCACTCTCCCGTGCTCGCCCATCTCGACGGCGAATTGGTGCCCGAATACGACCGTGTGGGTTGGTATTTGACCCAGTTCATCGCACCGACGCCGAAGAATTACAACCCCGAAATGATTGTTCAGCAAGGCAGTGGAAGATCATTCAAGAATTCCTTCTTTGGTGACGTCCAAGTCATGACCGCCATGGCCAAGCAAGGATTGAGTCGCACCAAGTGCGTGAAAACATTCTACAGCTCTCAGGGCGCTCGGTACGACGGATTCCGCGAGGGCTTGTTACCGAACCGCGACATTTTCATGCGCCACGTCATTCCTTGGGCGAAGGAGCCGAAGACGTGGATCTCGGTCGGATGTGGTACCGCTCGTGACATTGAATTCGTCGTCGGTCACGTAAAGAAGTGCGGTACCAAAGTCTACCTGTGCGATTTATCCGACGCGTTGCTCGACATGGCGCGCCAACGCGTGCGAGAGCTCGGATTGGAATCCCAAGTGACGCTCGTAGAAGGCGATATTAACAGCTTAGCGGTAAAGAAACAATTACCGGATGAAGTAGATTTAGTGACGTGCTCGTATTGCGTGACTATGATTCCAGATTGGAAGGAAGCCATGCGAACAATGTCCAACTTGGTCAAGCCCGGAGGCCACTTGGCGTTGATTGATTTCATCGAACGCGAAGGTCGCGAGTCGTGTTGGGATCAAAAGCTATACAAGTGGTGGTTCGCCATGGATGGCGTCTTCTTCAACCGTAAACATCGCGAATGGCTCACGTCCCAACCTGGGTTCAAAACCATGTGGTATGGCGAGGATGAAGGTCGAGTGCCGTACACGCCGCTCAACCCCACGCACTACATGTATTGCGGCCAGCGACTCGTCTCGCGCTAGACTGATTCATAGTTGATTACCCCCTCGAAGTCTTCTCTCGACGGCGCGAGGAACACGCGTATGAAACGAAACCATACAACCACAGTAGTACACTAGTACGGCGCACGTCAAGGTGTCGTTATGTAGTAGACATTTACTCACACGCATGACGCGCGCGCGAGGGAGAGGAAATTCCTCTGAGGAATATTTATCGTTGACCTGCTGAAACCCTTTTGTGCACATTCGCCATTCCTCGACGCCACGGGCGACGGGAACGACGAGTGAGGTCCTCGCGGCGATCGCATCGAGTCGAGCCCTCACCATCCCCATCGTCGTCTCCGCGGCGATCGCATTTAACGCGAGCGACGTCGACGCATTCACATTCGCGTGTCGCGTCGTGTAACGCGAGGAGACGCTGCGCCGCGTGCGCTGTCGGACGCCGAACATTGCGCGTGACATCGACGTGAAACGCCATGAGTCGAGATTCGAGCAAGGATTTCGCGTCGAGTGATCTTCCAGTGGGGGCGTCGCCGGGCGCGCGCGCGCCTTTTCGCCTCGTGCACGAAGACGACGCGGGCGCGAATGAAGGCACGAATGAGTACAGCGAGTACAGCGGGCACGGTTCGGACGGGGGCACCACGAGTGGGGATGATGGCACGAATAAGCCGGGTACGACGAAGTTTGTACAGTATGCGTCGAGGCATTTAACCAGTGAGCTGTTGTTTTGCTCGAGTACGGGGAATTTGAAGCGTTTGAAGCGCGTGTTGGAAAAGGCGGGGAAGTCGATTTCGAGCGAGTCGTACGCGGATTACGATAATCGCACACCTTTGCACGTTGCGGCGAGTGAAGGGTCATTTGCCGTAGCAGATTGGTTGGTGAAGAGTGGAGTACAGATTAATCCAGTCGATCGATGGGGTTCGACGCCGTTAGAAAGCGCAGTGTATGGCAACCACGTCGATTTAGTCAAGATGCTAGCGAAAAATGGGGCTAAGATTAAAGATAGAGTGAGCGGGACGCTGTTACCATTAGAGGAATCGCATTTGTCCGGTGCTGTGCGCACATCTTTGCCCGTGGACACTATGGCTTGGGAAATTCCAGACGGTGAGTTTTCGAGCGTAGTAGAAGTCGGCGCGGGCGCGTTTGGCGTGGTGTACAGCGGCACGTGGCGCGGCACGCGCGTGTGCTTGAAGCAATTGCACAAGCACTTGAACGCCGACGAAGTCGCGCAAGCAGAATTCAGATTGGAACTAAAAATCATGCAGCAACTGCATCACCCGCACATTGTGCAATTTCTAGGTACAACCGTGAGCGCCGACGGGTTGACGTCCATCGTGTCCGAGTACATGGCTGGAGGAAGCTTGGAGCAAGTGTTTAGAAATGAAGAGTTGCTTTCGCTCAAAGTGGCGGTCAAGATGGCACTCGATTGCGCCAGAGGTATGGCATATCTTCACGGCCGTTCGCCGCTTCCAGTGATTCATCGTGACTTGAAGCCTGGAAACTTGATGTTGACGACGTCTCGGTTGTTAAAAATTGGTGATTTCGGCTTGTCCAAGACGCTATCAGTGCGGAACAAAATGCCGCAAGAAATGTCCCAGGCATTCAACATGACGGGTGAAACCGGGTCGTATCGATACATGGCCCCTGAAGTGTTCCGCCACGAATTCTACGGCCCCGCCGTGGACGTCTACGCGGCGGCGATGATTTACTACCAGTTGTTCTCCTTCCAGCAGCCATTCGCCGGACGAAACCCCGTCGACGCGTGCCGCGCGGCGAGTTTAGAAAACCTCCGCCCACGCATCCCTGACAAAACCATGCCAAAAGAACTCTCAGACCTGCTCGTCAAAATGTGGGACCCACAAGTAAAGAAGCGTCCAGATTTCATCGAAGTCATCAACATGCTCATCCCGGTGTTCGATTCGCTCAAAAATGCCCCCGAACCGGGCGCCGGGTGCTGCGTCGTGTCCTAGTTCATCGACTTCAAAACTACAATCGACCACCCTCTAACCATCAGCGGGTTCGTCCATCCTTTTTTGTTTCTACTAATACGGTAATAATACACGGTACAGCTTACGTTTACGAGAGGTCCTCGCGCGTAGACACTCATTCATCCTTCAATCCTGATCCTGATTGGTCAATCCATATACTACTTATACCCTAGCCCAAAACACCGAGCGCGAACTCGCCGTCCGTTCGATCGATCGGTCTGCGGCGGCACACGACGCCGCTTGACGACGACGACGGGACGCGTTGCATGCGCGACGACGAGGACGATCAAGGATACGACTACGCATCGAGCGATAGCGAAGCGTACGCGTACGATTCAAGAGACGAGCGAAGCGAAGGCGAGAGCTCATTCGAGGCGTACGAGGAGGATTTAACCTCGGAGGAAGAATTCGTTGACGACGACGGAGTTGGACACGACGAGACGGCGTACGACGACGCATACGAGGACGAACACGAGGAGAGTATCGTTGTGCGTGACGAGGACGACGGCGAGGACGAGGACGTCGACGAGGGTGAGTTTGTTGGGGATTCGACGACGCGCGACGAAACCCTGGACAACGTCGAGGGCGGAACGATGAGCGCCGCGGATGCTGAGGCGTATGATGATGAACGGGAGGAGGATATCGACGAGTACGTAGATGACGAAGGTGACGAGGAGATTGAAGATGCGGGCGACGATGACGACGATGATGAATACGAGGAAGAGACGGAGACAAACGCGGCGGCGGGCGCGGATGCCGCCTCAAAGTTTCGCGCCGCGGGCTCGGCGGCACCAATGTTGGCCAAGTCTTTTGCGAGTACGGTTCGTGAGGCGGCGGGGAGTGCGTTGACGGCGATTAAGCCCAAGGCGGCGCCTGTGGAGCCTTTGGTCAAGCCGGATCCGAGCGACGAGGATGCGATGCGAGCGTACAATTTACAAATGCTTCGCATCAAGCTCTTGCGGTTGGCGTCGAGATTAGATCAAAGCCCGCGGAACACCGTGGTTGCACAAGTGATTTACCGACTGGAGTTGGCAGAGCAGCTCAAGGCTGGTCGCGGTGGGCAGCGCGCGCAAGAGGCGAATAATTCGTCATTTGATCGCGCCGTGGCGCTCGCCGAACAAGCGGAGAAGGACAACGCGGGTGAAGATTTAGAGTTCACCTGCACAATCTTACTTTTGGGTAAGAGTGGTGTTGGTAAATCTGCGGTGATTAATTCTTTGCTTGGTGAAGGGTCAGCGCCGTCGGGTACGAGCGAAGCCGACGCCACCAAAAAGGTGACGTTGATTGAAAAGAAGGTTCACGGGATGACCCTTCGTCTCATTGACACCCCGGGTTTGCAAGCGTCTGCGGCGGATATTCGTTACAATTCCACCATCATGAACGACGCGAAGCGGTTCACAAAGTCGAACAAGCCGGATATCGTGCTCTATTTTGATCGCCTTGACATTCCTTCGCGCTCAGACGCCGCAGATTTACCCTTGTTGAAGCAAATTACCAGCACGTTTGGCCAAGCCGTGTGGTTCAACGCCATCGTCGTGTTGACGCACGCGTCTGCGGCACCGCCAGATGGCGCGAACGGACAACCAATTTCATACGAAATGTACGTCGCGCAACGGTCGCACATTGTGCAACAGACGATTCGTCAAGCCGCCGGGGATATGCGTCTGATGAACCCCGTGGCGTTGGCTGAAAACCACCCGATGTGCCGCACGAACCGTGTGGGCGAGCGCGTGTTGCCGAACGGCCAAGTGTGGCGTCCTCAATTGTTGCTGCTGTGTTTTGCATCGAAGATTCTTACCGAGGCGAATACGTTGTTGAACTTGCAAGCTGAGCAGCAAAAGCAAGGCGCCGGCGGCCGAGGTGGTATGCCTGGTCAACAAAAGGTGCCGCCGCTTCCGTTCTTGTTGTCTTCGTTGATTACCACGCGCAAGCCGCGTCGATTGATTGAGTACGCCGATGATGACTTTGAAGATTTGGAAAATGAAATCATCTCTGGCGAACCGTCTCCGTATGACATTCCAGCGGATCAAATGGAACCGTTGCCGACGCCAAAGCAAGTTGCGATTCCTGCCCCAGATCCAGTCTTGCCACCGTCGTTCGATGGTGACACTCCTGGACACCACTACCGTTTCTTAGAATCCAACCAACAGTGGTCGTGCCGACCCATCGTCGACGCGCACGGTTGGGATCACGAGGCTGGCATCGAAGGTTTCTCCGTCGAACACCAATTCGTGCTCAAGGACCAAGTCCCTGGTGTGTTGCAAGCGCAGATTTCAAAGGATAAAAAGGACAGCAACTTGGGATTTGAGGGTGAAATGTCAATTCCACATTCCAGAAACTTAATCTCTACCACTGGCGTGGATATTCAAACCGTCGGTGGGGAATTGGTGTACACGGCGCGAGGGGAAACGCGTTGGAAGTTTTGCGCCGTTGATAAGCTCATCGGTGGTCTTTCGGCGTCCCTCGTCGGTGGCGTCGTCGCTCTCGGGACTAAGATTGAAAACCGTTTCAAGGCACGCCCTGGGATGAAGGTTGTCGTGAGCACCGGCGCGGTCACCGCGCAAAAAGATGTCGCGTACGCAGGTAACCTCGAAGCCATCGTGCGTCATAGCGAAGACCCATCCAACCCGAACTCGTCCACTGTGAGCGCGAGCTTTATGAACTGGCGGGGTGATCTCGCTCTCGGTTGCAACGGTATGAGCTCCATCCAAGTTGGAAAGGATACTCAACTCACCGGGAGCTTTAACATCAACTCTCGCGGGACGGGTAAGATTTCCGTGCGTGCGACGACGAACGAACGCATGTCCCTCGGAAGCGTGGGCTTGGTACCAATCATCTGTGCCATTTGGGGACGAATCCGAGGAGATTGAGGTAGTTTACGCGAGTGAAATCCGCAATTTAATGTCATTGCTAGTTCAAAAAAACAATCCAAAGTTTCATATTTCAAAAATCAATTCGCTAGGCGACATTTTTGTCGCTCCTCGCGGTGCCTATCGAGGGGGCTACATGTTTAATGTTATATATAATCGTATACTGGACGTCGCTTCAGCTTCTTACGCAGCGTCGACAGCGTTCGTTCGCATGATGCGTCTGAATACCATCGCACTCGTCTCGCGCAAAGACGCAACGTAGCGATCCGGCCATCCGGGGGCCTCTACGACTTCCTCGTCAATCGTCAACGCGTCGTCGCCTTCGTCAACCGAGTCGCGCCACGTCGAGAGCTCCAATCGTAAGCGTTCCAGATTTTTCGCATTCAACGACGTGGGGAAATCCGCCACCAAACCTTGCGATCCGTTGAAAATTTGCACGTACGGTAACACCGGAACGTTGAGCTTTTCTAAGAAGGCGTCGTCGAAATCGCGAACGTTAACCTTTAAAAACACCACGTCGGCAAACTCAAGTTCGCACAACTTTTCAAACTTTGGCGCCAGCGACCGACAGCTGGGACAATCAGGTGCGAAATACTTGACGCACAATACTTTCGCACGCGCACTGCGATCTCGCTTACGTCGAGCGAAATTCGCAGCGGCGTGTAAAAACGCGAGAAACTCGTCGCTCGTGCGCGCGGTGAAGACGTTTGGCAACGCCTTGCCCTTCTCATACCACCGTTGCACGCGTTCCTGCACGTTCGCCGTCGCCGCTTCGATCGTCGACGGTGAGGATTCCTCTATGGCAATGTTTTCGGGCTCACGCACCGCGCGCAATCGCACCGACGCCCACGCGCGCGGCGACACCCCACGCGTGCCCAGGGACGCTTTATCCACAACGCTCGGGTGCTTTTTGAAACCCTTCCGACGCCCGTGCGACGTCGGTGCGCCCGCGCACGCGATGTACGCGCGCGCGGGTGATACGCATGCCATTTTCCTCGCGGTTCGCGCGCGCGTGAGGGAGTTTTCGTCGACGCGCGCGAGCGAGCGAGGCAAACACTGACGCGCGAAGGGGGATAACGTGCTGAGTCACGTTTGAAATATTCCATTGGTGTTGCGTGTGTTGTGCATTAAAAATGTGCGAGTGATTATCCCTGACCGTCGTCGCTGGTGATTTTACCGACGCGCACGGATGATAAAGCGCTGACTTTTAAGTCGCTATCGAGGAAATCTGCGATTCTGGCGGCGGTTTCGTCGACAAAGTCCTCTTGAGGCATGTGTCCGACTTTACGCATGGCGCTAAAGGACGCGCGGACGTCAGAGCACCAGTCGTAAATCGTGGCGTCGTCCAAGTAGCGATCAGCGGTGCCCCAAATGACGCGAATTTTCGGCAATCCACGCGTTTGTAACGCGTCTATGACTTGTTTAGAAACCTTTTTCAAATCGCACTTTGTGACGTAGGCCTCCGCGGCAGCTCGCGCAGCTTCGGCTTGAGCGCCCGAGTACGGTTTTTCATACTCTTCCAACACCTCACCCGGGAGGGCGAATTCATTACCGTTATACAAATATCCCGCAGCGTCGAACGCCGCGCCCTTGCCCATGCCAAACGGTCGCGTAAATGTCGCCATTTGCGGGGCATATGCGTGCGCGTTTGTCAGCGGCGTGTTCATCAGCACGACGCGACGGAATTTCTTAGGATTCTTCGCCACGTACAACAATACGTGCTGCGGAATCACAAAACCATGCATCACCAAATCCACGGGCTCGCTCGCCAAACCAGTGGCGGTTAAAAACCCTTCCAACGCGGCGCCAGTCGCCGCAGCGTCGTATCCAGCTGCGCCTCGTCCAGGCGCGGGCTTACTCGAGTCCCCGTGCCCAGTCGCATCGAATGCATACGACGTAAACCCGCGTTCCTGCAACGCGCGCTGCACGTTACGAAACGTGTACGCACACGCGCCCAATCCGTGCGCAAATACAATCTTCGTCGACTTGAGCGTCGCGCAATCCTCCGCCGGAACTCCTTTGCGATAGGACCACGTCGCGCCGTCGCCCACATCCACGGCGTGCACGCTTTGCCACAACACCTCAACGTCCTGCCCGGTGGTAGCATCGAAAATCTTCGTATACGTCGGCGCGTCCGCGTCCGCACTCGCCCGCGTCGTCGTCGGCAGAGATGCCGAAGCGTTTCGTGTTCTCGCCGACATCATCTTCATCTTTCGCCCGGCATCTGTATGCCCCGTACGTCGCGTCGACGTGCGCATCGGCGCGCTCGGCGCGCGCGAACTCGCAAGCGCGGTCATTGCCGTCGTCGTCGTGCGCCGTGCGGTGCGCGTCAGCCGTGCGGTGCGCGAGGTACGCGGCGTTGAGTGACGACTTGGTGACTGCGCGAGGATAAAGTGACGTCATAAAACGTTGCGCGCCACGGTGTCGACGTCGATCGCGCGCGACGCCCGGGCGAACGGTGGAGCCGAACGACGACGATTGGCGGCGACGACGCCGACGTTCGACGCGCGCGAACGACGCGCGAGCGATACGCGACGGGCGGGGTGGTTTGTTGATTTGGATTACTTTTTGAATTCATTCGTGAAAATACCGCGCCATGCCGCCGAAGCGTCAAGCGTCGGGATCGACGGCGGTGACGACGGGTAAGAAACCATCGTCACTGGCGTTTGCGGGCGGAACGCGCGGCGTGCGCGTCGCGAGAGGTGGTATTCGTCGCGTGCGCGGGCACAGACCGGTGGCGTTGGAGTACATTCAAGCGAGAGAGGCAGAGAAAGCCACTCGTGGGCGTGGAACGCGAGCGACGGCGGCGGTGGCGACGACAAGTGGACGACGTGAGAATAATGATATGGCACTCGCCGTGATTGGCGGTCACGACGGACGCGATGATGAAGATGGAGATGGCGACGAAGCCGCGCAAGCGGTGCGCCTGGCGTTGGAAGCGGCGGAACGCGGGGAAGATTTCGGTGATGATGGCTCCGATGGCGATGGCAATGGCGTGAAACGAAAGCATCGAAATAAGGCACACAAGGGTGTGGGGTATATTGCGAGCAAAGGTCGAGGACGAGCGATTGGTGGTGCGCCGAACACGCTCGGGTTGCTTGACTTGGCGGATGAAGAAACCGTACGAGAGTTACTCGGGCATCTTCCGGTCGGGCACCAGAATGAACGAGCTGCGATCGTGAAGAATTTAGAAAAACAGTATCGACGTTGGTTTCAGCTCGTTCGTGCGGGGTTTAGCGTGTTGTTGTATGGATTTGGTTCAAAGAAGGCTCTGATGGAAGATTTTGAAAAACGATATTGCGTTGACGGAGGCGTCATCGTCGTGAATGGGTTTTTCCCGTCGCTCACGCCCAAGCAAGTCGTCGTTGCTGCCGCGGCGGCGTTATCGACTTCAGAGAAAGATGATCCGTCATCGACGGCGGCGAGTACGTTGCAAGGGATGGGTACCGAATCGCTGCTGGCGCACGTTCAAAGCGCCACGCGCGGCACCGCCAAGGTTGAGCCTAAGCGTCTGTACATTATTTTGCACAACATAGATGGTCCTCAACTGCGAACACAAGAGGCACAAGCGTTACTAGGCGAGCTAGCATCGATGCCTCGCGTGCATTTGATTGCAAGCATCGACCATGTCAATGCGCCTCTCTTGTGGAGTAAGCGCGAGGCGGCGCGCTTCAACTGGGTGTGGCAAGAAAGCTCGACGTTCACGCCGTATGCGCTAGAAACAGCAAATTTACCGCAGCTCTTGGCATCCAAGGGCGAGGAGCGCCACGTACGTGGTGCGGCGAACGTCTTGCGTTCGCTCACCTCAAACGGCAGAGACATTTTCCGATTACTCGCCGAGCATCAGCTCGAAAATCAAGACTCTCAAGGCATGCCTTTGGATATGTTCTACGCCGCGTGCCGCGAACAATTTTTAGTATCCTCCGAGGTCACTTTACGCGTGCACCTCACCGAATTCACCGATCACGAGCTCGTTCGAAGCAAACGCGGCATCGACGGCCGCGACTTGCTCGTCGTCCCACTCAACGCCGATGCCCTGCGCGCGCTTTTGAAAGAGTTCGACCCATAATAATAGCAACCATCTTCTATAGCACGTGTGTTCATATCATTTTATAGGCTTTTACTCCACGCACGCATCGCCCGCGGCGTCGTCGAGCCGCGCATCCGCGCGCCAGGCGGCCGCCACATGTCCAACCGACCAACCCCCCTCGCGCCATCGCGCCGTCGCGCGCCCACCTCGGCGCGCCCGCGATCGCTGTGCGTGCCATCGCGCCGTGTACATCACCAGCGTCCATTCCAGCCCCATATCGACGCCCGCGCGATCGCGCGCACGCACATCTCGGCGCGTTTCAACGCGATCGAGCGATCGCGCGTCAGTCGGCACTGTGCGACGCGCGACATCATCCGCGATGTCCGACGCCGACATGACCCCGTACGGGCGCGCGCTCCGCCGGGACTTGGCCGACATGAAGCTCCGCGCCGACGCCGACGACGACGCGCCCGAGCGCGGGGGCGGTGACGACGGGAGCGGCGGCGGCAGCGGCGCGGCGTTGACCTCGAACGCCACGTTCCTGGCGAACGCTGGCATGGTGCCGCGCCCGAACTCGCCGCTCGTCGATCGGGCGCCGATCGTGGTCGTGAAGGTTGGCACGTCGTCGCTGCTGAAGGGCGGCATCGGTGGGCACTTGCACTTGTCGAACTTTGGGATGCTCGCGGAGACGTGCGCGGATTTACAACGCCAAGGCATGAAGGTGCTCGTCGTGACGTCTGGCGCGGTGGGCGTGGGATGCCAAGTGCTGAATAAGAAGAAACCGACCGATTTGGCGGGTAAACAAGCGTTGGCGGCGGTGGGCATGGTGCGATTGATGCGCATGTATGATGATTTCTTTCAGTCTGTGGGTCAACCGATTGCGCAGGTTTTGATTTCGTTGGATAACATTATGGACCGACAGCAATATATGAACGCGCAGAGCACGTTTAGGTCGTTATTGGCGCAAGATATTATTCCCATCGTGAATGAAAATGATACCGTTGCGGTGCAAGACACAAAGTTTGGGGATAACGATACGTTGAGCGCGCATGTCGCGGCTTTGGTTGACGCTGATTACTTGTTTTTACTCACCGACGTGGACGGGTTATACACGGCCAACCCAAATACGAACCCTGATGCGGTGCGTATCCCCGTCGTCGAGAACATTGATGAGTTAGAAGTTTCCACCGCAGATGCCGCGTCTTCGGGAAGTGGTTTAGGCACGGGTGGTATGGCGACAAAGTTGACCGCGGCGCGTCTCGCGTCGGCAAGCGGTTGCAACACAGTCATTATGCACGCCAGAGATTTACCTGAAATGCCAGACATCATCACGTCGTCAAAGAGCGTGGGAACATTGTTCCTGGCCATGCCTCGACCGCTCCGTGGGCGCAAGCGTTGGATCTTATTACTTCCCACGACTGGCGACATCGTGGTCAACGCAAACGCCGCCAAGGCTTTGGAGAACAACAAGTCTTTATTCTCCACTGGTGTCATTGCTACTCGAGGCGATTTCGCCGCCGAAGACGGTGTGCGTATTATGACGGTCGACCATGATACTGGCGAAGAGCGCGATCTCGGTCGCGCGATTACCAACTACTCTTCTGAGGAGATGGAAAGCTTTGCGGGTAAGACTTCTGAAGAATTTTATGAAATCGTCGGCTACAGTGGTGCTGAATCTATCTGCCACCGCAACAATATCTGCTGTTGGGTTCCATTCGGTCAAGAACCATCGAGCTGTAATCTCGTAGGTCTTGGCGATCGTCGATAATCAATCGATCTATATCAAAAAAGTACAAAAAGAATAAAACAAGACGCGCGTTGGCGTATGCCGTTTACGGACGCCGCGCGCGCGAAAATGAACTGTCCCGGAATATTAATCACTACGTGTTGCACCTGTATGGGTTTGTTAGTCTCCAATAGTATCAGTGATAGCGAACGATGTGGATCTTTTCCCACATCAATCAATACTTCGCGCTGATTTTCAACTTTAATACCAAACCAAGAGTCAAATAAACAAATCAACTGTCGCGTCGCGAGCGAGCGAGTATTGTCGTCACTTACTGGCGCGTCGTCATCTCGGTGCGCGCGTGCGCACGGGAATAATCGATCACGATGTTATCAATCGCACCGAACGCAGCATACATCACTCTCGCGTGCGTGTACGCTGCAATCGCTTTCGCGTGCCTCGCGCAGCTCGTGCGCGCCCAGCTCAGGCAGCCGCGGTGTACGACGCAAAAGCTCTTCCATGCCGCCGTCTGCGCGTGTGCGGCGATGCGCGCGGGGGCGTTCGGCGCGCACCACATCCTGACCCGCGCCAGCGCGGTCACGCGCGTGCTCGCAATGGATTTACCGTCCTTGGTCTTTTGCAGCGCATTTGGCGCGCTCGCGTGGTTCTGGTCCGACGTATATCACAACGCCAAACGCGAGCGACGCGCCGGTCGCCGGACATTCATAATCTACGTCATCAACAACATTGCCATGTACGTGTTTCTTTGCGCCGACGTCGTGGCGCTCGCGCGAGGAAAGATTTCTGACGTCGCAGCGATGCGTGCGAGTCGTCGAGCGACGGCGTTAGCGTCGAGCTACGTCGCCTCCATGTTCACCATGTACGGTACTCTACTCATCATCATGCTCCGAAGATTCCCGAATGAAAGTGAAGGTCGCGTGCGGAAGATGTGGGAAGTTGCGGTCGTCGCGAGCGCGTCTTTTGGAGCGTGCGTAACGAGAGCGGTACGGGACGCGACGGACGCCAACCGCGCGCGCGGCGTGCAGTCGGCGTATGATTTGACCAACGCCAGCGCATTGCGGCATGTGATTTACTATAGCTCTACGGAGATCATCGCTACAATTTGTGTGCTGTACGTGTTGAGAAAGCTGCCGCCGGCGAGAGGCGCGTACGACGAGGATGACGACGAGGACGACATTGAACAACCATTCGCTGCGGATTTCGACGACGGCGATGGCGACGGCGATTCCGATAGTAGCGATTAAATCGCTGTGACATTGCCGAACCACTCTGCGTCGTCGGCGATTGCATGTACTGTACACTGTTTAGATTTTTGTTGAGGAGTTTCCTCACGTTTGTAACAACCACCGAGCGCCATTCCGTGACGCCGCGACTGACATCCGCGAGTAGAATTCGCACGTGAACGCCGCATACATCACCACTGTCGCACTCGCGCATGAGCTCGCGCGGTAAAACACTCGATGCGGCGCTCGTGGAGGCGCGCACCATTGGCGACGCTGTCGTCGCAAAGTCTTGCGCTTTATCCTTCATCGCCCCTGACGCGTTCGCCTCGGCATCGTCGACGATAAAAAAGCTCGATATCAGTGATAATGGGCTACGTTCGTTGTCTGGCGTGGCGAGCACGTCGCTGACGTGGATTTCAGCGGCGAATAACGCGTTAGAGGCTGAGGCACTGCGCGCGCTGGGCGACGGCTGCCCGCGCGCGCGCACCGTCAACGTCAGCGGCAACTCATCGCTGCGAACGCTCAAGGGTGTAGAGAAGATGAAAGCACTTGCGGCGTTGATTGCGTCGGAATGCGCGATTGAGGACTTGAGCGCGGTAAAAGGGTTGAAGGAGCTCAACACGTTGGTGTGCGGGGAGTGCTCAGTGGAAGACGTAGGCGACGCGCTGAGCGAGAGCCCCGCGCTTCGAAAGCTTAATCTCTCACGAAATAATATTCGAAAGTTTAGTGCGGACGCATTGAAATCGTCGGGTGGCTTGCGCGAGCTTCGGGTGTCGCACAACGCATTAAAGGCTATTCCCGCGTGCGTGCGAGAGACGACGAATTTGAGAATTCTCGACGTTGGGTACAACAAAATCGATAATTGGGGCTCACTCGGAGACTTGCGCGCGTTGCGCAGGCTCGAGCAATTGTCTTTACGTGGGTGCCCGATCGCGAGTGAGCAAGGATACGAGGAGAAGATCATAGCCATGTGTCCTCGATTGAAGATTTTAGACGGGCGCAAGGTGGGCGAGCCGAGACGCGAACGCGCCGTGGAGGACGAACGTCAAGCTCCGAGGAATGTGGACAAAGAAGCCGGCAGTGAAAGTGGTGGTGAAGATTACGACGACGACACTCCCCGTGAACCAGTAGTCGAACGTGAGGAGGATGAGCGACGGGAAAAGAAGACTAAGAAGGAGAAAAAAGAAAAGAAGACCAAGCGTCGCGTTGACGACGCGGATGAAGGCGAGCGTAGTTTTCTCGAAGTCTTCGTAGGAAAGAACAAGGGTAAGTTATTAGGTGCCCAAGGTGCTAAAGAAGAGGCGGAGAAGAGTTCTGATGAATCCAAACGCACGGGCGTCGTGGGCGTATTTGAGAACAAAGACCTCAAGCGCAAAGGCCCGAGCGGGAGCGCGGCGTTCAAAGCGCTCTCTACTCGTACCATAGTGGACGTGGGCTCATGGGACGATGACGAGCCTGTAAAGAAAAAGTCTGCAGTTGAAGTGACGAAGAAAAAAGATCTCAAAGACATGACGCCAGACGAACGCAAGGCGCATTTGAAACTCAGTCGAAAACGCGGATATTAATGTTTTGCTAAAATTAAAATTACACGGTACACATATGGCACCCAACTAATCCCGTCCCCGACCAAGCTCGTGGAGTCACCATGATCTCCACGCGCTCGCCTCTTCTTAAAATCACCACGCGTACGGGGTAGTTTTCGCTCTCGCCAAATGTGCGAGCCGCCCGAGGAATTAAATCGCTCGGCGGCGTGGCGGATGGATCATCAAAGCCCCATCGCACATCCCCTACCGCGCACACGCGATCGCCGACGCGCAAGCCATCAACACACCCGGGTGAATCATCCATCACTTGATCGATAATCGCAAACGCGCGCGCGGCGGCATTGGTATCCATCGTCTGAACCGGCGAAACCGGCGGCGCCGAAACCGGCGCCGCCGCCGAAACGTCCTGGACGCCCGAGGTGATCTCCAGCCCGCGCCGTTCGCTAAACTTTTCCGCCATTTTCACCGTTATAGCATTCGTGATCGTCTCGTAATCATTTCTCAGCGCTGTGCGTGCGGTGGCACAGAACACGAGCACGCGTGACGCGTCAGTCAATCTTCCTCGAAGTAATCCAAACTTCTCACACAAACAGCACGCGTTCTGCCGCACGACGCCTCGCACACGTACTGTTATACCGTTGTCGATCGCTGCGCACAGCATATAAATCGCATCCGGCGATTGGGAACCCTTCGCGGTCGACGAGGGAGCCTTTGAGCCCGGGCGCTCCTGGAGCCGACAGCCGCGCGCTGATAGTTCCCATCTCGAGCTCCATCAGTTTCCGCGCATCATAGAGTTCATCGAGCGTGCGACTCGACGCGTTCATATCGCGTGTTCGCGCTCTCGGGTTGGCGTGACACAGCACGCGCGGTGGCGCGTCGCGTAATGACGCTTTGGAGCGGCGAGTGTGATGAGAATAAAATGGTTGGTCTTGTATTGCAACATCGCAACGTACGTGTTCAGGTTGTTTTCCTCTGGACAAAGGCAAAGAATTTAGTAGTACACGAACCGTGTGAACGCCATGTACGTAAACGCGAGGCTTGCAACGGTTAAAATCGCGCCAGTCGCCGCCACAATGTCGGCGCGGGGCGACGCCTTGACCAAGAGCTCCTTTGGCGCGTAATCCGGCAACGATTCCAAATCCCTTTCACGCACGCCGTTCGCGCCTTCCCACGCGTCATCCCACCGCGCGCGCACTTCGTTATAAAAGTCTTCGAAATCAGGATACTCGTCGGCGTGAATGGCATCGCTAAAATAAATGGGCAACACGCAGTCACGTTCGGCGCTCACCAAGTGCGACGAAAACACGCGCTCCTTCCCCGCCGTACAAATCACCTGCACCGACATCCGACGCGTGTGCGCATATCTTAACATTCCTCGCTTCAACGGTAGAGAATAATCTCGTATATTACGCGTGCCTTCTGGATAAATCACCACGCCGCCGTACGAATCGTGAAACGTCTCAAAGTGCGCGTCCAAATCCCGATTCAACTGTTCCTTATCCCGCACGCCATCGCGATTAAATCCAAACACCGCCCCGACGAACATCGCGGGCGCCATGAATAACGGAAACGCATACGCCACGAGCATGCGAGACATCGTAAACGCTCGCCCTTCGGTAGAATACACGTCTACGAAAAAGTCGCTCCACGCGCGATGGTTACACAAGTACACCACCTTGCGCTCCCGGCACAGCTCTCGTGACCCAGGCGCGAGTTTCAATCGCACGTTCATCACCGTTCGCGTCATGAACCGCGCCCAGACGTACGATGTCGACAGCCTGGCGCGCTGATCGAGCCGCAACGCATCGCGCGGGTTGCAGAATAAACTCAGCTGAAAACTCGCGGCAAAGATTGGGGCGATAGCGGCGAAGCGCACGGCGCCGAGCGCGGCGTCGAGCGCGGAGTGCGATGATGACGAGTGCGACGCAGACACCGACCCGGCGTCATCGCGCGCGGCTTTCGCGCCGTCGGGCATGGAGCTCGCGTCGCGCGCGCGACAACGAATGACGCCTCACATTGCGTCATGCGCACGGCGATAGATGACGTGTTCGCAACGTACACGCGCGCGTGCGCGTCGAGAGATGACGTGAAACGCGCGATGACTCTCGCGAGCGACCGCGCGCGCGAGATCGTCGCGAGCGCGAGCGATGCGGACGTCGATGAGGAGGATGTGTTGGATGTCGCGCTCGATGCATTTGCACAGCTCACGCGCGGAGTGTCGACTGTGATCACGCGAGATGCGTACGATGGCGCGTACGCATGCGTGTTTATGTTTGCTCGATCGCGTCGAGGGCGCGGAGTGGCGCGAGCGCGGGCGGTGCGCGCGTGGCGAGGGGTTTTCGGTGAACGGTTGCGCGCGTGGACGACGTACGTCGAACGCGAACGAGGCGACGTATCGATGGTGTCGTACGATACTTGGATGCAGACGCTGGAATTCGCGAGGCACTGTGAGATTAAAGGGTATGGTTTGGAATGGTATGATTTTTCCGAGGCTTGGCCGACACTGATTGATGAGTTCGTGGAGGCGAGACGGGCGAGCGACGAGGCGACGGCGGGCGAGCGAAGCGGCGTGTCGGATGATTTCGGCGGGTGCATCACGCCTCCTCTCGCGCTCGGCGGTGGAGATTGGAAGCGCAAACGCACGATTGCGCACGCACACGCGTTGGATGCGGGCGGTGAGGACGATATCATGGGTTTAGCGAATGAATTTGAACGCGAGGCGCAAATTCGACACGCGCCCAAACGCGCGTGCTCCAACATGAGTTTAGACAATAGCGCTCACGCGATGTAGCTTAGCTTTGACACGGAAACACACATCATGATGATTTCGTTTTGTACATATATATACACATAGACATAGACGTAGACAATCGACGATGACGAAACACGGACGCTTCGACGAACGTTGACTACGCTCTGCTCTCGACGCGCGCTTCTTCGCGTGTCTCTTTCCACACGTTCGCTACAGCTACCGGCTACAAACTACAACGTTCACGCCCGAACAAGGCTTCAAGACCCCTGTTCGCTGCTCTTTGCGGCGTTATATCGCCTTTCGGCTTCGATGTGCAACACCTTGTCGTAAAAGCCAGTTTTAATCATGAATCCCTCCATGGCGGCGCCGAGCGCAAAGGACGCGACGGCGACTTTAGTGTAAAACGTCGAGTCGAACACGTGCGCGTGTTTACCAAACGTCCGCACCATGTGAAGACGACGAGCGAGCGACGACGAGCGAGGCGGGCTGTGAGGAGAGCGTGTCGCGATGATGAAACAGAGTTTGTGTTATTACTTCCCGACACCCTTACCGCGCAACTTGACCCCTAAAATGCGCTCGAGCTTGGCTAAAATCTGTTGATTCGGAATAGCCTTTCCGCTCTCGTATTCTTGAATGATATTCGGCTTTTCGTTGATTTGTTGCGCCAACTGCGCCTGCGTCAACTTTTTCGCCAGTCGCCCTTGCAAAATCGCCTTCTTCACATCCGCGCTCACCGTCTTGTGCGACAAATTCTCGTCGTCGAGTTCGAGCTTCAACGCATTGCGACCAGCACCAGAATCTACGTACACGCGTAATACATGACGTCAGTCCAAAACGCGAGCGAAGAGCCCATCGCCGCGTGCAAAGGAAAAGAACCCCGAGCCCGGCGGTTCTAGAGACGCCCGGCGTCGTCCACGCGTGCCCCCTTCAACGGCAAACCACACACACGCACACACACACACACACACACACATCATCATACCTTTCTTAACCGTCTGCACCGCCATACCCGCACGCAACGCCTGTATACACGCACAAAAACCGCATCAGAATCACCGTCATCATCATCATTCATGATTGACCACCGACATCATCATCGCATCCATCGCATCGCATCGCATCGCATCGCATCGCACGCACCGCGGCGACAGCCTTCGGATCCTTCGCCGCCTTGGCGGACACCCCGCCCGACGACGCCCCCGCGCGACGTCCGATCGTCACCTCTTTAAAATCTTGGTGCTCCATGTCGGCGATGCGTCAATCACTGACGACAAAGACGCCCGCGTCATGACGGCACCACCGTGTTGCTATATGTATACATCCATCAAAAACCACCCATCATCATCGGTATAGGTCACACATACGATGCACACATACGATGACTATAGACCTTCTACTTCTATACTATATGTATCTCGTACTATACTACAATTATACCTAATACGTATATAAACATGGTCCATGGTCCCATATCACGTGTAGAAAACGCCTATATACGCGATATAGATAGTATGAGAACACCTCCTCGTCCATCACCATAGATAGATGTCCAAAAACGATCGTGCATCTATGTGTCCAACCGACCACTTTTTTTTACGCTGGCCCCATCAGGACCCCCTCGATGTGGTGCATAATCCACCAATCACGACCACGCCACCCCGTACTCAACCCCCCCCCAAACACCACATAGCGCGCACTACGCGTGCGCGCGCGCGTATCTTGCGCCCGCATTAGGTTAACAATTCGAATCGCGAATCCGAACGTTCGCGCGCATCGCGCGCGGCATTCCACGACGACGCGCACGCCTCGCGCACATTCGCGCATTCGCATCGAGGTACGTGCGAGGCGAACGATATGGCACCGTACGCCACGACGCGATGACGTTTGGTGACGCGGACGCGCGCGCCACGGGGGCATGATGGCACATTCGAATGATGCACACGATGCGCGCGCGTGCGAGCCGTTGGCGCATGACGGGGGTTAACTACGCGACGACGACCGCGGGTGACGACGACGGTTCGTATAACGCGGCGTTGGTGCGGTGCGCGTGTACGCATCGCGCCGTACGGGCGAGCGTGCGGTGTGGCGACGTGTCGGGAGCGTGCGCGCACCGCGACGGGGGTGGTTTGGGGGAATCCAATGCGCGCATTGTGCGCGGGGCGTTTGAAATTGCAATGAGCATTCGCGCGCGCGGTGACTGACCAACAGACGAATCGCGCGACGCGCGAGCGGTGCTTTCGTATTGTATACAGGTGTTGTCGTTGATTGAGTTTGACGGATTAATACTACTACTACTATAAGATGGTTTCGAAGAGCTCAGCGAGTGCGTCGTTGGCCAAGTCTGTGCCCGCCGCGCGGGGCGGCGTCGAGGACAAGAAGCCGCGACGCAAGCGACGCGACCGGGACAAGCCCAAGCGCGCGATGTCGGCGTATCTCGTCTTCTTGAGTCGTCACCGCTTGGCTGTGCAAAAGTCTCACCCGAACTGGTCCGTGACGGATGTTACCAAGGAACTCGCCCGACGATGGAAGGATGTGAGCGATAAGGAACGCGCAGAGTGCCAGCATCAATCCGACGAAGACAAGAAGCGCTACTATGAGCAAATGGCTGACTACGTGCCGTTGCCAGATGAAAAGGAGGAAGAGGCTCCGATCAGGTACGACAAGGATGGTAACCGCAAGCGTCGCAAGAAGGACAAGAATGCCCCGCGGAAGAACCGCTCGGCATACATCATCTGGGCGGCGGAGTACCGGGACAAGAACTTCCGTCCGAAGGCTGCCGCCAACGCGCCGGTGTCGTTCCGCGAGCAAGCCACCGAGCTTGGCCAAGCGTGGGCCATGTTGTCTGCGTCGGCGCGCAAGAAGTACGATGATGCTGCTGCGAAGGAGGCGAAGGAATACGCCGTGAAGCGCGATGCCTACTTGGAAGAGAAGAAGCAGCTCGCGCTCGCGGCTCGTGAAGCCAAGCGCGAACGGTTGCTCGCGGAGAAGCGCGCTTGGGAAGCGACGAAAGCCGCGGCGCAAAAGGTCAAGGATGAACGCAAGGCGGAACGCGCTGCGCTTAAGGATCAACGTGCCAAGGAACGTTCGACGGTGAAGAAGTCCAACGGTGCCGGAGGTTTGCCGAAGACTGGTAAGAAGCGTGCTGAAGCCACGAGCTCGGATACGATGGCGCGCATCAAAGCCGCCCTCGTGGGCGTCTCGAACGAAGCCGCGTGGTACAAGATTGTCGACAAGCACGCCAACGCGCCTGAGAAGGTGAACGATGCGTACAAGCAGTTCATCGCCAACGCGAAGCAAGCGCACTTCTCGGCTGATCCCAAGGCTTTCTTAGTCGCCGTGCTCGGCTACGACGAAGCGCAACAACATCTCCTTTAAGCGCGACGTCAAGACGCGCTCGCGTTGACCTTTTCTTCTTTTGACCATGTGACGACGATTGAAGGCGCGGACACGCGTCCATGTCGACAACGGTCATCGTCACCAATGAAACACACGAACATGTACTCACGCTCACACTATATCAATAATGATCTCACGGTTTTTCTCTACTACCACAACCGTTCGCTCGTCCAGTCCAGTCAACAAAAAAACGCATTCAATTCCAAAAGGCGTTTTTTTTTACACGCGCACCCGCGCCACAGACCGCGCCGCATGCCGCCGCACGCGGACGCGCCGCCGCGGCGTCATCGCGATAAAGATAAACGCGCCAAGCACCGCCTCGCGGCAGCGCTGCGCACGCTCCGGCTCGACGTCGACGCCACCGACGTCGACGCGCGGGCGGCGTACAAGTCGCTCGCGCGCGCGCACCACCCAGATAAAGGAGGCGATGCCGCAACGTTTCGTGCGATTGCGAGCGCATACGAGGTGGTGTGCGAGAGATTCGCACGCGAGCGTGAGGCACGGGAAAAGCTCGGTGGTGTGGTCGCTGGTAGCGGCGCGCGCGAAGAGGCGTGGAGCTCGAGCGCCGCCGCGGCGACCGCGCCGCTTGAGATACGTCAAGGTGAAGATGGCGCGAGCATCGCACCGAGTGGGGACTTGAAGCGTCTCGGTGACGAAGCTTTTGATGCGAGTGAGTACGAGCGCGCGATTGAATGTTATTCTGCGGCGGCGGCGTACGCAAAGATTGATGGAGCGACAGAGTACGCGGAATTGTACCGCGCTAGAGGTGAAGCGTATGCCGCACTCGAACGCTGGCGTGAAGCGATCGATGACGCCGACCGAGCGATGAGCGTTCGCGCGCTTTGGTCACCGCCATGGGTACTCAAAGGCCGCGCGTTGGAAGCCATGTCAGCGTGGTCGGCGGCGGCGGCGCTGTATCGTCGGCGCGCGACTTCGAGAGTAGACGTGGATGAGGACGATGCCGACGCTCGCGCCTTACGCGAAGGTCTAGAGCGCGCAGAAAGCGCTCTGAGGACTGAATTCTGCCTCGCTAGCGTTGATGCGCATCGTGGTGCGGTTCGCGTGATGGCGATGAAGCCATCCGGTCGCGGATTGCTCGCGGCGGATGCCGCCGCCGACGCCGACGTCTTCGACGAAACTATACCCACCAATGCGTACGTATGTACGCTCGGCGCCGATGATGGGTACTTGAAAATATTTTCCGTACCAAGTGGGGAGTGCTTATACGCCACGAAGGTCTCGCATGCGATACGCGCGTTGAGCTGGGCGCCAGACGGTGGCGGAACGCTCGTCGCCGTCGGCCAATCCGGATTTGTCAAGACGTGGGATTTTGAATTCGCCGAAATCGGCGCCCCGCGCGCGACGCTTGTGTCCGAGCGCGAACTCATTGGATTTCATCCCGCCGTCGACGCCACGTGCGTGACGTTTGACGTGTCGAGCGAGTACATTGCCGTCGGCGCGAGCGACGGCTCTGCGTGTGTGTGGGACGTCGGCGCCGGCGCGCTCGACCACGCCATCCCCGCCGGACTCAACGCTCATAAGGCTGAGATTACGAGCGTAAAGTTTCATCCCGTTCGTGGTCGTGCACAGCTCACCAGCGGTTCGCTCGATGGCGATGGACGCGTGTGGGACCTCGTCGGCGAAGCTACGGATGTCGCCGGCGAATGTCTGCACACGTTGCGTTGGGACTCCGGCGCCGTCATCGCCGTCGATTACACCCCGTGTGGACGTCTCATCGTCACCGCCACGAGCTCGAGCGCAAGTATTAAATCTGCGGTGGCATCGGTGAATAGATTACTAGTGTGGAGTTCAGTGAGCGGTCGATTATGTAAGTGGTACGACGCGCACGCGAGCCGAATCAATGACACATCCTGGCACCCGCATCCGGGATCGCGCAATGTCGTCGTCAGCGCGTGCGATGACGGCGTGCTGCGCGTGTGGTCGATACGAGCCGCACCGAGTGGGGCAGGGACGCCTCTGCTCGAGAGTGACGAGCACGCTGGGGTGGAGATTGATCACGCAAAAGTTGACAGGCGGATGTCCGGCGCGGCGGTTCAAGTGGCGCATTCGCCCATGGGCGGCATTCTCGCCGTCGTCACGCGCGATGGTCGTTTGCGCGTGCACGATAGCGAAACGTTAGAATCTACGATGGATTGGCGCGCGAGCGCGTATGGCGCATCGCAATGCGTAGCTTGGGCGCCGACGCCGATTCCGCTCGAAGCCGACGCGCCAGTGTCCAGGACGTCTCCATGGATTGTCGTCACTGGCGGCGATGATGGGCGCGTGTGCATGTGGCGCATCACGCGTGGCGATGACAACGACGACGGCGACGACGACAGTGCCGATAAACGTGCCGGTACTAACAATGCTGCCGTCGGCATGAATGGAGACAAGGTTGCCGAAACGAGCGTCAAAATCGGCTCAAGCGCGATATTTTCAGCCGCTGATGTCAAAACATGGTGGGACGCCAACGAAAACGTCAGCGAAGTCACCCCACTCGCGGATGTTGGTAACCACGCGGGCTATCTTGGACCATCACCAAACGACAAGCCAATCCATAAGGCGCTCGATGGGTCTCCGCTCGTCGTCCCGGGCGCGACGCTCACATCAAAGTACATTGATTTAGCGCTTCTCGACGGCGAAATCGCCTCCCATGACGCCTACGCCGCACTCGAGCGTGATATTCAAGAACTTCAACGCAAACGTACGGCGTTCATGGGTGATCCATCGCACTCGGCGATTGAAAAGCGGGCCTATGCCGCCGAGTTTGCAGCTGAAATCCAACCGCTTCGAGAACAGCGTTCGCGTGTCTACACCGCGTTAAAATCCGCCAACGCCTACGTGTGACACTAGCGGTAGTATTCTGTTGTATTAGCACGCATTCTTCGTAGCGACACCGGCGCGATCGATAGATAATCAATTGGCTTGCGGCGTCTCCATGTGACGCACTTTTTGCAAAAAGTGCACGCCACTTCAAGGCGTGCAAAGGCGTCGCGCGTCGATCGCCAACGCACGCGCGGTCGACCGATACAGACGATATGACGCACTATCCCGGCCGCGGTGCGAGCCCCGGTCGCGGACGAGGCCGCGGCGGCCGACACGCAACGAATGGCCCGAGTCCCGCGCTCATCACTGCAAACATCAAAAACTCCAAAACGATGGACGAAGTGCTCACCAACGCCCGCAAGTTTATGACATTCTTGAATCACATACATCTTTCGGCGTTTTGGAACACGCTTAGTCGGTTGTGCTCGACGGCGTCGACGTCCAAGTCGTGGTTTTTGGATGACGCCTATAGTTCCACGGCGTCGGCGGCGACGGCTCGCACGACGCTCGTCGTCACTACCAGTGACGATATCGGCGCTCGAGAGCTCGCAAACATCGTCCATGGATTAGCAAAGTGTGGGTTCACCACGCACACGCACGGTGAGGCGTTTGACGCGCTCGCCAAGGCGATAACTCCACGCGCGGAGGCGTGCGGGCCGCAAGAGGCGGCCAACGTAGCCTGGGCTTTCGCCAAAGCAGAGCGCGTTCACGACGATGCAGTCTTCGACGCCATCGCGCGAGTGGTGAAATCGCGTGCAGATGCATTTAATGCGCAAGAGTTGGCGAATGTTATGTGGGCTTTCGCGACGATTGGGCTGAATGATGATGAGGCGTTTGCGGCGGCGGCTCGAGCGGCAGAGAAGCTCACGTCGCGAATGTCGAGCCAAGGCTTGACGAATATCGCCTGGGCGTTCGCTAAGGCGGGGCATTACGACGCGCAACTATTTAGGTCGTTATCGAGCGCGGCGAAGACGACGTTAGGGGGATTTAACGCACAGGATGTGTCGAATTGTGTATGGGCATTTGCGAAGGTGAACCAATACGACGCCGAGTTTTTTGAAGCGCTGGCGCGTTGCGCCGAGCGGCACGCCGATAATCTCAGCGCACAAGGGTTGGCGAACACGGTGTGGGGATTCGCAAAAGTTGGTCATGTCGATAGCGCGCTCTATACCGCGTTTGCGATGCGTATTCGTCGTAAACTTGGTGAATTTCGTCCCATTGATTTAGCAAACACGGCGTTTGCGTTTTCAAAGGCGTGTCATTTGGATGAAGAACTTTTCGATGGTCTCGCGCGACGCGCCGAAACATGCTTGGACGAGCACAACACGCAAGATTTGGTGAATACTGCGTATGCTTTCGCGAAGATTGGCCAATTCGATGCCGCGTTGTTCACCGCTATGGCGCGCGCCGTTGCGGGAAGAAATTTAGACGAGCTTGACGCGCCGCAAATTGCCACCGTCGCCTGGGCGTTCACCACCGCCAGCGCCGTGGATGCCAAATTATTTAAAATACTCGCATCAAGCGCGGAACGGCGTGTGGATGAGCTCGGCACGGGTGATATCGCGAGCATCGCGTGGGCGTTCGCAAACGCAGACCAAATGGATGACGCTTTGTTTACAGCGCTGGCGCGCTCGGCAAAGGCGCGCCTTGATGCATTCAACGACGAAGATCTCGACAATGCCGAATGGGCATTTAGTAAAGCCGGCCACAAGTCTGTCGCCAAGCAACTGAAGCAGCGTCGAGAGCGCACGGCGGGGATTGCGGCTGAACTTGCGAGCGCTGAAGTGGACGTGTCCAAATGCGGCAAAATCGTCGTCGCCGGCGGCGGTATCGGCGGTGCCGCCGTCGCGGTCGCGCTGCAAAACAAGGGCTTCGATGTCATAGTTCTAGAATCCGACACGAGTTTTGACGCGCGCAAGCAAGGGTACGGGTTGACGATTCAAGGCTATAGCTCTACAACGCAAGCGCTCGGAATTAGCTTGGCGAGAGACGATGCGCCCTCGACGTCACACTACACGTTCAATTCCACAGGGAACATCTTAGGTTTCTTCGGTGAAGCCTTTAGTGCAAACGGTAAACGCGAACAGAACGAGTGTGAAAATTCTGGGCGGTTTATTCACATCCCACGTCAAGTGTTACGACAAAGAATTCTTGAGCGCGTCGAACCGAATACAGTGCGCTGGAATTCCAAGCTCAAATCGTTCGCTTGCTGGCGCGATGACGAATCACGCCACACGAACGGAGTCACTGTGACTTTAATGGATGGCACCACCATCGATGCCGCCCTACTCATCGGGTCGGATGGTATTTTTTCCACCGTGCGCAGGCAGTTAGAAATCCCGGGTGATAGGTTGAATTACGTCGGCTTGGTCGTCGTGCTCGGCATTGTCGACGACTCGGTGCTCAAGGTTCCACTCACGGCGCGGAGAATCTTTGAAACCGTGGACGGGGCGACGCGAATTTATGCCATGCCATTCACCACGTCGTCCACGATGTGGCAGCTGTCATTCCCAGCGTCTGAAGATGACGCTCGACGATTATCGAAAGATACGTCTACGCTCAAGGATGAAATCGTGCGCCGGTGCGCTCAATGGCACGATCCCATTCCCGAACTCTTGCGCAGCACACCGCTCGATTGCATGTCAGGCTATCCAGTGTATGATCGAGAACTACTTGAACCTGACGTCTTGCGCCAAAAATATGGCAACGGCGTGACGCTGAAGCCGCAACGTCGAGTGACGCTCATCGGCGACGCGGCGCACCCAATGACGCCCTTCAAGGCGCAAGGCGCAAATCAAGCGTTAAGCGACGCCGTGCTACTCGCCGACACGCTCGTCGAACACGTACAAAAGTTTGGACCAATCGAAGGGTTAGATGCCGCTCTACCAGTGTTCGAAAAGAAGATGTTGAGCCGGTCTAATAAGATGGTGATTGGGTCTCGCGCCAAGGCGAAGGAGATGCACAGCGCGTTGGCGTTGCAACCAGCGCGCAAGGCACAGCGCGAGACTGGATTAGACATGACCAAAGTCATCGAAACGCTGCAGAAACTTGGTATTGGAGCTCAAAATGCGACCGATCCGCGAGGATTAGATGCAGTCGTGGCTGACGGTATGCGGGCGTCGGCGTCGGCGAAGAGGCGGTCATCGAGCGACGTCAATCTTTGGGGTATGAAGGACGGCGCGTGGGCCAAGTGCGTGTTGGTGAAGACAAAAAAAGATGGGAAATCGAAAGTGAAATTTCTCGATGGCGCGACGGCGACTTTAGGTCCCGAGAACGTGCAGCCGAGAGTGAAGAAGGCGAAGAAATGAAATGTTAGAAAAGTTTAAGTCATTACAACAGTGCATGATTACAGACATGAAGAGTTTACAAAGTCGTCGTGGAAGTAGAAGTAGTAGTAGTAGAAGTAATGGTGGTGGTAAACCAAAAAGGACCACAATTAGTGTATAATGTGTAGCAGTGTTTTATAGTGGTACTCGTAGGTCATCTTGCGCGTGTTTCGCATCACTCAGCGTTTGACTGGCCTTGGCGTTCGAGCATCGCCGTGAGTGAGCTCCTGTATCTCTGCACGTGCTCCATCCGCGGATTCACGCGCAACGCGTCCTCAAAGCACCTCAACGCATCCTCGTATTGGTGCAAAGCCAAGTGACACAGTCCTTTCCCGGAATGCGCGCCGAAATGAAACGGATTCAATTTCAGCGTGTTGACGCAATCCTTGATGCTCTCATTGTATAACTGCATGAGATAATTCGCCGTCGCGCGCTTGTTGTGCGCCTCGGCAAACTCAGGTTTGGCGATAATGATTTCAGTGAATATATCACGCGCCACGGGTAAGCCATCCGGAACGACGCCCATGGCGTTAATGCCCTCGTTCAGTCTGTTGTCCACCGCTGTATCCCCTGACCGCTGCCACAACGACCACAACGCTTGCTCAATCGCCTTCGCCGCGTCCTCATTCGCATCATCCACCGTACACAATGCTCTTAACAACGACGGCACCACTCGACGATCACCGAGCTGCACGACATCCTCGCAAATAACCACCGTTTCCTCGCCATTGGGCTCGCGTAACCGTCTCGCCAACGCCGCCGCCAACGCCGCGGATGGAGATAACTCCCGTTCCTTCCGCGCTCGCTCCTCCTTGATGGATTTAGCAACCTTATAATTCTCTTCTTCGATCGCACACGCTATTTTGCGTTCAGCGAGCTCTTCATTTAAAAGGAACTCATCCACCGCGTTTGGAAACGCGCGCGCCTCTGCCGCCGCCCGCTCCACTTTTTCATTCAATTCTTCACTCAAATCTCGCCCAAGCCCGCCATCGCGCACGCGATGGGCATCGACATGCACAGATCCAATAGACGCGTCCATGGCGCCGCCTCGCGCGCGCACATCTCGACCACATCGCGCGTGAACCCGTCTCGAGTGCGCGTGAGCTCCACAATCGTAGTCGCAATTGTCCCATCCTCGTCGCGATCGACGCGTATCAGGAAGCATACCGCGGCGCGAAACGCTCGTTCGCGCGCGCGAATGCGCGAATGCAACCGCATGCGAGCTCGCGCGCGTCAAGACGCTCGAATGCGCGGGCATGACGGACGAAAGACGCGCGTCTGGGTGTGACGGGACGGTTACTTTTTTGGTGCTTTTCACTTTTTACACACTGTTTCGCGCGATTCGCCGTCGCTTCCGCGTGCGTCGCGCCTCTTCGCGCGCACGGAGCGTTAGGTGTGTCTTTTCGACCGCAGTTTTCGGCCGCGAGCGCGTTTGCGCGATCACTGGGCGTCGATGCGCGGGACGGCGCTGGCGTAGGATGGGACCATGTATTGGATGCTCGCGAGCGCGTCTGGACCTCCATAGCGTTCCAATGCGCGTAACGTGCGCCTAACTAAGCTTCCGATGGTGCGTTTAGATCGACCGTATCCGATAGCTTCATCGTTACGCGGTGGAGGTGATGGAGGCGCGGTGCGTTCGATATTTGGTGTGCATGGAGCGCCGCGCGAGAGGCGCGCTTCGGCGACGCCATCGCGAGTCATCTTTGGCTTTGACTTTGGTCTCGTTTCTGACCAACACTTGGCGTCAGAAAGGTTGACTAATGAAACGAAGATAGTATCGATGTCCTTATACGCCCGGAATGCGGGAAGAAGCTGACGATGGTACGGCACGAGCGCTTCGCCGACGGCGGCGTACGTCGTCGTCATCGTGTATAATAAATCAAACGCCACCGCGAGCACTCGAGCATCGCCTGTATTCAGCGCCTCCTTCATGGGCAGGATCAAGCGCGGTAATGCTTCCAACATCGCGCGTTCGCCGCACGATTTGATCAAATCTTCCGCCCCACGCACGGCAAGCAAGCGATACGGATGTTGCGTTTCTGAAATGCCACTTATGAACAGTGGCAAATACGCCCGCGCATCCAACGCCCCCGGATCGACACGCCACGCGATGCCATTCACGCCGCAGTGCGCGACGCGCGCTGGAATATCTCCATTATCGTATCGCGCGCGGAATCGCGTCATCACCACCCTCGCGCGCGCGGAATCGCGTGTGCGCGAGTCCCGCTTAAAAATAACTCGCTTCAGTGGTGTCGGTTGTCGTTCCAAAAATAAAACCCACGTCATCGACGATGCGGGCGTTAACAACGCCACCGCGAACGCACGACGGAGACGAAAGCATTATTTCCTCATCGTCGCTCGCGCGGTCGCCTCTTCCGGTCGCGCCAGATGCCGAACACCACGCGCCGAACACGTCGTGTGACCGTTCATGTCCCACACGCGCCTCAGGGGAACAAAGACTTTTCAGGTCGCCCGCGCGCGCCACACGCCCGCGCGCGCGATCGACGCCGCACGCCCGCGCGCGCGACGCACGACATCTTCTCGCGTCGCGCGTATCCGCCCATGGCGCGCGAATACGAACGCGCGAGCGACGCGCGAGCGACGACGACGACGCGCGCGGTCCCGGACCCATTGCGGTGGTTGGAAGACGAACGTCGAGACGCGCTCACGCGCGCCGAGGCGCTTCGCGCCAAGGTTCTCGCCAGTCGGCGGTTGCTGAGTGAAGAGTTACATCGACGACGGGCGCGCGAGGGACGCGCGAGGGGCGCGAGCGGCGCCACGGGACGTGGGAGTGATGGGTTTGATTTCGGCTCGAGCGCGAGCGCGACGACGTCGTCGATGAGGATGCAGGCGCGAGAGCCATCTGCGCGCGTGAAAACGGATGGATTGCGTCGAGATGCTGAGGATTTAAATGGTAAGCTCGATGATTTGCGAAGGAAGCTTGAACGCGCGACGTCGGGGTCGGAGGCGGTGAGCGCGAGCGCGTCTCCGACAAAACCAGAGCGGGCGAGTATTCAGCAAGCGAGCGCGCCCGCGTCGCCGCTCGATCGGTCGCGGGAGACGATGCGTGAGAGGTATGAGCGAGAGTTATCAGATACGCGAGCGAGCGCGAGCGCGAGTTGTGATGAATTGAAACGACGGTGCGCGGCGCTCGGGGAGGAGCTCGACGTGGCAAAGGGGGAATATCGGGCGACGGTGGAACAACTCGAGCACGCGCGCGCTGAGGTGACGAGGTTGACAGCGATCGGACAGACGACTGAAGAAATGCATAATGCATCGATTGCTGCGGCGACGGCGGCGACGGTTCGTGAATATGAGGGGAAATTAGAAGCCACGCGCGCGAACGCCGAGCAGGATTTACGCGCAAAAGTAGCCGAAGTCGAGTCGTTACAAAGAGAACTTAAAGGCGCAAGAGATGATTTTGAGCGCTTAAAATCGAAGCAGAGTGAAACAATTGCCGCACAAGTGTCACAACAGACGACGATTCAGCATAATCTGGTAAAAGAGCTCACCGACGCAAAGACAGAGGAACGCGCTGGACGAATGAAAATTAAAGAACTCGAATCGAGACTCGAAGAGGTTACGCGCGCGCTGGATATCGCCACAAGTTCGATGTCACACGCGGCAAAGGATCAAAACAATGCGGTATCGCGTTCGGAGCGCGAGTTGAATTCGAGCTTTGACGAACGTGAGCTTTCATTGACAAAGACACACAAGGAGCGCGAGCGAGCGTTGGAAGCGCAAATCGAAGAGCTCGAGGCGCAGAACGCCGAAGCGTTGAAAAAAGTCACAAAACTTGAGCGCGAATTCAAGGACGCACTAGATGCACATGCTTCGACAGCAAAATCCGAGCGTGAGGCGACGGAAAAGGTGGAGAGATTGACGGATGAAGTCGCGTCGTTGACGTCGGCGCTTGAACGCGCCAGAGAAGAGACAAAGCAATCATCAGCGCATGCGTTCAACGAACACGCCGCGCGCGTCAAGACACTCGAAAAGCGCATCACTGAGCTCGAAGGTGAACTCGAGCGCGCTTTGGCAAGGTACGAACGAAACGAGGCGGAATATCAAAGCCTCATCGAAGATGTCACGTATCAAAACGCCGCGCTCAAAGCCAAATCTTCGTCGTCTTCCGCGGCGGAGAGCGTTTCCACAGCCACGCTTCGCGCACAAAACGAAAAGCTCAAAATCGAAGTTCAATCCCTTTCTCAAGCGCTCGCGGACATCGAGCGCGCTGATGAGGAACAAAACTCAGGCTTTCTTGGCTTTTTTGGAGGCGGCGCCGCCGCCTCGGGCGCGCTCGCCAAGGCAAACACACGCATCTCAGACCTCGAAACCGAGATCAATGTCGTTCGCACCGACGCCGCACGCACGCAAACCGCGCTCGAAGAGCAACTTGCACACATCACCGTCGAACGCGACGCCTTACGAATGGAAAAATCGTCGCAATCGTCGTTTTTTTCAACAATCTTTGGCCTGGGCACTTAAACTCGCCACGTGTACAGCAACTACAGTATATATATATTCCATCCAGCTCTTCCATCTTCGCGCACGCACACCGGTGTGCAGCGCGCGCGCACGACATGCCATCATCTAATCTTTCATTTTACAACGCGCGCTCGCGCTCGCGCACTTCACGCTACACGACTACGCTACGCCATCTTCGCGCACGCTAAGACTTTCGAGCACTGCGGACAGTGATGATACGTGTCTTTAAACGCATCACCGCAGCAGCACGCGCTTAAACCAAACGTCAAAATCGCCGCAAAGCAGCTGGCGGCACCACTGACGCGGACGGTGTCGGCGACGCCGCTAAAGCCGCAGTGTGGGCACGTCGTAACGAGCCCACGCGCGTGTCCAGCGGTGGCTCCGAGGTACACGGGCGGCGCGGTTCGGTCGACGGGTAAGCCGGTTGGAATCGCGTTCGCGCGCTGTTGCGGCGGCGGCGGCGGTGGCTGGGACGCGTACGCGCCGACGGGCGTGCCGTACGCGGGCGCGGGCTTGATTTCTGGGTAGTATGAAGACGCCATGGGGAGGCGCGCAGTGAGGACAGTTGGCGTCGGCTACGTATGTTTACATGCTATGCGTTGGCGTCTTCGAGCGCTCTTCGAGCGGGCTGTTCGCGATTTGCACACGCTGCGGTGATGCGCGCGAGGCGACTTTCGGCGGCGGCGATGGAATCGAGGGCATCTTTTGAGCGCTCGCGAGCTCGGGATGTCGACTGGCGACGGCGGTTGTCTCGCGGTCGTCCTTCGTCTCGGCGCCATTCGGCGGCACGCGTGCTTGCGAGCGCGCGAGCGCGCTCGGTGGCGTGGAGACGTGCTATTTCGTCTTCGGCGACGCGGAGCTTGGCGGATGCGTCGGAAACGAGGCGTGAGGCGTCACGATTGACCCGTTCGTTTTCGGCTCTCGCTCGCGCCAGGACGACTTCGAGTTCGAGCGTTTGAGCGTCGAGTTCAGCTTGGCGTTCTAATAACGCGTGCTCTCGGGCATCGAGCTCGAATGCGCGCTGTGCGCTGCCGTTTTGATGTCTGAGCTTGATGCACTCGACCTGTAGAGCGATGGCGCGCGTTTTTGCGTTGCTTGCGGCGGCTTCCGCGTCTCTGAGCCTCGAATAGGCTGCCTTGAGCGCGTCTTCTATACCCGTCGGCGCTGACTCAATCCAGACGCTCTGCATTGCAAAAGCGTGTGCAGTGCACGCGGCACCAATTGGGATGGTGATTACTTTCTCGTCGCCGCGAATACGCTCGCCTGTGTTGGCATCAAACGTGTCAAACGCGTAGACAATGCGCAACGACGCGCCGCTTTCTTGTGAACTTTTGATTGAGTCTACGACGTCATCAGGCACCAAATCGCTCAAGGTTTCACTAACTAAAATGACCAATCGTTTGCCGTTGTGCCTGGCCAATCGCGAGCGTATGGCACGCGTGACGTCGCGGTTGGCGTCTTCAAACGGATGTCCCGCGAGCGACGCCGCGACAATCGTCAACGCGCGCCCTTGATCGATCTCGGGATCACCATCAGGATACAATCGCGCACGAAACGCGCTCGCCATAGTTTGCGCGTTCAACGCGGCGCGTCTGAGCGATACCGCAGCTTCGTCGGCGTAACTCAACCCCGCCAAGGCGCGTTCTTTCTCCTCAATTGCGATTTCGTATTCACGTCTCGCGTCACCTTCCATCGTCTTCCCGCGCGTCGACGCGTCTTGCACACGCGTCTCAAGTTCTTCATTCGCGCAACGTAATGCTAAAATTTCTTCTTGCGCGTGTGCGAGCGCCGCAATCGCGTCTTCCACGCGAGAATCGCTCTCAACCGACGCGGCTGCGGACGACATCGCCTTCAATTTAGCCTCCGCAGCGTCGCCTCTTCGTCGCTCTTTTTCCACATTTACTCGACTCTGATGCGCTACTGCGTTCACCTCCGCGTTCGCCTTGTGAGCGCTCGCCGTGGCGCTTCGAAATTGCTCGCGCATTTCTTCTAATTCTTCTAATAACGACGCGCGCTCGCGTTCAAACGATGCCTCTGGCGTCGCGCTCGCACTCGTCGTGGCGTTTAATTGTTCCTTCAACAACGCCTCCGATTTCACCACTGCCGCGAGCTGTGCGCGAATTCCATCCATTTCCTTCTCGTGCGCGTCGCAAAGCGCCCGTACGTGCGCCTCGTTCGACGATGTCCCGGTGTCCAACGCCTCGTCCCGCCGCGCGCAAAGCGAATCACTCGCGTCGTCGTAATCACCATCCTCACCGAGCCTAGCGCCCCTCGCGTCGCCTCCACGCGCACACGTCGAGGTAACTCTATCATCTCCATTCCCTCGCGCGTTTTTCAGCGCGGCGAGCTCGGCGAGGGCGACGTTTTTCTCATGTTCCGCGCGTTCGTTGTCGCGTTTGAGCTCAGCAATCAGCGCCTTGGTGAAGTCATGCTCGGCTTGGGCGTCGCGCGCGAGCCGCGCGGCCTCGCGCGCGCGCGTAAACATGTGTTCTCGTCGCGCGTCGCGTGCGTGATGCGCGTGAGGGCGATGTGGGTGCGTGACGAGACGGGAGCGCCGCGCACGCGAGTGAGGCGTCGGTTGACTGCGCGAGCGTCGAAAGACTCGCGCGCGAAACGAAATGGATTACGTAACGTATGTATACGGTAATATTAATAAACGAACGCGCGCTGCGAACGAATGAGTAGATATCGCTCGAGAAAGCGCTCGCGCTCGCGCCTTGTGTGTGTGTGTAGAAATTTGTTGAATATTCACCAGAAGGGACGACGGTCGGAGAATGTCGCTAAATCGACCATTCGCGCCGAGTCGCCGTCGTCTTCACCTTTTCCTTGTAAATCGCCTCGCCTACGCCGCCAATGAGTATAAGAGTACGGTACATGCGTGCACATTGCCGTCGCTGCGCGATGTTAGCATGACGCAGGCGTCATGCATCCATCGAGCGGCGATGAAACGCGCGCGCGTTTTGCGCGATCTCACTGTGTGTGTTGTCTTAGTACATGAACGCCGGGTCCGATTCCGGGACGCCGGTGATGTCCACAGACCCAGCGTCGATCGGCTTCATCGCGAGCAAACCGATGAGTTCGGCAGCGAAACCGGCGAACAAGGGCGCTCGCGCGAGGTTCTTCATGACGTCGCTGTCCGAAGACTTGCCGATGGCGGCGAGCTTGGAGTTGATGCCGACGAGCTTGTCGAGACGCTCCTTGAACTCTGGGTTGTACGTGTCGATGACTTGCGGGAAAATCGTCGCCGTAGTCTTGTTCGTTTGGTGGATCACGTGCATGTTGAATTGCGTGGTGTCCAAACCGAGAGATTCGTAGAATTCAGAGCGGCCGTGGTCGTTCAAGTACATGGTGACGTACACGGATAAGCAAAAGAAACGCGCCCAAAGCTTGGCTTCAAACGTGTTGATCATTTCCGGACGAGCCTTCAAGATGGCGGAGAAGAAATCACCGTGACGGTTTTCATCTTGGCACCAGTTCTCAAAGTACTGGAAGATCGGGTACAACTGCTCGTTCGGGTTCGCTTGCAAGTGACGGTAGATGGAGATGTAACGCCAGTAGCCAATCTTCTCCGACAAGTACGTGGCGTACAAGATAAACTTGGGTTGGAAGAACGTGTACTGACGGTTCTTGGTCAAGAAACCAAGATCAAGCGCCAAGTTAAAATCGCTCATCGCCTTGTTCAAGAAACCCGCATGGCGAGCTTCATCGCGAGACATCAACGTAAAAATTTCCGCCACCGCCGGCGCCGTCTTCTTCATGCGTCGACCGAGCTCCTTGTACAACAAAAACCCACTAAACTCCGCCGTACACGATCGCTCCAAGAATTCAATAAAAATACGTCGCGGTTCACCCTTAATGTTATCCGCAGCAGCCTTAAACGCATCGTTACGCACGAAATGCTTTTGGTTAAAGTCTTCGCGGAACTCATTCAAGATCGCGTTGATCTCCGTCTCATCCAAGTTGGGGTTGATTTCATTGCTAAACAACCGTTCCATCTCGTCGAAATCGGTGGTGTAGAAACGCGGCGTGAGCAAGTTCTCGCTCGACGCCTCCTTAATCCCATCGCGCATCTTCTTAATGCCCGTATCCGCGTCGACGTCCGCCGCGCTCGCGCGCACCACACCCGTGCGTGCCGCGCGCATCGTCGTCGTCGTCGTCATCATCTTCGCCTTGTTCGCCACGCGCACGGCGTTGTTGGTGCGCGTCGGCGCGCGCAACGCAGGCATGGACATCGTAAAGGACGCCATCGGGCTGGGTCTGGTCGATACAGAGGTTCTTCCGTGTGTCTCGCGCGTCGACCGACGTGCAATGCCGCGTCGAGCGAACGATCCATCGATCCATCCATCGTGACGTCGCCCGGGC
>Ga0181562_10000343_pt1 | contig 37848 bp, 30 predicted proteins | sample 011ome_26_FD_139344 | JGI IMG/M metagenome (GOLD analysis project Ga0181562, IMG submission 139344) | Coastal salt marsh microbial communities from the Groves Creek Marsh, Skidaway Island, Georgia - 011511BT metaG (megahit assembly) | ecosystem: Environmental > Aquatic > Marine > Intertidal...
CCTCACTAGTTGATGACTCCTCAACGCTGGCAGTCACCGGAGCAGGCAGCTCGGTGATGGTGTTACGGGTATCTAGCCACTCAGCGACGGCGGGCACGCGATGGAATGAGGTGGCGAAGTTGGCACCGGCATCGCGCAGCGCCACAACGGCTGCTAAGTTGACCGCTTCTTCGTCGGATTGCAGAAAGGCGGTCGGTGTCTTGCCGTAGGCACTCAAGGTCCAATCCGCCAGACTTTGATTGGGGTTGTAAGTCAGCTCGCCATTACCGTGATCGTGAATGGCGTCCATCGTGACCAAACGAAACCGATACTTCATCCAAATCTCGTAGACCTTGACATTAGTATGGAGGGGAATCGTGTACTGGAGATCTTCGACGTAGGGAATGATCACGGCGTCAACCTCATCCTCCACCGCATGCAGGGCGTCGTGGCTATCGATATGAACGACCTCGGTAAACATACCGGTAAACAAGGTGTCCCAGAACTCGACCTGGGCAGAACCTGTTTTAACCAGCCAGTCAGTTTCCTCGCGTCCAGCCGCTTCGTCGTAAATTTCATGGGTTTTGAAGCTTTCGGTGTACACCACGCCCAACGTAAGCGGCGTCTTCTCCATTAACGGCGGGGGGAAATTGCCCTGTACCACCACTTGTTTCGCACCACAGGCGGCTAGCACCAGACCCAGCAGTAGTGCAAAGCCGATGCGAATGAGGCGATTAGGGCCTGAAATCATTGAGTCCAACGAAGGTGCCACCATTTCGATAAGTCAGTTCTCGCATCAGTGTAGCAAAACGAACCCCGGTAGTTTGTAGTTGGGGGGGGCGAATAAACTGGACAGGAAACCCGACAGCGTGAATTCGCACCCGTCTTTCGCCACCAAAATTGTCGGCATTCAGCTGATCTACCGTCTGTACCACCCTTCGGATGGATTCACCGGTGAATTCGTCACCAAACACGTAGATAGAAATCTTTTTATTGGGATCATAGAAAGTCCGCACCGCCGCGGTAATGCCTTCCACCGGCGAGCTGTTGGAGAACACATTCCAGTTGGCAAGGTTTCGCAATATGAGGTCTCGGCGTGCCGGCGTGTCCGGTATCCACTGGCTCCGATAGCGAGAAAACAGATAGTTCCCCATGTCGTTGAGCACTTGAATTCCCTTCACTTCAGGGTAGATGTTAAGTGTGGCTTCCATTTCCGAGAGCATGCGCTCCCAAGCATAGGAAAACATGGAGCCCGACGTGTCGATGATGAATATGATGTACTCGCTATCGACCGGGATACCTCCAATCAATTGATTCTTCTTTTCGCTATTGATGCCCAGCAGGCGCTTTTCCTCTTCGCTCAACTGCTGTCGGGCGATCGCAAGCTGCTGCTGAACAATACTGTTGGTGTTGCGGGTCGTTTCGAGGGCGTCATAGCGCGACTGGGATTTTGCCAGAGCCCCTTGCAGAATCGCGATGCGCTCCTTGTACTGCGAAATTTGTTCGCGCTTGGCATCAAGCTCCCTATTCAAAATAGTAGTTTCACCGCGAATTTCGAATAGCTGCTCGGTAAGTTCCGCGACCTTACCGTCTGCCTGCACCGTGGATTGTTCAAGAATCTGCGGCTGCACGGTTTTGGTAATCATCAACAGTAGAATCACTGCGCCAAAGCCACAGCAAATAACGTCCAGGAAGGAGATTGAAAATTCGGGGGCGCCCCGTCGCTGCTTCATGGCCAGTCCTTTGAGGGCGACATAAACGAGCCCCCCGTCACTTGCGCCAATTGCCAGAACTCGGACGCCGCCATCGGGTCACCCTCCATGGGTGCGAGAATAATATTGACCGGCACGCCCGGCGGCAGCCGCCTGACCGCGCCGCGGAATAATTCCAGGCGATCGCGTCCCGAGATCGTGGTTTTGCGCGGCGGCGCATCACCCTGAGTGGGCAGCCCGTCGGTGATGAGAAAAATGTTATCGGGGCTTCCCGGTAGAGCGGTGACCGCATCGAAGGCCTTATGCAGGCTTGTGCCACCCGAGGGCAACCGCTCGCGCAGGGCATCGGTCGCGGCTTTCAGCACCTTGGCGTCAGCGACTTCAAGCCAGGCGTTTTGCTTGTCAGAGAGGACCGGCTGGGCTTCGGTGTTAAACGCGATAATCTGGAACTGTGCGTTAATTGGCAGCTGTGCAGTAAGCCAGTCCACCGTGTTGAGGGTTCGGGTCCACTTGGGTGCTGCCCGCTGCAGGTCTTCTTGCATGTTGCGCAACCGAATGACATTGACGATCGTGTCGGCGAGCATGCTGGCCGAGGCGTCGACCAAAATCACGATACGATTACCGCCGAGATTCAAGCCGGTGAGGTATTGTCGGTTGCCTTCACCGATGTATTCGCGCGCGCTACGGCCGGCTTCGGCTTCCGCCGCTTCCTTCAGTTTTTCGACCCGCTCCTCGAGCCGGTTGATTTCGGCTTTTAGCGCATCAACATCTTGATCTTCGCTCAGCCCGCTCTCTTCAAGTGATGCAATCAGAGCTTCATAGTTATCGAGCTCCTCAGTGACACGTGTCGCCAAGCCTTGAGCTTCCACGATGTTTAAATCGCTGCTCGTGATGGCATTACGCAACCGTACTAGCCCCGCTTGGCCTTCGCGAATATCCTCTTCCAGCAAATCAATTTCGGCGAAGACCTCCGCGTTGATGGTCCGGCTTTCAACCTCCATGGAGTGATCGATAATAAGAAAGACCAGCACCACCGCGCCGAAGCCACAGGACATAATGTCGAGAAAACTGAGGTTAAACGTGGATGCTTGTCGTTTACGTCGGGCCAACCATCACTCCTCAACGGCGATGAGTTGTGTGTGAAAGCCCAGATCGTCGGCGATCACGTCGCCGGCGCATAACACCTGTCCCGCATCGGCGGGGCGGCCGTTAACGGTCAGGTCCCGGGGCACTGGACCCGCAAGCACCAAGCCCTGATCTATATCGGTAAGGACTATCCCCCGATCTGAGAGGGCCGCATTTGACAGCGGTTTGGCAACGCCGGCGCTCAGCCAGTGGCTGGGTCTTTGGCCAGCCTGCTGCTCGGGAGTAGGTGGTTGAGGGTTCTGATCTGTGAGCGATGACGCTGACTGTGGATCTCTTGGAACCCGGCGCTGAAGGGTGAGGTTGTCGGGTGATTGCTTAAGTTGCGCTATGAACTGAAGCGCGGTCGCTGCAAGCGTCGAGTTGTCAATCCTGTTTGCCGCTCGGCCGGTGGCAAGCCCAGGCAGTCGATCCAGTGGCGCTTCGAGCAGTAGCGGAGACTCAGCGTCCAAAAGCGGTGCCAGGGCCTGCGTGTAGGCCGCGCCAATGCTGGCAAGATCGTCTTGGGTCACGCGGGCGTCGTAGCCATTAATGCCCACGTGCGCTTCGCCGCGCTCTTCAAGGGTGGTTAGCGCGTCGGGTAGTTGGTCATAAAGCGCCTGCTCGGTCTCGGCAGATCGCAGCGGATCAAAGCGAGTCTGCGCAACGAATGCGCCGGCGATCACGGTTGCCAGTCGATCCTGAAGGGCGAGCAAGCCCTCGCCCGGGAGCGCCTGTGATCCCGACACCACGACCTGCGCGCCTTCGCTATCGAAGCGGGTCACCAAGGATTGATGTAATTGCAGCTCGACATGAAAGCCCTGCTCCAACTGGCTGGCACTCGCCAGCAGTGCCGACCGGTGGACCAAGCCGGCTACGGAGAAGGGGAGGTGTTCAATGATGCCGAGAAGCAGCGAGAGTTGATCCCGTGACAAACTCCCCGACACCGCTAGTAGCACGCTGTCTGGGCGACCCGCGGCCTCATAAAGTTCTTGCAAATGTTGATGAGCCAGGTCGGCGGTATGTCGCGCCTTACCCAGTGCGGGAGACAGTGGGGCTGTACCGAGCTGGGACCAAAAGCGGGTATTCACCTCCCGCGGCGTTCGACGCTGGGTGCGCAGTGCCGGGAGCCCAAAGCGTAACCGCGATCCATCAAACCACGCGTAGCCCGGGGACGCTATTTCATCATCACCCTGCCAAATTTTGAGGGCGGTGTCGTGTAAATCGAGAACCGCTGTCATGCGCGTGGCACAGCCAAATGACGCAGGAGTTTGCGATCGATATAGCGCTGGGTACTGAGCACCAGTCGCTCCTGGGAGAGTTGCAGTTGATGCAGGGCGAACATGATGATGATTGAGAGAACCAGCGCCACAAAGGTACTGTTGAAAGCGACGCCCAGGCTCACAGTAACCCCCGAAATATCACCTTCAACCGCTTTATAGGCTTGCCCCAAAGCGTCGCCAATGCCTCTTACCGTTCCGATAAACCCGATCGACGGAATGGCCCAGGAAATATAGCGCACCATCGAGAGCTCCGAGTCCAGTCGGTCGGCTTCGATATCACATTGTTCACGCACCGATTCCGACACCGCGGGAATGGATTGCGTGGTGGCAAAGCGCTGCAGCGCATTCATCAGCGCGCGCGGAAGCAGGAAGTCCTGCTCCTCTTCGGGCAACGCTTCCAGAGCCCGAGCGTATTCGCGGGAATCCTGTGGCAGCAAGCTGGTGCCCGTGGGGACGTCCATCAGGTTGCGTCCCAGCATGCGCTGCTCCTGGCGCGTGCGGTGCGCCTTGAGGCCCATGATCGCCAGTGCCCACAACAGCAAGATGAAGCACGCCTCCTGTTCGAAATCCCGAATCACAATGGCCAGGGTGCGCTGTGCCTCAACGGCCTCACCCGCTGCCTGCAGCGCCGCCTGCGCGGCGAGCTGGGCCTCCGCGGTCGGGCGGATCAGGCCAATGTAGACGCCGTGCACCACGATGACCGCGAGTAGCAGTGCGAAGACCTGATAAAGAAATTCGTTGTTAATTCGCCATGGCATGGTGGGCATCCTGTTTAAATATCAACCGGAAAAGACACGGAACTGTCCTCGGAAATGGTCTCGCTCGGCACATAATCAAGCGTTGGCTTTGCCGTTGGGGTAACCTCAAGGGGCGCTTCATCGGCTCTTTGCTGCTCGGCTTTTTGTTCAGACACAGCGCCTTGCCCAGCCACAGCGCCTTGCTCAGCCACGGTATCTTGTACAGTGGCGGCGTCGACCGGTGCCTGCGAAGGCACCGCCTCCTGCGCGGGTAAGCCCGGAGTGAACAGGGTTGTGCTGATAGCAACACCTACGCCCAATACAACACGTCGGCAAACGCCGGTCGCGGTATACGTGTATTGAAGCTTTTTAATGATGTGCCTTCCCCGCTTATTCAGCATAGCGCGCAATCCGAAAACCCAAGTCATCTCTGCCCGCGGCGCCATAATCACGGTAGGTTAATCGCAATTCAGCGAGTCGGCTCAAGGCCCAGCTAGCACCTCTTACGGTGTAGTTATCGCCGTTCATTGCGCCCAACGGATCGGTGGTCAATTCGGCATTGGCAGAGGGAATGACATACACGTCGTGGACCCATTCCGCCACGTTACCCCCCATATCGTACAGCCCTCGATGGTTTGGCGGAAAGCTTGCCACGGGCGCCGCCACGATGTGGCCATCGGCATAGCCGTTCAGAATTCGACCGGTAACCAGTGCAGAGGTGTTATCGGCCACGTTGACGACCGGTGCATTGGGCGGAAAGTCTTCACCCCAAGCGAACTTACGATAACCCTCGCCCTCCACTCTAGCGGCATAGGACCACTCGGTCTCACTCGGTAGGCGATAGCCAGTGCTGGAGGCATTGTAGCCGCGGATAATGCCCTCATTTTCCCGATAGAACGGTGTCAGCCCCTCTTTGGCGCTGAGCCAGTTACAAAACCGCGCCGCTTGCTGCCAGCTCACCCCGGCGACGGGCTGGTGCTCCCGATTCAGGCTGTTGCCTTCGATTTGTCCGCTGCTGTGCCCTTCAAGATATTGGCGGAATTGGGCGTTGGTGGTCTCGGTTGTTGCCAGATAAAACGCGCGCTCGAGTTTGACCGGATGTAATACCTCGTTAGAGCGACGCCCCGGTTCGCGCCGGGATGCCCCCATGGAAAACTCATTCATGGGCGATGCAATCGGATCGATCAGCAGGAGGGTCTGGCCCAAGGCGGTAACGATCTCGGGCTTGATGGCCGCCTTGCGAGCTTCCGCTTCGGTAAGCAGCGTGACAGTCACAATCTGACGCAGGCCTTCCCGCGGCGTCACCTGCAGGCGTTGACTGGCATAGCCTGTCGCGCGCACCTCCAAGCGCTGTTCAACAGCGGGGAGGGCGAGGGTTTGATCACCTCGCCCCATCGCGGCACCGTTAATGACCAGTTCGGCTTCCGGCGGTGCTAACCGAAATTCCACGTCGCCAAGGCGGGGGGTCAAGGTCACTTCCCGCGTAGCGGATTCCCCTCGCGCCAAGGCCAGCGTCAACCGCCTGCGCTGATAGCCGGATTTGGTTAATTGAATGGTGTGGCTTTGATCGGGTGCCAGTTCAACCTCAAGCGGCGTACGGCCCTCGAACACGCCGTCGATGGCCACGGCGGCACCCGTTGGCGTCGAGGTGAGGGTTAACACGCCAGCAGAGGGTTTAAGATCGACGGGCCCAATCTCTTGGGGTACGCCTGCGACCACCGACAGTTCGATCACTTCATCCACATAGCCATTGGCGCGAATAATAAGTTGACGCTCGCCACTCATGATGGGGATCACCGCGCCTACGTCGCCAAGAGGTTCATCTTCTAACCACACCGTGGCGTCTGACGGATTGGCATCGACCACGATATCGGCCCAATCGGGAGCCATATCGAACAACAGGGTTTGCTCAATGTCGCGCCCGGTAATGTCGATCGTGGCGGTTCGTTGTTGGAACCGTGGCAGGGTCAAGGTCAGGGTTGCTGTGCCTGCGGGTAGGGACAAACGCTTTAGCGGCGTTGTGCCTATTGTGATCCCATCGAGGTCGGCCTCGGCCCCCGGCGGCGTTGAGTTAATCGTGACCCAGCCGGGCTTGATCGCCGGGCTCACCTCGAGGCGCTGGCTCTCGGCATCACTCACGCTGATCGTGTCCTGATACGTTTCGTAGCCAGGCACCGTTACCGTCAGTTCATACTCCCCCGAGCGAAGTAAAAACCGCGGTCCGATAGGGATGACCAAGCCCGAGATCTGAACCTCGGCGGGCCCTACCGCGTCGACCACAATATCGAGGGAGCGCGCGGTCAGCAGAAAAAACAGCCCGTAAAGAACGATCAGACCGCCCAGCGCACCTAAAAACCACGGCCATTTTGCTTGCTGTTGTCCGGAGCTGGCAGTGCTCAGGGGTTCAAATACCGCGGCGCTCAGCGGTGCGTCTTGCCCGCTGGGGGTGCTATCGGTGGCGGGCGGCGGACTAAAGCCGCCGGCCGAGAGAGGTTTGTCGTCGTCGTTCATCGCTCTTAAATACCTTCGGTACAGCGCACATCGACTTGCGCTGCTTCCCCCGGCTTCACCCTAAAGGAAACTCGCACATCACGGAAACCCGTGCGTACTCCAAGAGCGACATAGTCACCGGGGCGCAGGGTGAGGGTTTGTGCTGCGAGCGGGCCGAGGCGCTTGACCCGCAATAAAGTCACGTCGGTAAGGCCATCGGAGGTCAGCGTGACTTGCACCGGGGTGCGGGCATATTCAAGCGCGGTCGCGACCTCGTCGATCTGTTGGGTCAGCATAGGCCCGGCATCAGCGATGGCCTTGGCCTGTTGTAGAGTCGCTTCGGCCTCGACAAGAATCCGTGCGTCGACTAAACGTTCTTGCTCAGACAAGATGGTGGTCAGGGCAGTGGCCAGTTCGGCTCGGGGTTGAGTCCGGGCGATGCCCTCTTGGGCAAACACCAGCGTTGAATCTGTTGTGAGGGCCTGTTGATAAAGTGCTAGCGCCCCTTGCCAGTCCTCGCTGGCTTCTTTATCCGCGCCCTCCCGCGCCAGCCTCCGGAGAGTGGCCGCGGTCTTGGCGTCAGCGAGTTCGGCTAAGGCTACTTGTACTTCAGCTGAGCTGGGCCGCAGCGTGCCGGCGCGCCGAAAAGCGGCGTCGGCGTCGCTAAAGTTCTCGCGATCAAGGGCGTCGTAGCCAGCGGTCATGGCCTGCTGAAAGCGCTGGTCAGCCTGTTGCTGTTGGTAGTCTTTGAGCGCCTGCGCAGCCCGTTTATGAGCGGAGTCCGCGGCGAGAGCCGTTTGGGCGGCGGCGATGGCGTCGGCCAGCTTGTTACTCTCAGCTGCCAGCGAAGCCGCCGCTAATGCCTCGTTGACCGTGGGTATAGCGGCTACCCGGTCGCTGAGGACGTCTCGATCAAGGTCTCCGGGCGATAACAATACCAGTCGCTCTAAGGCAGTTTGAGCTTCGGCTTGTTTCCCCGCCTCAACGGCCGCTAAGATTTCCGCGCGCGCGGCGGCGATGCGGGTCGGCACGCTGTCCTCGAGTGCCACCAGAGCATCACCTGCGTCCAGATAGGCGGTTGCCGCTGCGGTAAAGTCGCCACGGCGATAGGCCTCATCCCCTGCCAACGCGGCGTCGACAGCGGCTTGATAAGTGTCGGGCGCCCAGACCTCGACGCCGAGATCTCGCAGTATTTCCTGCAACTCCAATACCCGCTGCAAGGCATCCTGTGCGGCTTTACGCAATTGCTGACGCTGCGCCTCCGCAAAGGGGCTGCGATCACTGCTCGGTCCCCCGGAGACGTTATTGCCGGTTGAAAGCGCTGCAGGTGAGCCCGTCTCATTGGAGGAAGTGGTTGGGTTATAGGCGTCTGCGCGCGGATCACCGACCAGTCGGGGCAGGATCACGAACACAGCGATGGCGACGACAATTAAGCCGGCGATCGCGGGGATTAACCAGGGCGGGCGCGGCGTGTTTTGTTGTGTCTCGGCAGCTACCTCCGGTTGAGGTGAGAAGGCCGCGGGGGTTAAGGGCTGTTCGGGTCGGTCGCTCAAGGATCGCGTGTCCTGAAAATCAGTCAATGGTCAGCGGGCAGTGTACCCCGCCATCGAGGCCTGCGTTACTGCCCCGAGTCGAGACCCGATGCAGAGTTGTCAGGGTTTTGTGCCTCGCTCGCGCCCTGCAGTTCACCCATCTCGGCGGCGTAAAGATCAGCCATGAGCTCGCGCCACTGGGCGTACTGGTCCTCGGCGCTTCCCGACAGACGCACGGTCCGATCCTCGAGTTCAATGACTCTGGGAGTAATCTCAGCTTGCAACGACTGACCGAGCTCTTCAATCGCCAGCGAGTGAATGCTCGATTCTGCGCGTTTCTCGAGACCGCTCTTCAGTAAATAGCCACCCCCCGCAATCCCCACCGCGCCAGCGGTGCGCGCGTAGCTACTGCTTGACCCTTGGGCTGCGATTCCTGCCACGACGGCGGCGGCACCCGCGATAAGTCGCGCGTTGGCCTCTTGCTGTAATTCACGCTGCGCAATCACCTCTTCGTAACTGAGCTTGCGCCATTCCTGATAGGGCGTGTACATCTCTTCGGAAAAGCCGTCATAGTGACCTTGAAGGGTATCTACAAACACGTAGTTTCTCAGTCGGAGATTGCGAACCCGCTCCAGCATAGGGTCAGACTCTGCGGGCAATCGCTTTAACCGGTACTGGCCGTCGTCTTCTTGCAGGTAATCCGTGAACGCATCGGCGGCGAAGGCTCTCGCAAAGCGTAACTCCGCGATCTGCCGAATCGTCACGCGTTGCTTAGATGAGCTACTGTTGAACTGCTGAAGCATGTCGTTGGCGATGAGTCGATACACCAGTAAGAAGGGATCTTGCTGGCTGGTGGCACGTTGATCGTAGGCGTACCGGCTGGTGGTGCCCTCATAGGTCTTGTCTACCCAAATCTCCCCCGTGGCGTCGGTAACCTTTACCGCCAGCGCCAGCCGCTCACCGTCGCTGTGAACAACCCGGCCGGTCACCAGCAGGTCGGTGAATTGGCTCTCATCGGGTACGACACGCACCGCGCCCCAAGCCCCGACACCCTCGAGGACCTCTGCTAGCTCTCGGGCAATAAAGGTCGCCTCTGCTCGGCGGATTTCGGGATAAACCTGCTCATCATCCTGCAGGTCGTCGATGCCCGGATCAAAAATAGCGACCCCCACATCGAGAACTTCGTTTTCAGGAACGATCTGCTGGGGTTGATCAAGAGCCGGTACCGAGGTGCTTTTTACTGTTTGACTAACACAGCCAACCAGCGTCATGGCGCCGATGAGTAGGGTGAGAGCGCGTATCATAACTCGGGGATCTCCAGGCCCTTGTATTTTCGGTATTCATTCCACAGACGCTCGCGCACAGCGGGGTCGGGTTCGCGCATGGCGGCCTCGCGCAGCTGGCGCGCGACCACGTCGTCGTTGCTGCCATCCGGTATGTCCTCAGGCGCTTTGTAAATAGCGGGATTATCAGGAGGCGCACCGCCGCCTCGTGAGGCGCCGCCCATGCCTCCACCGGTTGATCCGCCACCGCCCATCGCGACGTCGTCGTTATACGGGCTTCGGCCGCTGGTCCCGGCACCCGCAGGTTCAGGTTGCTCGCGCTCGGCGCTTCTGTCGGCGCGCTCGCGAGCCTCTTCACGCTGTCGCTGTTGCTCTTCCAAAATCATCGCGTCGAAATCGCTTGTGCTCTGTTCGAGCTGGCGATCGAGAATCGCCACCTGCTCGGCCGTCGTTAAAATGTCTGATCCGGTGGCGACGCCCTCCATCCCGCCCTGGGCGCGTGTGCCTGGTTCGACACTGCCGCTCGCTCCGGTCGCTGCTGCAGGGTCGGCGCCGCCGTTGGTTCCTGCGTCGCCCCCGGCGTCAGCCATGTCGCCCATGCCGTCGGCGCCCTGACCACCGCCGTAACTTTCATCGAAGGTCGGCAATTCATCGCGCATATCCGGGAGTGCATCGGCGCCTGCGATGTCGCCAAAGCCTGGCTCGGCGCTGTTACCCGTTGATTCTCCCGTGCCCGCGTCACCACTGTCGCCGGTCGTGGCTTCGGCGGGTGAGGCGGCGTCGCCTTCACTGCCAGGGCCGTCGTTTGCGCCCGGTGTCCCCGCACTGGCGGAGGGCGAGGGGAACCCGCCGCCGCTTGGCATGCTCGGCGCACCTGCTGACCCGCCCGACGGGCTCGCGGAACCACCCGAACTTGACGACGAACTGGATTGGCTACTCGGTGAGGAACTGCTGGTGCTACTCGAGGACGACGATGAGGAAGACGAAGAGGAAGACGAAGAGGACGAGCTCGAGGGGGTCGACGGTGGCGTTGGCACACTGGGTGTCGTGGGTGTGCTCGCACTCGGGCAGCCCGATAGCATCAGTAGAGCACCCGACACCGCGGTCCCTCGGATCAGTCCCATCACAATAGCATTACGCACACTGGGTTTCCTTTTTTCATCTTGGGCCAAGATCATAGTTTAGGGCTCCCAGGCATCGGCATCAAAGGACCACAGCAGTCCCTGACTCGCAATCGGTTGTGATCCATCAAACCCCGGCCGAAACCGCGTGTCCTTGAGGGTGCGAACCAGTCGCCGAAGAATTTTGTCGTCCTCCAGCTCGGGCCGCGCGACTTCTTCGAAATCCTTTACGCGCCCGGTCTCAGTCACGCTGAATGAGACCGTGAGCGGTCCGTGGTCACCCTCGGCGTAGGGAGGCAACGAGTCAAGCCCATCAACAGCGGGCAGGGGCACTGGTTGGGCAAAAAATTGCACCATAAGTTCCGGCCGTTCCGCTTCGTCAATCAAGGACATGGCTGTGGCGTAGTGGATTTCGGCCTCTGAATACTTGCCAAACCACTGTGCCCAATCCCCGAGGGCGGCAGTGTCCTCGACTTTCTGTTCGATGGCCAGGTCGTTAGCTTCATTGAGTTCAATAAGGGCATTGATGACCGCGACTCCGCGCTTGTACGTGGTGCTTGTCAGCGCTGCCAATTGGGCGTCGCTGTCCTTGGAGGCTTTGTAGTGGGGAAATCCACGATGGCCCGCGAGCAGGTACTGGGACGTCAGCATGCCCATAAGAGGCCGGCGCAACTCAGGCGAGGCATTGCCGTAGAGCTCGATCATGTCGGTGAGTGCCAGTCGGTAGAGATCCCAGGTGACCATCAGCCGGCCTGGCAGGGTTTCTGGATCGCCAACACGCATCAGAAACGCCTCCTGTTGCCACTTGGCTTGTCGCATGAGCGCTTCAGCAGATTCCGACCGGCTAGAGAGTGCCCGCCGCTCTACCCGATACAGGTAGCGCTGTCGCTCGTCCACCAAATCAAACTGGCCTATCGCCATATGGCTGCGAATTTCACTGCGGAGCAACGCAATCTGTTCACCCGAATACAGCCCACTGTTGACCCTGGCGATGTGTGCGCCGCGTTTAAACACGTCGATCGCCTCCTCGTGCCGGTTCAACTGCTGCAAGGCGGCCCCCAGACCCAACAGCTGTTCGGTCATCCCGGGTGCATAGGCACCACCTAGTCGTTCCTGCGTGGCAATGGCGTTACGGTATTCGAGTACCAGCGACGATTCGGGCGCAGGCTCGGGAGCGGCGCGTTGATCCAAGGTGTTCCTCAAATCGATCACCATGGCCTCGGCGGTCTCCGAGGCTTGCTGGTCGGGCGCCGATATCCCAGGGTCTTGCTCGGGTTGGGCAGAGGCGGACAAAGCAGCGCAACAGAACACACACGAAATCCATCCCAGAAACGGGTGGTGAGCTCTCCGTGGCGTGTTCTCGTGCATATCAACAACCTCAAGTCGCAGGCGGCGATGCACCAGTATAGCCACTAGTTGACCCAGTAGACCAAGGAGTTCTCGTGGGATAAGGGATCTGCTTCCTATATGATGACGCGTTTCGCACAGAAAGCCGATTGGCGAGTCCCAGTCGAGGTAGCGGCAATGGTGAGGCCTCCAGAGCCGCCAGTGTTTGGGGGCTTCCAGACCGGTTTCAGTGAACAAGCGGATGGTGATCAATGGGACAATTTGAACAGGACACGGCAGTCGTAAAAATAGCGGACAACCGTTGGACGGCGACCTGTCAGCGGGGTTGGCGGATCGGTTCGACGATGAACGGCGGCTATGTGCTAGCGCTGATCGCGCGTGCCTTGCGCGAGGCGTTGCCGCATCGCGATCCCCTGTCGATCAATGCGTTTTATTTTGCCCCATGCGTGTTGGGGGAGTGTGAAATTGTCGTGGAGATCTTGAAGGAGAATCGAGGCACCAGTTTCGGCTCGGCCAGTCTCTATCAAGAGGGGGAGCTGAAGGTGCGGGCCACGGCGGCATTTACCGACTGTGATCGTCTGCAGGGAGAGACCTGGCTCAACAATACCTCACCCGAGGTTCCCCCCTTTGAGGACAGCGCTCATACCAGTGCGCACTCCTTGGAGATCCATGATCGGGTCGACATGCGCTTGGTCGAAGGACAGGGGGTGTTCACCGGCGAACCGCCCTCGCAATCCGGGGAGTTTGTAGCTTGGCTAGCGCATCGCGATGGCGCTCCCAGCGACACCATTGATCTGGCCATGTGGGCGGACATTATGCCGCCACCCCCTTTTACCCTGTTCGGCCCCTTTGGCTGGGTGCCGACCATCGAGCTCACCGTGCAATGTCGTGCGAAGCCCGCCCCCGGCCCGCTGGTGGGCAGGCTGACCTCCCGTCATTTGACCAACGGTATTATCGAGTCCGATAGCGACCTCTGGGACAGTGAGGGACAGCTTGTTGGGCTCGCGCGTCAAACCATGAAGGTTAAGCTACCCACTCCGTCCTGAGCCTGGGGGGCTTTCAACAGTCGTCAAAAGCCGTCGGCAACAGCGGTGCTGGCCGCCGTTAGGATCGTGGGTCTCAACACAACCGGGTTCAAGGATCTTCAGTGGAGGAGGCCCGCTGTACCACAGCAATGGTTCCCTCGCGCCGTGGGTCGACGCCGCCCAAGTAGCCCTCTGTCGGCGAGCGCACAACGACGCTGAGCCCCGAGTTCTCTCCGGCCGATTCTTTCACCTCGAACCCGCGCTGGCGCATGCCCTCAACAACGACGGTGTCCGCTCGTTCTGACTCAATTCGCACGGTGTCACCGCGAGCAACCACATTAGGGAGATCTACCGCTTCCTGGGGCGTCAGACCCCAATCGAGCACGCCGACGATCGTCTTCAGGGTGTAAGCCAGGATTGAATTGCCCCCGGGGGAGCCGGTAGCCATCAAAAAGCCACCGTTCTCATCGAGTACCACCGTGGGTGACATCGATGAGCGCGGGTACTTTCCCGGCGCTGCGTGATTGGCGACAAGGTTGCCCTCGCCATCGAAAGGATCCCGTGCAAAGTCGGTTAGCTGATTGTTGAGAAACATCCCGCCCGCCATGCGTGCGGAACCAAAAATACTCTCGACGCTGGCGGTCATCGAGACCACGTTACCGGCGTGATCAACCACGACAAAATGCGTTGTGCCGGCTCGGTCATCGGTGGTATCGGCACCGTAGTTGGCCCGAGCGGTTGTTGCGGGTTCGAAAGCCCAAGGATCCCCTGCGGTCACCTTCGGTTTCGCTTGCTTGGGGTCGATTAATGTGGCGCGGGTCTTCAAATAGCGTTTATCCAACAGGCCCCTGAGTGGTACCGAAACGGCCTGAGCGTCGGCAACATAGCGATCGCGATCTGCATAAGCCAGGCGTTGGGCCTCGATGATCAGCGCCCAGTCTTCGAGTCGATCCCCCGAGGGAAAAGCGGTTTGCTCCAACAGACCCAACATCATGCCTATCCCGACCCAGGAAGACGCTGGGGGTGGCCCGCACACCTGTCGACGGCGGTAGTCGATGCAAAGCGGGCTTCGCTTCATGGCCTTGTAGCGGGCCAAGTCCGCCAAATTCAGGCTGCCGGGGCGAGGTGGCGCCGCGGCGGCGGCGACCATGGCTTCTGCTAGTGCCCCGCGATAAAAACTGGCGGGGTCCTTGGCAATGATGTCGAGAGTCTCGGCGTAGGTTGGGTTGAGTAGGCGGGTACGCGGCGAGCCGTCGCTCCTATAAAAGTAATGGTAGGCATCCATTGGGCCCTCCTCGGGGGTCAATGGGATGAGTCGACCGCCGTAGCGGCTGACGAAGCTGGCGAGCCGGGGAGAGACGTCGAAGCCCTCAAGCGCCAGGGTTCTGGCGGGGTCAAACAGGGATGACCAGGGGAGGGCGCCGTGTTCTTCGTGGGCCAGCGTTAGCAGTGCAACAACCCCGGGGACACCAATCGAGAGACCGCTATTTTTTGCCGCCAAAAACGGCAAAGGCTCGCCGTCTGCGGTAAGAAAGAGGGAGGGTGATGCGCCGGCGGGGGCGGTCTCCCGACCATCGTAGACCGATACTTCTCCACTGTCGGCGTCGAGGTAGACCAAGAACCCGCCACCCCCGAGCCCCGAGCTTTGTGGTTCAACCAAGCTTAGCGTCGCCTCGATCGCCACCGCGGCGTCGACCGCCGAGCCGCCTTGCTGCAGCACCCACTCCCCCGCGCGGGTGGCGTGGGGATTGGCGGTGACCACCATAGCCTGGGCCATCGCCGGTTTTGCGAGTGCTGCGGGTGTTGCGCCAAAGGTCAGTGAGCTACTCAGCAGTGCAGCAATGCATCCCAGCCATAAAAGCATCGCGCCCAGGGTGGAGCGAGGGGTTGGCACGGTGAACACTCGGTAGGTCATCGAAGAATTGCCTCTGGTTAAGAATTAAGGAGGTAAAGAACAAGGAGGTAAAGATAGCGTCCTTAGTAGGCCACGAAGCCCCCAGGGAGCCGCATGTCAGCGTAGCCCTCACGCCACTGGCCGTTCATCCGAATGGAAATGACCCGCCCCAGACTTTCTGTGGTGGGCGTCAGCGCATGGCCTTTGGCTTTCAATAGGCCGAGCGTATCGGCACTGATCCCCGATTCGACGGCGACCTCATCGGGCATCCACTGATGGTGCACCCGTGGCGCGGCGATGGCCTCAGATGCGTTCAGTCCGAACACAATCGTATTCAATACTGTCTGCAACACGCTGGTGATAATCACTGAACCACCGGGGCTACCTGTTGCCAGTAGAGGCCTTCCGTCCTTGAGCACCAGGGTGGGCGACATAGAGGATAAGGGTCTGCGGCCCGGTGCAACGGCATTGGCCTCGCCTTGAATGAGACCATAGGCGTTGGGGAAGCCAGGTCGTGCAGCAAAATCATCCATCTCGTTGTTCATCAAAATACCGGTTCCAGGAATCACGATGTGTGACCCGTAACTAAAGTTTAGGGTGTAAGTGTTGGACACAACATTTCCCGCGCTGTCGGCCACGCTGAAGTGCGTTGTTTGTTTGCTTTCCTCAAGCCCCGGATTACCCGGGCCAATCTGACTCGAGGGCGTCGCCCGTTGACTGTCAATGAGTAGCCTTCGTTCATCCGCATAGGAGTCGCTAATGAGCGCTTTGGCAGGGATGGGGGTTTGATCGGGATCCCCCAAATGCTTGCTTCGATCGGCGTATGCGAGCTTCATGCTTTCGATCAAGTGATGCAAATATGCGGCCGAGTTGTGACCCATCGCCTCAAGGGGGTAGGGAGCTAACAAATTCAGCATCTGTACCAGATGGATTCCACCCGATGAGGGCGGTGGTGCAGATACGATCTCATGGCCTCGAAACCAGCCTCTGATGGGTGTGCGCTCGACGGGTTGATAGGCAGCGAGGTCTTGTCGCGAGATGAGGCCGCCGTTTGCCGCCATGTCATCGGCAATCATGGCGGCAGTCTCGCCGCCGTAAAAACCGTCTTTTCCGTTGGCTTGAATCCGTCGTAGGGTGGCGGCGAGTTCGGGTTGCTTGAAGAGACTGCCCACGGGCGCGATGCTGCCATCGGCTGCAAAAAATACCGTGCGTGTTGGCGGGTATTTTGTGAGCTGTTCAGCCGCGCCCAGTACATCCGCGTACAGGTCAACCGTCATCGGGAAACCCTGCTCGGCCAAATCGATGGCCGGTTGGATGACTTGCTCAAGCGGCAGTGAGCCGTAGGTATCAAGGGCATACAACAGTCCCGCGACGGTACCCGGAACCCCCGAGGCGGCGTGGCTGAAGTACGCCATCTCCTCGTTGACCGAGCCATCGTCATTCAAATACATGTCGCGGGAAGCGCGCGCTGGGGCGATTTCGCGATAGTCGATAAAGACCTGACGATTCTCCTTTGCCAGGTGGATCAGCATAAAGCCACCGCCACCAATGTTGCCCGCACGGGGTAACGTGACAGCGAGGGCGAAGCCGGTCGCCACCGCCGCATCTATGGCATTGCCCCCGGCCTGGAGCATGCTGAGCCCGGCCTGGCTCGCGAGTCGCTCGGGTCCGACGACCATATTGCCAGCGGCAATCTCGGGGATAAAACGCGAGCCCAGATCAATGAGGGCAGGCGTGACGGGCGGGTTTTCGGCGGTCGCTGATTGGGCAGGGCTCTGGGGCAATAGCACCAGAAGTAAAATCCCAAGTCCCAGGCGCCAACAGTACGGCGATCGATCGCTGCGAAAATGGCGAGAGACAAAACGGGTTTGGCTCGGTGAGGTCATAGGGGGGTGAACTCGTCTTGCTTTGGGCCGCAAAAATACCGCGCCTTGGGTGCTGACGCTAGCCTCTCTCCAGAGTTTGTCTGAGATATCCGCAGAGTAGGCGTGCAGCGCGCGCTTGGGGTGTGCGTTAAGACCAGCACCACCTTTACTCGCAAGCCGCGGTAAACTAGACCCAAGCGCAACGACGGGGGCACCCGCAGATGAACTACGAAGATCATCGACGACAATATCTATTGGGCGGACTCCACCGGAGCATGCTGCCGGAGTCACCTCTTGATCTGTTCGAACAGTGGCAGCAGCAGGCTATTGATGCGGGGCTGAAGGATCCCACGGCGGTAGCGCTGGCGACCGCTGATCCGTCGGGCGGGCTTTGGCAACGCTTGGTGTTGCTCAAGGGGGTTTCCGACGGCGGGTTTGTTTTTTACACCAACTACCAGAGCAACAAAGCCATGGCCTTGGCGGCAGAGCCCAGGGCCTCTATGTTGTTTCCTTGGAATGAACTTGATCGACAGGTGATTGTAGCGGGCCGTGTTGCAGCGATTGGTGCCGAGGAGAGCGATGCCTATTTTGCGAGCCGACCGCGTGACAGTCAGTTGGGCGCCTGGGCGTCGAGTCAGAGTCAGCCCATCGATAATCGCGCCGCGCTGGAGGCGCAGTACGCGGCGGTGGCGGACCGCTTTGCGGGCGCGGACATTCCGCGGCCCCCGCATTGGGGAGGGTATCGATTACACCCTGAAACCATTGAGTTTTGGCAGGGGGGTGAGCATCGTTTGCACGATCGTTTTCGTTACACGCGCCAAAGTGCCGCCTGGTCTGTAAGTCGCTTGCAGCCCTAGTGCTTGCCCCTAACAGCCCTTTCGTTATTGGGCCTGGCGGGTGAAGTAATGGGGGAGAGCGGGCAATCCCAGCAAGTGCCTGCGGATTAAATCCAGCGCCACGGCGGCGACCAACTGCTGAAAAAGTGTTCGCGACCCCGGTATTTGCGCGCAGTGTGCCCGCAGATCTTCCCGTGTTCCCCAGGCCAACCACACGGTTCCGACTGGCTTGTCCTCCGTTCCACCGTCGGGGCCGGCAATCCCTGATACCGCCACACCGATGTCGGCCCCCGATTGATCGAGGGCACCTAGGACCATCTGGCGGACCACCGCTTCGCTCACCGCCCCCGATTCTTCAAGCACCTGATGGCTGACAGCGAGCAGGGATTGTTTCGCTTCGTTGGCGTAGGTCACGAAACCCGTGCCAAACACCGTCGAGGATCCGGGCTCTCGGGTGATCATCGAGGCAATCAGGCCCCCGGTGCAGGATTCGGCAGTGGTCAGGGTTTTGCGCTGGCGCCTCAACGCATCCTGCACGACCTGCGCTAATTGTGTTTCTCCCTCACCGAGAATGTGGTCGCCAAACTTGGCCTCGAGCAACTCATAGGCGCGGGTTTGATCGGGCACCTCATGGGCGTGGGCAACCGTCAGCTTCAGCTCCAGCTGCGGCATGCCAGCCCGAAATCCAAGATTGACCGTTGTGGGCCATTGATCCCCTAGCTCCTTCGCCCACTGCTGAATGGTGGACTCCCCCACGCCGAAGGTTTGAACGCGCCGGATGTAAGCCGGGGCGCCACCCAGCGTCGCCGTCAGGGAGTCGGCGACCGCGGGTAGCATGGCGGCAAGCTCGGAGGGCACGCCCGGGGTCGTGAGGAGCAGGCAGTTGTTGAGGGTCAGGGCAAATCCCACCGCGCTCCCCACGGGGTTGTCGATGAGGGTGGCACCGGTTGGCAGCCAAGCTTGTTTCATGTTGGCAGGATTGGCGCGAATGCGCCGTCGTTCGCACCAAGCCTCCACGTGAGCGCGAGCCTTGGGGTGCTCTACTAGCGGCGCTGCGCAAAGGTCCGCGACAATACTGGCGGTTAGATCATCGTCGGTTGGCCCCAAGCCCCCGTTAATGATGATGGCCCGGTGGTCCTGACTGAGTCGTGTGATGGCTGTTCGTAGCGCCTCGGGATCATCGCCCACGGTGCACTTTTCGGCCACGAGAATACCTTGCGACAGGAGATGTCGGGCGATAAGCGCCGAGTTACTGTCCACCGTGTCCCCGGTCATGAGTTCGTGGCCCGTGAGTAAGAGGGCGATCGCCGGTGATGACATCCTGATTTCCTAGGTTAGGGGGCACAAGGATAACCACATATACCCCGCGAGGGACATGGTGACCTTTAGCCGCTTAGTATTCTATAAGGAAATAAAAAACGATTATTTATAATTTTAGACGTTGCGCTGTAAGGTTCTTGCCCATCACTTTCTCGACCTTCAGGACACTCTGCTGGCGATGGCAACTGGCACAACAACTTCCTTGACGAGGCCTCCGGTTGCGGATTTCGGGCTGACTGATTACCCCGCCACTCCTGGGGTCCAACCTGATTCCGCGACCCGCAGCGCCGAACTCGACACATTTTCTGACTTTGCGCACCGGCTTTTACCGGAAGCTAACCGCGCGCTCGCCGCGGCCGACCCTACCACCGCCATCGACTGGTCAATTCAATTGGCCGCAGCCTTGGCTGGACTGGAGCAGCCGCTGGCGGATTCGGAGCTTGACGGTCGCGCCTTGCCTATCGTGATGTCCACCAGTATGGGCGTTAATGCTGCTGTGATGTTACACGCGGTGACCGCGCAATTACCGGGGATTCCCGTGGTATGGGTCGATACAGGATTTAATGTGGCGGAGGCCTACCGTGTTGCCGACCAACTTGAGCGTGACCTCAAGCTCAATTTAAAAGTGTATAGCCCGAGGATGACATCGGAACGCATCCGCTCCCTTGCTGGGGGCATACCGCTTCCTGAAGAAGCCGACGAGCATCGGCGATTCACCCAACTCGTTAAGCTAGAGCCCTTCGATCGGGCAATTAAAGAATTGTGCCCCAGAGTGTGGCTGACAGGCATCCGGCGCGAGGAAACCGCACACCGTCGGACGCTCGATAAAGTTACCTTCGATGCCAGAGGTCTGATCAAAGTAGCCCCCTTCTTTGACGCTACCGAACAGGACCTTGAGGACTACCGACGGCGCTATTCGCTACCCAGTACGCTGCGCTATTTCGATCCGACTAAAGTGCATGAGGGTCGGGAGTGCGGTCTGCACACTCAGTCCACAGCTGCCTAGGAGCTTTTAAAACTCAGCGTGTTAACAGTCGGCGTGGCTGTTTAAAAATCGGCGTGGCTGTTTAAAAATCGGCGTGGCCGGGGGTTCGCGGGAAGGGAATGACGTCGCGCACATTTTCCATGCCGGTGATGTACGCCAACAGTCGTTCAAAGCCGAGGCCAAACCCCGCATGCGGCACCGTGCCATAGCGGCGAAGGTCGCGGTACCACCAAAGGTCGTCGCGCAGCTGATCGTCCATGCGCGCATCGAGCACATCCAGACGCTCCTCGCGCTGGGAGCCGCCGATGATTTCGCCAATACCGGGAGCGAGCACATCCATGGCGGCAACCGTTTTGCCGTCGTCGTTGAGGCGCATGTAGAACGCTTTGATTTCTTTGGGGTAGTCGGTGACGACCACGGGACGACCGACATGGGTCTCAGCCAAGTAACGCTCGTGTTCTGATGCGAGATCCATGCCCCAGCTCACTGGGAATTCAAAGGATTGGCCACAGCCCTCCAAAATAGCAATGGCCTCGCTGTAGCTCAGACGCTCGAAGTTGGCATTCACGATACCCTCGAGGCGTGTGATAACCGTCTCATCAATGCGCTGCTGAAAAAACGCCATGTCCTCGCCGCAGCGGTTAAGCACTTCGGCCATAACCGCGCGTAAAAGCCGCTCTGCCAATGTGGCATTGTCGCTGAGATCGGCGAAGGCAATCTCCGGCTCTACCATCCAGAACTCGGCCAAATGCCGTGAAGTGTGTGAGTTTTCCGCACGGAAGGTCGGGCCGAAGGTGTATACCTTGCCCATGGACAAGCAGTGCGACTCGACGGCGAGCTGGCCGGAGACCGTGAGGAAGGAGTCCCGGCCAAAAAAATCCTGGCTCGAATCCACCGAGCCATCAGGTCGTCTGGGTAGGTTGGCAAAATCGAGGGTGCTGACCTTGAACAGCTCACCGGCACCCTCACAATCGCTGGCGGTAATGATGGGCGTGTTGACCCAGTAAAACCCCTCGCGATCGAAAAAACGGTGAATTGCCGAGGCCAACACGTGGCGCACCCGGGTGATTGCTCCAAAGGTGTTGGTGCGGGTGCGGAGATGTGCCTGGGTTCGAAGATACTCAAAGCTGTGCCGCTTTTTAGCGATAGGGTAGCTTTCGGGGTCATCCACCGTGCCCACAACCACAACCTGTGACGCTTGAATCTCAACCGCCTGCCCCTTGCCCTCAGAGGCGACTAGCTCACCGCTGACTTCAACGGCGCAGCCCGTACTCAAGCCCAACACTTCTTGCTCGTAGTTTGACAGCGTATTGGGCACAACCGCTTGGATGGGGTCAAAGCAGGTGCCGTCATGAATGGCTAAGAAAGAAATCCCCGCTTTTGAATCCCGTTTGCTTCGAAGCCAGCCTTTGACGGTGACGGTCTCACCGAGAGCTGCATCGGGTTGGAATAAGGTGTTGATCGATTTCCACTCAGACATCGGATTCAGGGTTCTCTTTGGCGGGTTTCAGGCCACAGTTTTCGGTCAGTCTAAATTGCACCTGATGGTCGGCGCCGGGCACTGCGCCCGCGTAGTCAACCTCTACCTGCTGGTTAAGTTGGAAGCGACGTGTGGTGGAGGTCAGGCTGGCGGTCCATTTGTCAAAACTGAACTTTTCGGGGTCGTGCCGGAGGTCGACTAAACCCTCGAGCCCCGTAGCGCTCAAGCGCACGGTAAAACCAGCGCTGGTGATGTGGCATACCGTGCCTTCAAAACGTGAGTTACCCGCGGCGTTCAATCTTTCGAGGTAGTTATGGGCCAGCCACCGCTCGGCCGCCTGACTTGCCTCGCGGCTGCGAGCGATCTTTTCACTGGTTTTGCTTAGCGACTCCCCGGCTACTTTGTCGGCGGTTTCTTTTGCCAGTACGGCTTTAATTTGGCGGTGCGCCATGAAGTCGAAATACTTGCGCAAGGGTGACGTGGCGTTAGTGTAAGCGGGAAGCGCCATGCCCATATGCTCTCTGGATTGAACGCTAAAAGCGGCGCGGGTCAGCATTCGATTTACCATGCTTCGCAGAGGCTGGTCATGTGGTTGGCCAAGCGCGGTGAGGATTTGCCTATAGCCTGCCACTGTGTCCAGTGGTGTGTTCACCAGGTCCGGCTGATAACGCGACAAAAAGTCCTTCGCTTCATCGAGCCGGTCTTTGCGAAATCCCGAGTGAACCACAAAGGGTCCGGTCGCGCTGGCGTCGGTTAGCAGCAGCGCAGCGCATCGATTGGTTGCAATCATGCACTCTTCTACCAGGTGCTGTGACGCGAGCTTTTCTCCCTGCTCGATGGTTTCAATTTGCTTTGCATCATTAAGCTGCCAGCGGTATTCCTGGCGGTCTTCCATGACCAGCTCGTGTTCTTCCCGGTACCGACGAAGCGCCCGATAAGCCTGAACCAATGCCTCGAGGGGGTTTGACCAGGCGATGAGCTCGTCGTTGTGACCGGTCACATAGCGATCGACAGCTGCATAGGTTAATTTGGCACGGGATCTGATGGTGCCTTTGACAAACTCGTACTCCGAGACACAGCCGTTGTCACTGACCATCATCTTGCACACAAGCGCCGGCCGGGTGGCTTCTTCGCTGAGCGCGCAGAGGTCTCGGCTGATTGTCTCGGGTAACATCGGGATGGCGTCGCCGTGGAAATAAACTGAGGTGCCCCTCGCGAGCAAGGCGGCCTCGGCCTCGGGGCAGCCCTCTAGGTAAGCGGTAGGGTCCGCAATCGCCACGTAAAGCGTCCAGCCTTCACTCGTGACCTCGGCGTACAGCGCATCGTCTATATCCACGGTGCGCGCTGAGTCAATCGACACGAAGGCGAGGTGTGTTAAATCGACCCGATCCGCTTCCTCAAGAGGGCGCTGGCTGGCAGCGTAGTCCGCTAGCATTTTGGCCTCTTTGTCAGGCCACTCCCAGGGAATTCCAACCCGCGTCGCGCAGTATCGATTCTCTATGCCGGGGGTTTGTGTATTGCCCAGCAGCTGTAAGACCTTGGCGGAGGGTTTGCCATCTTTGATGGGGTGTCGCAGCAGGGCGCACTCGACAAAATCCCCGGCCTTGGCACCATTTCGAGCGTGTGGGGGAATAAACAGCCATCGACTGAGGTTGTGTAAATCGGGCTCGACAAACACCGCCTTGCCCTTGGTAATCACCTTGCCGACGAAACGGTCGAGCGGTGACTCGATCAGTCGTTCGATTTCAGCGACCGTCCGGCCTTCTTTTGCTTTTCCCTTGCCTTTGCCATCTTTTGCTGGCGCCGGTCGAATACAAATGCCTACGCGATCACCGGGCAGCACCTTTAGCATTTCGTCTGGGGGGATAAAAATTTCCCGTCCGTCATCGACGACAGCAAATCCGTAGCGGTTTTGCGTACCTTTGACGGTCGCCTCAGCGTGCTCTTTCTGGGATTCAATTTTCTGTTTGAGCCCCTGCAACTGAGCCATTGCATCGTTGTTCAGCATGGCTGATCGGAACTCCTGACAACACGTTAGCTGCGAGACACTTGGTGCAATAGCCCAAGCCAATCTCATCAATTTGGGATCGACATGCTAGCGAAAAACCACTCGGCTGTCAGCGAGAAGTTGCCGTGGATGCGAGATTTTGCAACTTGCATTGACAGCGGAGAAAGGGAGGGGTTTACTGTCAATGAGCCGAAAATAAGTGAGTAGGACGAACGTTGTTGACGAACCGAGCTAATCCAGCAGGATTTTCGCCGACAAGCAACACGCCACAGCACCTCCCGAGCGCCTCGGGGAGGAACGTCCAGTCGGCGCTGCCTTTTTTGAAGTATCCATCCGTTTGTTATCAATCCAGAGGTCTTGTTTATGGAAGCTAGCGCTGCCGTTCGCCTTGATATGCCAGCCGCAAACCCCGCAAACAAAAAAATCTATGTGCTGGACACCAATGTCTTGTTACATGACCCGACAGCTGTCGCTGCCTTCGCTGAGCACCAAGTGGTGATCCCGATGACGGTGCTGGAGGAACTTGATCACATTAAAGATCGACGGGATAAGACCGTCAGCCGTGAAGCACGCATCGCCATTCAGATGATTGATAAGGTCGTTGGATCCTCAGGCCCGACTGAAATTCAATCGGGTGTCGAAATTCCTGGCTCCAACCTACAGGGGCCTCTTGGCACCTTGGCCATTTACCCGGATCAGTTGTTACAGGATGCCGGCGAGATTCCGTTTCTTGATGCCACCCAGGATCAAGCCAACGATAACCGCATCATCAATGTTGCGCTCAGGCTCCAAGCAGAGCACGCCGAGTCGGTGGTTTGTCTGGTGACCAAAGACATCAATATGCGTATTAAGGCCAAGGGGTCGGGCCTCAATCATGTCGAAGACTATCTCCACGATCGTGTGCTGGACGACATCGATCTATTGGCGACCGGTTATGTCCATGTCGAAGGTGATTTTTGGGCCACGGTATCCGAGGTGGACACCGTCAGAGAGGACAACGTTACCTTGCATCGCATCCCCAGGGCGGTGCTTCCGGCAAGCTATCCGAACCAATTTGTCTACGACGATCAGGATTTTCTCGCGTACGTTAAACGTCTCGACGAGGACTATGTGTACCTGCGCGTCGACAGTCGAGACAACTTATTCAACCAGCGATTTTGGGGGCTGGCGCCGCGGAATCTTGAGCAGGCCATGGCCATGCGATTGCTCGACGACGACGATATCGATATGACCGTTATGACGGGGCCTGCAGGGTCGGGTAAAACCTTATTGGCTCTGGCTTATGGCTTGCATGCCATCCTGGAGCAAAAGAAATATTCGAAACTTATCGTTGCGCGGTCAACGCCGCCAATTGCCGAGGACATCGGCTTTTTACCTGGTACTGAAGAAGAGAAAATGGCCCCTTGGTTGGCGGCGTTTGATGATAATTTGGAAATTCTCCATGGGGGTGATGAATGTGCGGGCGGTAGCATTGATTACGTCAAGGAGCGGGCCAATATTCAGTTTAAATCGCTGAATTTTATGCGCGGTAGATCCTTCAATAACGCGTACATCGTTATTGATGAGGCGCAGGGCCTGACGCAGTTTCAGCTGAAATCGATCATCAGTCGCGTCGGCGCGGATTCCAAGATTGTGGTGCTTGGGAATCTCGCTCAGATAGACAACAAGTACATCTCGCCACTTACTTCGGGCTTGACCTACCTCGTTGAACGCGTAAAAGCCTACCCCCACGCGGGAATCATGTTTATTAACGGAATTGTGCGGTCACGCTTAGCTGCCTTTGCCGAAGAAAATCTGTAGACAGGCGTAATCACCGCGAGCTGCACCCGCTGACTAGCTTGCTAGTCAGCAAGGCTGGCATTGACTTTAATAGTGCCGCCCGAATCCTTAGACCAGTTTAAGTTCGGTTGGGTTGTCAGCATGACCACGGTCGAGCCGAGAAAAAAACGTCCCACCTCATCGCCTGCGGAGAAGACCGGCCCGTCGTTGTTTGCCCAAACCCGCTCCCGAATGGCGCCGGGCGCGGGGCTCTCGACACCGCCCCAAACTGTCTCGATCCCCGCGACGATAATGGCCCCCACCAACACCAGTACCACCGGCCCCTCGGCGGTGGTGAAGTAGCACACCAGCCGCTCGTTACGCGCAAAGAGTTTATCGACTCCTGCTGTGGTCGCCTCGTTAACCGCGAATAAATCGCCTGGCACGTAGCGGGTCCACTGAAGCTGTCCTGAGATGGGCATATGGATGCGGTGATAATCCCGCGGTGACAAATACACGGTCGCAAAAGACCCGTGGTTGAACGGGTCGGCTTCCTCGCTCGCCCCCGCCAGCAGTTCTATCACGTCATACCCTCGTCCCTTCGCTTGAATGATGGCGCCGGACTCAATGGGTCCGCGCTGGCTGAGAGTCCCGTCGGCGGGGCTGACCCAGTGAGATGGGGCGAGGGGACGCGCACCCTCTTCGAGGGCGCGGGTAAAGAAGTGATTGAAGTGATCAAAGGCAGCGGGATCTTTTATCTGCGCCTCGTCGAGACTGATTCCGTAGCTCCACATAAATGCCTTGATGAGCAGCGTTTTGAGCCACGCGGGATGCTGCAAGAAGGCAAGCCAGCCGATGGCCCTTGAAAGAAGATGCTGCGGCAGAAGGGCCTGCAAACCGATGAAAAGTGTCATGAATTGCGCCAATGTGAGGGTGAACTATCTGCTAGTGTAATGCTTGCGGCGTCTCTTGTGGTCGGATCAGCGTTGCGGGTTGGTGAAGAAATGCTGAAGAGCACCTTGTGTGAGAGGCATAAGAGGGTTGTAGGATTGTTAAGCGCAGAGTGCGGAAGTAGCGTTTGTAGAAAGCGCCTGTAGAAAGCGTCCATGAAAAGGGCGAACAGCGCCTGTGAAAAAAGGGAGAGAGAAGCCGTGAGGAGTTTACGGTGAGTATGCAAGCTAGCCACAAAATCCCATCAACGGGTCACCCAAGGTACTTGCACGGTACCGCTCTTATCGCGGCGCTCATGCTCGGGGCTACGGTAAGCCAGGGCTTTGCTGCCGACGCGCCGACGTTTCAAGAGAAGGTTTCCGCCCAGTCGCTGGTGAGCCATTCCATCAAACCCTTTGCTGCATCGTCGTCACTGCAGTTGGCGTTCATGGGCGAGGAAACGGCGACAGACGAGCTGGGCCTAGAAAATAGCGCTGATGTCACTAAAGAAGAAAGTACTCCGGGTACCGACATCGATGGCGGAGATCGGGAAGCGCTGCCTTCAGCTCAGCAACAGGTCGACGATGACGACGAAGATACCTGGCTCGATGCTGGGCATGGCTACGTGACGGGAAAGGCGGATGACTTGACGCGTTGGTTTGACAGTTACTTCGGAAGTACAGAATCTGATCAGGCTGCCGCCTCATCGCGCCTGCGCCTTCGGGTTATGGGCATAGAGGATGAACGCGAGGGAACAAACTTCCGCGTCTCCGTCGGGGGCCAGGTCAATCTCCCGCAAATCTCCAAGCGCCTCGATCTCGTTTTTAGGGGCGATGACCCGGCCGATGACATTAATGGTCAGGAGGACCAGTCGCAGTCGCCCGTCGCGCTACAGCTTCAGGTGGGCAAGCGCGAGGACACCCGCCATCGCTTTGATCTGACTCTAGGTATTAGCTCAGCGGGACCCAGGCCGGGTGCCCGATACCGTTACACGGTGGATTTAAATGAAAAGAACAGCCTGCAATTCACCGAGCGAGTGCAGTACGAATTTGATGATGGTGTGATCAGCACTTCCCGTTTGGTGTTGGACCATCAACTGTCTAACAATGCGTTACTCCGAAGTTACAGCCGCGTGCTGTGGGGTGAGGCAACCGAAGGGGTTGAAGCGAGTACCTCGCTACAGTGGATCAAGTTTTGGCGGCGTGAGCCCGCCAGCCGTCACCATGTGGATGAGCGAGGGTTGATGGTGTACGGGGAGGTGTCGGGTCAGACCGAGCCCTACGATTATGTGTCCAACTACCGGGTTGGATTTCGTTATCGACGTCAAACCTACCGAGAGTATTTATTTCTCGAATTTGAACCCAGCTACAACTGGCGAGTGGACGAACCCTACGACCAGCGTGCGGGTGCCTGGAAGGTAGAGCTACGCTTTGAATTCTTGCTCTTTGACGATCTGCGGCGAGACAAAGATTAGAGTCTTGTAGCCCGCTCAGCGGCTCAACTGCTCCGTCATAAGCCGATAGCTGGCGAGCCGTGCTTCGCTAATGGCCCCCGTGGCCACCGCTTCCAAAATCGCACAGTCGGTTTCATGGTCATGTTGGCAATCGCGGAAATGGCATCGACCAAGAAATGGCCTGAATTCAATAAAGGCTTCTGCGACCTCCGCCGCGGGGAGATGAGATAACTGAAACTCTCGAATCCCAGGGCTATCGATCAGGTCGCCGCTGCCGGGCAGGTGATACAGCTCAGCGGCGGTAGTGGTGTGGCGGCCCTTGTCCACACCCTCGGAGAGGGCGCCAATACGAATGTCATTGCCACGTTGATCGGTGTCGGGTAGCAGACGCTTTATCAGAGAGGATTTTCCGACCCCCGACTGGCCCACCAATACCGCGGTACGCTGGGACATAAGCGCCCGCACCTGCTGCGCCTGCGGGTCACTTTCGCGGTCTGTGTGAATCACCGAGTAGCCGAGTGGGGCGTAGCGGCCCGCCAGTGCTAATACCGGGTCGGCTGCTTGTAAGAGGTCTGTCTTGTTAACAATCAGCGCAGGCTGAATCCCGGCGTGCTCGGCGGCGACCAAATAGCGGTCAATCAGATTGGCATGGGGTTCCGGGGCGGGGGCAATCACAATGAGCATCAGGTCGACGTTGGCAGCAATGGGCCTGAGCTCGCCTCGCGCATTGGGTCGTGTTAACACGGTAGCGCGTTCGTCTACCGCTTCGATCACGCCACCATCTTCGCTCTCTTGCCAGGCTACCCGGTCTCCCGCAACGATGTTTTCGATGTGCGGTCGCAAAAAACACTGCCGCTGTTCACCCATGGCATTTTCAACGAGGACTCGCTGCCCGAATCGGGCGATCACGAGCCCTGAGTTGACCTGCCCAGTGGTTCCTTGTGCGTTCGCCAGCTGCTTCGCTTGCGCAGCGGAGATTCGACGAGACTGCTGTTGGTTGATGCGCCGCTTGGCCATGGTGCCAGTGTACTGCCTGAGGACTGATATCGGTGAATCTTGTTGCCATAGCTTTGATAGACTGGAGATCAGTCAAAGGAGAGAGCGATGCTGAGTGAGCACAATCTGATCTGGGTCGATATGGAGATGACCGGCTTGATTCCCGAACAACATCGGGTGATCGAAATCGCGACGATTGTCACCGACAGCGACTTGAATGAACTGGCGCAGGGGCCAGTTTTGGCCATTCATCAGTCGGAAGATGCGTTAGGCATCATGGACGAGTGGAATACAACACATCACACGCAGTCGGGTTTGGTGTCGCGAGTGCGTGCCAGCGCTGTGAGCGAAGCGGAGGCAGCCGAGGCGACGCTTGAATTTTTGGCTACGTGGGTTCCCGACGGTGCTTCCCCTATGTGCGGCAACTCCATTTGCCAGGACCGGCGCTTCATGGCGCGGCATTTGCCCACACTCGAGGCCTATTTTCACTACCGGAATCTGGATGTCTCGACGCTCAAAATACTCGCCCAGCGTTGGCGGCCAGACTTGAGCGGCCTCACGAAGAAAACCGCGCATCTGGCATTGGAAGACATTCGGGAGTCTATCGAGGAGCTGCGCTACTACCGGGACAATTTCATTCGAATCGACTCATAGACGTGATTGCTGTTGCTGAATCGCCCAAAGGACGTGCTCCTGAACCAGGGGTGACGGGTCTTGGCGACGTGTTTCAAGGGCATTGAGCGCTTGGTGAGAGTTTTCTGAATTTCCTAGGGCGATAGCAATATTGCGCAACCAGCGCTCATAGCCGATCCGCCTAATGGGTGATCCTTGGGTGCGCTGTTCAAATTCATCCTCGCTCCAGGCGAACAGACTGGGCAGACTGCTGTCATCGAGCGAGTGGCGCGGGGCAAAATCAGTTTCCCCGGTCTGTTGAGCAAATTTATTCCATGGGCAAACCAGCTGACAGTCATCACAGCCGTAGATACGGTTGCCCATTAGTGGCCTGAGGCTGGGATCGATGCTCCCTTTATGTTCGATGGTGAGGTAAGAAATGCAACGACGGGCGTCGAGCACAAAGGGCGCCACAAAGGCTTGGGTGGGGCAGATCTCAAGGCAGGCCGTGCAGCTGCCGCAGTGCTTCTCCTGCTTGGGTTGATCGGTTGGAAAAGGGATGTCGGTGTAGATCTCCCCGAGGAAAAACCAAGAGCCGGCTTTGTCATTGATGAGCATAGTGTTTTTAGCGATCCAGCCAAGCCCTGCGTTTTGTGCGAGCGCTCGCTCGAGGACCGGTGCGCTGTCGACGAAGGCGCGAAATTGACCGCCAGCTAGCTCCTGTTGAATCCGTTTGGCTAAGGTTGCCAGCCGTTGACGCATCAGCTTGTGGTAATCCCTGCCCAGCGCGTAGCGCGAGATGTAGGCGCGCTCGGAGTCAGCTAAAACCGTCTCAGTGTCCGCACAGTCGGGAAGGTAATCCATGCGCACGGTCAGCACGGTACAGGTGTCGGGCACGAGCTCAGCGGGACGTGAGCGGGCGGTGCCGTGACGCTGCATGTAGTCCATGTCACCGTGGTAGCCGGCATCAAGCCATTTTTCGAGATAACCCTCGTGTTCGCTCAAGTCGATACCGGTTATGCCGATTTGCTGAAAGCCAAGTTCTCGAGCCCAGGCGTCCACCGTGCTCTTTAGGGCATGGAGGTCGAACTCGCTGGGTTGGGGGTCGGTTGGCATGGCGCTATTGTGACAGACTCGGGGTAAACTGGGCGGCATGGCTGCTGATCCGACTACCCGTACCTGGTTTTTGCCCAATGAGGAGGCAACTCTGCGCTTTGGTGCGGTGATGGCGACCGCGCTGGAATCGCCCGCCCTAGTGTTTTTGGAAGGAGATTTGGGTGCGGGTAAAACCACCCTGAGTCGGGGCCTCCTTCGGGGTCTGGGTCACCGAGGAAGCGTTAAAAGCCCCACTTATACGCTGGTAGAACCCTATGAGTTGGGCGCAACCCGCGTGTTCCATTTCGACCTGTACCGCGTGACAGACGGGGGGGAGTTGGCCTATTTAGGGCTCGACGACTACTTTTCAACCGACGCTTTGGTATTGATCGAATGGCCTGATCGAGGGCAAGGGTGGCTTGCGACCCCCGATTGGCAGCTAGTCTTGTCGCCCCGAGAAGAGGGTCGCCAAATAAGCCTGACAGCCCATACCGGCAGAGGGCGCGACTGGCTCGCCGCGATGCCTGGGACCGGTACTGTCGATGCGGCATAGTGCTTCACGGACGGTCGGTACTCTGTGTGAAAGAAGTGCGGCGATCGACTTGCTTGATCGACCGGGGCGACGCACCATATCGATCGAAGCAAATTGGCAATCCGAGGCAAGCTCGTGCAGACGAACCTGATCGTTAGAGGCACAGCGCCGTTAGGCACGTTACTGCTTGTCCTATTGGCGACAGCTTTTTCTGCGCGAGTCTTAGCTACGCAGGTGATCGATGTGCGTCTTTGGCGGGCGCCGGATCATACCCGCGTGGTTTTCGATCTTTCCGGCAAAACCGAGCATCGCGTTTTACAGCTGGAAAATCCGGCCCGCGTCGTGGTGGATATGGATGACACCAGCCTAGAGGGCTTGCTTACGGATTTACCCCTCGCCAATACCCCGGTCGCGCGGGTTAGGTCTGGCATTCGTAAAGGGACTGACCTGCGCATAGTGTTTGATCTGAATGCCAAGGTGTCACCCAAGATTTTCGCTCTGGCGCCGAACGAACGAACCGGGCACCGCTTGGTGTTGGATTTGTTTGACGATCAAGCTCTAGTCGAGCAAAAACCGTCAGGGGGGCAAGGCCCCATAACCACCAAAAGTGTGGAAGAGCTGGGGGGGCGGCGCGACATCATTGTTGCTATCGACGCGGGACACGGGGGAGAAGACCCCGGTGCTTCTGGCCCTAAGAAACTCCGTGAAAAAGAGGTGGTACTGAAAATAGCGCGCAAGCTTGAGTCTCGATTGGCGCAAACTGCTGGCTTTAAACCTGTGATGATTCGCGATGGCGATTACTACGTGAGCCTTCGGGGACGTCGCGAGCTCGCGAGAAAGGCGCAAGCAGACCTGTTCGTATCGATTCACGCCGACGCCTTTGATCAAGCCTCCGCCAATGGCGCATCAGTGTATGCCTTGTCCACACGCGGAGCGACGTCAACGGCGGCGCAGTACCTGGCGGATAGGGAAAATGCGGCGGATCTCGTGGGTGGTGTCCGGCTCTCAGATAAAGATGATGTGCTGGCGGGGGTGCTGACAGATTTATCGATGACAGCGACACTCGACACCAGCTTGAGTCTGGGTCGAGAGGTACTTAAGGAGGTCGATAAAATAGCGAAGCTACATAAGCGTAAGGTCGAGCAGGCGGGGTTTGCGGTGCTGAAAAGCCCCGACATCCCCTCGATTCTGGTGGAGACTGGCTTTATCTCCAACCCGGGTGAGGCACAAAGGTTGGCGACGGCCAGCTACCAGGACAAGATGGCCCGCGCTATTCAGGTGGGAATTGAGGCGTGGTTCTTCACCCATCCGCCCGCGGGCACGCTCCTGGCCTGGCGGCGGACCCAACAGACCCGCGAGTATGTGATCGTCAGTGGCGACACCTTGAGTGAGATTGCCTATCGAAATGGCGTTAGCTTGCGCGCATTGAAGGCGACAAATGGGCTCACCAGTAACACCATCCGTGTCGGGCAGACACTCATTATTCCGGACGCTTGATGCCTGCAGACAAAATAAAAATACTCGATGCTAGGCTGGCCAATCAGATCGCTGCCGGTGAAGTGGTGGAGCGGCCAGCTTCTGTGGTGAAAGAGGCCCTCGAAAACAGCCTCGATGCCGGTGCCACTCGCATCGATATCGACATCGATGCGGGGGGCTCGAAGCTGATTCGGGTCAGAGACAACGGCTCGGGTATTCAGGCTGAGGATCTTTCACTCGCGCTTGCGCGTCACGCGACGTCAAAGATTACCTCCATTGATGATTTGGAAGCGGTCGCCACCTTAGGGTTTCGGGGTGAGGCACTGGCCTCCATCGCCTCTGTGGCCCGCCTGTCGCTCACGTCGAACAGCGTCGAGAGTCCCAGCGAAGGGCTCTGTGCAACCAGCGAAGGTCGGGACATGGCGGTGAGCATCAAGCCGGCGCCCCATCCGCGGGGAACGTCACTTGAGGTCAGGGACTTGTTTTACAACACGCCGGCGCGTCGCAAGTTTTTGCGGACCGAAAAAACCGAATTCGGTCACATCGAGGAAGTTATCAAGCGGCAAGCGCTGTCGAGACCGGAGGTCAGTTTTCAACTGCGCCACAATGGGCGTTCGGTTCATCACTGGGTAGCGGCAACCGACGAGCGGGGTGTCGCTCAGCGCGTAATGGGCGTTTGCGGCCAACCGTTTATGGAACAAGCGGTACCCATCGAGCGGGTTGCGGGGGATCTTAGCCTCCGTGGCTGGGTGGGGTTGCCCACGTTTTCAAGAAGCCAGGCAGATCTGCAGTACTTCTTTGTGAATGGCCGCGTTATTCGCGATAAGTTAATTTCTCATGCAATAAAACAGGCGTACCGTGACGTGTTATTCCACGGTCGACACCCCACGTTTGTCCTGTTTCTTGAACTCGATCCGGCGCGGGTCGATGTCAACGTGCATCCGACGAAGCATGAGGTGCGCTTCCGAGATGGGCGGGAGATACATGGATTTATTTTCAGCACCCTTAATAGGGCGCTAGCGGCCGTTCGGCCTGAAATCTCGGCCGAGGATTCAAATGGCGTCCCCGATTCTGATCCCGCAGGCGCAAGCGGCAGTAACCCATGGCAGGGATCGCTGGGTATAGCGACACCGACGGTTCAAGACGGCGCACATAGCGCGGCACAGGCATCGGCGCTTGAGCGCCTCTATGCGAGTCCGGTGTCGGGAGGCGGCATGGGCTCCGATTATGGAGCGGTTGCGGCGGCCAACGGACTCAGTGATGGTCACCGTAATACCCCTGCTATCGAGGAGGCCGGTACCCAGGATATCCCGCCCCTGGGCTTTGCGCTGGCACAGGTGCATGGGGTTTTTATTCTTGCGCAAAATGCTGTGGGGATGGTGCTTGTCGATATGCATGCGGCTCATGAGCGCATTACTTATGAGCGTCTTAAACAGATGCGCGACGACGCCGGGATCCGCCGTCAGCCGCTGCTGGTGCCGCAGTCGATCGCCGTGTCCAGTCGGGAAGTGGCGGCAGCCTCAGAGCTTCAACAGGTGCTTCAGGAGCTGGGCCTTGTGGTGGACGCTGCGGGAGAGGAGCAGCTGGTTATTCGTGAAATTCCGATCGCACTTTCCGGTGGCGATGTCGAGACGATGGTGCGCGATGTGTTGTCAGATCTGGTGGCCTATGGGAGTTCGGATCGACTGGCGGCTCATATGGATGAGTTGCTTTCGACCATGGCCTGCCACGGATCGGTCCGGGCAAATCGTCGTTTGACGGTGCCAGAAATGAATGCCTTGCTTCGGGCAATGGAGGTAACCGAGCGTTCGGGGCAATGCAACCACGGTCGCCCAACCTGGGTACAGTTGACAATGGCGGAGCTGGACAAACTGTTCCTTCGGGGGCAGTAGGTGATCAACTTACCGCTACTGTGTGTCATGGGACCGACCGCCGCTGGCAAAACTGCACTGGCTATCGAGCTGGCGGAGAGCTTGGGGGGTGAGCTAATCTCTGTCGACTCAGCGCTCGTCTATCGCGGTTTGAATATTGGCGCCGCAAAGCCTGATTACCCCCACCACTTGATTGATATTCGTGACCCAGCGGAACCCTATAGCGCCGCCGATTTTGTGAAGGACGCCGCGCAGGCTATCGAAGCGGTCAGAGCGAGGGGGCAGGTGCCCATCTTGGTGGGCGGGACCCTCCTGTATTTTCGCGCCTTGTTGCAGGGTCTGGATAGGATTCCTGGCACACCGCCAGAGGTCCGTGCAGCGATCGAGCAAGAGGCAGCGGCAAAAGGATGGCCCGCCCTGCATGCCGAACTTGGTCGGGTTGATCCGGTCCTCGCCGGTCGCCTACATCCCAATCATAGCCAGCGAATTGGTCGCGGGCTGGAGGTCTGGCGCATGACCGGCAGACCACTCAGCAGTTGGCAGGCCGGGAAAGGGGCACCTGCCGTGTCGGGCGACGTGATCCCGCTGGTGGTGATGCCGGCAGACCGCGCCGTGCTGCACGAGCGGATAGCTCACCGGTTTGATGCCATGCTGTCCGAGGGATTCCTCGACGAGGTCGCAGCGCTGTATCGGCGCGGCGATCTGAGCACCGATCTGCCCGCCGTTCGGGCCGTGGGCTATCGGCAGCTCTGGGGTTACCTCGATGGTGAGATGGATCTGGAGCAGGCGAAACACGCGGCGGTCGCCGCAACCCGCCAATTGGCGAAGCGACAATTGACCGGATTGAGGCGCTGGCCGGACTCGGTTTGGCTGAATACCGGTTTGGGCTCTGAGATTGTTGATGTACAAACACCCCTCGGAAATCGTTGGGGCGAGCTCGCCGCGGCAATCGCCGGAACTGTCACCGAACACGAGCGGATGATTAGCCGCACCAAAGCCACCATTTCGCGACAAATTAGCGAAATTTTGCGGAACTTTCTCGCCAAACAAGATCACTAACGAGTAGACTACTGCGCCGCTTTGAACAGCGGTAGGCTTTGGTCGCCTAGGTTTTTTTTGCGACGTTTTTGTATCAGTAACAAGGAGTTGTCATGTCAAAAGGGCATACATTACAAGACCCTTACCTTAACGCGCTGCGCAAGGAGCGGGTCCCAGTGTCAATTTATCTCGTCAACGGCATCAAGCTACAGGGTCAGATCGAGTCCTTCGACCAATTCGTGGTTTTGTTGAAGAACACGGTGTCGCAAATGGTCTACAAGCACGCCATTTCCACTGTCGTCCCATCGCGCAACGTGCGCATACCGATGGAATCGGAAGACGAGGACGTCGCTGAAAGCGAATAATTCCTCACCCACACAGCTATTTGAGCGTCACGAGGGGGGTGAACGAGCCCTTCTCGTACAGCTCAGGCTGGACGATGGACAGCAACCGCTAGATACCCTGGAGTTCGAGGAGCTGGTCATTTCTGCCGGCGGTGATCCTGTGGGTTTTATTACCGGTCACCGGCGGTCACCGACGGCAAAGTTTTTTGTCGGCGAGGGCAAACTCGATGAAATAAAAGCCGCCAAAGAGGCCACCGAGGCAGATCTCGTGGTGTTTAACCATCCGCTGTCGCCGAGCCAGGAGCGAAACCTGGAACAGGCTCTGTGCTGCCGCGTCATTGCTCGCACCGGGTTGATACTGGATATCTTTGCCCAGCGCGCACGGACTCACGAGGGCAAGTTACAGGTCGAGCTCGCACAGCTTCAGCATATGAGCACGCGGCTCATTCGAGGCTGGACGCACCTGGAGCGGCAGAAGGGCGGCATCGGTCTTCGCGGTCCCGGAGAGACCCAGTTGGAGACCGACCGGCGCTTGCTACGCGCAAGGATCCGATCGATCGAATCGCGCCTCGACAAGGTGCGGGCCCAGCGGGCACAAAGTCGGCGAGCGCGCGAGCGTGCCGAGGTCCCGCTGGTTTCTGTCGTCGGCTACACCAACGCCGGCAAATCGACCCTGTTTAACCAAATCACGGCGTCGGAGGTGTACGCCGCTGATCAGTTGTTTGCGACGTTAGATCCCACGCTGCGACGGTTGGATATCGATCAATTTGGTCCCCTTGTGTTGGCAGATACCGTGGGCTTTATCTCCCACTTACCCCACGCTCTCGTCGATGCCTTCAAGGCAACCCTCGAGGAAACCCAGAACGCCGACTTATTGCTGCATGTGATCGATGCGGCGGCGGAGCATCGGGATACGCTGATTGCAGAAGTCGAGTCGGTGCTTGCCGAGATTGGGGCAAGCGAAGTCCCCCAGCTGCGGATCTACAACAAAATTGATCTCCTTGAGCAGGCGCCTCGACTCATGCGGGACGAGCGAGGGCAGCCCCAGGCTGTTTACCTGTCAGCCCGCGAGAATCAGGGGCTCGATTTACTGGAGCAGGCCCTCAGGGAGCTTCTTCAAAGCGGTATTTTCGAGGGGGATATCGAGCTGGCGCCAGCGCAGGGCAAGCTCCGGGCGGCTCTTTTTGATATGGGGGCGGTCACGGCAGAGGCTTTTACCGATACAGGGTGCAGCGTTTTATCGATTCGATTACCCGAAAAAGAGTGGCAGCGGTTGCAACATCAGCACTGAGGCCCCATGTCGTTAGGAGCAACGGCGCAATTTTGCTAGACTCTGTCCATCAACCAAAAAGGAAACGCTCATGTCGTGGAATGAACCCGGGGGCGGCAATAATCGGCCGCGCGACCCATGGGGTGGCAATGACCAAGGTCCTCCCGACCTTGACGAAGCCCTCAAAAAACTTCAGCAGCGCATAAGCGGCCTATTCGGTGGTCGCGGGAGTGGCGGCTCGTCCGGTGGCGGCCTTTCGGGTGCGCTTCTGGGAGTGCTGATAGCGGGGGTCGTTACCGTGTGGGCGCTCATGGGTTTTTATCAGCTCGACGAGCAGGAGCGCGCAATCGTTCTGCGATTTGGTGAATACAACGGCACCATGCAGCCCGGCTTGCAGTGGAATCCGCCGCTGATCGATGAAGTTATCACGGTCAACACGACCAAAATTCGTGCG
>Ga0181562_10000352_pt1 | contig 37463 bp, 39 predicted proteins | sample 011ome_26_FD_139344 | JGI IMG/M metagenome (GOLD analysis project Ga0181562, IMG submission 139344) | Coastal salt marsh microbial communities from the Groves Creek Marsh, Skidaway Island, Georgia - 011511BT metaG (megahit assembly) | ecosystem: Environmental > Aquatic > Marine > Intertidal...
ACTAGCGCCAACACCTGGCACGAGGTCATGCAAGTCAACGTCAACGCCGCTTTTATGCTGACACAGGTGTTAATGCCTTTACTCGAGCAAGCCTCGAGCGCCTCGGTGGTATTTACCAGCTCGGGTGTTGGCAGAAGGGGCAAGGCTTTTTGGGGTGCCTATGCCACTTCCAAGTTCGCCACCGAAGGCATGATGCAAGTGCTTTCAGATGAGCTAGCCGGCATCAGCGCGATCCGGATCAATAGCCTGAATCCCGGACCAGTCAATACAGCGATGCGCCGCACCGCCTACCCGGCGGAGCCGCCTGAAACCAATCCGACACCCGAGGCACTTATGCCTATGTGGGTGTACCTGATGAGTGATGCCAGTCGCGAGGTCCACGGACAAGCTCTAGACGCGCAGCCTCGCTAGGCAGTTTGGCGGTTAGCGGCGCTTGCGTTTGGGCGCGTTATCGCCACCGGCTAGTCGCCGAGCAGCGCGGCGCCCTGATTTTTTCGCCAGCCTGTCAAGCTTTTGCTGTTCTTTGTCATTGAGTGGCTTGGGTGCCTTTGGCGGTAGCCCGGCCATACCATAAATCACTTCGACGTCTTTCTGGGGCAGCTCCATCCACTCCCCTTTTTTTAACCGCGAGGGCAGAAAAACATTGCCGTAACGCACTCGCTTTAATCGGGAAATTGTCATGCCCTGCGACTCCCACAACCGTCGCACCTCACGATTTCGACCCTCCATGAGCACGACGTAAAACCAATGGTTGATGCCATCACCGCCACCATCCACCACATCCGTAAACCGCGCCGGGCCATCGTCGAGCATCACGCCACGAGTTAGGTTTTCGAGCGTGCTATCCCCCACATTCCCCATGACACGGACGAGGTACTCACGCTCGATCATGCTACTGGGATGCATCAGAGCATTGGCCAACTCGCCGTCGGTGGTGAACAACAACAGGCCTGAGGTATTAAAATCAAGCCGCCCGATAACGATCCAGCGCCCCGAGCCCACGTGGGGAAGTGAATCAAAGACCGTGCGCCGTCCCTCGGGATCCTTACGAGAACATACTTCGCCAACGGGTTTGTGGTAGAGCAAGCAACGAACCTGCTCCGAAGAGCCTAGATCTACCGACTTGCCATCTAGTGTAACCAGCTGTGTGGGGAAAATCCGATCGCCCAAAGTCGCCCGCCGGCCATCAATTGCGAATCGGCCCTGCTCAATCCAGCGCTCCATCTCGCGCCGAGATCCAATACCGGTCCGGGCAAGCACTTTTTGGAGCTTCTCGCCTTTGGGAGATTCTTCGGCTTGGGATTCGCTGGAGGCCTTAATGCTGACACTAGAGTCAGATTTAAGCTTCTGCTTGTCCTTGTTCTTTTGCTTGGACTTGGCCACCGGGCATATCTTCCTCTTCAGACGCTTCACCAGCGTGTTCTGTAGCTACCGGATCTGCCTCTGGGGACGGAGCGGCTGCGTCGCTTTCATTCGCGGCTTCATTCGCCGCCTCAAAGGCAAGATCGCCCGAGAGATTATCGAGCTCTTTAATATCAGCCAAAGGCGGTAACTCCTCGAGCGACTTCAAATTAAAATAGTCGAGAAATTGTCGGGTAGTTGCGTACATTGCTGGCTTACCCGGCACATCGCGATGACCCACCACACGCACCCATTCGCGCTCCTGCAGGGTCTTGATGATGTTGGTACTCACTGCGACACCCCGAATCTCCTCAATCTCGCCACGGGTGATGGGTTGTCGATAGGCAATAAGGGATAGGGTCTCTAACAGCGCTCTCGAATAACGCGGCGGCCGCTCCTGCCAAATTCGCCCTACCCAAGTCGACAGGTTTTGCCTTACCTGAAAGCGGTAGCCACTGGCCACCTGAATCAACTCATAGCCGCGACCATCACAACGGGCAGACACTTCATCGATAGCTTGTCGCAGATCGTCGTTGCTGGGGCGATCGAACTCGTCAAAAAGCTGCGAAATTCGCTGCAAGGACAGTGGCTCTCCCGCTGCCATCAAGGCGCCTTCTATAATTTGCACCAACCCTGTTTCGGACATCACTCAGATCTCGCTTTGACATGAATTGGCCCAAATCCTTCGGTTTGAACAATTTCGACCAGGGCCTCTTTGATCAACTCCATGAGCGCCAGAAAAGTCACGACTACTCCAAGCCGCCCCTCCTCGGCCTTGAATAACGAGACGAAGGGCACAAACTTTTGGGTTTTTAGCGTCTCCAGAACGTCAGACATGCGCTCCCTCGTTGACAGCGATTCGCGCTGAATCTGGTGGCTTTCGTACATATCTGCTCGGCGCAGAACCTCTCCCAAGGCCAGCAGCAGCTCCCGCATCTCAAGCTCCGGCAGGGGCCTATCTTTCTTGAGATCAGGCGGTTTGATTTTGGCGACCCACGTGTCCCGCTCAAGGCGAGGCAACACGTCCATGTCCTCCGCGGCCTGTTTGAAGCGCTCGTATTCCTGAAGGCGCCTGATCAGACTTGCGCGAGGATCCTCTTCTTCTTCCTCAAGCTCTTTAGAGCGTGGCAGCAACATGCGGGATTTAATTTCCGCCAGCATGGCCGCCATCAACAAGTACTCCGCCGCGAGCTCGAACTGCATGGCGTCCATCAGCTCGACGTACTGCATGTATTGTTCGGTAATCGCGGAGACGTCGATGTCGAGGATGTCGAGATTCTGGCGCCTAATCAGGTAGAGCAACAGATCAAGAGGCCCCTCGAAGGCTTCAAGAATGACCTCGAGGGCCTGAGGGGGGATGTAAAGGTCTTTGGGTAATTCGGTGACCGCCTGCCCCATCACTATGGCAAAGGGCATCTCACCCTGAAGCGGAGTTGTCAGACGCTTCTCGACCCTTTCAGAGGCGCGCAGTTCGGCTGCAGTTAGAACCGAAGAGTCCTCTGTTTGCTGGGGTGGACCCTGAGTCAAGGTCGTTTCTGATGGCGTCGTTGTCACGAGCGGCAGTATACCCCAAGCCTTCCCGCAAAAGGCTATTCAGGGAGCGGTTGGCACAAATTTCTGTCTGCACGAGACCCGGCAGCTTAACTCAAAAACGGGGAAGCATCGCCTAAACCCTGGCGCCGGAGCTCTGGAGAATCCGTAGTCATGTCAATCACTGTTGTCGGCTCAAGCCCACAGAATCCGCCGTCGATAATGAGATCTACCTCATGTTCAAGCGACTGCCTGATGTCGTAGGGGTCAGTCAGCGGAAAATCGTCGCCTGGAAGGATCAGCGTGACGCTCATCATGGGCTCCCCGAGCGTCGCCAGAAGCGCTTGCGCAATAGCGTTATCCGGCACCCGTAAACCAACGGTTTTTCGCTTTGGGTGCATGAGACGCCGGGGAACGTCACTGGTTGCCTCCAGAATAAAGGTAAAGGGACCCGGCGTTGCGTGGCGCAAAAGCCGGTAACACTGGTTATTGACGTGGGCATAGGTGCCCAATTCCGACAGATCCCTGCAAACTAAAGTGAAGTTGTGACGATCCTCAAGCTGGCGAATACGGCGGATACGCTCCATGGCCCGCTTATCACCAATGTGACAACCCAGCGCGTAGGCCGAATCAGTCGGGTAAACCACGACACCGCCTTTTCGCACAATCTCAACCGCTTGCTGGATTAGCCGTTGCTGGGGGGTTTCCGGGTGGATAACAATAAACTCGCTCATAGGAACAACTCCCAAACACCCCGCATGTGCTTCAAACCTTCGGTCTCCACGCCAAGATCGGCGCCATGCTGCCACTCGCGGTGAAAATCGCTGCCCACTGACACGCGGCAGTCAAAGTCTGCTGCCAGGCGGCATAAGCTGTCTTGATCCGACTGGTGTTGGCGGCCGTTAACGACTTCAATGGCATCGCCACCCGCCTCGACAAATGCCGCACAAAGAGCCCTGAGTTTAGTCCGAGTAAATTTATAGTGCAGTGGATGAGCCAATACAGACACACCATCACTCGCCCTCAGCACAGACACCACCTCCGACAAGGTAGGCCAGAACGTTTTTACGTCCCCCAGCTTGCCCGAGCCTAAGAACGCGTCGAAGGCAGCGTTGACGGAATCAACGTACCCTTCAGCCACTAACCACTGGGCAAAATGTGGACGACAAAGTTGAGCTCCGCCGGCAATGGCAGACGCTCCCACCAAAGCCCCAGGCATCCCCTGACGCTCCAGTCGTGAGGCAATGGTTTCCGCCCGAACCTGCCGTGCCTGCCCTAGTTGGTCTAACAAGGCGAGAAGGACGTCACTAGCGGGTTTAAACGCCAAGCCCACCACATGGATCGTGGCACCACCCCAAACACAGGAAAGCTCCACACCCGGTATCAAGGAGATCCCCTGATGATTCATCTCCTGCAGAGACTGCCAGCCTGCTATGGTGTCATGGTCGGTCAGCGCAAATTGCTCGACCTGCCGACTTTTCGCCCGTTCGATGAGCTCGCCTGCACTGAGAGTGCCGTCGGATGCCAAGGAATGTGTGTGGAAGTCAACGATCAAGGTCTCTACACTCTACACTGGATTTACTGAAGCAATCATACGAAGCAGGCATGCTCGTCTATTGCCACCGAGGAAACAACCGGCTCACGCGCTCTATTATGAAACAATTACTCGAATTCATCCCGATCATTCTTTTTTTTACGGTCTATCAGTTTGACGGGGAAACCTTCGAGATTATGGGTTGGTCTCATACGGTGTCGGGCATCTACACGGCCACCGCGGTACTCATCGTATCGACTCTCATTTCTCTCCCCATTATCTGGTGGCTGACGGGCGAACTGGAAAAACGATTACTGTGGACTACCGCGGCGCTGCTGGTCTTTGGTGGCGCAACGCTGGCCTTTCAGAACGAGCTTTTCATCCAATGGAAGCCTTCAATTTTCAACTGGGGGATGGCTATCGCCTTTGGGGCGTCACAGGTATTCGGTTCAAAAAACTTTCTTGAGCGGCTCATGGGGGCCCAAATCACGTTGCCGGCAAAAATATGGGGTCGTCTGTGTTGGGTATGGGTCGCACATTTCACCCTCGTAGGCATTCTCAACCTGGTCGTTGCTTATCGCTTTGAAGAGGCCACCTGGGTGGCCTACAAGCTTTGGTCTGGGATTGCTTTCACAATCCTGCTCATGATCATCACCACCCTTATCATGAGCCCGTGGTTGAAAAACTCGACACCCGCCGGCGACAGTGACGTCGAGTTTTAATGCTGACAGGTGCTGTCGGCGATGGTTGAATACTTATGCAACGCGAAAATGAATCAGGAGGTTCTATGAGATCACTCCCAAAGGTCAACACGAAATTACTCGTCGCGATATGCAGCGCATTAATCAGCATCGGCGTTTACAGCCAGGAACAGCAATACATCACCGACACGATTTTGGTTCCAATACGCAGCGGCGCAGGCGGGGACTACCGCATTTTGAATAAAGGCTTGCCTTCGGGTACGGCGCTGACATTTTTTGGGTTATCGGAAGACGGAGTATGGGCGGAAGTAGAAACGAAAGGAGGCACACGAGGCTGGCTCCGCACACAGTACCTCCAAACGGCAACGCCAAGCGTTGTTAAACTCAAAACACTGCAAGAACAGTTGGCTGACCTTGAACAGGACAGGGATAAGCTACTATCCATGCTTAATGGTGCGCAGACTGCCGCTTATTCGAGCGACAAAGAAGTGGCAACGCTTCGTACTGAACTCGAAGAATCTACCGAGGAGCTAAAGAAACTCCGGGAACTCACTGGCACCGAGCTAGCGTTAGACGCCAAGAACACCGCGCTTTTGGAAAATGTCGAGCGTCAGAAAACTGAAATTGAAGTCCTGAAGCTCGAAAACCTTCGACTTACAGACCGAATCGAGAACAACCAAATCATCGACGGCGCGCTTGCGGTATTGGTCGGGGTATTGCTCGCTGTTTTTGGCCCCCGGCTAATTCCTCAACGCCGCAAGAATGATGGCTGGAGTTAACTGACACAAGGGAAATCACCATGATGACACGACGCTTTTACCTATCCTTCGCGCTTCTACTAACGCTAGTCGCAAGCACTACCACGCTCGCTAAAGACGACTTTCCAATTGTGCGATTAGACACCAGCGCGGGCATCATCGACATTAAGCTCTTCCCCGGGAAAGCGCCCAAGACGGTGGAGAATTTCCTCGCCTATGTCGATGCGGGATTTTACGATGACACGATCTTTCATCGCGTTATCGATAATTTTATGGTTCAGGGAGGGGGGTTCACGACAGGCTTCGTGGAGAAAGAAACCCAAGCTCCTATCGCAAATGAAAGTATCAACAAGCTGCATAACATACGCGGGACAGTGGCGATGGCGAGAACCAATGACCCCGATTCTGCGACAGCGCAATTCTTTATCAACCAGCGCAGTAATTTGCGACTGGATTGGTCCCCCGGGCAGCCGGGATACGCCGTCTTCGGTGAAGTCATCCGGGGGATGGGGGTTATCGATTTCATTGCCACCGCTGAAACGGGCACCCAAAACTTCGAAACCGCCGCAGGAGTCCGTCCGTTCCGGGATGTGCCCATCGAATCCGTCGTCATCAAAACTGCAACGCGGCATAAGGCTGCCCTTTAATAAAGGGTGCGCTGTAACAATGTACTGCTGACACCGGAGACCCCTAGTTGATTCAACTCAGTATCAATCTCAACAAGATCGCACTCATCAGAAACTCGCGCGATACACACCTACCCGACGTGACAGCAATGGCCAGACTGGTTATCGCTGCGGGAGCGGACGGCATTACTGTCCATCCAAGGCCTGATCAGCGACATATCAGAGCGGATGATTGCCTATCCCTCAAACACGCTATCGATGGTGAATTGCGCAATATCGAACTCAATCTTGAGGGTAATCCGTTCACTTCACCCTGCAAAAGTGAGCGCGCCGGTGTCAGTGACTATCCGGGGTTTCTTGCCCTCGTAGAACAGGTGCGGCCCGCCCAGGTGACACTTGTACCTGACAGTGATGAACAACTGACCTCAGATCATGGGTTTGCTCTCGTGAAAGACGGAGATCGGCTTCGACCCATCATAGAGCAACTCCATGAATGGGGGTGTCGCGTCAGTCTCTTCATGGATCCAGAGCCGGAGAGCATGGAACGCGCCGCGGCCATTGGTGCCGACCGCATTGAGCTGTACACCGAGCAGTACGCTGCAGCGCACCTGGCAGGCAGCTGGGAATCCGTCTTACCAAGCTATCAGGCGACCGCTACCGCAGCCCAATCATGGGGGCTAGGCGTCAATGCGGGTCATGACTTGAATCTCGACAACTTACCGGACTTCAAGATTCCGGAGCTCTTGGAAGTGTCTATTGGTCATGCGTTTACAGTGGACTGCTTATTGATGGGTATTGGGGAAGCCGTCTCACGATACCAGCGGGCCCTCGGTAACACGGCCTAAAGGCAATGGAAATCGAAACCCCCCAAGCGGAGACTGGGATGCCTGCCGCGGAATTGCCGCCGTACTTGGTTCCCCACAGCCAAGACGTCATTCGGGTGCTGTACGAAGACGATTTACTGCTTATCGTCGACAAACCCCACCTATTGCTCAGTGTGCCGGGCAGGCACCCCCTCAATAAAGACAGTCTAATAGGAAGACTGGCGTCTCGCTTCCCCGGGGTTGCTGCGGTTCATCGCCTAGACCTGGATACCAGCGGTCTGTTAGTGGTCCCCAAAACTCGCGAAGCCCTTTCCATCCTCGGTCGACACTTTCAGGAACGGCAAGTAAAGAAGGTTTATTACGCGCTCGTCTGGGGCACTGTCGAGCACAACGAAGGGCAAATTGATTTTCCGCTCATTGCGGACTGGGAAAATAGACCCCGCCAAAAAGTATGCACTAAAACCGGCAAGCCCTCTCTGACACAGTACGAAGTGATCGACCGGGGGGGCGAGACCACATTGCTCAAATTGATCCCAGTGACCGGACGCTCACACCAACTCAGATTACACCTGAGAGAAATCGGACATCCTATTTTAGGTTGCGATATGTATGCCCATGAGGCCGCTTTATACGCCTCGCCACGCTTACTGTTACACGCCAGCGCACTGCAACTATGCCACCCGACTACCGGTTCTTCTTTGAGCGCGTTTTCACCAATACCTTTCGACATCGCTGGCTGGAGCGGCCAGCGACCCGGTTAGAGTACTTGGTAGCCGCACCCAGTTGGATTAGTGTTGCGCATTACTACCGTGTGGAGGCGCCCCAGTGGTCGAGGTCTCGGGTCACGAAAATACCAAAACGATTGTTGCCAAACCCAATCACTCAGCCACGTGGAGAACCAATCTCTGGGTGCTGATCGCTATCTCGATCCCTTCAATGGGTGCCGCTATCTCCTTTGCTCTTTTGGGGGCTTGGCCGATCTTGCCTTTCGCCGGGGCTGAGCTGCTAGCCTTGAGCAGCGCGCTGTATTACGTGAATTGGAAGCTGCAGTATCGTCACGTGATTTACCTGACTGGCGATACCGTTAAAATCGACAAGGGCCATTACGCGCCGAAAAGGACCTGGCAATTCACGCGAGAGGAGGTTGCGCTATCCATCACGCCGGAGTCGCACCCATGGGAAGGGCCTAAATTGGCGCTCCATGATAAAGCATCCCATGTCCGCATTGGCGAATTCCTCAACCGAGAAGACACCCTCGTGCTTCTCGAGCTTCTAAGCGAGGAATTCCGCATTAAAACCCACAGCAGGGTGCGAGAACGTCAACTTTAAGGCCATCTGTTTAACAATATCCCCGCGTGGCTGTGCGACAATGCGCCCAACCGACTCTTGGAATACCCGTCATGTCTCAATCGCCCAAGGTAGGCTTCGTTTCTTTGGGATGTCCCAAAGCACTCGTGGACTCTGAGCGAATCCTGACGCAACTCTCTATCGAAGGATACGAAATCACCCCCCACTATCATGATGCAGGGGTGGTCATCGTCAATACCTGCGGCTTTATCGACAGCGCCAAGGCTGAAAGTTTGGAGGCGATTGGAGAAGCCATCGCGGAGAACGGCAGCGTCTTGGTGACCGGTTGCATGGGGAAAGGGGAGGATGCCCAGCGAATTCAAGAACTTCATCCCAAGGTGCTCGGCGTATCGGGCCCCGCGGCCTATGAGGAAGTTTTGGGTGAAGTCCGTCGCGTGTTGCCACAACAACGCTCCCCCAATCCATTGATCGATTTGGTGCCCGCTCAGGGCGTAAAACTGACTCCTCGTCATTACGCCTACCTCAAAATTTCAGAGGGCTGTAATCATCGCTGCCGCTTTTGCATTATCCCCAGCCTGCGAGGAGATCTGGTTAGCCGTCCCATCGGAGACGTGATGCGAGAGGCTGAGGGCCTGGTCAAAGCCGGAGTTCGAGAGCTGCTCGTTATCTCCCAAGACACGAGTGCATACGGCGTTGATCTCAAATACAAAACCGATTTTTGGGAAGGTCGACCACTGAAAACAAACCTCCAGACCTTAGCAGAACAATTAGGTGAGCTCGGTATCTGGGTGCGCTTGCATTATGTATACCCCTACCCCCATGTGGATCAGTTGATTCCATTAATGGCCGAAGGAAAAATCCTGCCCTATCTGGACATACCGCTGCAACACGGCAGCCCAACGGTGCTTCAGCGGATGAAGCGGCCGGCAGCAGCTGAAAAAACCCTCGACAGGATCAAGCTGTGGCGCTCGTTATGTCCCGACATTACCCTCCGCTCTACTTTTATCGTCGGATACCCCGGCGAAACCGAGGCTGAATTTCAGGAGCTCCTCGCCTTTGTCGAAGAGGCTCAGCTCGACCGAGTGGGCTGCTTTAAGTACTCACCGGTTGCGGGGGCAGCGGCAAACGACTTGGAGAACCCAGTGGTTGACGAGGTAAAAACGCATCGCTGGGAAACCTTCATGGCAACTCAACAAAAAATCAGTGCCGACAAACTGCAGGCAAAGGTGGGCCGGCGGCTAGAGGTCCTCATTGATTCGGTGGATGAAGAGGGAGCCATAGGGCGGAGCCGCGGCGACGCCCCCGAAATCGACGGCGTCGTGCACCTGCCGGGCGGCAACACCCTGACACCCGGCGACTGGGTGACCGGAGAAGTCACTGGGGCCGATGAATACGACCTCTGGATGGGCTAGGGAACGCCTCGATGAATCGCGTTTTATTGCAGGCGGAGGAAATAGACTCAGCAGGCAAAGCCACACTTTCCGACAGGCGATTCACACACCTTACAGGGGTTCTCAAGGTTGAGGTGGCACAAACCATCCGGGTTGGCGTCGTTGATGGCGGCATTGGCAGCGGCACGGTGCTCGCTATCGAGGAAGAGCACCTTGAGCTGCAGGTGGTCATCAACCAGCCACCACCCCCTAGCCACCCCCTAACCCCCGTCATCGCCCTACCTCGTCCCAAAATGCTGCGCCGAATCTTTCGACTATGCGCCGAGTTTGGTACAGAGGAAATTCACCTGATTAACAGCTACCGGGTCGAAAAAAGTTTTTGGCAGTCGCCCCAACTGGAAAATGGAGCGGTACGCACCGCCCTGCTGGAGGGCCTTGAACGCAGTGGCGGGACTCGATTACCCCGCGTCCAGCTGCATAAACGATTCAAGCCTTTTGTCGAAGATCAGCTACCCGCACTGCGCGCGGAAAGACCTGTTTGGCTGGCTCACCCCGGTAGCGAGACGCCTATGCCGACCGATTTAGTGAGCCCCGGGCTCATCTTTATTGGACCGGAAGGGGGGTTCATTCCCTACGAGGTAGCATTGTTGAGTACGCAAGGAGCAGAAGCCGTGGGTCTCGGCGCCCGCATCCTAAGTGTCGATACCGCTGTCGCCACCGTGCTTGGGCGCAACCTCCCGTGGTGATTACATACTGACGCCTGTCGGCGCCGCACACTGGACCCCGGTGCCACCGATACCGCAGTAACCCCCGGGGTTTTTATGCAGGTACTGCTGATGATAATCCTCAGCAAAATAGAAAGCCGGCGCATCACAAATCTCAGTCGTGATGTCCCCATATCCAGCTGCGCTCAACTGTTTTTGGAAGTCGTTCCGAGTAGCTTCAGCAAGTGCTCGCTGGCCCTCGTTCATCACGTAAATTCCCGATCGGTATTGCGTACCGATGTCGTTACCCTGGCGCATGCCTTGGGTTGGATCGTGCTGCTCCCAAAACACGGTGAGTAGTTCACCGTAACCAATAATGGCGGGATCAAAAACGACGCTGACGACCTCGTTATGGCCTGTTTGACCGGTACACACCTCTTGGTAAGTTGGGTTTGGCGTGGGCCCTCCCGCATAACCGACAGCGGTGGTCCACACCCCCTCCAACTGCCAGAATTTGCGCTCGACGCCCCAAAAACACCCCATGCCAAACATTGCGCACTCGAGATGCTCGGGGTAAGGCGGGCATAGGGGGTGCCCCAACACCGCATGCCTATCGGTCACCGGCATCGCCTCGGCTCGACCGGGCAGGGCTTTGTCAGCACTGGGGATAGCATGCTTTCGGCGAATATCAAAAAGCCTCATGGTCCGTTTCTCTCAGTGAGATTGAGCAAACACTCTACACAAAAAAGCAGTCTCGCTGCCAAGAAATAGCGCCAAAAAAAAGTGGATTGCCCTAAGCAAAGAAACCCAATGCACGGGGATGAGCCGTCACCGAGCCCAAATCAGGGGCCTCAGCGACACGCTATCCGGTCAGGCAGGTAGAGCGGGTAAAGAGCAGAGCTTGACCTCAGCGCGTTAACGGGGTGTCATTTGAGACGTCATGCAACTTTCGAGCAAATGCCTATCAGCAACGAACTGACAAAAAAGCCGACCTCCACCGACGTCATGGCCTTTTTAAACAGAGCGAAGGCGATACAAACCGTGCGGGATCGTCAGACGCGCTTGATTTTTGCTCTCGATGCAACCGCGAGCAGAGAACCCACCTGGGCCGCCGCAAAGGCGCTGCATAGAGACCTCTTCAACGCTGGCATTGAAGGCACAAATTTAGCCATCCAACTCTGTTATTACCGGGGCCTCGCTGAGTTTCAACACAGCGCTTGGCTGACGACCAGCGATGAGCTGCTGGCACACATGGAACAAGTTTCATGCCTCGGTGGGCCAACGCAACTCGAGCGACTGCTCCAGCATGCACTATTACAACGAAGTCAAACATCCCCGGTGCGTGCCCTGGTCTTTGTTGGCGATGCCTTCGAAGAAAACGCGGACGTGGTTGGCGCCCTCGCTGGTGAATGCGGTTTATTCAATCTGCCGCTGTTTATCTTTCAGGAAGGTCGTGACCCCCACGTCGAAGCGATCTTTAAAATGCTGGCGCATCGAAGTCGCGGCGCCTATGCCTCGTTTGGCCACAGTAGCGCCGACCGGCTACGGGAACTGCTCGGTGCGGTAGTTCGCTACTCCTCAGGTGGAATCAAAGCTCTCACCCAGTCTGGGCGCGAGAGTGATAAACTGCTGCTGGCGCAACTGCAATCGCCTAAATCCTAAACGGACATTAATTGGAGTCGTTGATTCGTGCCAAGAGCACTCTTACTGATCGCCATTGTCATCACGCTTCTCGTACTGTTACGACGGGTACAACAGCTACCCCCTCACAAGCGCCGTGGCGGCTATATCCAACTGACCCTCGGGGTAGCACTCGTGGCGACCGTCCTGTTGACACTGTTGGGCAGGATGCACTGGATTGGGGCAGCGGTCACAGGCCTCTTTGTTCTGGTTCGCCAGCTGTTACCCATCCTAGTGCGAGGATTTCCATTGCTACAGCGCTGGTTACAGCAGCGCAGTACCGGCGCATCGGGCGCCCACTCGGAAGTCAAAACCGCCTTGTTGAAGATGACTCTTGACCATGAATCAGGGGACCTCGACGGCGAGGTTTTAGTGGGAACCTTCAAGGAATGGCGCCTATCAGAACTCGGCAAAGATCAGCTTCTGGAGCTGATGGACTACAGTCGAGAGTACGATCCAGACTCGGCCCAGCTACTGACCAACTACCTTGACCAGCGCTTTCCGGGGGGCTGGGACGGGGCGGAGGCTGACGCATCCGAAAACGAACAGTCGTCAGCGATGACGACCAAGGAAGCATTGGCGGTTCTGGGACTCGCGGATGGTGCCTCCGAAGAGGAGATTGTGGCGGCGCACCGCAAGCTGATGCAAAAAATGCATCCCGATCGTGGTGGTAACGATTACCTCGCAGCCAAAATCAACGAAGCAAAAGATTTCCTGCTTAAAGGATAATCCTAACGACCGCGCTTGAGCTCTTGCCAAAACAAACACAAAACACAGGGTATCGATAATTATGAGCACAGCACATCTGGTGCGAAATCAGGATGGCCATTACTGGGGCCGAGGCAAACGCTGGGTAGATGGTCGGGACGTCGCTCGGGTCATGACGTTCTCCCATCAAGACGAGGCCGTTAACACGGTATTTGAGCTCAGCTCAAAGGACATCGGGCTTCGGTGTGACGTCCTGTCATTGAACCTTCTGGAAGGGAAACTGCCTAAGCTGGAGATTTCAACGATCCCCTTGCCTGTCGACCCGAGCGATGACCCGAGCGATGACCGGAACAATGAAGAGGACCTTGAAAACACCCCCGGTTCGCCCCCATCTGAGGAGGAGATGGTTTCCAATAAGGATGAAGTATGAGAGTTTTACTGTTCCTCGCGACCAACATGGCAGTCCTGCTGCTCGTCAGCCTTGTTTTTAATTTACTCGGCTTCCAAAGCATTTTGGCGGCAAATGGTGTGGATCTAAACCTGCAGGCTCTGCTGGTGTTCTGCGCATTGTTCGGTTTTGGCGGCTCGTTTGTTTCCTTACTTCTATCCAAATGGATGGCCAAACGAGGAACCGGCACCCAGGTCATTGACACACCCCGAAACCGCGACGAGCAATGGCTGCTGGATACCGTCGCCGCCCTCGCTGCCGAAGCGGGAATCAAGATGCCGGAAGTCGGCGTGTTTCCCTCACAATCCGCCAACGCTTTTGCCACGGGCTGGAATCGAAATGACGCGCTGGTAGCGGTCAGCGCAGGTCTTCTGCAACGATTTTCCCCCAATGAAGTTAAGGCCGTTCTGGCTCATGAAATTGGTCACGTCGCCAATGGCGATATGGTGACACTGACCCTCATTCAAGGCGTAGTGAATACTTTTGTTATGTTTTTTGCTCGCATCATTGGCCACACCGTTGATCGCGTTGTTTTTAAAACCGAGCGCGGCTATGGCATCGGCTATTTTGTAGTCACCATCGTCGCCGAAATCGTACTCGGCATACTGGCCAGTGCCATCGTCATGACGTTTTCACGCTGGCGAGAGTATCGTGCCGACGCGGCCGGGGCGAAGCTGAGTACAACCAATGACATGATCGCTGCGTTGCAGCGGCTGCGAGTTGAGCAGGGACAGCCCAATGAACTACCCGGAGAGCTCACCGCATTCGGTATTCGGCCGGGGCAGTCGGGGCTGGCGAATCTGTTCCGGTCACACCCTCCGCTGGAAGACCGTATTCGGGTGCTGCAAGCGGGCCATTAGGCTGTTGTTAACAATCCAAGAGAACACGCCGTGAGCCAGCACTTCTTTCACTTCAATCACCTGAAGACGTTAGCTCGTCATTTTTGGCTGACCGGGGGTTTCATAGCTTCCATGCTGCTTGCATCGCTTGCAGCTCACGCGGAGGACGTTGACTACTTAAGCTTTGAAACCAATGACGAGGCAAACACAACGGAAATTTTTAGAAAGGCAAGTCCAGCCGTGGTGTCGGTCACCAGCAGCGCGCTGCGGCGCAATCGTTTTTCGCTCAATGTCATGGAGATTCCTCGGGGCGCGGGATCGGGCTTTATTTGGAATAGCGGCGGTCTTGTGGTCACGAACTTTCATGTGATCGCGGCGGCGGACAAACTCACCGTTACGCTGAATGACCAAGACTACCCCGCTGAAGTGGTGGGCATTGCCCCCGAGCGGGACTTGGCCGTGCTTCGGCTTACCACTCTACCCGACAATCTTTCCGTTCTGCCCCTTGGAGATTCCTCTGAGCTTTCCGTGGGCCGAAAAGTACTCGCAATCGGCAATCCGTTCGGTTTAGACACCACCCTAACGGTGGGTGTCGTCAGTGCTCTCGATCGAGAAATTAAGTCGCCGAGCAACCGACGAATCAAAGGGGTAATCCAAACCGATGCCGCGATCAATCCCGGCAATTCCGGTGGGCCTCTGCTGAACTCACTGGGACAACTGGTGGGCGTCAACACGGCCATATATTCCCCGAGTGGAGGCAGCGCCGGGATCGGATTTGCCATTCCAGTAAACATGCTTAAAGAAGTTATTCCACAGCTGATTGCTTATGGGAAAATTTTACGACCCATTCTAGGGGTTGAACTCGCCAGCGACCAATGGACTCGACGTTATGGCATCGAAGGGGTTGCCATCGTACGGGTGCAGCGGGGTCTTCCCGCCGCCGAGTCTGGCCTTATCGGGGCCAGCAGGGACTATAGAGGCAATATTAAGCTCGGTGATGTGATAGTCGCCATCGAAGATGACGCCATTAAAAGTCAGGATGATTACGCCGCAGCCCTCGAAAAATACCAGGTCGGCGATACCATCAGCATCACCACGCTACGCGGTGATGAAACCAAAACCTTTGATGTCGTGCTATCAGAAACCCGGTAACAACAGATACCGAGGCATCTTTACGAAAAGCTTTTTTTGAGGTTGATTCGTCGATGCTGGGGCTTAGCTCCGCAACGACTCCGCTCGCTCAGTCCAACTCGCCGGATCCACACCTTGACCCCCAAAATCAGTTGCCTTGAACGTCATGGGCGATTCGCTGCGAAGCCGCTGCTCGTAATCACGAAGCAGGGTTTTTGCTACCGGAAATAATTGCCATAGGGCAATCAGATTCACAACCGCCAACAATCCCATCGTGAGGTCTGAGTAGCTGAAGACAGTTGCAAGATCTTGCTGGGACGCCCAGAAAATCAATGCCAAGACGAACAAACGAAATACCGTGATTGCCTGCTTGGGCGCACCCTCAAAATACGCGATGCTGTTCTCGCCCAAATAACAATTGTACGCAATAGAGCTTACCGCAAACATGACGAGCGCAATGCTAACAAGCATCTCACCCACGGGGCCGATATGTGACGCCAAGGCAAGCTGAGTGAGCGCGATCCCCTCCACGCCGCTGGCACCTGGCTGATAAAGGGGAGAAAGCAAAATGATAAGCGCGGTGCAGGTACACAAAATAATGGTATCGATAAACACGCTGAGGGCTTGCACCAACCCCTGGGAAATAGGGTGTTCCACATCGGCGACGGCGGCGACGTTAGGGGCTGTCCCCAAGCCCGCTTCATTGGAAAATAACCCGCGCCGCGCGCCCTGCATCACCGCGGCTGCAAGTCCCCCACCGACCACTTCCTCAAGGCCAAAAGCTGACTTGAGAATGAGCATCAAGGCCGCCGGCACCGCTGACAGGTTAAGCACAACGACCGTCATGGCCAGCACAAAGTACCCGATTACCATCAGTGGTACGACGACCTCGGAGAAAACGGCAATTCGTCGGATCCCCCCGAAAATCACCCCGCCCATGATAACGGTCAGGATGGCTCCCGATAGCCACGTGGGCACATCAAACGCAGACTCCACAGAGCTTGTCACCGAGTAAGCCTGCACGGCGTTAAAACCAAGCCCCAACGTCAGCAGCAATAGCGCTGAGTACACCACCGGCATAACGCGCCAGCCAAGACCGTGGCGCATGTAAAAAGCTGGGCCGCCACGAAAGTCTTCACCTACATGCTTGCGCTTATAGAGCTGGGCAAGCGCACATTCAACCAGGCTGGTCATCATGCCAATGAGCGCAATAACCCACATCCAAAACAGAGCGCCCGGGCCTCCCAGGGTAATAGCCACAGCGACGCCCGCGATATTTCCGCCGCCGACTCGCCCCGCGACGCTGACCACCAGTGCCTGAAATCCAGAAATTCCTCTGTCGGTACCGGACAAATGACTTCCCAACAGCGTGCTGAACATCTTGCCAAATAACCGCAGCTGCGCGAAGCCGGAGCTCACGCTAAACCGGATTCCGACCGCCAGCAAAAGCACAATCAGCACATAGGACCACAACCAATCAGTAAGCATTGTTAACATTGTCGGTGCCGAAGGCAGCCCGGTGACAAGGATAATGGCGATGGCAGGCGCGGCTATAAAACGAACCAATAGCTGCCATAGGCGATAATTGGTAGAACTGGTTTGCAGCTCTTCTTCACTGTACTGAGGATCCATGAACCAACCGGCAAACACCGCTATTAGAAGGCCCCCCGCCGGTAGCAGAATTTTAGTAGGAAGCCCATCGGCGAGCTCATTGAAATTCATCCCGAGCAGCCTCGCGTCAGACCAGACGTTATAGGATAAAACACTCGCGATGCTACAAAACGTGACGGCGGCAATCACAACAGAAATTCCGGTGTGACGGTGCACGCCAAAGCGCTGGTCAATCCACAGCGTCACCGATTCCAGCAGACCTACCATGCTGGTTATTCCGGCAACCGAGAGCATCAAGAAAAAAAGCACGGCGAAGACGTGCCCCGCAGGCATCTGGGCGAAGGCTACGGGCAAGGTCTGGAAAATAAGTCCAGCCCCGCTACTGATGTCGAGACCATGATGAAATACCGCGGGGAAGACCACAAAACCCGCGAGCAGTGCTACCACCGTATCGGCAATAACCACGGTGATGGCACCCTTTGCAATCGAAAAATCTTTAGGCAGGTACGAACCGTAAGCCATCATCCCGCCCATAGCGACGCCTATAGAAAAAAATGCCTGTCCAACTGCCGCCAGAAAGGTGCTCGGGCCCACCTTCGAAAAATCTGGCGTAAATAGCCACTCTAGGGTTTCCATGAAACCGCCATTGAAGACGTTGTAAATACTGAGGCCAATCAGCAAGGTAAACATTGTAGGCATCATGATATTCACTGCCCGCTCAATGCCACCTTTAACCCCGGCAAAAATAATGCCGCCCACCAAAAGATTACCGATCAGCGTCCAAAACAGCATCGCGCCGCTATCGCCCAGTAAGGTCTCGAAGGCCATTGCGGCACCGGCCCGATCAACACCCACAAATCCCGTGCTGGCTGCCTTAAACAGGTAGGAGAGCACCCATCCCACTACCACCGCATAGGTAATTGCAATGCTGAAAGCGGTAAAAACCCCCATACCCCCGACAATACGCCAACGAGGGGTTCGACCCGATTCAACGGCTAGCGTCGCCATTGATGCTGGTGGGCTTGACTGGCCTCGACGACCAATCATCAGTTCAGCAATGAGGCACGGCACGCCGATAGCGAAAGCACACGCCAAATAAATAACAACAAATGCTGAACCACCGTTTTCCCCGGTAACGTAGGGGAAGCGCCAGATGTTGCCAAGTCCAACAGCAAATCCGACCGACGCCATGATGAAGGCGAAGCGGCTAGACCAGTGCGCATCATTACTGCCTGCTACTGCCATGGTTTAGTTCTCCTGACTTGTCAGTGACTGTGCCAGCGTTCTGGCGGCGTTTAATTTTGGAAGGAAATGGGGCGACACTGCAGCGGACGCATCGGGCTGGCTCGAATACCAAACCATCACAACGTCTGCGGCACGGTTAATATAAATAACCTGGCCGTGAATCCCCACAGCGCAGAACTCTCCCGCCATTGGATCAAGAATCCACCACATGTTGCGATACGCCCGCCAGGGCATATCACGATAGACCGGGTTCTGTTCCATGTTTTTAATCGCTTGTGGCGAAACCGAAAGCTGCTCATCCAGCCAAGACTCGGAAAGCACTTGCTGCCCAGCAAATCGACCCTTGTCACGAATTAACATACCGAAACGAGCGGCGTCGCGCAGCGTTGCGTTGAAGCCACCGGTGGCGACTGCCATATAGGCTCTGTCTACGGCAATGAACGCATCGTGCTCAGCACCAATGCGTTGCCAGATATGCTGACTGATAAGTTGATTAAGCGGCTGATCCGACATAGTCACCAACAGCCAACCGAGTAAGTCAGCATTGGCCGAGTTATAGGCAAATTGGTTGCCCGGGGTGACGGTCCTATCGGGCTTTACAAACTGGGTGAGAAAATCGTACACCCCATAAATGACGTCCTCACTGGGCGCCACGTCCGCTGCACCCGGCTGATACACCATGCCAAGAGCGGGACCATAAAAACGGGCAAACTCGCTGTCGAGGTCGGTATAATTTTCCTTAAATGCCAAGCCGGTCGTGTGATCGAGTACATGTTGCACCGACACGCGCTCAAACGCCGATTCTGCGAGCGCCGGTATAAGGCGCGTCGGCTTCTCGTCCAAACTCACCTGCCCTGCCTCGAGGTACAAACCGAAAAGGCTGCTGACCAAGGATTTGGTCATCGAAAACCACAAGTGGTGATCCGTCGGCGACGCGTCGCCAAAATACTTCTCCATCAGCAAGGTATTACCGCGGAGCACCAGCACGCTATCCGCATAGTTATCCTGGAAAACACGGGCGAGACTCAAACCATCGGAAGCTTCATAGCTATCCAACGCATCGCGCTTTTCCTCAAACGAGTGGATAGCACCCCCTCGAGGCACCATGAGGGTGCTAAGCGGCGCACTCGCATGACTAAATGCCCACCGATTGAAGGGGGCCGAGAGATAATTTGCTTTGGTGACCTGACTTTCCGGGGACGGCGGAAAACCTTCCATCACAGGCTCCGCAGGTGCTTCTATCGCGGTGACAAACGCCAACAGGCCAACGGTGAACAAACCAGATAATCGGTATAGCATGTGAGTTCCCAAGGCGTTACAGCCAATCCCCGCGACTATAACTCACCGGACAATTGAATACGAAGGCCTTCACCATCGGGGCTTGCTAACATTTGCAGCGCACCTCGAAGCGCCTGGTTATTGAGGGCTGGACCGGTGAGTGTGACATTCACCCAATAATTGTCACTCGCAATAGCCACTTCGCCTGCTGCATTGAGCGCGCCCGACAGGGTGACAATCTCGCCGATCGCCTCCCCGGGTTGGCCAGCGCGGTCAGGGTTACTCCATGTCATCTGAAAGTTGCCCAGACCCACATCACCCCCTCTAGCAGTCCAAACAGCCCGCCGCCACAGGACCTTACCCACGATCTCGGGCACCTGCCCGGGATGGAAATCAAGTGCCTGCAGGTCGACATGCATCTGGCCACCGACATAGAGCGGCGCTAACTGCCTGACGAATCGAACGTCTAGGTCGCCTTTCAAGTGCCGAACCTCCAGACCCGACAGCGTGAATCGAACAGCCAAATCAAGGCGCTGCGCCCCCCAGCGAGTGTTCAGATCGAAAGACGGAGCCAGCGACAGCAAAGACCTAGGCGATAAAGACCATGACAGGCTACCCAACTGAAACGCTTTATCCCCGAACAGGAGTCGCGACCGCGCCGCCTGCCCTTGCCACAGCGATCCAGTGAACCCCTCAAGCTCGACGCTTGCGGGCAAAAGAAGTCCTACAGTTCGGGCTGGCGTCTGCCACAGCAGGCTACAGAGGAGAACAATTAAACCGAGCCAGCGCAGGGGATTGGGCAGCTCGCTCAAGTCGGCCTCGCCACCCGAACCGAGGCATTTACGCCACCACTTCGCCCGGCCTGGGTGATTGAGGCCTCAACAACCAACAGACCCTCGACGAGCTCGATCTGATGCAACCAGCGCGCCAGGTCATCATAGTTGACGCCTTCATAACGCACCTGCACTTCACCCCGGGAGTTTGGCTGTAACCGTCTGACGGGAAGACCCGCAAGCTCACTCGAGCGACTGACCGCCGATACCAAAGAACCGCTATTCTGATTTTTGCTTAGTTCCCGTAAAGAAATGAGTTCGGTCGCTTTGGCATCGACTCGAGCCAGCAAAGCAATCGCCGCCCGATTGTTTTCTACCAGTTGCTGGCGCGCCGAAGACGCGGGGGCCAAACCGAGCTGATAGAGAAGCCAGAGCCCTACGACAGCCACCATGATGAGCACGTAGATCTGCTCACGGCGAGTCAACGATAAGAAGGCTGCTTTGATCATAAGGCAGCCACCCGAAGGCGAGCTCGTACCTTACTTCCTTGGGATGAGGAGGTTTCCAATGTTGCTTTCATACCGCGTTCAGTCAAGGTAGCCCTCAGAGAATCCACTGCCTGGTAGTCCTTCGCCAGAATATCCATCCTGAGTTCTGCGGTATTGCCGCTAAAATTCAACGTCGAAATGCTCGCTTGACTCATGGCGGCTACCGATTCTGTGACCTTCGCGAGAATCGGTGTAAACATCACCCCCTGCCCGCGCGCAGCAAACTCAGACAACTGCTGATCGAGTTGCCGTTCAGGATCAACGACCGCTCCACGCGGATTCGCCTGACGATAGCTCGCCTGAATTGCCTCGCGAATTTGCTGATTTTCAGCACTCAATCGCTGGTACTCGGTGATATCCGCTCCCAACTGCAGAATGACAGCAATACTTGCGGCGATGGCCACCGTTCGCCAGTGTTGCCACCAGCGTCCCAACGGCAAAGCGGCTGCGAACTGACCCTGCCGGAGATCAAGCAACCCCTCTACCGGCGGCGCCAGCATCAGCGCACTGGCAAAACCGCCCCGTCGCCACTGGGCACGGGCCAACCAGTCATCGCCCAGACTGGCGAGGTCCGCTTCCTGACTCTCGCCATAGACCACCAGCGAGTGAAACTCTGTTACAAAAGACGACAGAAAAAGTGCGAGCAGTTCCCTGTCAATACGGGCACCCAAGGTATTGCCATACCGAATGAGCACCGTATCCTCTTCCATCACGAGACAGGCTTCACCGGGCTGCCACGGCAGTAACAGTGCTTCTGGCATGACCGGACCCTCAAATGACGGGCCCAATATCGCCAGCCACTGGGCCATGACCTCGGAGGCAACGATCCCTATCGAATAGTGATCATCCGACAATAGTCGGTACGCAAAATGCATGTCCTCAACGGGATCGATGACATGCTCCTCCAGAGTAAAAGGCAAGGATTTTGCTAAGTGACGCCGCTCATCGGGGGCCACTGATAAATTTACTAATCGCGTTGCCTCTGCCGGCGCCGCAAAAATGGCGTGGCGATGCGAATCCTCCAGGCGCTCGATACGGCGAGGCTCAGCATCTCCCGCTGAACACTGCCACAACTGGCCATCGATAAATCGAATAACGGTTAGGTGTTGCTGCTGAGTCATTGCAACAGTTAAATCCCGATTAACACGTTGATCTGCGGCTGGTTGTTTGGGTCAAACGCCATAGATGGCCACCTCACAACTCCCCTCTGGAGCGGTATCGACCGACGATACTGTCGCCGTCTCGCTGAAGAACACTGTACAACTGCAGTTCTCGCTCGGCAATCTCGACCGTGGCCGACAGCAAAAACCAATCTGTGCTCTCGGATAGAAGCCCATTAAGTCCCTCAGTATCAACGGAAAACGCAGCCGTCGCCAAAAAGGATTCTACATCCACAATCTGTCCCTGCTCTCTCGCCTCAACGAGCTGTTGCCCTGCCTCTTGGCTCAAGGGTTCAAGCTGACCATCGCCGTTAAGGCTCCTCAGCACCGTGGCGGACGCGGTCAATACGTTCAGTTTAGCGCCTTCCGAGGGCCACACGGTCACGAACGGAGCGAGTGCAGTGTAAATCTCTCTGGTTATACCGGTAACAGCTCTGAGCTCACTGATGCTGGCCATCGGTTGGTTAGCCGCTCGATACGGCGGGGTCGCGCTCCGATAGGCGTCATCTTCGGCACCGTTCAATCGCTTCTGGTTATCCGCATCCATAAAATCTGCCACGGCATCGGCTATCTCCAATGCTTTCGCCTGACTGACCTCTACACCATCCAGCGTCTGCAATAGCCGAATAAAAATTTGCTTGGCAGGTGAAAGGCGGTCTCGGTCACGGTTGCTCTGACTGGTCTGAGCAGAGCGTGTCGCGTCCTCACGCTGCGCATCACCCAAATCCACATCCGCGCCTTCTGTATCCGGGTCGATGGTTGCACCAGTATCGCCGTCATCGTCGTAATCGGGCAGATCCGATACCAGTAAATTGAGATTGAAGCGGCCCTGCAAATCTACCAATTGCCCCGATAACCACCCATCTCCTTCTAGGGGGTAAGGCGTCGCTTCCGCCGCCCACATTTCAGTCAAATCATCCCGGGGTGCGGGCAGTTGCTTATCTAACGCCCGATCAGCGCGCAGGGCTACCGTCGCGAGCGCCTCGGCGCCGCGCAGATAGGCCCAACCCTGTTGCTCGGTAAAATGATTGGTCCCACGCTGCATGGTCAAGGTAAAGTCTCGCTGGATACCCACCATCAAGGCCGCGGCCAGGGCAAAGATAAGCAAGGCCACCACGAGCGCCGCCCCTGACTGATATTGAGCGGGCCGACTAGAGCGGTGGCAAGACATAAAGTCGCTCCAGTTCGCCCCAGTCAAACATCTGCAGGCGAATCTCTACCGCCAGCGGCGGCTCTACCAAGGCATCAGGTCGAGACAGATCGGGGATCCAGTTCTCCTGCCAGTACCGGCGGTCAATCTGGCTATTACGATCGACCTCGAGTTGATCCAGCCCCGCCAAAAACCTCACGTCGATCGATTCAACCCCTGACAGCAAAACGAGCTCGTTCGGCTCTACCGCGCCCGTCCTGTCTAGGACTGGCCAGGCTGCTCTGACAAGCTGATCCTCATCTAGGTAATAAGCAACGCGCTGCAACGTGGAGCGTGGCAAACCCACCGTGTTATGCCACCCTGCGCGGGTAAACGACAGCGTTTGAGGAGCAAGCTCTCCCCCCTCGAAGGCGGAACGTCGGCTGCCGAATTCGTCATAGACCGATCTGTTGACGAGCTGATGAAGATCCTTACCGAGGACCTGAAAGGTGCGATTGATGTCGTTTAACCGGCGACTCTCCTCTCTGAGGCTTTCAACGCCAAAAATCACGGCGGTCAGACTGGTGTATCCGGCAACCGCCACAAATGCCATGATCGCCATGGCCACCAGCACCTCGACCAACGTAAACCCGCTGCTACTGCGCATCGGACCACTTCTCCGGCGCAACAAAGGCTACCAATTGGTGCAGGGGCGCGGCCTCAGGATCGTCGCTCCCGGAAACGCTGATCTCCAGGCGAACAAAACCCGGCACTTCGGTAGCCTCCTGCTCGATCCACCAATACCAGGTCCGCTCCTGCATGTCTGTCTCACCGGTGAGAACGCCCTCGGGCAGGGACTTCTGGCGAGCGACCACCAGGCGAAGCTCAGCCAATCTGTCAGCTGCCACCCAGGAAGCCATGCTCTTTTCACGAAGATAGCTGGCACCATCGAGTTGCTGTGAAAGCAGAAACAGCAGTGAAGGCAAGGCAACAGCCACCACCGCGAGAGCAACCATGACTTCGACGAGCGTGAAGCCCTCCAAGGCAGGCCGCTGGAAACAAGGCCTAGGGGAACTCAAGGCGCGAGGCCTCCTCACCGCCTGCCAGTAGGACGACGCGCCCAAACAGATCCCACTCCATGAGATAAAGAAGCTCACCCGACTTGGCGTCAGTCCACTCGATAGTTCCCTCGGTCACCTCACCGCCCGCATAAAAAATAATGTGGGGCTCCGGGCGAAGGTCCAGAGGTCGCGAGGTAATTTCGACATCAGGGTCGCTTGATAGCGTGAGGAAAATTTCCGTGGCCTCAGGGAACGTTACCGATTCCATAAGTGCCTGATTACCCTTTGTCTCGGCCCAACCTTGATCGTAGCGTCGTAACCAGCTGCCTCTGAAACGACGCTCCTGCAAAGACCCCGTCAGCTCAAAATATAAACCATGATCGGCGCCAGAAAACTCGGCTTCTACTTGTGCTTCCCCCATCATGGCCGCCAGCCGTTGAGCAATTTGTTCACGCTTGAGATCCTCGCCACCGCTACCAACATTCAAGCTGACCACCGAGGTCAGAAGGACGATAACCAGTACCACAGCAAGCATTTCAATAAGCGAAAAGCCTGCGCGCTTATAACCGGCATTCATAGCAGCGACCTTTTCAGAACCGCTGGTAGTCAGTCATCGCCGCGACGCCAGTTGCCCAGATCCTGATTTTGCCCCTCACCGCCGGGAAGCCCGTCAGCACCATAGGAAAATAGATCAACCTCATTATTTTCGCCGGGTGACATATAGAGATACTCCCTACCCCATGGATCCAAAGGCACCTCTTCGAGATACCCGCCCTGCTTGAAGTTGCGTGGCTCGGGCTCGAGCGTTGAAGGCTCAACCAGTGCGACCAGCCCTTGCTCTGTGGACGGATACACGTAGTTATCAAGACGGTATATCTTCAGCGCAGTCTCGATGGCGCTGAAATCTGCCTGCACTTTCTGTACTCGGGCGTCGTCGGCGCTGTTAAGCACGGTCGGCGCCACGACACTGATAAGGAGTCCCATAATTACCAGGACAACCAAAATTTCGATCAGAGAAAATCCGTCGCTTCTGCGCATTGCCTTACCTCACCATGGTATTGAGATCAAAAATTGGAAGCAGTATGGCCATAACGATCAAGAGAACCAAGCCACCCATAATCACCACCATCAGGGGCTCGAAGAGTCCCATGACGGTTCCCAGCGTCATCTCGAGCTCCCTCTCCTGATTGACTGCAGATCGCGACAGCATCATCTCAAGCTCACCTGACGTCTCTCCCGAAGCGACCATATGGATCATCATGGGCGGAAAGATTTGCTCCTCCGCCAGCGCTTTGTTCAGGCTCGACCCCTCCTGAACTCGCACTGCTACACCTTCAGATGCTCGACGAAGCACCACATTACTCATGACGGCGCTGGCAATTCGAAGTGCCTCTAAGAGAGGAACTCCGCTGGCCATCAAAATACTCAGTGTGGAGGCAAAGCGGGCCGAATCCATACTAATCAAAACGCGATTCAAACCGGGCATAGCCAATAACAAACGATGCCAAATATGCTGATTGTCAGGTTTTTTTAACAGCCATTTAAAAACAATCGCCGTCAGCAGCAGGCCGATAAGTAACCACAGACCGTAGTCCCTGAGAAAGTCGCTGGTCGCAATCAGCCCTACGGTGAGGGGCGGCAAACTCTTTTTGGTGTGTGCAAAAATACCCACCAGCTCCGGTACCACAAAGACCATCAGCGCAGAAACAACAGAGACGGCAACCGCAATCAGCACGAAGGGGTAAATCAATGCTATCTGTAACTTCTGAGCGGTGTGCTGACGACTCTCCGTGTAGTCAGCCAATCGCTCCAGCACCGGAGCAAGCTGACCCGCCTGTTCGCCGGCGGTCACCATAGCGCGGTACATATCACCAAAGGCCGCGGGGAACTGACCCATCCCATGGGCGAGCGTATGTCCCTCAGCCACTTTCGAGCGGACCTGCAGCAAAATGGCTTTGGTTTTTGCGTTACGCGTCTGTTCGGCGACCGCCTGCAGGCACTCATCCAGCGGCAGTGCCGAAGCGACCAGAGTCGCCAATTGACGGGTCACTAACGCAAGCTCAGAGGCACTCAAACCACGGCGCAGAAAGCCTGCCAGAAAACGCGCGTCATTGGCCGCGGCGCGCCCAGCCTCACCCACTTCGACCGGACGCAGCTGCTTGGCTCTGAGCTGACTGCGTATCTGCCGCTCTGAGTCGCCCTCAAGAACCCCTTTAACCAGTTTACCTCGGGCATTGAGTGCCTTGTACTTGAAGGCCGTCATGTTAGGTGACTGATGTGACTCGAAGCACTTCCTCGAGGCTGGTTTCACCGGCCAGCACCCGACGTTTGCCGTCCTTTTGGATACCCGGGTAACGCTGACGTGCCTCAGCAAGCATCTTCTGCTCACCACAGCCTTCATGGATTAGGGTGCGAAGCGTATCGTCTATTTCAATGAGCTCATAAATCCCGGTGCGACCTCGATAGCCCGTCTGATTACAGGCCTCACAGCCTCTGGCGCGCCAGAGTGTAAGCTCACCATCGTGGTTCACACCCAGCAGTTCTTGCTCTTTGTCGCTCGCCCGATAGGCCTCCCTACAGCTGAGACATAGCAGCCTGACCAAACGCTGCGCCATCACACCCAGTAACGAGGATGACAAGAGAAATGGTTCAACCCCCATGTCCTGCAATCGCGTCACGGCGCCAATGGCCGTATTGGTATGCAATGTCGACAGCACTAGGTGCCCCGTGAGAGACGCCTGTACGGCAATTTCAGCCGTTTCAAGATCGCGAATCTCGCCCACCATAACCACATCGGGGTCCTGGCGCAAAATAGCGCGAAGACCTCGGGCAAACGTCATATCCACCTTGGTATTTACCTGGGTCTGGCCGACACCCGGCAACATGTACTCGATGGGATCTTCGATGGTAAGAATATTTCGAGAGCTTTGATTGATACTCGACAGACCCGCGTAAAGCGTCGTTGTCTTCCCTGACCCCGTCGGACCGGTCACCAAAATGATGCCGTGGGGGCTACTCAATCCGCGTTTATACGCAGCGCTTACTTGTTCGTTCATATTGAGCTGCGCGAGCTCCAACTGCCCCGCCTGCTTGTCGAGAAGCCGCAGGACAACGCGCTCACCGTGAGCCGACGGAATCGTCGACATACGAATATCAATAGCGTGACCCGCAATGCGCACAGAAATTCGGCCATCCTGCGGCACACGCTTTTCTGCGATATCCAGTTTTGCCATCACCTTCAGCCGCGATACCAGCAGCGGAGCCAACATCCTTTTGGGGGACAGAACCTCCGTCAACACACCATCGACGCGATAGCGAACGCTCAAGTGGTCTTCAAAGGTTTCAATATGAATATCGGACGCTTTTTCTTTGACAGCCTGAGACAAGATGGCGTTGATAAGTCGGATTATGGGCGCATCGTCCTCGGCATCCATGAGGTCGCCGAGGTCCGGCAGTTGGTCAACAAGTCGGCTCAAGTCAACGTCAGCACCGATGTCCTCTGCCATCTGCGCCGCCTCGTTGTTGGTACGCTGATAAGCCTCGCTCAATCGGCGCTGAAAAAACTCCGGAGAGACCAATTCAACCGCAAAGCGCTGGCCCAGATGCCGCCTAACCTCGAGTAACACATCGGCCTGCAACTCACCGGTGTAGACGAGAATAGGTTGGTCGTTACGCCAGTCCAGCAGCACGTCATGGCTTTTAGCGTAAGCGAAGGGAAGCGCACCGCTTAAGCTCGCAGGCGCAAGGTCGCTCTCCATGGCCTCAGCAAGGGGTTCCATAGGCGATTATTCTGCCTCTGTGTCTGAAGAGGACGGCGAACCCTCGTCGGGCACTTCGGGCAACTGCTGGATTTGCGTTTCCCAATCCGGTAGCAATGGCAGGTTGCCATCATCCAAAAACATGAGGCCGCGAGCTCGCCGCTCCATTTGCTGCTCTTGTATGTAACGGTACTTCTCGCCCGTAGCGCCCCTGAGCTCTGCTCGATCTCTCACGATAGTGGGACGGATAAAGACCAGGAGATTTGACTTGGTCACCGACACTATATCGTTGCGGAACAGCCGGCCGAGCAACGGGATATCCTGAAGAATAGGCACGCCCTGTTGGCTGTTCTGAATATCATCTTTTACCAGTCCCCCCAAGACCACCACATCCCCATCGGATGCCAATATCTTGGTTTCAATTTTTCGCTCATTGGTAATGACATCCGCAGCTGCGAGAAGTTGCTGACTAATGCTGGAAACCTCTTGAACGATGTCGAGTACGACCGAGTCACCTTCATTCACTTGCGGGGTGACTTTTAAGGTGATCCCCACATTTTCCCGCTCGATGGTTTGGAACGGGTTTTGAACGGTATTGGCGCCACCTGTGTTGGAGTAGGAGCCCGTCACAAAAGGCACGTTTTGGCCCACCGTGATATAGGCCTCCTCGTTGTCCAAGGTGAGCAGACTGGGCGTCGACAGAATGTTTGCATTGCCCTGGGTCTCGAGCGCACTGAGTATCACCGCCATAGACATCTTGCTATCGACGACGCCCCACCCGAAGGTAGTTCCTGGGACCTGGCTCAATGCGCCGGCAAGGGTTCCCACATTGATATCTTCGTTCACCCCGTCCTCGCCCAAGATCGAACCGGCGATCGCCGCGTTGCGACTCTGCTGGGCGGAACTGGTACTGATATTGCTACCGAAAGCACCGCTATCATCTGCAAACAGCCATTGAAGCCCAAGCTCTTGTCCTTCGGTAAGTTCCATCTCCACGATAATGGCTTCGACCAGCACCTGTGCGCGCCTGATATCAAGCCGCGCGATCACCGCCTCAAGCGCCGCCATTTCATCGGCATCCGCTGTAATGATGAGCGCATTTGTTCCTTCGTCGGCTTCGATCGTAGAGTTGCTATTTGAGCTCCGCTTTCGATCACCAGTCTCATCCAATCGGGTAATGTTCTGCATCACCCGGGTCAGGACTTCAGCCACTTCCTTGGCATTCGCGTACTCTAGGTAAATGACTTTGACGTTACCACTCTGCTCCAGTGGCGTGTCGAGGTAGCTAACAAGGTCTTTGATACGCTGACCATTGAGTTCGTCCGCTGTCACGACAACGCTATTGGTCCTCTTGTCTGCAACCAGCGTTACCTCTTCATCAGCCTCAGCTCCCTCTCCCTTGTTCTTCTTCTCCAAGGTCTGAAGCATTTGAACTACGTCCTCGGCGACCGCGTAACGCAGCTTGATGACCTCCGTGGTACGAACAGCCGACTGGTCCATACGGTCGATGATCTCAAGGATCCTATTAATGTTGGACCGGATATCAGAAATGATAATGGCGTTGCTCGGCGCGTATGCTGCCATGTGAGCTTGCTGGGGCACCAAAGGCCGCAAGACTGGAATCAACTTAGCTGCCGAGACATTTTCAAGGCGAATAACTTGGGTGACGTATTCATCGTTAGAGAGCTCATCCGCGTCTTCCAGTACTTCTACAGGTGAGGAACGGGCATCTTTATTTTGAATTATGCGGATAACTTTACCGGAGCGCACCGCCGTGTAGCCGTGCACATCCAAAATAGATAAAAACAGGTCGTAAAGCTCGCTGCGTGAAACAGGCTTCGACGAAATGACTTTGACTTTCCCTTTAACACTGGGATCAACCACAATCGTGGTCCCCGTGACGTCAGCAACAAACTGAATAAATTCCTGTATCTCGGTATCCTTCAGATTAACCGTGTATTCCTGCGCATTGGCCGATCGGACGCCACCAATTGGTAATGCAAGCGCAAGCGCGAACACCAAAACGCCAAGCAAGCCGCCGCTACGGTTCAAAAGTCTTATCAATGGGTGTTTCAGCTCAAACAAAACATACTCCTATCGCAACTGTCCGAGACTGACTGAGAGAGTAAGCATCGTATCCCCTCGTTTTAGCTCGAAAGTCGCCTCGGTGGCGTCGCGCATAGATTGATAGAGCGAAACCGTGTTGGCTGGATCGCTGAGATCCAAACCGTTAACCGCCGTCACAATATCACCGGACTCAAATCCAAGCGCCTTGAAGGCAGTCGCATCGCTACCGGGCGCAACCCTGTACCCATAAATACCGTTCTCATCGTTCACCGCGCTCACTTTAAGGGTCCTCGCCAAGGATTCTGGTTCGTTGTAAAGGCGGTCCCGATATCTCGCCGCGATCGCCGTTGCCTCGGGAGAGTCTATAACTACCCCTGACGCGATGTTAGGCGAATCCGGTATTTTAGTCGGCGTATTCAGCGGTTCGCTCTGGCCCGTGCTGACACGAACTGCCTTCGCCAACGGATTATCCTCAAACAGCGTCAGTAATTCGTATCGTCCGCCATTGTTCAGCACAACTTGTTTGGTGAGCACTTTCGCCAGAGTGACATCACCAGAAACGGGCAGGCTATCCCCAACCGCGTAGGTGCTCTGGGTTTTTCTCGCTTCAATTACCGCTGTCCCCAACCCATCGGTCGAGGTCACGAGCGTCCCCACGAGGGTCAAATCTAGCCTCGTTTCCTTTGCCCCAGCCTCAATGCCATCACGCTCTGAAGGAACCTGAACTGCGACTTGTGCCTGTTCTGTGGTATTCACGGGGTTCCCAAAGAGGCCCAGCCCTAGCATCGATTCCACGTCAATCGTGATGACCTCCTCTCTCTGACTGGTTTGACTGGGAGGATTGACAATGGGCGCCGTCACCACAGGCAGTGAAGGGCCCGACCAGAGCGACCAAATTAATGACGCAATGCTAACTGCTATCCACACCAAGAGGCACGCGAGTAAGCCCCATTGCAACCGTTTCAATGCAACCGGGGCGCTCAGTCGAGTCACCTGCCCTCTGAGTTGATCGGATAATTCCCGATAATTTAATTTCTCTAATACTGCTTGCATCGCGAAAGTCAGTCGTTCCCAAGCCTGGCAAGGCGGCGAAGTAGCGCCCTGCCCAAAACGGTGGTGTATACTTTACACCATCCTGCGGGGCGGCATCTGCCTGAGACACATGAATTCTTTGTGAACCCGTTGAACCTGAACCGGATAATGCCGGCGGAGGAACAGGCGCGCCCCATCCCAGGGGCAACGCTGCGACCTGTTCTCCGTCTGGGAGAACACATGCACGAACTCCGCTTTGCTACCCAAAGTCCACTTATCAAAATGTCCGTTGCGCTGATAGTGCTCATTTCCAGTGGCCTCCTTGCACTACCCAACACCGCGGCTGAACTGGCTCAAGCCGGGGATAAGCTTCAACTTGAGGAAACCCTTGTCACGGCCGTGCTGCTAGCATCCCATGCTGATCAACAGTCAATTACCGTCTTCACACGCGAAGCGATTCGAGCTCGCGGGGGTCAGCATCTTGAAGACTTGCTGTCGGCGGCACCCAACGTGAATGCCAGTAGCGGCGCTTCGCGCAGTCGTTTTGTTCAAATTCGAGGCATTGGCGAGCGCAGTCAATTTATCGAACCGGTCAATGCCTCTGTGGCTTTGTTGATGGATGGCATTGATCTGACAGGGCTTGCCGGAGCGGCGACTCTTTGGGACGTGAGTCAGGTTGAAATACTGCGCGGCCCCCAAGGTACGCTGATGGGCGCAAATGCACTCGCGGGATTAATAAATTTTAGTACGACCGCGGCAGATGACAGGCAGGGGCTGTCGCTATCGGCAGGGATCGAGAACTATGGCGGTTACCATATGGGCGTGGCGGCGGGTACGAGCGTCTCGGCCTCTACCTCCCTGCGCCTCGCCGTCAAGCATTATGCAAGCGACGGATTCATCGACAACGTCTGGCTTAACCGCGATGACACCAATCACCGTGAGGAACTCAGCGTGCGCCTAAGTGGCGCCTGGACCCGAGAGCAGCATCGCGTCGACGCGGCCTACTATTACATCGATATCGACAACGGCTACGACGGCTTTTCCCTCGATAATAGCCGCGACACGCTGTCGGATCAGCCGGGCCGGGATGCGCTGCAAACCCACGCGGGTCGCTTGTTGTGGCAGCGGGAGGCAGATATTACTGCCACCGTTCAGGCGAGCGTCGCCAGCACTGATACCGTTTACAGCTACGATGAAGATTGGGCTTATGTCGGCATCGCACCCGGCTGGGAGTACAGCAGCTTCGACCAATACCAGCGCGATCGTGATATGCAAAGCATTGAAGCCCGGCTCGAGGGTAACAATGCAATTGGATCTTGGGTAACCGGCGTCTACTGGCGGCGTGAAGCGGAATCTCTAGCGCGGCAATACACCTATCTGAACAGCCCCTTTACCAGTGAATTCGATATCGACACCGCCGCGATCTTCGGTCAAGTCGATATTGCTCTGAGCGATCGCCTGTCCGGTTATATGGGCGGGCGGATTGAAGAGCGACGGAGCGACTACGCCGATAATGCCAGTGTCAGTGACCATTTCAGCGACACCCTCTGGAGCGGTCGCGCCGGCATCGAGTGGCGACCCGCCGACGAACACCTTCTCCACGTGGGAGTAAGCCGCGGTGTCCGCGGCGGTGGTGTGAATGCCAACCTGCTGGCCTCGGTCGAGGCCAACGCATTGGATGATATTCCCGCCTGGGGTCGGTTTTACCGCTTTGACGCAGAGGCATTGACGAGTGTTGAACTGGGCTGGCACTGGCGCAGTGCAGACAACCGATTGAATAGTCAGCTGACTCTGTTTGCTATGACGCGTGACGAGCAACAGGTCAAGCAGTCGCTCACGATTCCGCGAACAGACGGCAGTACAGCCTTTATCGAATACACCGATAACGCTGCCTCAGGCCATAACAGAGGGATGGAGTGGCAAGCCGATTGGCTGCCTACGCCGACTCTAAAGCTAGGCGCTACTTTGGGACTTCTCCGGGCGGACTATCAGCGCTATGTCACGGCGGCCGGAGAGGACCTGTCCGGCCGCGCACAACCCCAGGCCCCAAACACCATGGGCAGTCTCACGTTCGCGTGGATACCCACCTCAAGCCTGACGGCGGGCCTTGAATTCACCTACATGGACGACTTCTTTTTTTCGGATCGCCATGACACCCGCGCCGTCAAACGCGAGTTAGTGAATGGCCATATTGACTGGCGTCAGGGCAACTGGCGCCTGTCCCTGTGGGGCCGAAATCTGCTCAATGACGACTACACGGTCCGCGGGTTTGGTAGCTTCGGCAATGATCCTCGCAAAGAGTACGTCGTTGAGCCCTACTATCAATTCGGGGAACCACGGGTGTTTGGGCTTACACTGACTTACGACTCTTGACCCCCCGCAGGGAGAAAGCATTATGCAAATGTCCGCCGAACTCAGTCTCTACCCCCTCAATGCCGAGGTGGAAAGTACGGTTCTTGCCTTTATCGAGGAGCTTATTGAAGGTAACGACGTATCCGCTGTCACCAATAGTATGAGTACCCAACTCAGCGGGCCCAGTGATGCGGTGTTCACTGCGGTGCAGCGCGCGCTGGAATCGAGCTATCAGCGCTTCGGCCGACAGGTGTTGGTCGCTAAATTCATTCCCGAGCATCGACTCGAAGTAGGCCCCGCCAGCTCGGCATGAGTGCGCTGGAACTCGCTGCTGTCGTACTCGCACTCGCGTACCTTATTCTCGCGATTCGTCAAGATCGCTGGTGTTGGGTAGCGGGCGGTAGCAGCGCGATTCTGTATGGCATCATTTTTATTGATGCCAAGCTTTACATGGAGGCCTCGCTGCAGAGCTTTTACCTGATCATGGCGATCTATGGCTGGCTCGCCTGGGGTCGACACGCAGCAGGGGATGGCCTGCCCATCACTCGCTGGACAACCCGCACGCACCTTGCGCTTGCTGTGGGTGTGGCTATCGGTAGCGTTACCATCGGCGGCCTTCTGGGTCGACTCACGGATGCGGCGTGGCCCGTTATCGATAGCTTTACCACTCTCGCCGCCTTGCTCGCGACCTATATGGTCGCCCGAAAAGTCCTCGAGAATTGGCTATGGTGGATCGTCATTGACACAGTCTCGGTGGGCCTTTACCTAAGCAGAGACCTGCACCTCACCGCCCTGCTTTTTTGCGGCTACGTTATTTTGGCCGCCGCTGGCTGGCTCGCGTGGCGGCGCCAGCTGCTCGATGAGCGCCCTGTATGAGTCTTTCACAGCCGCTTCTGAAACAAGACGCGATGCTCCGACTGGCGCTGGAGCAGCGATCCGATTGGACCGTGAGCGTAGAGACCGTGTCATCGATTTTCTTACTGCCCCATCGCGGAGCGCATCGCGTTTATCGAGTTGGCATCACCACTGAACAAGGCCGCCGGGATGTGGCTATTAGGATGCCATCGCGATCAAACCAACCGGGGGAAATCACTCGGCTGGGCCAACCGTTTGAGCGTGAAATAGCGAACCACGTCATCGCCAGCCAACATCAGTTGGCGCCGCAACTGTTCTGGACTGACCCCGAGCATGAAATTGCCGTCATGGAATATGCGACCGCTGCCCCAGCGGTAAATCTTGAGGAGCTAGTCGAATGTCTGCAGCGCATCCACGACCTGACCTTGGAGGGCAATAGGCTCTCACTGGCCACCATACTCGACGACTATCGTCGCGCGGCCAGCACCCGGGGTGATTGCAAAGTAACAACTCTCGACCCCGAGCTCCCGCCGCTACAAAACGCTTTTGCTGCCCTTGCCGAGCAGCCAGAGGCCGGGTGTCACCATGACTTGAATTCAGCCAACCTATTGCGGCAAGGTCATCGCCCCTCGGTGATTGACTGGGAATATGCGGCACCGGGAGATGTCTACTTCGATACGGCGGCTGCGAGCGCGGGCAACCCATCGATAGACGGCACCGCGCTGATAACGGCTGTGTTGGGCGAAAAGACGGATCTTAGGTTGTGGCAGATTGCACGCCTTGTTTATCGTGCGGTGGAAATTAATTGGTTGGCCGCCATGGGAGAAGTGGTGGCCCCACGTGAAGCGCAGATGGTGTTAACAGCACTGGAGGCAGTTTGACAGCGCAGCTGCATATCCTCGGCGCCGGTGCCCTCGGAACGCTATTCGCCCACCGTGCCATCGTTGTCGGCTACGAGCCTGTGCTCGTGACTCGCGTACCTGATGTGACTCGCCCGGCAGACATGATTCGCCCGCCTGAAAAGCAGCGGGTGGTCACACTGGAGGACGGCGATGTTCGAATGACCCATACTTTCCCTACTGAGGCCGCGAACGCGAAGCGACCCATCACGCATCTTTTTATTGCGACTAAGTCCTACGATGTCCTGTCGGCGATCGACAGCGTGGTCGATCGGTTTACCCGCGATACGCGGGTTGCCGTCATCAGCAATGGCTTGGGTTATCACGAGGCAGTCAATCAACGCATTCCCTCTCATCGGCTAGTCGCCGGCACCACGACCGCCGGATGCAAACTGCTCAGCTCGAGCGCCTCAGACGGTCAGCTGACGCAACGTTATGGGGTTGCCGGAGCCGGCGTCACACTTTTTGGTGCATGGCAGACCCCGCTGTCAGCCGGCGCATCTTCAATACCATCCTGGCTCACGCCCTTCATAGACGGTCCATGGCCCTGTGAGTGGCGTGACGACATACACCCCGCGCTGCTGATGAAACTAGCGGTTAACGCCGTCATCAATCCCTGCACGGCACTTAATGACGTTGCCAATGGCGCCCTGGCTGAGCCTCCTTGGCAAGAGCAAGCTGAACAAGCAACCCGAGAGGTAACCCAGATTCTGAAGGCGGCCAAACAAACCCTTGTGGCCGATACGTTGGCATCAACAATTGACAGGGTGATCGCTGACACGGCCCATAACACCTCTTCGATGCTGGCCGACATCCGGGCCAAGCGACCCACGGAACATGAAGCTATTTTGGGCTATCTATTGGAGCAGTTAGGCCCGGCGACCGACGCGCCACTGTTGACTTCATGGCTTTCACTGCTACGACAACGAAGCCGCGATCTGGCTCTCTAGCGCAGCGTCGCGATTGCGATAGGCACGAGATTCGGTGGCACGAGATTCACGTGACAGGCCCGCCTGCACCAGCGCGACCAAGTTATCGGTAACCCCCGCCGGAATCCCCTGCCGAAGCTCCCTCAAATTTTGCAGCACTCGGCGCAATGTGGGTCGACTGGATGGATGCAGCACTGTGAGCCCCCTGGCGATGATGAGCAGCGCCCCTCTTGTTGCCGCCGCGGCTGCCTGCTTGTCATCCGGGTGAATCACGTCGACCGGCAGGCCCCTCGCTGTAAGTACCTCAGGCAGCGGATGATCAAGCAGCCAATACAGTAAGCAGCCCAAGCTAAAGAGATCGGATTCAGGTCGCGCTATGCCACCCTCGATCCGCTCGGGCGCCAAAAACTCCTTCGCACCCCAGTGTGAAGCCGGCTGGCCAAACCGCGCAGACTGACCAAAATCAATAAGCTCAAGCGCACCTGCCGGCCGAATAATGACGTTACCAGGCGCAATGTCTCCGTGCATAACGCCCTCTCGGTGAAGGTCTACGAGCTGCGTCACAAGTTGCCAGAGCAACTCGAGTACCACGGCATCACCCAGACCACGCCCTACCGCCTGCTGAAGCTGGTGCAATGTTAAACCCCCGATATAGGCGGTGACCGACCAACTACCCTCCGCCCCGTGAAAAAGCTGAGCGCGAACTCGCCCCGGAATCCGTTTTCCCATCCCCGCCAACATGGGCATCGTCGCTTGAGATCCTGTAGCCCCGCGTTCACTTGCCTCTTGACCCGAAACCAAAAGCAGTCGCTTACAGACCACAGGCTCTCCGGTCGCCCGCTCCTCTGCCAACCAACATTCGCCCTCTCCGCCCTCACCCAAGCGTCTCAATAATTTAAAGCGTCGATATACCACCTCCATCGCGCTACAAAACACCTAGCCGTCTGAGGCGTGGTTTGAGTGCATGCACCGATACCTCGAGTGATCGTGCAGCAGCCGATAGCGACGGCGAATGGCGTAAGGCAGACCGGATATCCTGATCCGTCAACGTGTCGGCACAAACAAACTCCGGCAACTTCTCTAACCGCCGATAAAGCGACTGGCGCGTCATGCCCAGTGCTGTCGCCGTCTTACTGATTTCATAATCGTTGGCACTAAACACGGCGTATAACGCTTCACTCTC
>Ga0181562_10000354_pt1 | contig 37375 bp, 27 predicted proteins | sample 011ome_26_FD_139344 | JGI IMG/M metagenome (GOLD analysis project Ga0181562, IMG submission 139344) | Coastal salt marsh microbial communities from the Groves Creek Marsh, Skidaway Island, Georgia - 011511BT metaG (megahit assembly) | ecosystem: Environmental > Aquatic > Marine > Intertidal...
CCTGCTAGGTTATCCGGTTTAGGTCTTTGGGGAGGTCCCCTTAGACCTAAACCTTTTTGTGTTTAATTAACATTTTGGGCTGAAATGGTAAACCAAATTAATGCTCCACAGGAGCGAATCAACTTCTCATCAACTGCTATTAAGACGGCATTCCCGGACTTTCTAGACATTCAGTTGAAGAGTTTTATGGACTTCTTCCAGATTGAGACGAAGCCATCAGAAAGATCAGAAGAAGGTCTTCACCGCGTATTTGCGGAAAATTTCCCTATTTCGGATTCAAGAAACAACTTCGTTCTTGAGTTCTTGGACTACTTTGTAGATCCACCGCGTTATTCAGAGCGCGAATGTATCGAGCGTGGCTTGACATTCTGTGTTCCATTGAAGGCGCGTCTAAAATTGTACTGTACGGATCCAGAGCACGAAGATTTTGAAACGATTGTTCAAGACGTGTATCTCGGGACCATCCCTTACATGTCTCCACGAGGCACCTTTATTGTAAACGGTGCTGAGCGTATTATTGTGAGCCAGTTGCACCGTTCACCAGGTGTTTTCTTCGGTCAGTCGTACCACGCAAACGGAACTAAACTATATTCAGCCCGTATTATTCCGTTTAAAGGATCTTGGATTGAATTCGCTACGGATATCAACCAAGTGATGTATGCGTACATCGACCGTAAGAAAAAGTTACCTGTAACGACGCTACTGCGTTCTATTGGTTACGAAAGAGACAAAGACATTCTCGAAATCTTTGACCTTGCAGAAGAAGTTAAGGTGAGCAAAGCAGCGTTGAAGCGCTCTATTGGTCGCAAGCTTGCTGCAAGAGTACTGAAGACGTGGATTGAAGATTTCGTTGATGAGGATACTGGTGAAGTTGTATCTATCGAGCGTAACGAGGTTATTTTGGACCGCGATACGATTCTGGATAAAGAACACACGGAAGAAATCCTTGATGCTGAAGTAAGTACTATCCTACTTCACAAAGAAGATATTGCATCTTCAGATTTCGCAATCATCCACAACACCCTTCAAAAGGATCCAACGAATACGGAGAAAGAGGCTGTAGAGCACATCTACCGTCAGTTGCGTAACGCGGAACCGCCTGATGAAGAAACAGCTCGTGGTATAATCGACAAATTGTTCTTCTCTGAGCAGCGTTACTCTCTAGGTGAGGTAGGTCGCTACCGTTTGAACAAGAAATTGTACGAAGGTTCTGATGAAGATTCTCAGGTATTAACAAAAGGCGATATCATTGAAATCATCAAGCGCTTGATTGAGTTGATCAACTCGAAGGCGGAAATCGATGACATCGACCACTTGAGTAACCGTCGCGTACGTACCGTAGGTGAGCAGATGGCCAACCAGTTTGGTGTAGGTCTTGCTCGTATGGCGCGTACAATTCGTGAGCGTATGAACGTTCGTGATAACGAGGTATTTACTCCGATTGATTTGATTAATGCGAAGACATTGTCTTCAGTGATTAATTCTTTCTTTGGTACCAACCAGCTAAGCCAGTTTATGGACCAGACCAACCCATTGTCTGAGATTACGCACAAACGTCGTCTTTCAGCCTTAGGTCCTGGTGGTCTTTCTCGTGAGCGTGCAGGTTTTGAGGTTCGTGATGTTCACTACACGCACTACGGTCGTCTATGTCCTATCGAAACTCCGGAAGGTCCAAACATTGGTTTGATTTCTTCACTTTGTGTCTATGCCAAAGTGAACTCTATGGGATTCATCGAAACACCTTACCGCAAAGTTGAAGAGGGTAAAGTTGTTGTTGATGAAGCACCACATTATTTAAGTGCAGAAGAAGAGGAAGCGAAAGTTATCGCTCAGGCGAATGCTCCAATCAGCCCAGACGGAACATTCATCAATGAGAAGGTAAAAGTTCGCGAGGAAGGCGACTTCCCAGTTGTTGAGCCAACGACCATTGATTTCATGGACGTTGCGCCAAACCAGATTGCTTCTATTTCTGCATCCCTCATTCCATTCCTCGAGCACGATGATGCAAACCGTGCATTGATGGGATCAAACATGATGCGTCAGGCCGTACCTCTATTGCGACCTGAGGCACCAATCGTTGGTACTGGTCTTGAGAGACAAGTGGCTACGGATTCGCGTGTTTTGATCAATTCTGAAGGATCAGGTACAGTTGAGTATGTTGATTCTATGCAGATCCAAATTCGTTACGACCGCACTGAAGATGAGATTGCAGTGAGCTTCGAAGATGACGTGAAGACGTACCATTTGGTGAAGTTCCAGAAGACCAACCAAGGAACAACCATCAACTTGAAGCCAATCGTTAAGAAAGGCGATCGTGTAGAATTTGGACAAGTTCTTTGTGAAGGTTACGCAACGCAGAAAGGTGAGCTCGCCTTGGGTCGCAACATGTTGGTATCGTTCATGCCTTGGAAAGGGTACAACTTTGAAGATGCAATCGTAATCTCAGAGCGTGTAGTACGTGAAGACATCTTTACTTCTATCCACATCGACGAATACTCTTTGGAAGTACGTGATACGAAATTGGGTGCTGAAGAATTGACAGCTGATATTCCAAACGTTAGTGAGGAAGCTACTAAAGATCTCGACGAGAACGGTATTATCCGTGTTGGTGCTGAGATTAAGCCAGGTGATATCCTCATCGGTAAGATCACACCTAAAGGAGAGAGCGATCCTTCTCCAGAAGAGAAACTTCTTCGCGCCATCTTTGGTGATAAGGCCGGTGATGTAAAAGATGCTTCATTGAAAGCTTCTCCATCATTGAATGGTGTGGTAATCGACAAGAAGTTGTTTACGCGTTTGGTTAAAGACAAGCGACAACGTGCTGAAGACAAAGAAGAAATCGCACAGCTCGATCTTGAAATGGCTGCTGAATTGGCAGATTTGAAGTCGGTGTTCGTCTCTAAATTGAGCACTTTGGTTCAGGGTAAAACTTCTCAAGGTGTGATCAACGACCTTAATGAAGATGTAATTCCTAAGGGAACGAAGTTTACGTTGAAAGCGTTGAATGCAATTGAAGACTACAGCCGTATCGTAGGTGGTAAGTGGACGACTGACGACGTTCGCAACGACAAAATCGACTCGTTGATTCATAACTATAAGATTCGAGTAAATGATATCCAGGGTTCATACCGCCGTAAGCGCTTTGCGATTACAGTAGGAGATGAGCTGCCAGCAGGTATCGTGAAATTGGCTAAAGTATACATCGCTAAGAAGCGTAAGCTGAAAGTAGGTGATAAGATGGCTGGTCGTCACGGTAACAAAGGTATCGTTGCGAGAATTGTACGTGATGAAGACATGCCGTTCTTGGAAGATGGAACTCCAGTGGATATCGTATTGAACCCACTAGGTGTACCTTCTCGGATGAACATCGGTCAGATTTATGAAACTGTACTAGGTTGGGCAGGTAGAAAACTCGATAAGAACTTTGCTACTCCAATCTTTGACGGTGCGTCACTTGACGATATCTCTTCGTACGTGAGCGAGGCAGGTCTTCCTGAATTCGGTCACACACAATTGTACGATGGAGGTACTGGTGAGCCGTTTGATCAAAGAGCAACTGTAGGTATTATCTACATGTTGAAACTAGGTCACATGGTTGATGATAAGATGCACGCTCGTTCTATTGGTCCATACTCATTGATTACACAGCAACCGTTGGGTGGTAAAGCCCAGTTTGGTGGTCAGCGTTTCGGTGAGATGGAGGTATGGGCACTTGAGGCCTTCGGTGCTGCCAACATCTTGCGTGAGATCCTCACAGTGAAATCGGATGACGTTATTGGTCGTGCGAAGACTTATGAGGCTATCGTGAAAGGTGAGCGTATGCCGACTCCAGGTATCCCAGAATCGTTCAATGTATTGCTACATGAATTGAAAGGTTTAGGATTGAAAGTAACGTTGGACTAAAAAATGAATAATCCCTGAGGCTCCGGCCTCGGGTTTTAATACAATCGCATTATGGCTCTAAGAAAAAGCGATAAAAATCAAAACAGCGCATTCAACAAGATCACAATCTCGTTGACTGCCCCAGAAACCATCCTTGAAAACAGTTATGGAGAGGTTTTGAAACCAGAAACAATCAACTACCGTACGCACAAACCAGAGCGTGATGGTCTCTTCTGTGAGCGCATCTTCGGTCCCGTTAAGGATTACGAGTGTGCTTGTGGTAAGTACAAGCGTATCCGCTACAAGGGTATTGTTTGTGACCGTTGTGGTGTTGAGGTGACTGAAAAGAAAGTACGTCGTGACCGTGTAGGACACATCTCTTTGGTGGTTCCTGTCGTTCACATTTGGTACTTCCGTTCGTTGCCAAATAAAATTGGTTACCTATTGGGATTGCCGTCTAAAAAGTTAGATATGGTGATTTACTACGAGCGTTATGTAGTGATTCAAGCAGGTAATGCAGTAGATAACGAGGGTAATCCGCTAGAGCGCATGCAGTTCTTGACAGAAGACGAGTACTTGGATGCAATGGAGCGTTTACCAATCGAGAACCAGTACTTGGAAGATTCTGATCCAAACAAATTCATCGCCAAAATGGGTGCTGAAGCAGTTCAAGCGCTACTAGGTACGCTTGATTTGGATGAGTTGTCTTACCAGTTGCGCCACAAGGCCAACACGGAAACTTCTCAGCAGCGTAAGCAAGAAGCGTTGAAGCGTCTGCAAGTTGTAGAGAGCTTGCGCGATGCAAACTCACGTATTGAGAACAATCCAGAGTGGATGGTGATGAGCGTAGTTCCAGTGATTCCACCAGAACTTCGTCCATTGGTACCGCTAGATGGTGGTCGTTTCGCAACATCAGATTTGAATGATCTGTACCGTCGTGTAATTATCCGTAACAACCGTTTGAAGCGTCTTCTTGAAATCAAGGCACCAGAGGTGATCTTGAGAAACGAGAAACGTATGCTTCAGGAATCTGTAGATAGCCTTTTCGACAACACTCGTAAGTCGTCTGCAGTTAAGACAGAAAGCAACCGTCCTTTGAAATCACTTTCAGACTCATTGAAAGGTAAGCAAGGTCGTTTCCGTCAAAACCTATTGGGTAAGCGTGTGGATTACTCAGCACGTTCGGTAATTGTTGTAGGTCCAGAATTGAAACTACACGAATGTGGTCTTCCTAAGAACATGGCTGCAGAGCTTTACAAGCCGTTCATCGTACGTAAGTTGATTGAAAGAGGTATCGTGAAGACTGTGAAGTCTGGTAAGAAGATCATTGATCGTCGCGACCCAGTTGTTTGGGACATACTAGAAAACGTGATGAAAGGTCATCCGGTACTATTGAACCGTGCACCGACCCTTCACCGTTTGGGTATCCAAGCATTCCAGCCGAAGCTTATCGAGGGTAAGGCTATCCAATTGCACCCGCTAGCGTGTACGGCATTTAACGCGGATTTCGATGGTGACCAGATGGCTGTTCACTTGCCGCTAGGTCCAGCCGCGATCTTGGAAGCGCAAGTATTGATGCTAGCTTCTCACAACATCTTGAACCCTGCAAACGGTTCGCCTATTGCAGTTCCTTCACAGGATATGGTATTGGGTCTGTACTACATGACCAAATCCATGAAGAATACTAAGGACATGCCTGTAAGAGGTGAGGGTATGGTATTCTACTCTCCTGAAGAAGTGGGAATCGCTTTGAATGAAGGCGCTGTTGATCTGCATGCTCAGATTAAGATTAAGGGGCGTGTTGAGCAAGAGGATGGTTCCATGAAGATGGAATTCATCGAGACTACTGTAGGTCGAGTATTGTTCAACCAAGCCGTTCCAGAGCGCGTACCGTATATCAACCAAGTACTTACTAAGAAAGCGTTGCGTGGTATTATCGCTGATGTCTTGAAGAAGACGGATGTACCTGCTACAGCGAAGTTCTTAGATGATATCAAGTCTATGGGTTACGGCCGTGCATTCCGCGGTGGTCTATCGTTCTCATTGAATGATATCCGTATCCCGGATGCGAAGGAAAAATTGATCTCAGAAGCTTCGGAAGAAGTAGAAGGCATTTTCGCTTCGTACAACATGGGTCTTATCACCAATAACGAACGTTACAACCAGGTAATTGACGTATGGACCAACACCAATGCTCGTTTGACGCAAGAAGCGATGAGTACGTTGATCAATGATCGTCAAGGTTTTAACCCAATTTACATGATGCTTGATTCTGGAGCACGTGGTTCTAAAGAGCAGATTCGTCAGCTCTCTGGTATGCGTGGTTTGATGGCTAAGCCACAGAAATCAGGTTCTGCAGGTGGTGAGATTATTGAAAACCCGATTATCTCGAACTTTAAGGAAGGTCTATCCATCCTTGAGTACTTTATTTCAACGCACGGTGCACGTAAAGGTCTTGCGGATACGGCATTGAAAACGGCAGATGCTGGTTACTTGACGCGTCGTCTACACGATGTTGCTCAGGACGTAGTTGTAAACGAGGTAGATTGTGGCACATTGCGTGGTTTGGAAGTAACTGCACTGAAGAAGAGCGAAGAGATCGTAGAAACGCTTGCTGAGCGTATCATCGGTCGTGTTTCTTTGAACGACGTAGTTGATCCATTGTCTGACGAAGTATACATCGAAGCAGGTGAACTCATCACTGAGGAGATTGCCAATAAGATTGATGCATCTGCCATCGAAACCGTAGAAGTACGCTCTCCATTGACATGTGCTACCAAGCGCGGTATTTGTGAGAAGTGTTACGGTACCAACCTCGCTACCAATAAGGGTGCGCAGCAAGGTGATTCCGTAGGCGTTATTGCAGCACAGTCTATTGGTGAGCCGGGTACACAGTTGACACTACGTACCTTCCACGTAGGGGGTACAGCAGGTAACGTATCTGAGGAGAATAAGATTCTAGCGAAATTCGACGGTAAGATTGAACTAGAGGATGTTCGTACAGTAGATAATGAAGATGGCGACAAGATTGTTATTGGTCGTACTGGTGAAATGCGTTTGGTCGATGTGAAGACCGGTCGTACAGTAATGACTAACAACATTCCTTACGGTGGTATCTTGAAAGTGAAAGACGGTCAGAAAGTGAAGAAAGACGCTGAGATCGTTCAATGGGATCCTTACAATGCAGTAATTATTGCAGAGGCTCCAGGTAAGATTGCTTACAAGGATATTATCCAAGGAACTACATACAAAGTAGAGATTGACGAGCAAACTGGTTTCCAAGACAAGGTAATTTCAGAAAACCGTAACCGTAAGTTGATTCCAACCATCCAGGTAATGGACGGTGGCGGAAACGAAGTGAAGCACTACACATTGCCTGTAGGTGCACACTTGATGGTTGAAGAAGGTGAGGAAATCCCTGCAGGTAAGATTCTTGTTAAGATCGCTCGTAAGAGTGCGAAGGCAGGTGATATTACTGGTGGTCTTCCACGTGTAACGGAATTATTCGAAGCTCGTAACCCATCGAACCCAGCAGTTGTTGCTGCCATCGACGGTATCGTGAGCTACGGTAAGATTAAGCGTGGTAACCGTGAGATCATCATCGAAAGCCGTACTGGTGAGGTGAAGAAGTACTTGATCAACTTGAGCAAGCAGATCCTCGTTCAGGAGAACGACTTTGTGAAAGCGGGTACACCACTTTCGGATGGTGCAATTACACCAAACGATATACTAGCGATTAAAGGTCCTACTGCAGTACAGTCGTACTTGGTAAACGAGATCCAGGAAGTATACCGTCTTCAGGGTGTAAAAATCAACGATAAGCACTTCGAGGTTATCGTTCGTCAGATGATGCGTAAGGTGAAAATTCAAGATACAGGGGATACCTTGTTCTTGGAAGGAAACCTAGTACATGCAGTAGATTTCATCGAAGAGAACGACAACATCTTCGGAATGAAGGTTGTTGAAGACGCTGGAGAAAGCGAGAACTTGAAAGTTGGTCAAATCATCAGCTCTCGTGACTTGCGTGATGAGAACAGCATCTTGACTCGTGAAGATAAGGCACTTGTAACAGCACGTGATGCACGTCCTGCGACCGCTGCGCCAGTACTTCAAGGTATTACTAGAGCGTCTCTACAGACGAAATCGTTCATCTCTGCGGCATCGTTCCAGGAGACTACGAAAGTATTGAACGAAGCAGCTGTAAACGCTAAGGAGGATACTCTAGAAGGTTTGAAAGAGAACGTTATCGTAGGTCACTTGATCCCTGCAGGTACTGGTCTAAAGAAATACCGCTCAACGTTGGTAGGTTCGAAAGAAGAGTACGAGCAGATGCAAGAAACGCTAAGCGTAGACGTAGAATAAGTTTAAGCAGGTAATCATGGCTGATAAGAAAGAAGGACAAATCAATATTGAATTAAGTGAAGAAATGGCACAGGGAGTGTACAGCAACCTGGTCGCTATTAATCACAGCCCAACTGAGTTTGTTTTGGATTTCATTCAGATGATGCCAGGTGTGCCGAAGGCGAAGGTGCAGTCGAGAGTTATTCTGACTCCAGAGCACGCCAAGCGTCTGCTAGGTGCTTTGAACGATAATGTAAGTCGCTACGAACAGAACTTCGGGAATGTTCAAACACACGAACCGCCGCAGGTACCATTGAACTTTGGTGGTCCTACAGGTGAAGCTTAAATGAAATTTTAAGATTTTATTTGAACCCTCGGCAATCGCCGAGGGTTTTTTATTTTAGTAGATATCAATTGATTATGAAAAACCTCTACCTCAGTTTATCCCTTTTGCTTGGAATGACCATGCATGCACAGATATACCAGGGATCCACCTCTTTAGGATCAACCATCACTTTGGATGTTACTATGAATACTAACACGGACTCCGTGGATATAGAAATCAGCGGTCCAGCATCGGGATATTTTGCAGTGGGCTTCGATGCGACGGGGATGAACGGTACTTATATCATGCTCGTAAATGCTAACGGTACCGTTGGTGAACGTAAGTTGGGTCAATGGAACGGGGGTTCCGCATTGGCTTCGTCCATCTCCTATAACGCCATTACTTCAAGTGGAACGCGAACGGCCTATATCGAAAGAGCGCGTATAGGTGCTTCAACCAATCATTATACTTTCCCGGCCAACGGAGGCTCTATTGCGCTCATTTGGGCGAAAGGAGGTACATCTTTTAGCAATCATGGCAATTCTAATAGAGGATTCGGCTCAATCAACTTGATCAATCAGTGCAACATTGCAACAACTACATTAACTACCCAGAGCATTTGTCCGGGAGATTCTGTGCAAATCTTTGGACAATGGATCAGCCAGCCAGGTACGTATTCAGATACCCTAGTAACTGCCATAGGATGTGACTCTGTTCTTGAACAAAGTGTACAATATGCCCCTGCAATAGTAAATACATTACCCTCCCTGACTATATGCCAGGGAGACAGCGTCCAAATCTTTGGAACCTGGATTTCGACGGCAACAACGTTGTATGACTCTTTGTCGACTCCAGCCGGTTGTGATTCCGTTGTAGTACAACAAATTCAGGTAAATGCAACAGTAAGTAATACCATTGCTGCTGCAGGACTATGTGCTGGAGATAGTGTGTTCTATTTAGACGCGTGGCGTAAAGATACAGGCTCGGTTGTATACAATGGGTTGACAGCGTTGGGCTGTGATTCAATGGTCACTGGTAGTGTAGAGTATTTGCCTACGGTGGATACAAGTTCTATTTGGACAGGGTTTTTAGATGCGAGCATGTTCGTTGGGACAGACCAAGGCGCCACCTATTACTGGTTCAACTGTAATACTGGTGCTTTTGTGGATACCACCATGGGCGCGGATACGTTGAACCCAGGCAATGAGTTCTTACAAGCGCCTGATACAGGATATTATGCTGCGATTATCGTGAAGCCTGGGTTCTGTTTGGACACCTCGGCGTGTAAGTACTACTACGTGAATGTTCCGGAATATAAGACGGGTGTTTCACTTCGTCCAATTCCAGCAAGCACTGCCCTTCAAATTTCATTGGATCAGCTTAGCGGCACATTGAAATACGAGGTGCTCGATATCTCTGGGAAGCTCATTGCTCGTGGAACCTTCCAGAGTGTTCAATCCACGATCGATATTTCTAGTTACGCCTCAGGCATGTATTTATTGCGACTACAGGATGGAAGAACCCTTAAGTTCATCAAAGAGTAGGAACATATAGACCAAAAAAAGGCGCCCAGTGGGCGCCTTTTTTATGCAATAATTCTCATTTACCCTTGTGCCTTTGAGGTACGTATACGCAACGTCAGAAGCGCACTAATGATGAGCAGAACACCGGCAAAGGTGATGGCTTGTCTTGGGTCATTACCCAGGTAATTCTTTAGGATGTATCCGAAGCTTAAGTTTTGGAAGATCATCGGGATGACAATCATCATATTGATCACACCCATATACACGCCATAGCGCTCCTTTGGAATGTTATTCACTACCATTAGATAAGGTATACCCATCATGGAGGCCCAACCAATACCGAATCCTGTGATAGCGACAAACAGCATCGTTTTATTAGCGATGTGTGGGAAGGCCAAAAATCCTGCTGCTGCGAGAAGAAGGCATGCGAAATGCACCATCTTGGCCCCATGTTTTTTAGCGAATCGGACCAATAAGAAGGCCGTCAGGAAAGTGACAATATTGTACCAACCGTTCACCAACCCTGTCCAACTCACAGCCTCACCATAGGCCTCGGGATTATCCGCTGGTGTAGCTCCCCAAACGCTTAGCGCAACACTTTTCGAGCTGTTTTGCCAATAGCAGAACAGGGCATACCACTGAAATAGGTAGACCGCTGCCAGTTGCCACATGACCTTAGGCATACTACCTATGGCGCTGATGATATCTTTGAACGGGGAAAGTACATTTAGCGGCTCGGCTTTTATTTTTTCGATTTCCTCGTCTGTTGGAGGTACTTCTTTGGTTTTGCGCATGCTCCACCAAATGGTACCAATGGACATTACAGCGCCAAGAAAGAAGGAGGCAAATACCCACGTCGGGAGTTTACCCGTCATCCCAACAAAGATCATAGGGAAGATGAATAGGCTGAGGTTAGCCAAGGTTTGGCCAAGCCCTGTGAAGAAGCTTTGCATTTGAAAACCCAGAGGCTGCTGCTCTTCATCGAGGGTATCTGCAATGAAAGCTCTGTAAGGCTCCATAGCGGTATTGTTTCCTGCGTCCAATATCCACAGAAGCCCGGCTGCCATCCATAGAGACGAGCTGAATGGATAGATGAAAAGCGCGAGGGAACAGAGTAGGGCGCCTACGAGGAAGTAGGGCTTTCTGCGTCCCCATTTTGGCGACCAAGTCTTGTCGCTCATTGCACCAATAATGGGTTGCACGATAAGTCCGGTCATGGGACCGGCTAGATTCAACAATGGAATTTCATGCGGACTGGCACCTAGAAAATCATAAATGGGGTTGACTGCGCTTTGTTGCAGACCGAAGCTGTATTGAATGCCGAAGAACCCGACGTTCATGTTCAAGATCTGCGTAAAGCTTAATTTGACTTTACGGGTCATGTTTAGAGTGTTTGCGTGTTACCGAGCGGTAATTTAAGGGAAAAAGGCGAGTGCCCAATTGGCCCCACAAAGATTTGATTTATGCCGTCAGTTCCTCGATTACACGAAGTATGAGCTTCAATCCTCTATCAAGCTCTTCATTGGTAATGGTAAGCGGTGGTGTGATACGTATGGCGTTTTCCGCGAATAAGAAACTATTGGTAATCAACCCTTCTTTTTCTAAGCGAGCGATGACGGCAAAACCGTCTATTTCAGGCTTGAGCCACAGGCAGTACATGAGTCCCTTACCGCTTATTCTTTCAATACTAGGATGAACGAGCACATCTCGAATGTGCTGCGCCTTGGCCGGGATATCTGCCATGAGTTCAGGGGAAGATTCAAGCGCCTCAAAAACACCTAAAGAAGCCGCACAACTCACGGGGTTACCGCCAAAGGTGGTAATGTGTCCTAAGATTGGATCTGCTTGAATGACTTTCATGATGTGTTCAGGAGCTACAAAGGCGCCCAGAGGTAAACCGCCGCCGTAGGCTTTCGCCAAACACATGATATCTGGACAGAAGCCATAGTCCAAGTGCGCAAACCAGGGTCCTGTTCTTCCCATGCCGGTTTGAATCTCATCCAGAATCATCAAGGCACCGACTTCTCTACAACGGGCGCGCACAGCTTTAATCCATACGGGATCTGCTGGAATATATCCACTGCCTGCCTGAATACATTCAATCACAACGCCTGCAGTCTTTGAGGTAATCTGCTTGAGCACGGCGAAATCATTAAAATTTGCCTGCATGGTATCTGGCAGTAACGGGTAATAACCGCCTTTATATTTATCAGATCCTTGGATGCTTAACGAGCCGTGTGTAGAACCGTGATAGCTGTTTTTAAAACTGATGAACTGGCTTCGACCGGTATATTTCTTCGCAATCTTCATGGAAGCTTCAATGGCTTCAGTACCGCTATTCACGAAGTAAACACGGTCCATACATGGATGGAGCTTCTCCAAAGTTTTTTGGGCCAATTTTGCCTGTGGCCCAATAGCAAATTCACCATAGACCATCACGTGCATGTGCTTTTTCACCTGCTCTAGAACTGAAGCCACCACTGTGGGATGACCGTGTCCCAGGTTGGCCACAGAAATCCCCGAGATAAAATCGAGGTACGCTTTGCCTTCAGGGTCGTACAAATAATTGCCCTCAGCGCGATCAATCACTAGCGCGCTGGCAGAACCAACCACTTGAGCAACGTGGTCTAAAAACAAAGATTTGATATCGGCCATAGACCGTCAAAAATACAGGTTTTACATCAAGCTAGGATGCACTTATTTCCAATAAAAAACCACCCCTCGGGGTGGTTTTTATGAGTTGCTTAGCGCATTGGGCGTCCGCCTTCTGGTCCGGGACGTCTTCCTTTATCTCGTGGGCGATCTTTGCCTTTCATGCGTTCCATCATTCTTCGGCCAAATTCCTTCTCAGCGCGCATGAGCTTCGCAGTCTTTTTAGCGCCGATCACATCGATGAAATCATCGAGGTAAGATTTGCGTAATTCTTCAATAGCAATATGTGTGTCTGCAAATGAATACAGCATTTTTTCCACCTCTTTTTCCGACGGCTCGTCGCCTCCTAGTTTCTTTAGACCTGTGCGTTGTTGCTCACGTAATGCATGTTCTTTTTCTCGAAGCTCATTGTACACCGGCCAGAATGCTTGGCTTTCGGCAACGGTCAGGTCTAATTCCTCAGTGAGGTAGGCCACCTTAATGGCCTCGATCTTTTCTTTCTTTTGTTCAAGATCGGCACGATCGCCCATCTTCGGCTGTGCTACGACCGCTGCTGCTGAGAGCAAGAGGCCAAAAATCAATGTCTTTTTCATAATTCTAAGTATTCGTAATCTGTATGGTAATAGTCGTAATACACATCTGTATCAAGCTCTACTTCAGCGAAGTCGAGCGAATCGGGCTCCACAAAGGAGTACATATCCTCAATCTCTACATAGCCTAGGCTGTACATTTCTGCCAACAACTCTTCAGTCACTGCACTTTCATTTGTTGAAGCATTCGGCCAAAAGAGTACGGCTAAGGCAATAGCGGCTGCGGCGGTCATGGACCAGCGAACGAACGTCAAGTAGCTCGACTTCATTGCAACGACAGGGCTCGAGGTCCGGTCCACGAGATGCTGCTCAGGAATGCGGTGAAGCTTTGCTTTGAGCTCTTTTAATTGAGCATCACTTGCTGTATATGTTCCTTTTCTGTCCATTTAGTAGTTAGAGTTGGTGTGACTAGGGAAGGTTTAAAAGGCCGATTAATTTTTCTTCCATCTTGTTTTTTGCATGGTGGTAATTTGCTTTAAGTGCACCTACTGAGGTACCTGTGAGTTCGGCAATGTCTTTAAAGCTCAAATCTTGGTAATACCGCAATTCAAATACCAACTGTTGTTTTTCCGGTAGGCCCACAAGAACTTCTTGCACCTTGGCATTGATCTGTTCGCTGTCCCATTTTAGCTCGGCGTTGCTCTGTGCGGCATAGGCGCTACTTAAATTGGCGCTGATATGTCGCTTTTCCTTTTTCAGCTCATTCAATGCAGCATTGCGGACAATGGTATAGCACCAAGTAAATGGATGGCTGTTGCCCTTAAACTTATGGAGGTTTTTCCAAATGTTGATCATTCCTTCTTGCAGGGCATCTTGCGCCAAGGATTCGCTCTTAAGAATACCCACGGCACAATAGAGGAGACGTTCGCTGTACTGCTCAACGATTTCAAAAAAAGAAGCCTCCCACTGCTCTTGCAATAGGAGGCTCTTGATATTCTTGGTTTCCTCCATTGTTCTTTAGATGAATGGAAGATACTAAAGGTTTAAGTGAAGGATTACTTTCTAGCAATCACCTTTTGTGCTGCAGCCACTATGGCATCAGCATTCAAACTGTATTTTTCCATGAGTTGTGCCGGAGTACCACTCTCGCCGAAGCTGTCGTTTACGGCTACGAATTCTTGAGGCACAGGATTGTTGGTTACTAGCGTCTGAGCAACGCTCTCGCCCAAACCACCAAAGCGGTTGTGCTCTTCAGCAGTCACAACACATCCTGTTTTTGAGGCAGATGCGAGGATTGCTTTCTCGTCTAACGGCTTAATAGTAGCCATATTGATTACTTCTGCGCTTACGCCTGCAGCCTCTAGTGCTTCAGCCGCTTGTAATGCTTCCCATACCAGGTGGCCAGTTGCAACGATGGTCACATCTGTTCCTTCGATCAACACATCTGCTTTACCAATCTCAAATTTCGTATCAGCAGGAGTGAAGTTTGCCACTTTAGGACGACCGAAACGCAAGTATACAGGACCGTCGTACTTAGCGATGGCGATGGTTGCAGCTTTTGTTTGGTTGTAATCACATGGGTTGATCACCACCATGTGCGGCAACATCTTCATTAGGCCAATATCTTCAAGTATTTGGTGCGTTGCACCGTCTTCACCAAGGGTTAAGCCTGCGTGAGAAGCACAGATTTTAACGTTTTTACCACTGTAGGCGATGCTCTGACGGATCTGATCGTACACGCGACCCGTAGAGAAGTTCGCAAAGGTTCCAGTGAACGGGATTTTGCCACCGATGGTCAAACCTGCCGCAATTCCCATCATGTTTGCTTCGGCGATACCTACTTGGTAGAATCGATCAGGATTCTGATCAGCGAAAGCATTCATTTTAAGAGAACCAGTAAGGTCAGCACAGAGTGCTACAACGTTTTCATTCGTTTTACCCAATTCTTCCAAACCGGCTCCAAAGCCTGAACGGGTATCCTTACTTCCTGAATCTGTGTACTTCTTCATTTTAGTTGATTTTCACAATGGTTGATGAGCCAGGGCTCACTCTAAATTCTTTGTTTTTACTGTATCCGGTCTCCTGCGCAAATTTGCTTCTGAAGACGACTTTGTATTGGCCAGGTTGTAGTTGGAATACTTGGCGTTCGCTACTCTCGCTTAGATCGACTACCCACTCATATCCATCTTCACGTTGTACGAACACGGCTCCAAAGCCGCTCACCCCGGTCTGAATAGTCACCATTCCAGGTGGAGGTACAGCAATGGTAGTGGAGGCACTTGCTTTGATGTGCACACCCTTCTCTATTATGCGTGGTAGCGTTAAAATTTCTAAATCATAGGTCCCGCTGAGGTATTTCTGTGCGGTTCCAAATTCTTGCACGTGCAATATGGTCTCCTTGCCTTGTGGCTTCACAATACAAGAAATAGTATTTGACATTCTTGGAGAGGCCTTCAGGACCAATTCACCTTGGGGTGTGTTCGCGCCAATGTGCGTGTGTGTACCGCTGTGAATGACAATACTATCTACGCGCACGGGAGGTACAGTGTGTACTTCCATATCGTACACGATAAGTGGATCAAGTACTAAAGTATCTGGAACTCCCTTATAGTTTAAGGTATGTACAAAGCTCTCTTTGACCTTTCCTGAGGTGTGGTCGTAGAGAAGAATAGGCACATCTGTTTCCGTCGGTTTTTCGTTGATGTCTAATAGGTTGATTTGCGCTGTGGTATTGTCGAGTGCTTGCGAAATAACTACCCCGAGCACATTTTTAAACGTGTTTTCATCGGCTGCGTCAAAATAAGTACCCACACATTCAAAGCTGTTTTTGAAATCTTCGTCCAAACCAATACCAATGACAAACGGCTTAAGTATAATTCCTTTTTTCTGCAATCTCCTACTGACAATACAAGGATCTCCGTCACAAGCTTCAACACCGTCAGTAATGAGAATAATGATGTTTCGACAATCTTCACATGCTGGGAAATCGCTTGAGGCCTTTAGCAACGAACCAGCGATTGGCGTCGTTCCTCTCGGGGTGATGCTTTTTAGTACACGTTTGATTTTGTAGATGTTTCCTTTTCCAAAAGGAACTTCCAAGCGAGTGTCCGAGCAATCTTGTGGAGGGACAGGTTTTTGGTGTCCGTAAACGCGAAGGGCCAATTGGAAATTACCTTCATCTTGGATTTCTTGAAGACTATCGAGCATTTGTCCCATCAAGCGCTGGGCAACATCAATCTTTGCACCGGTTTCCCATCGTCCGTACATGCTTTGACTTCCATCGAAGACAAAGAGAATCCTTGTCAGCGGTGGGCGCTGCTCTTCTTGCTTTGGCTGTGCGTAGAGCACAGTGCAAGAAAGGAATGCTATGAGGGCGGTGAGTTTTTTCAAGACTTGAGGTCTTAGTAATCGCCTAAGGTTTCTTCGTTCTGTGCAAGTGCACTTGCTAATTGCTCGTCGTTAGGAGCAACACCGTGCCATTTGTGGGTACCCATCATGAAGTCGACACCGTTACCCATCTCGGTTCTGAGTAATAAACACACTGGCTTTCCATGGCCTAATTTTCCTTTTGCCTCAGTAATCGCTGCATCGATGGCATCAAGGTCATTGCCTTGCGCTACATCAATCACGTCCCAACCAAAGGCCTCAAATTTTGATCGAAGCGACCCCATGGCCAAAACATCGTCCGTTGAGCCGTCAATCTGTTTTTCGTTGACATCTACCGCGGCGATGAGGTTGTCCACCTTTTTCGCCGAAGCGTACATCGCAGCTTCCCAGATCTGCCCTTCCTGAAGCTCACCGTCACCGTGAAGAGTAAATACGATGCTATCGTCACCGTTTAACTTCTTGGCAGCGGCTGCTCCTAGGGCAACACTTAGGCCTTGACCTAGTGAACCTGAAGCGATACGGATACCCTCTAGTCCTTCGTGTGTAGTAGGGTGGCCTTGCAGACGTGTGTTCAACTTTCTAAAAGTGGCCAATTCACTTACCTCAAAGTAACCAGCACGAGCAAGTACCGAATACATAACTGGGCTAATGTGACCGTTTGAAAGGAAGAAAATATCTTCACCTACACCGTCCATCTTGAAATCTACAGCATTGTGATTCATATGCTTGAAGTACAATGAAACGAGGTATTCCACACAACCCAGGGAACCACCAGGGTGTCCTGAGTTTACGGCGTGTACCATTCTAACAATGTCCCTGCGTACTTGTGATACGACGGCTTGAAGGTTTTCTTGTGACATGAGAAATGCGTGTTTTTTATACGAACAAAAATAGGCCAATTCTAGGGGGTAGAACGAATTGAACTCTTCCCATATATACACACGTTGCTAACAAGATTCTAGTATATCTTTGCCCGCCTAAAGCATCAACTATGAAGTGTGGTATTGTCGGTTTGCCGAACGTCGGAAAAAGTACATTGTTTAACTGTCTCTCAAGTGCAAAAGCACAGGCAGCGAATTATCCATTCTGTACTATTGAGCCCAATGTAGGACAGGTAACCGTGCCTGATCATCGTTTGGAACGATTGGCAGAACTTGTGAATCCTGCAAAGGTTCAGGCAGCCAATGTGGAAATCGTTGACATTGCGGGTCTCGTAAGAGGCGCTTCAAAAGGCGAAGGTTTAGGGAACCAATTTTTGGGTAATATCCGTGAGACAAATGCCATTATTCATGTCTTGAGATGCTTCGAAAATGAGAACGTCACTCACGTGGATGGAAGTGTCGATCCTATCCGAGATAAGGAAACCATAGATATCGAATTACAGCTAAAAGACCTCGAAACTGCCGAAAAAAGACTCGAAAAGGCCAAAAAAATGGCCAAAAGTGGCGAAAAAGAGGCAAAATTGAATGTGGAGACCTTGGAGCGTTTGGTGAATTTCTTAATGGAAGGAAAGAACGTTCGCGGGTTTGACCGCAACGATCGCGAAGCAGGTTTGCTCAATGAAATGCAGCTGTTGACAGACAAGCCAGTGTTGTACTTGTGTAACGTCGACGAAAGTTCAGCGAAAGAAGGCAATGCACACGTCGAAAGAGTGCGTGTCATGGCCAAAGAGGAAAATGCAGGCTGCTTGCACATTGCAGTGAGCACTGAAAGCGATATTGCTGAATTGGAAACCTATGAAGAAAAGCAACTTTTCTTAGAAGAACTAGGTTTGGAAGACGCAGGAGTAAACCGCGTCATTCGTGCAGCCTACGACCTACTTAAACTTCAAACATATTTCACTGCAGGCGAGAAAGAAGTTCGTGCTTGGACTATTAAGCGCGACTTTACTGCACCGCAGGCGGCTGGAGTTATTCACACCGACTTCGAAAAGGGTTTTATTCGCGCTGAGGTAATCTCTTTCGAAGATTACGACCATTTAGGTAGTGAACACGCTGTAAAAGAGGCAGGTAAAATGCGCGTGGAGGGCAAGGAATATGTGGTGCAAGACGGCGATATCATGCACTTCCGTTTCAATGTGTAAAACCTGTGTATAGAATCCTCTTTCGAGGGCTTGAAATCGTGGTGCATCTCTTTATTTTAGGGAGCTAACGATTCCAAAAAATATGTCACAACAATCGAATTACACCGAGGACAACATTCGCTCATTAGAGTGGGATGAACATATCCGTTTACGTCCCGGAATGTACATCGGAAAACTGGGTGATGGAAAGTCCCCGGACGATGGTATTTATATCCTGCTGAAAGAGGTTTTGGACAACTCCATTGACGAATTTGTCATGGGGGCTGGAAAGACCATCGAGGTTAAAATTTCGGACGGTCAAGTCATCGTTCGTGATTACGGCCGTGGTATACCATTGGGAAAGGTGGTTGATGTTGTATCCAAAATCAATACGGGAGCGAAGTACGATAGCAAAGCATTTAAGAAATCGGTGGGTCTGAATGGAGTCGGGGCCAAAGCGGTGAATGCGCTGTCTACAGAATTTATTGTTCAAGCCTTCCGCGACGGAAAGACCAAGCGAGCAAAATTCGAGTACGGGAAACTTACAGAGGACGATGCCATTGTGGAGAGCAGTCAGCGCAAAGGGACCAAAGTGGCCTTTCGTCCGGATTCAGAGATCTTTGTTAATTACCGCTATATTCTCGAATACGTCGAGAAGATGCTCTGGAACTACGCCTATTTGAATCCTGGCTTAACGCTGTATTTGAACGGCGAGAAATTCTATAGCGAGAACGGTCTGAAGGATTTGCTGCAAGACAATTTAGATGGAAACACGCTGCACGATATCATTCACCTCAAGGGCGATGATATCGAGGTCGCATTGACGCACAGTGAGCGCATGCAAGGTGAACAGTTCTACAGCTTCGTCAATGGGCAGCACACCACGCAAGGGGGTACACACCAAAACGCAATTCGTGAGGCACTAGTGACCACCATGCGAGACTTTTATGGGAAGAACTTCGATGCTTCTGATGTTCGCAGCTGTGTTATTGGTGCGATTTCATTGAAGGTGATGGAGCCGGTCTTTGAATCTCAGACGAAGACCAAACTAGGGTCGCTTGAAATGGCTCCGGGCGAGATTCACGTGAGAACGTATGTGATCAACTTCATAAAGAAGGAGCTTGACAACTTCCTGCACAGAAATGCAGATGTTGCAGAGGCTATCTTGAAGAAGATTCAACGTGCGGAGCGCGAGCGGAAGGACCTTCAAGGTATACGGAAATTGGCCCGCGAGCGGGCGAAGAAGGCATCCCTTCACAATAAGAAGTTGAGAGATTGCCGTGTGCATTTGAACGATAAGAAAGCGAGCCCGAAAGGCGATAGAAGGTTGGAAACGACACTGTTTATCACCGAGGGGGACAGTGCATCAGGATCGATCACCAAGAGTCGTGATGTGAATACACAAGCGGTATTCTCCTTGAAGGGTAAGCCATTGAACAGTTTTGGACTTACCAAGAAGGTGGTGTACGAAAACGAAGAATTCAACTTGTTGCAAGCTGCCTTGAATATTGAAGAAGGCCTGGACGATTTGAGATACAACAATGTGGTCATTGCTACGGATGCCGATGTCGATGGGATGCACATACGTTTGCTGCTGATCACTTTCTTCTTGCAGTTCTTCCCGGAATTGGTGAAAGAAGGTCACTTGTACATTCTGCAAACGCCTTTGTTCCGTGTACGTAACAAGAAAGAAACGCGCTATTGTTACTCCAACGAGGAGAAGAACGATGCCATTGGGTCGTTAGGGCCAAAACCAGAAATTACACGATTCAAAGGTTTGGGTGAGATTTCACCGGACGAGTTCAAGCACTTTATCGGTCAGGATATTCGCTTGGAGCCTGTGATGATCAGTAAGGATTACCGTTCTGAAGACTTGTTGACCTTCTACATGGGTAAGAACACGCCAAAGCGTCAAGAATTTATCATTGAAAATCTAAGGGTTGAGAAAAACCTTGAAGAAGAATTTCTGAACTGATGAGCGAAGAATTAGATCCACAAATGGACGGGCCTAGCCCGGAAATGCAATCGGACCAAGGGCTCGAAGAAGGCACTCGTATTACACGGGTCTCCGGGATGTACGAAGATTACTTCTTGGATTATGCTTCGTATGTAATCCTTGAGCGTGCTGTTCCAGCATTGAATGATGGTTTGAAACCTGTACAACGCCGTTTGCTTCATGCAATGAAGGAGATGGACGATGGTCGCTACCACAAGGTGGCCAATATCATTGGTCAAACCATGCGCTTTCACCCGCACGGGGATGCTTCTATTGGAGATGCATTGGTGCAGATGGGGCAAAAAGACTTGCTCATAGATTGTCAAGGAAACTGGGGGAATATTCTTACCGGTGATGGCGCGGCTGCTCCGCGTTACATCGAGGCGCGTCTGACGAAATTTGCGTTACACGTGGCCTACAGCCCTAAGGTGACCGACTGGCAGCTTTCTTACGACGGCCGTGCGAACGAGCCTTTGCACTTGCCGATGAAATTCCCAATGCTTCTTGCGATGGGTGTGGAAGGTATTGCGGTTGGTTTGAGTACAAAGATTTTACCGCACAACTTTAACGAGCTAATCGATGCTTCGGTGAAGGTGTTGCAGGGCAAATCGTTCAAATTGGTCCCGGACTTCCCAACGGGCGGTCAAGCGGATTTCTCCAACTACCAAGACGGTCTGCGAGGTTCTAGAGTTCGTGTTCGTGCCAAAATCTCGCAGCAGGATAAGAATACCTTGGTGATTTCAGAGATTCCATATTCGACCACCACACAGAGCTTGATTGATTCCATCTTGAAGGCCAACGATAAAGGGAAAATCAAGATTAAAAAGATAGAGGACAATACCGCGGAGAATGTAGAAATCCTGATCCACCTTCCGAACGGTATTAGCCCAGATAAGACTATTGATGCGCTTTATGCATTTACCAACTGTGAGGTAAGTATAGCACCGCTTTCCTGTAGTATTCATGAGGACACTCCGTTGTTCTTGGGCGTGTCTGATATCCTACGTCGTTCTACGGAAGCTACTAAGCAGGTATTGAAGGCTGAGCTTGAGATTCGATTGGGTGAGCTCCAAGAGCAATGGCACTTTGCATCCCTTGAGCGCATCTTCATTGAAAAGAAAATCTACCGTGATATTGAGGAGGCCGAGACTTGGGAACAAGTACTTGAATTTATAGAAAAAGGTCTCAAGCCGCACATTGGCCATTTGATGCGTGAAGTGACTCAAGAAGACATTGTCCGATTGACTGAGATCAAAATCAAGCGCATATCGAAGTTCGACACAGATAAGGCGAACGATAAAATTCTTGAACTAGAGGGTAAAATTGATGCAGTTAAGCACGATTTGGCGCACCTGGTAGAGTTCGCTATTGCCTACTTTAAGGACCTTAAGGATAAGTTTGGTAAGCATCGAGAGCGTAAGACGGAGATTGCCACCTTTGATAGCGTGGAAGCCTCAAAAGTGGTCATCCGTAACCAAAAACTTTATGTCAATAGGGAAGAAGGCTTCGTAGGTACCACCATGAAGCGCGACGAATATGTGGCCGATTGTTCGGATATCGATGACATCATCGTCATTCGTCGTGACGGTAAGTATTCGGTGAGCAAGGTGAAAGACAAGGCATTCTTCGGTAAGGATATTTTATACGTTGCTGTCTGGAAGAAAGGCGACGAACGAACGGTATACAATGCCGTTTATTTAGACGGAAAATCGAAGGTGAGCTATGTGAAGCGTTTCATCGTTAAATCAATCACCCGAGACCGCGAGTACGACATTACCCAGGGTTATGCAAATTCGAAAATCACCTACCTGACTGTGAATCCTAATGGAGAAGCGGAAAAGGTTCAGGTGTTGTTGCGTCAACTTGCGAAGCTGAAAAAATTGAAAATTGACCTTGATTTTGCAGATTTAGCCATTAAAGGTCGTGCTTCCAAAGGAAATATAGTCACCAAGTTCCCAGTGAAGCGTATCGAACTTAAGGAGAAGGGTGAGAGCACCCTTGAGGCACGTAAGGTATGGTTTGACCCTACCGTACAACGACTGAACAGTGACGAACGCGGTCGCTTGTTGGGAAGCTTTAAAGGCGAAGACAGGTTGCTGATTGGCTTGAAGAATGGTACCCTTAAAGTGATCGTGCCGGAATTGTCCTTGCATTTCGATGCGGATATGATTTACCTTGAAAAACTAGAGGCCGACCGTCCTATTAGCGCGGTATATTTTGACGGCGAGAAAGCGAGGTACTTTGTGAAGCGCTTCGAATGGGAGGGTGGTGACCGAGAAACAAACATCATTACGGCTCATGCAAAGAGTGAGCTAAGTTATTTGTCAAATGCTACCCAACCGGTGATTGAGATGGTCTACCGCAAACAAGGGGGACAAGCGAAAGATCCTGAGAAAGTAGTACTGAGTGAGTTTATTGCGGTGAAAGGAATTTCGGCAAAGGGCAATCAACTCACCACCGATATGCTCAACAAGATCGTAGGTTTGGACCCATTGCCTGAACCAGAGCCACAAACTGCTGTTGAAGTCAGTGAACCTGTATTGGATGGTCCAATTGTTGAGGATAGACCTCCAGCTGTAGCTCCTCCGCCACCCAAACCGTTTGAAGGGGAGGACGAGCCGCCACAGATAACTTTAGACTTTTAACATGAGAAAAACACTCCTCCTACTTACCCTAGCCTTAGGAGGCTTTGTATTCGGTCAATCAAGTTTAAATATGTCATTACTCGGTCGTTCGACCTACATGAATGACAATAGTGATATCTGGGGGTACACGGACTCTGTTGGGACGGAATATGCCCTAGTGGGTACCACGGCTGGAGTGAGTATTGTTGAAATCAGCAGTAACCAGCCTCAGAAAAAGCAATTTATCCAAGGTCCGTACAGTATTTGGCGCGATCTGAAGACCTGGGAGCACTATGCCTATGTCACTCACGACAACCCCTTTGCTTGGAATACCATTCCTGAACACGGACTGTTGATTATTGATCTCGATAGTGTGAATCAATCGACACCGAGGTACAAAACGATCAACTATGCTATTCCAGATACCATGGGCGGGTACGACACGCTCAAGACTGCGCACAATCTGTATATTGATGAAAACGGCTTCTGCTACCTTTTTGGGGCTAATATCCGCGAGGGTGGGGCACTCATCTTTGATTTGAATGATGATCCATGGAACCCTACCTACGTAGGTATGTGGGATACGTATTACCTCCACGACGGAATGGTTCGAGGCGATACCTTATGGGGTTCTGCCGTTTACGAAGGGCTTTATGTCGTGGTGGACGTTGCTACCAAAGACAGCTCCTATATGATGGCATCAAAGGGCACACCAAATGCTTTTACCCACAATACTTGGATCAGCGACGACAACCAGACGTTGTTCGCTACGGATGAGGTAGGCGGTGCATTCTTAACAGCTTACGATGTGAGCGATTTGTCGAACATGACAGAATTGGACCGTATTCAATCTTTACCCGGTACTACAGTGATTCCGCACAATGCCCACGTCTACGGGCAATGGGTAGTGACTTCCTATTACACTTCGGGCGTTCAGATTGTGGATGCAAAGTTTCCTGAGCTTCTTGTTGAGGTTGGCTATTACGACACTTCGCCAAATTATTTCGGAAATGGCTTCAACGGAAATTGGGGCGCTTACCCGTATTTCCAATCTGAAAAAATCATTTGTTCCGATATCGAAGAAGGGCTGTTTGTTTTAGAGCCTGAATATGTGAGTGCCTCTCGTGTTCACGTTCAAGTGGTGGACAGCATTACAGGAGCACCCCTGAGCAACGCCATTGTAGAGTTTGACGTTGCGGATATCGAAGGCCTTAGTAGCATCGACGGATTAGCGGATTTAGGAACGCCCTTAAGCGGTGGTGACTCCGTGTCCATTTCGCTCAGTGGTTTTGTTACGGCGGACCTGGCATACAATTGGCTTCCTGGAGTATTTGATACGCTCCGTGTGGCGTTGTTAAACGTCAATAATATTGGTGTTGATGATGAGCAGTTGCCTGCAATCACTATGTACCCAAATCCTTCTAATGGATTCATTCACCTTGCTGGTATAGATCGCGCGAAATATGTGCTCTCGGATCTAAGTGGAAGGGTACTAGAAAGAGGCACCGTCCACGAAGAAGTGATGCAGCTTAGCCGCAGCTATGCTTCTGGACAATACCTCTTGAAAATCGTATCGAATAAAGGGATACATACCTTCCCGCTTATGCTACAGCCTTAGAAATTGGTGGTATATCCTTTCTCTTGGTAGAAGTCTTCAATGATTTCTACGACCTGATCTGCACCGTTGGCGATGCGAATGAGATCTGTGTCGTTAGGGCTGATTTTTCCTGTCCCTTTTAATGTAGAATCTACCCAGTTTTTCAGGCCTTCCCAGAACTCTGCACCGTAGAGGATGATAGGGAAGCGGTCAATCTTACCCGTTTGCACCAGCGTTATTGCTTCAAACAACTCGTCGAGTGTACCAAAACCTCCCGGCATGACTACAAACGCTTGGCTGTATTTGACGAACATGACCTTGCGGGCGAAGAAATAGTCGAAGTTCAGATTTTTGTCCGGGTCAATGTATGGATTACTGCTCTGCTCAAAGGGCAAATCGATGTTCAGTCCAACGCTCGGTCCAGATCCTTTTTGGGCACCCTTATTGGCAGCTTCCATAATACCAGGACCGCCACCTGTAATGATGCCAAAGCCCTTTTTCGTCAGCTTCTCAGCGATATCTGTCGCCGCTTGAAGGTATTGCGGTTCAGTAGCGTCCGTTCTTGCAGATCCAAAGATGCTTACGCAAGGGCCAATGCGACGCAGGCTTTCGTAGCCTTCCACAAATTCAGACATGATCTTAAACAACGCCCAACTGTCGTCGGATTTAATCTCAGTCCAGGTTTTACGTTTCATTGCATTCATAGGTAATAGGTTTATTACCCAATAAGGTACATAAATCGTACCGACTTCTAGACACTTACTTTAATTCTGGTGCAAGAAACTGCCCGGTGATGCTGTCCTTGTTTTTCGCGACTTGCTCTGGCGTCCCTGTAGCGACTATTTCACCTCCTCCTGAACCACCTTCTGGTCCTAAGTCAATAATGTGATCCGCTTGTTTGATAACGTCCATATTGTGCTCAATAATCAAGACCGTATTTCCTTGCTTGACCAACTTTTGAATCACTTCCATCAACACACGTACATCTTCAAAATGAAGACCCGTTGTAGGTTCATCAAGTATATACATGGTGTTACCTGTATCCTTCTTACTAAGTTCTGTGGCCAATTTTACGCGCTGGGCTTCGCCACCGCTCAAGGTCGTCGACGGTTGTCCTAGACGTATGTAACCGAGGCCAACATTGACAAGCGTGCTAAGTTTTAACTTGATCTTAGGGACATGCTCGAAAAATTCCAAAGCATCTTCAATACTCATGTCAAGCACATCACTGATGCTCTTGCCTTTGTAGCGAACTTCTAGCGTTTCACGGTTGAAGCGCTTACCTTGACAAGTTTCGCAGTGCACGTAAACATCTGGCAAGAAATTCATTTCAATGACGCGAAGACCACCACCTTCACAAGTCTCACAGCGTCCGCCTTTCACATTGAAAGAGAAACGTCCGGGCTTGTAGCCACGAATTTTGCTTTCAGGAAGGTTGGCAAAAAGCTGTCGTATCTCGGACCATACACCAGTATAGGTAGCGGGATTTGAACGCGGCGTACGACCAATTGGACTCTGGTCGATATCGATAATTTTATCAATCTGTTCAGCACCCTCAATACTCTTATAGGGCTGTGGTTTCGCCACTGCGCGGAAAATAAGATGGTTCAAGATGGGGTAGAGCGTACCGTTAATCAGTGTACTCTTACCACTGCCGCTAACTCCGGTAATACAGGTCAGAATGCCGAGCGGAATCTTCGCGTTTACATTCTTTAGGTTATTACCTGTGGCTCCTTTGAGCTGAATGTATCCAGTTGGAGTACGGCGCTCTGCAGGTACAGGTACTTCACGAATACCCTTGAGGTAATCTGCGGTTATACTGCCGGCTTCCCGAATATCTTCGATACCTCCTTGGGCAACAATGTTTCCTCCATGTACTCCGGCTTTTGGACCGATGTCCAAAATGAAGTCTGCCGTTTCAATCATGTCCTTATCGTGCTCCACGACAAGAACGCTGTTGCCTATATCCCTGAGCTGCTTTAGACTCTGAATAAGTCGTGCATTATCTCGTTGATGCAAGCCAATCGACGGCTCGTCGAGGATATAGAGTACATTGACCAGCTGCGATCCAATTTGAGTGGCCAGTCGAATGCGTTGTGCCTCGCCACCGCTTAGGCTGCGAGCACTGCGGTTCAAATTAAGATAGCCCAGACCCACGTCAAGCAAGAAGGCCGTTCTAGCCTTTAGTTCTTTCACGATTTCCTCGGCAATGGTCCATTCTTTCTGGCCTAATTTGGTTTCGAGACTGTGTGCCCAATGTGAGAAATCAACAAGGCTCATGGTGCTGACATCGCTGATGCTTTGGCCGGCAACTTTGAAGTGCAAGCTTTCGCGCTTGAGACGAGCACCTTTACAGCTCGAACATTCCACATTTTCCATGAAATCATCCGCCCAGCGCTGGATAGCACGACTCTTAGCCTCTTGCGATTGTGAACCTATGAAGTTGATCACACCTTCGAAGTTGACTTTATACTCTTTTGTAACGCCAATAGCTTTGTGGTCAATAGTCATGACCTCATTGGTCCCGTAAAGGATAATATCGAGGGCTTCCTTTGGAATATCCTCGATAGCTGTATCTAGATCGAACCCGTGTTTAAGTGCGATGATTTCTAGTTGGTTGAAAATCCAATTTTTCTTGTATTCGCCAACGGGTGCAAATCCGCCTTTTCGGATGGTGGTTTTAGGATCCGGTATGACCTTATCTAAATTGACTTCCTTCACTGTTCCAAGACCGTCGCATTTTACACAAGCCCCCTTAGGACTGTTGAATGAGAAGGTATTTGGCTCTGGCTCTTGATAGGCAATACCCGTAGTTGGACACATAAGTTGTCGCGAAAAATAGGCCAATTCTTGACTGTCCAGATCAATGACTGCGATCGTGCCTTTACCATGGGCCATCGCCGTTTCAACACTCTGAGCAATCCTATTCTCGGCAGTAGCAGCTACCCGGATACGGTCCACAACAATCTCAATATCGTGCGTCTTGTAGCGGTCCAGTCTAAATCCACTACTTACCTCTACAATCACACCGTCGACGCGGGCGCGGACAAATCCCATTCGAACAATCTGCTCGAACAGCTCGCGGTAGTGCCCCTTTCGAGCGCGCACAACTGGCGCTAGGACCGCAATCCTTTTACCCATAAAACGGTCACCGATAAGCTCAATGATCTGGCTATCGCTGTAGCTGACCATCTGTTCACCAGTCTTGTAGCTGAATGCTGTAGAAGCACGAGCATAGAGTAGGCGAAGGAAATCACTTAATTCAGTTACCGTACCCACAGTGGAACGCGGGTTTCTTGAAGTCGTCTTTTGTTCTATGGAAATGACAGGCGACAGTCCTTCAATCTTATCCACTTCAGGGCGCTCCATCGTCCCAAGGAATTGACGTGCATACGAGGAGAACGTTTCCATGTACCTGCGCTGTCCTTCGGCATAAATAGTATTAAACGCCAGCGAGCTTTTTCCCGATCCACTGAGCCCAGTGATCACCACCAAGGCATTGCGAGGGATTTTAACATCCAAATTTCTCAGGTTGTGCGCTTTGGCACCGTAAACTTCAATTTGTTCGCTCATGCTTATTTGGCAACGAGAATAGAGTAGGTATTGTTTGAGCTATTGGTCAATTTTGATGAACGAATCCAAGGATTGTACAATCGTAAGTCCTTATATGTCATCCCACGTTCTTGCGCCCAATCTACCCAGCTGGCGACTGCACCTTGAACCTGAACGGTATCAAAGTCTGGAAGCGTGTACCCTTCAGTCTGATGGTATACATAACCGTATTCGCTCAAGTGTTCGTGAATGTGCTTGACTGCAGCCAATCTAAAGACGTAGCGAGCAGTCTCACTGTTCAAGCGTAAATCGTAGTAGCTGTTCACCTTTTGCTCCTCCAATCGACGCGCAGTTCCCGCCATTCCCATGTTGTAAGACGCTGCCGCCAAGGTCCAATTGCCAAACTTCCCGTACGCCTCCTTTAAATAAGCACAAGCCACTCGCGTTGCCTTTTCCATGTGGTAACGTTCGTCGACTTCGCTGTTGATAATGAGACCTGCTTCACGACCAGTAGTCTTCATGATTTGCCAAGGCCCAGCAGCACCTGCAGGACTGACGATATTCTGCAACCCGCTCTCTATCAGAGCGAGGTATTTAAAATCTTCGGGAATGCCTTCAGCGGCAAGGATGGGTGCAATGACCGGGAACCATTTGTCGCTGCGCTTGAGCATGAGCAGGTTATTGCTCTGCCAATAGGAATTGACCAAAATTTCACGATCTAAACTCTCTTGTACATCAAGACGCTCCATAGGCATAGATTCTCCGGCAATACTCATCTGTTCTGGTAATTCAAACGGCTTCACCGTGCTTGGACGTGCCTCTACTGGATGAAGTTCGTCAGAGGAAGAGGACACAATGGCCACGGCCGTCAAGACGATACCGGCACCGATGAGGGCACTGAGAATATTATTTTTCATAGGTAAACGGGGAGTCGAATGCTTTTAATACTGGGCCTATTTGATCTTTAGCACTCAATTTAGGCGATGAAATACCCCAGTCAATACCGAGGTCAGGGTCGTTCCAAAGTAAACTGCCTTCATGCTCAGGGCTGTAGGTGTCAGTGCATTTGTACAAGAAGACCGTATCATTTTCTAGGGTTGCAAATCCATGCGCAAAACCGGGCGGTATCCACAACATTTTCTTGTTTTCACCACTGAGTTCAATGCTAAAGTGCGCTCCATAAGTTGGAGAGCCTTTTCTGATGTCCACAACTACATCCAATACACGGCCTTTCTGAACACGTACCAACTTCCCTTGTGCTTTTGGCGGCGCTTGAAAATGCAGGCCTCGCACTACACCTTCACCGGAAAAACTCTCGTTGTCTTGCACGAAGTCGGCAGAAATACCGGCACGTTCAAAATGGTCCTTGCTGTATGACTCAAAGAAATAGCCTCTATGGTCACCAAAGACACGCGGTTCGATTACGAATAGATCGGGTATGGGTGTAGGAAGGATTTTCATATACCCAAAAATAAACGGATAAGTACTAAACGAGTACTGGGTCCACCTTTTCTTTCAGCAAATTTGATATTTGCGTGCTGTGCGATGAAAAGCTGAGGTGGGTTGCGCCCTCGAGGATCCAAAATCTGTCTGTAGAAGGCTTTTGAAGCGTAAAGACTGGGTCCAATTCACCAAGGATAGTATCTACCGGTGCCAATGGGGTAGGACGCTTCCATTTCAGGACAGCTTTCATGACCCAACGGTAGTACTGACACTCAAACTGCTCCATAGTCTCCAATACTAGATCCAAGGTTCTCGAAGGCTGGCTGTTTAGACGAGCAATGAATTTGATCATTCTGATTATACTTCCCTCTGGCGCCCAGTTCAATACACCGGTCGATGCTAAGTTTCTATACAAAGGTCTTAACTTTGCTTCGTGGTGCAATGAGTTGAGTAATACAACACGTTGAACTTTGTTTCTTGAGGCCCAATCCTGAGCAACAATTCCACCAAAACTGTAGCCAAAAAGCAAGTCGTTTTCTTGGATAGGATATCTATCTAAAAGCCTATCTGCATAGGCCGAGAGCGATTCGTTTTGCAACGGTTCAATCCACTCCAAATAAGTAGCGTTCCAGGGAAATCTAAACGATTTGAAAATCCTTGAATCTGCACCCATACCTGGAAGTACCCAAACTCTACAATCCGACATTAGCCAATTTTTTGCTCTATTATAGTATATACAAGTGGATGGATGGATTTGTTCGCAGCAATGATGCTTTCTGAGGCAACAGGGACATTATTGTTTGAAAAATCGGTCACAATACCGCCTGCTTCTCTAACCAAGACCACGCCCGCAGCCACATCCCAAGGGCTTAAACCGTATTCAAAATAACCGTCAAAACGACCACAGGCCGTGTAGGCTAGGTCTACTGCAGCTGTTCCAATGCGTCGCACTCCTCTTGTATGCTGATACATGTGTGACAGAGTATCTTGGAAGCCTTGTAGCTTAGAAAAGTTGTAATACGGAAATCCTGTAGCAAGAAGCGTGTCTTCGAGTCGCTCGCTGGTTGTGGTAGAAATTCGCTTTCCATTTAAGAATGCACCGCCTCCTTCATAGGCCGTAAAGCATTCGTCCATTCCTGCTTCATAAACAACACCCAAAACAGGCCATCCTTCTCTTAACAGCGCAATACTAACACTGTAAATGGGAAGCCCATGAACAAAGTTGGTCGTCCCGTCCAGCGGGTCGATCACCCAAGTGTACTCTGAATCTGTTTTCTGAGTGGTGGTTTCCTCCTCGGTGAGAAATCCTGCTTCGGGAAAAACTTCCATTAGCTTTTGAACGATGAGTTCTTCCGTGGATCGATCAACATCGCTAACCAAAGCATTCATGCTCTTGAGCTCGACCACAGATCGGTCGAAGGTGCGTTGTCTTATTCTTAGATATGTACCAGCTTCTTTAGCAACTAAGGAAGCTTTTTCAGTGAGGACGCTGAGGTCAATCATAGTAATTCTTTCGCCGTATGTTTTAGTCGAATGGTTTTACAGAGCGATTTAAGATTGCTGCCGTCGGTATTTGTGTCGCCATAAATTTCCATGACTGCAAACCTGTTTTCAGGTTCAAATCCAACCATACCAATGAATAATCCTTCTCGAATTTTGAAAAGCCTGGCTTCGTTCACCATGCCATCATTCACCTGTCCTTCAGAGACAAATTGCCAGAAGTTGGAGAACTCCCGTTCGCTGCATAGCGGTTTATATTCTAGAAAAATCAGTGGCATTGGCGGTGCGGCTTTCTACCTCTAAGGTAACAAATCCTTCGTCGCAAATGCCTGAAAGACAAAAAGTTTTGGTTTTATTTGCTAATTCAGGGTCCCAAAATGTTCGTACCCTAACGTAATTGTCTGAATATCCGTACATATACCCTTCTCTGTTTTCGCCTTCAAATAAAATCGGGCGTCGTTTACCCAGCTGGCTTTCGTAAAAAGCTCTTTTCTTCTTCTCGCTGAGAATTCGCAGCATTTTGTTGCGTCTTTTTCGCTCGGGAATTGGCACAACTCCCTCCATGCCAGCAGCTAAGGTATTTGCTCTCTCCGAATATGTGAATACATGGAGGTAACTGATGTCTAGTTCGTTTAAGAAGTTATAGGTCTCTAAAAACAATTCTTCTGTTTCTCCTGGAAAGCCAACTATGACATCTACACCGATACAAGTGTCTGGATTCGCAGCTTTGATTGTTTCTACACGTTGTCTGTAAAGTCCACTCATGTACCTGCGCTTCATCAACTTCAAGAGCGTATCACTGCCGCTTTGAAGTGGAATGTGAAAGTGCGGTACAAACTTCTTACTTCGATGGGTGAATTCGATAATCTCGTTGCGCAGCAGGTTAGGCTCTATACTCGAAATACGCATGCGATCTACATCTACCCGTTGATCCAGTGCTTCGACGAGTTCCATGAACGTATTTTCGTGACGCTTGTTGCCAAATTCGCCTTTGCCGTAATCGCCTACATTCACGCCAGTAAGTACAATTTCTGGTATGCCTTTTTCTGCGATCTCTTGCGCTCTTGAGACTACATTTTCTAGAGTATCGCTCCGCGAAATACCACGAGCCAATGGAATGGTACAGTAGGTACACTTATAATCACACCCGTCTTGAACTTTAAGAAACGCCCTTGTTCTATCTCCAGCGCTGTAGGAGCTTACGAAAGTATTTGCCTCACCAATCTCACAGCTGTGCATTTGTGCGGGTCCTTCGGTTTTCTCAAGCGCCCCAAGGAACTGGGTGACATTAAATTTTTCAGTGGCCCCAAGCACTAAGTCTACTCCAGGCATTTCCATGATTTGCTTGGGTTTGAGCTGGGCATAGCAACCAACAATAACGACGAATCCGTCGGGGTTCGCCCGCAAGGCACGTCCAACGATGTTTCTACATTCTCGGTCCGCATTTTCGGTAACCGAGCAGGTATTAATCACGTATACATCGGCGGCTTCTTTGAATCCTACTTCTTCAAATCCATTGTTTCTGAAATCTTTCGCAATGGTTGAGGTTTCGGCAAAGTTGAGCTTACAGCCAAGGGTGTGAAAGGCAACAGAAGGCATTATATCAGGTTTACTTCTGGTTCTAGTTGAATGCCAAATCTCTTGTAGACATCCTTCATGATGGATGTTGCCAGTGAATGAATTTCCTCACCGGTCGCTTGCCCATAATTGACAAGTACCAATGCTTGATGCTCGTGTACACCTGCATCTTTTTTACGATATCCTTTCCAGCCGCATTGATCGATGATCCAACCGGCCGCAAGCTTTGTGCCGCCTTCGGCAGGGTAGAACGGCATGTTTGGATAACGTTCTTTTAATTCTTCAGCTTTTTCCGAGCTAACCACTGGATTTTTAAAGAAAGAACCGCTGTTTCCTATTTCATTCGGATCAGGCAATTTGCTCTGACGAATGGCCACAACTACATCGCTGATCTGCTTTGGTGTAGGCTCGTTAATGCCGCGCTCTTTAAGCTCCGAAGCAATAGCACCATAATCCGTGCGAATACGATGGTTTCTTTTGGTCAATTCTAGAGTTACCCTCGTTATGATGGCCTTTCCCTTCCAGTCATTTTTAAAAATACTGTTTCGGTAACCAAATTTGGCTTCTTCTTTATTCAAGTGGAAAAACGAACCGTCTTCGACCATGACCCCTTCGCAATTGACGAAAATATCTTTGAGTTCAACACCGTAGGCTCCGATATTTTGAACGGGTGCAGTACCGCAGTTTCCTGGTATTAAGCTTAGGTTTTCAATTCCTCCAAGACCCTGCATCAAGGTCCACAAGACTACTTCGTGCCAGTTTTCACCTGCTCCAAAGCGGATATGCACTTTGTCATCGTCTTCATAAACTACGCGACGTCCGTGGATGTCTACCTTGAGTACATCTCCGGGCACATCTTGCGTCAATAGCATATTTGAACCACCGCCTAGAACAAGAGTAGGGGCACCGTGGTGCTTCACATAGTTCGCAATTTCATCTGCGCTATGTGCCCATATCAATCGACTCGCTTTCTGGTCAATACCAAAAGTGTTGAGTTTCGCTAGGCTTTGGTTTATCTGAACAATCACAGTAGGTTATCTAGTGGTGTGTGGGTAAACTTCTAATGCAGCTTTTAAGATAGCAATACAATCCATTAACGCTTCTGTATTTAAAACATAGGCTAGACGCGCTTGATTCGCTCCTAATTCTGGTTTGGCGTAAAAGCCCGCCGCAGGGGCCATCATCAATGTTTTACCTTCATGATTGAACTCGCTCAATAGCCACTGCGCAAAGTGTTCAGCGCTTTCCACGGGGAAAGAAGCTACTGCGTAAAATGCGCCCTTGGGCTTTGGACAGAAAACTCCGTCAATGCTGTTGAGTCCTTCGACCAATACATTACGACGTTCTACATATTCTGCATTTACCTCGTCAAAATAGCGCTGTGGCGTTTTTAATGCAGCTTCACTGGCAATCTGTGCATAAGTAGGCGGTGAAAGTCTGGCTTGTGCAAACTTCATCGCAGTCGCCATAAAGTCTTTATTCTTGCTGACTAAACAACCTATTCTTGCACCACACATGCTGTAGCGTTTTGAAAAGCTGTCCACAACTATAGCGTTGTTCTCAAGACCTTCCATGCTAAGAATGCTGTGGTGAGCTTCGCCGTCGTAGGTGAACTCTCGGTACACTTCATCAGCGATTAGGAACAAGTCGTGTTTAAGTACGATTTCTTTTAGTTGCTCGAGCTCTTCTTTGCTGTACAAGTACCCGGTTGGATTACCTGGGTTACAAATGAGAATGCCTTTCGTTCTTTCGGTGATGGCCTGCTCAAACAATTCCACAGGCGGCAGGGCAAAACCATTTTCAATATTGGCTTCGACCGTTACGACTTTCACACCACTTGCTGTAGCAAAACCATTGTAGTTGGCATAGAAGGGTTCTGGGATGATAATTTCATCACCTTCATCCATTGCAGATCCAAAAGTGAACAATAAAGCTTCTGATCCTCCTGTGGTTACAATGATTTCATCGGTGTTTACCGGAAGATTCTTACCGTGGTAATATTTCGACAGTCCTTCTCTCAAGGAAGCAAAACCTGCGCTATGGCTGTAGGCCAACACAGGCACTTTAGCCTCTTTAATGGCTTGCTGTGCCTCCAGAGGTGTCTGAATATCGGGTTGCCCAATATTTAGATAGTACACCTTGTTACCATTGCGCTCAGCTTGTTCTGCGAACGGAACTAATTTGCGGATAGGGCTGGAAGGCATGCTGGAGCCTTTCTTCGAAATTGATGGCATTGCTGTTTGTTTTGGTACTAAAAAAGCCCCGCAAAAATACGGGGCTTTCTTTAAATTATTGGGACGTAATCCTGCCTTATTTGGCAATCACACTACCGCCTTGTTTAGTTGGTGTGCTTTTTTGAGCTTCTGGGTTCATCACTTGACCTTTGATGGTGAGAACAACCGTTTGGTTTGATGCGTTTGAGTTCACCGTAACGGTCTTGTGGAAATTACCCATGCGGTTGGTGTCATATTTTACAGTAATCTCGCCTTCTGCACCGGGAGCGATTGGTTCACGCGTCCATTTTGGAGTAGTACAACCACAAGATGCTCGAACAGAATTCAAAACCAACGGCTCTGTACCTTCGTTTTTAAATTTGAATACACGAGTTCCATTTGCACCTTTTTCGATCTTACCGTAGTTGATCACTTTCTCAGCGAATTGGATTTTTGCACCATCTGTAGGTTGCTCTTGCGCCTGTGCAGCGAATCCGAACAGCGCTACAGCTAGGGATAGGATAAATTTTTTCATGTTCAATTTCATTGTTTGAGAGTTTCAAATGTACTTCGAAAGCGCTGGCTTTCAAAGGAAATTAACAATCTCTTAGCCTATGGGTTCATTGGATGGGTGCAGGCGCTTATTTTTGCAACTTATAATTAGAACGACTTCCATGCGCGAAATTGGAAAATATACCCCGGGAGAAATTGAATCTAAGTGGTACAGCCACTGGCTAGACAACAAATACTTTCATGCCGAAGTATCTGATAAAGAGCCGTATACAATTGTAATTCCGCCGCCAAACGTCACAGGAGTACTTCACATGGGACACATGCTTAACAATACCGTTCAAGATGTTCTCATTCGTCGTGCTCGCATGCTTGGTTTGAAGGCATGTTGGGTACCGGGTACCGACCATGCGTCTATTGCAACTGAAGCCAAGGTGGTTAAACGCCTGCGTGAGCAGGGCATTAAAAAGTCAGATTTGTCGCGCGAGGATTTCTTGAAACACGCCTGGGATTGGACCGACGAATACGGCGGTATAATTCTCAAGCAGTTGCGCCGCCTTGGAGCTTCTTGCGATTGGGACCGTACGGCGTTTACTTTGGACGAAGTGCGCAGCGAGCAAGTAATCGATGTATTTATCGACTTGCACAAGAAAGGCATGATTTACCGGGGTCTGCGTATGGTGAACTGGGATCCAGTAGCACTTACGGCAGTATCGGATGAGGAAGTCATCCACAAGGAGGAGAACAGCCGCCTGTACTACATGACCTACAATATCGAAGGATCAGATGAGGCTTTGCAAGTGGCAACGACGCGTCCTGAAACCATTTTTGGTGATACTGCGGTATGTGTAAATCCTGAAGATGAGCGCTACCAGCATTTGAAAGGCAAGAAGGCTATTGTTCCTTTAGTAGGACGCGCGGTACCGATTGTTTTTGACGAGTACGTGGATATCGAGTTTGGTACGGGAGCACTAAAGGTGACTCCAGCACACGATACGAATGATCAAATGTTGGGCGAGAAGCACAACTTGGAAGTCATCGATGTATTCGATCAACACGCAGCACTGAACGAGCACGGCGGTGAATTTGCCGGTTTGGATCGATTCGATGCGCGCAAAAAAGTAGCCAAAGCCTTAGAAGAGGCAGGTCTATTGGTTGAGACCAAGGATCTTAGAAATAAAGTCGGACGGAGCGAGCGTACCGATGCAGTGATTGAGCCGCGCTTGAGTATGCAGTGGTTCTTGAATATGTCAGATTTGGCCAAGCCGGCCATTAACGGAGTAAAAACAAAAGACATTACTCTACATCCTCCGCACGCTGAGAAGACCTACCTCTATTGGATGGAGAACATTAAGGATTGGTGTATTTCACGTCAGCTTTGGTGGGGACACCGTATTCCTGCTTGGTACGATGCAGAGGGCAATGTAGCCGTGTGTAAGAACAAAGAAGAAGCCATTGCAGCCCTCGGCACTGATGCCGTACACCAAGACGAAGATGTCATGGATACGTGGTTCAGTTCTTGGCTATGGCCGTACAGCGTGTTTTCTGGAAACCAGGAAGAGGAAGATTATTTCTACCCGACCAATACACTCGTTACCGGACAGGATATCATTTTCTTCTGGGTAGCCCGTATGATCATGGCAGGGTACGAGTTCAAAGG
>Ga0181562_10000374_pt1 | contig 36525 bp, 29 predicted proteins | sample 011ome_26_FD_139344 | JGI IMG/M metagenome (GOLD analysis project Ga0181562, IMG submission 139344) | Coastal salt marsh microbial communities from the Groves Creek Marsh, Skidaway Island, Georgia - 011511BT metaG (megahit assembly) | ecosystem: Environmental > Aquatic > Marine > Intertidal...
AGGAGGAGGAGGACGACGACGACGAAGCCGACGATGATGATGATGCGTCGTGGACGACGAGGAGGAGGATGCGCGCGCCGATGCGATGATGGCGGCGTCGAAAGGGGCGCGGCGAATGCGACGCGCGCGCGCGCGGGGCGCGCCGACGCGCGGATGGTCGGCGCCGGGACGACGTCGTTCGGGACGACGACGAGGATGACGGCGTCGACGTCGAGGCGCTGGGCGATCGCAAAAGCGCGCGAGAGCGACGAGGAGGAGGAGGAGGAGGAGGAGGAGGTTGGGACGGGGTTGTCTGCGCCGCCGTCTGCGCCGGCGCGCGCGTTGACGGCGCGCGCGTTGACCCTGCGCGTGATGGAATACACCATACGAGACGCGCCATTGAGCGTGATGCTAACGTTGGTGGCTGGAGCGTGGGCGCAGACGTTGAATTTGGGTGGGACGTTTGCGCTCGCGTTGGTGCACGCGCACACGATTCCGCTCGTGGCGGCGGCGTTTACGCTCGTCGTGGCGCTCTGGAAGTTTATGTGTTCCATGTTTGTGCGCGTGGCGGTGATGAGAGGGAGTGCACGGGGCGATGATGAAGGGTGTGATTGGCGAGATCTTAAAACAAACGCCGCGCGACGGGCGACGGTGAAGATTGCCACGCGCGAGCTTCGAGAGACGTTTGCGACGTGCAAGGCGTTGTTGACGCTCGATTTCAGGCGCGTGGTGTCGATTCTTTGGAACTCGGTGCTGACGATTCCAGTGCCGTATCTGGGGCTCATTCGTTTACTTGATTACGCCGTGGCTGGACCAGTGCTGGTGCTCGAGCAAAAGACGAGCGGTGAGGCGCTCAAGCGTTCGCAAGAGCTCATGTACGGCTACCGCGTGCTGCTCATGAAGACGGCGTTTTTGTGCTCCACCGTGGCGTCTATTATGGTCGGTGGCGTCATTGGTGCATTCGCCGTCGTCGTGCCGACTTTACCTCAGTTGTTATTACCTCCCGAGGTTGCGTCGTCGACGACAACGACGACGGTTGGCGACGTTGCGCAGGGCTTTTTTAGCGGCTCGGCGTTTGACCGCGTGTGGCAAGTTGGATCGTCGTCTGAACGTTCGGCGACAATCGTGCTCCTCATGTGCGGGCTCACGCTAAGCTTTTTCTTCACTCTCGGGTTTAGACAGCTGGTGTATATTTTTTACAAGGAAACCAAGGAGCGCTACGTGCCTCCACCGCCAGAAGATCCCGCGAAGAAAAACAAGACGCCGTTGTTACGCCGCTTACAATTCTGGCGTCGCAACGTGGAGGAGGAAAGTACATAGCGTAGCATAGTGTGTAGAGAAATTAGTAGCAAAGACATTGCATCCATCATCAATCATCACGTAGAATTTCAATCAGTCTAAATCGATGTACAGAAGCGCGCGAAAAAAACGCAGCACCCAATAAGCGACAAAGAGAAGTGCGAGCATTTGATACTCTGCGAGCGGGCGCAAATTGATCGTCAACCCGCGACTACGGAATAAACCCACGGTAAGCGCCTCTAGAACGGCCAAAAGCGATACAGCGTGTCCTAGAACAATATTGTCACGCTTCACGCGCTGAGATATCGTCCATGCACCCTCAGCCAACTGTTTCAATTCACCGACGGTGACGCGCCCCTTCGCCCCCTCGCCCGCAGCGCCGCCGAGGCGTAACTTTCTATTGAGGAACCTCGAAAGCATCAAAAGCAAAGATACCAAAGGCGCGAACTCGTTCGCACCGATTGGTCGTTGCATCCAATCTCCCTTGTACATTTCTCTCGCACTTCGCCGTCCCGAAGCCCATCCAGGACGTTCGCCAGAGTTTGTATCGACGTACTTGGCCGCCGCCGGACTCTTCAAGTATGGCGTGTCGCGAAATCTCTCCAATCTAAACACCGTGAAACTCGCCTTGCGAAAGTTGGGCACGCTCTTGCGGAGAGGATGAGACGTTGGAACTTGCGTGGAGTCGCGCTCGAGTCGATGAATCAGCGCGATGGCGACTTGCGCCAGTCCATCCGCCTCGGATGAAAACATGCGTAAGTGCCCAGACACAGACTTGTCCTTGCTCGATTCACTCACTCGATTCGCCGCTAATCGAGCAGCAGCACCTTGCCATTTACTCACAGGCGTAGCGAACGCGCCAGGAGTACCGTTTGGTGTCCCAGGAGGGCCACCAATCGCAGACACCTCCTCGGGCTCCCATTCTTGAAGTTGCGAACGCATGAGGGGGTAGTACGATTCCCTCGACGCCACCGACTCTTCTCTGGCTTGCATGGTCTTCAACGTTCCTTTGAACGGATCAAGCAAGAACTCTGCATAGCCTTCTTCAACGGATTCTAACAATTTCAACAACGCCGGAGCTGATGCGAGCGGTTGAAGCGCGATGAGCAAAGCCGACGCCGTACCCTCGGCATCCAACGGAACGCGTTTGCAGCACAACTCCAAGAAATGTTTCATCAACTCGTGATAGAATGGAATGTTCTTGAACACGTGTCGAATGTGTGAATACTTTCCAGGAGTATCTTCTACTTTATCATCAAACTTGTACTCTTTACCAATCGGAAGTAAAGCGGCGTCGTAGTCTGGCTCAGACGCCGCGTTGCTCGACGACGCCGTGGGCATTTTGGACAGCGGCGACGTCAAGATCCGCGACGGCGACCCTCCACGTTTGGACACTGGCGCCTTGCTTTGTTGAGATTCCGGGAATTTCGCACACCATGGTGCGAAATACGACACCCAAAGCGTCACCACGGGTTCCAAACTCGTCATGCTCTCCGTGGGCCACTGCGTAAAGGCGTCGTGTAAAAAGTAGTACAATGGCCGCTGTACGATGTCTCGCGCGACGTCAAGTCCCTTTGCACCATCCATGTTCTCCATTTGTCTATCGGGTAATTCAGCAAACAAGTACGTGATCAACAGCGTCACTGCATTCACATGATCCACAGCGGGTGGATTGTACGTGTACCGACGTCGCGATTCAGGCGCCGCCGCTCGAGGCGGAGTCATGCCGTTTTGCCGCATCGCGGCGTCGACGACGCGACTCATGGATGGTAAATTTCTAAATGGCGAGCTCGAGCGCGTGACGTCGCTCGATTGCGCACGCGAATCATCCACAGGCATCCAAAATTCTGTCAAAATGCTCACCAACAATTCACCTTGCGCGGTGTTACCCAAATCCACCTTGCTCCACTCCTTGCCGGGCGCGGCGCGCGGAAGAAAGTGTTTCAAATGCGTGAGCAACAACTCGCGATACGGGTGTACCTTTGTCGTCGTCGATCGGTGTATCGAAAGCGGGGTGGATGGCCATTGACCACCTAAAAATGCTCCACTCGGGCTACTAAACGAACCGCCTCCGAGGCCACCAGCGCTCTTGTAAGGCGACGAACGCGTCCCCAAACCAAAAGATGACTGGTGCGTGGCGTGTCCACGGCGCGCGCCCGGGCGCATGGCAAAATACGCAGTCCAGAACATAAAGTACTGATACAACCCAAGATGCACTTGATACTTCCCCATGCTATCACGTTTGATGCATCCAGCGTACGGCGGCGAGCGATTCAACGACATCGCTCCCGATTCAGTTTGTAACAAGCGTTGCGTGCGTTCGGGGAGTCGATCGACGGGAAACGCGAATTGCACGAGTTTATCCGAATCCGCCGCCACCATGGCTCGCATAAACGTCCCTTGTGGAGATAAAAACTCCAACAATTCTCGCATTTCTCGTTCACTGGCGTTAAATGCACCATTCATCCACCCATTCGTGGACTGTCCGCCGCCTTCAAAACTAAAAATCTCACACAAAATCGCCTGAAAACACGTACTAAAAAACTCTCTCAAGTTTTCTCGATTCCGTTTCAACACGTGCTCGACGACATCGATAGTCTTCGCCGCATCTTTTACGTTCCCTCCCGTGCGTTGTCGTTGTCCACCATCGAGCACTCGAGCGAGCTCCTCGCACGACGTCACCGCGCTCAACGTGAGCTCCAACTTGGACGCCCCCGCCGGCGCCCCCGACGACGGGACACCGCTCAGGCGAGTGATTCCCGTGCCCGCACCCGCGCTCGACGACGCACCGTGACGCGATGACGATCGTTCTCGCGTCACCGCGTTCGTCGTCGTCGTAGGTCGTCGGGGCGATACAAAAGACGATGACGATGGGGAGGACGACGGTCGTGCCCCTGAACGGTCAAAGCCAACGTCGTCGGCGTCGGTGCCGGTGCGACGGAACGGAGACGACGGGGACATGAGCGGCATCGAACGTGGAGACGCGCGCGCGTACTACACCCGTCGTCTCGTCGGTCGTCTGTCGTCGCAAGGGCGTCCGTATGTGTCGTGGACTGTCAACGCGTGAGAGGGGCACTGTCGTCGGCGGCGCACGAGCAAGCGTGCGTACGCGGATTGGATTGAATGGATGGATCGATGGATCGATGGATACGCACGTGTCTAAATTACAGCATAATAGGTAGGTTTTGATATTACATATGCGCGCAGCCGACACGACGAGGTTGACGTTTTACGCATCGATGAATAAGAAGACGACAAAGGCGAGGACGAAAGCCAAGGCAAATGTCGCAGAGGCGTGCGGCGCTCCTGGACTTTGACACGTGCCGCATTGACCAGCGACGTAGCACGCGGTGAAACCACCGTATGCATCACCGCCATGATAACTACACCATCCTTCTGGATGGATTTGTATGCCACGGGCCGCGCACCACACGGGGTCCTGAGAGCGCTCGCACTCGCAATACGGCATCGAGGACGTGCCAACGTTGTACGCGCACGTGCCATTTCCAGAGCACGTGCGCCCACCTTCGTCTACGGCACAAATGAGCGCACACTTGGGACCGTAATATCCCTCGTCACAGACACAAAGTGCTGTGTATGCATCGCACACGCCGTGGCCAGCACAATCTTTACCAGCAATGGGGTCGTCTAGAACGCCGAGGTTGTTAAGCATCACTTCGTCAGCATCCGTGGCTTGCGGGCACACGTTTTGACAAGTATCACCTCCAGTACCAGCATTACACGCGCACGTTCCGTCTGCTTGGCAAGTACCAGCACCAGAACAGACCACCCCATCGGCGTCATCTTTACACACCGACTCTGTTATGGCATAAATGCCACCGCCACCAGCGCTCGCGTGCACCGCGTCACTAAATGCGTTAGGCGATAGATGAAGATCAGATATCATCGGCTCGTCCATGCTATCTAAAGTTCCTGTCATAATACCTTCGCAATCACACTCTGCTACGGTACTCTTACATTTGCCTTGGTTGACCGGATTGAAGTTGTTCGCCGCGGAACCAGCGACAAAGACACACGTGCCGATACCTCCGCAAGAACACTGGCACGGCGCCGTAGAGCCAACAGTGCAAGTTCCCGGGTCTGCTGCACCGTATTTCGCACACCCGCCACACCCACACGTTCCTAATTGGCCTTCTGCGTTGATACCCCTGTGGCCATGAAAAACAATACATGTCAACGACGAGCACTGGCACGCCAGCAAACGAAATCGAAGAGTTGACACTTATGGCGCCTCACGAATCGGCTCGAGACGTACCATATGAATAATTTGTTTGTCGATGTAATTGCCATCGAGGTGTAGCCACCGGCAGAAATCTATGCGGGAATTAAGGACGCTTTTGTCAGTACCAAGTGCGTTGACACGATTAACTCATAAAACAATTAATTATCGCCGGCCATGTTTCGCACCTGGGTGAACGTTGCGTTGTTTTCGTCGAAAATTTTCCTGCAAACATAACGTTAATATAACTCTTGATATGATGCTGATGTATCGGGAATTAATTCGCAGTAGAACGTACCCCGTGATTGTGTAATTAATTAACGCCGAATTTGAATCAGCCTCGACAGAAGTAAAATCAAACTTTTTGATACGTTTCGGCTCGTCAATCATCTCTGGTTCATCGTAATTTCGTGAAACGTAATACTGAGTGGGTTCGGAGTTGCTTGAAACATATCCGATGCCGATTTGACCATAAAAATTGTCTCCCCATGCAAATATTTCTCCAGTCGACACGAGCATCATTGAGTGAAAAGAACCAGCTTCTATTTGCGTGATTGTTGGCACTGTGGGCTTGCCGACTTCGACGAATGTACCAGAGATCACGTCAATCGAAAATGGTTCCGATTTAGTAGGTAACTCGTGACGGTTGTAGTATAAACCCGTCGTTGTGTCGTACTGTAATTAATTCGTTAATTAATTAATTCGTTCATCTTGAAAAGTTCATCGTACCGTATTCGGAGTGTAACTAGAAGTCCCAGTAATTAGGCTGTACGTTTGTTTAATGCCTGCGTAATCATCAGCATTCATAATATCTCTAGATACTGCTCTGATGCTTACCTAGTTGCCCGTGAAAGTTATCTCCCCATGCGTACACTTCATCTCCTGTCGTGACGGCGAGCGTGTGTCCTCCTTGCGATAAGTGCCTCGAACCCGTTGCAACTTGGCCACCGCCAGCAGCAATTAATTTTATTTGCGGTAACGCTGCGCCTGTGTTTGTCAGCGTCACCTTTGTTGGCTACAATTAATTAATTAATATAATTCAACTGTCGAGAAGAATGTAAACAACGTACCACGTAGACATCGTTCAAACAAGGGTCGTTTCCCGGTCCCCCAGGAGTAGTGCAGCCACCCAAACCTAATTCAAAGCAATCAGTATTACTATCATGTCATCGTCCTCGGTGTCACGCGAAGTTTCACGAACGAAGACGACGTACCTAGCTGTCCTTGGTCGTTTGCGCCCCAGGTGTACACCGCGCCCGAAGCGGTGAGCCCGACACTGTGTAGAGACCCCGCGGCTAGTTTGACGAACGTTTCCGGCGTGCTCACTATTGTAGGCTGTGAAATCGTCCCGAGAGCGCTAGAGCCGAGTCCGAGTGATCCTCGACTGTTGCAACCAAAGGCGTACAGGCGACCGTCACTTGCGAGCGCCAACGTGTGTTCGACGCCTACGGCAACTTCCACTATCCGCACGCCACTTAATGCATCGATCTTCGTCGGTGTGTATCGATTCACCAGGTCTCCTAGTCCAAGCTGCCCGCATAGATTGTTTCCCCATGCATACAACGCACCCTCAGCCGTGAGCGCCACGGCGTGGTTCAGACTGGCACTGACGCGACTCAGTGTCCCTGCGCAAACGAGTTCAAGACTTTACCATACACGCAATGCTCCACGTACCATCGAGGTCCCATCCAAGTTCAACTATTTCAGTATCGTTGCACGAACTCAGCGCTTGGCCCTGTGAGATTCAACGCCCGACAAAACCACGGTTAGTACATACGCAACCGTCGTCTCGCTGCTTTTCTCGTAACGAGAACTGTTTTCACGTACCTGTCCAAGTCCGAGCTCTCCGTGCTTATTTTCGCCCCATGCATGTAGTTTTCTAAACACCGTCACGCCCTGTCGCATCGCGCTCATCGCGCGCACTCGTCAGTCAAAGTAAACTCGTCGGTGAGCGCGCGCGAACAACGACAACAAAGTCGCACTCAACTCATCTTTGCGTCTCCAACGCTCGCGCGTGACGATCGCAACTGGCGCTCGCACTCCGACCAGTGGTGCGTCTCATCGTTATCTCACCTCTACACCGCTCGCAATCGCACTCACGAGGGAAAGGAGGGTGAAAACGACCCGCCCAACCCCGCGTCCCGCGCACGACGAACGGCCCATCGTCGAGGTGTCCGTTCGAGTACCACCTCGAGAACCTCGACGACGTGCGCGTGAGAGACGCCGCGCCGCGCGTGTTTATGTTCCAGTGACAATGTTACGCGACCGAGGACGATGCCATGACGCGCGCGTGTGCGGTCGCGACGACGACGACGACGCCGAACGACGCTGAACGACGACGAGTGCGCGCGAGGATTGCGGTCGGTCGGTCGGTATTCTGGGCCCTAGACGCGCGCGCGCGCGCGCGCGCGAGCGCTGGAATTCCACCGGTGACGACGACATTGACCAAGTGCACGAATGATGCGGCGGCGATGCGGTTATGAATATTGCATGACTACGCGTGCGTTGAAACAGCCACCAAAAGTAGGCCTAGACCTCGTCAAGGGACGCGCGAGGACGCGCAGCCATCGGCGTCAGCACCCGACCGCTCGCCTCGTGCCTTGGTTCAAAAAGCAACGAATCCCACGGGCACCAACCGTATGCGTTGCTCCATCATTCGTTCGTTCTCCTCGTTCATCGTCATGGACCTACCACGCGTACGTGTGCGCGCACGCGTACGACCGCGCCGCGGCGCGCGCTGTCCCTGTGACTTAAATTAAAGCTGAGACGATTCCATCGCCATGTGGCCACCCATGAAGCGCGCGCGTATTGTGCGTGTAGGACACCACTCGTCGTCATGCATGGCGTGCGTCATACGTCTCTCGCGTGCACGCACGCGTGCGCCCATGCCTCCGCGTTTGGTTAACCCGTCGCGCGTGGTCTATCATCGTTCGCGCCCAACCTGCGCACCCAGCGAGGCGGGCGACGACGCATCGCCGCGTCTCGCCCTACGCGTGGGGTTTTATCTCATACGAGTCATGCGTCCATATCGGTGTATTTTCCCGCGCGCGGTGTCGCGGTGTCGCGGTCCACGACGACGACGACGACGACGACGACATGTGTTGCGCCACGCACATACCGACCGACCGACCGACCGACCTGGCGACGGCGGCCGCTGTGGCGTGTGTGTTGGACGTCACTCTGCGTGTGCGTAACGCGCAACGACGACGAGGGAGACGACGAGGACGAGTGTGTAGTCGTCTGCGAGTGGTGCGTCGTCGTCGTCGTCGTCGTGTGTCGTCATGGACCGCGCCATCGAGCGCTTGGCGTCGCTCCAACGACACACGACGAGAATACGAAACATTTGCGTGCTCGCACACGTCGATCACGGGAAAACCACGCTGAGCGATTCGTTGATTGCACACAATGGGTTCATAACCGCTAAACAAGCGGGGTTGATGCGGTTTATGGATTTCCTCGAAGACGAACAAAGACGAGGGATTACGATGAAGAGCGCGGGGATAAATTTACTGTACACGCCTCGAACGGCGGTGCGTGGGGATAAAGAGCCGATATTGATTACGTTAATCGACTCGCCGGGACATGTAGACTTTTGTTCTGAGGTGTCCACGGCGGCGAGGTTGAGTGATGGATGTTTCGTGCTCGTGGATGTCGTGGAAGGCGTGTGTGTGCAGACGCACGCCGTGTTGCGACAGGCGTGGGAAGAACGGTTGAAGCCGTGTTTGGTGTTTAATAAGCTCGACAGATTGATCATTGAGCTTGGATACGAGCCTCGAGAAGCGTACGACCGCATGAGGGCGCTGTTAAACGAAGTGAATGGGTTAATGAGCGCGTTTGAAAGCGAAAAATTCATTTCGCAGGCGGATACGTTTTTAAGCGCTTTTGACGCCGCTGAAGAAGCCACATTGGGGGCTTCAACGAGCGACGGCGCTGTTGGAGCGGACTATTTAGATGAAGTTAACGAAGATGGTGAAGTGGCTGAAGCATTTTCTATCGCACGCGGGAATGTAGCTTTTGGAAGTGCCATAGACGGTTGGGCGTTTCGCCCAGAGGCGTTTGCTGACTTGTTTGCGGAAAAACTCGGGTGTTCAGCGGCGGCGCTATGCAAGGCGTTTTCGGGAGATTGGTACTACCATCCGAAGACTAAACGCATTGTCAGTCGAAAAGTTGCTGGAGACAAGCTCAAACCTCTTTTCGTGCAATGTATTTTAGACCCGATATGGAAATTGTACACGACGGCGGACAACGAAAAGAATGGCGTATGGGTGGAGAAGGATTTGGCCGCGCTCGCCAAGGCTCTCAAAGTAGAAGTGAGTGAACGTGATTTGGCAAACACCGATCGACGCATGGCTTTGCAGTCTATCATGCGAGCTTGGCTTCCGATGTCGCAGACTTTGTTAGAAATGGTGGCTCACTGCGTGCCGAGTCCGCCGCAAGCCGCGCCGCACCGCATCAACCGCGTGATGCCGCAACCAGTGCTGAAAGGAACCAAACCTCCTGGACTCGACGATGCACGTAACGCTGTTATGGCATGCAATCTGTCTGATGAAGCGCATAGAATCATTTTCGTGAGTAAAATGATGGCAATCCCCAAGGCTCACGTACAAGGTGCTCAAAATCAACCTGGCGATGTCAAATTTCTTGCATTTGCGCGCGTTTATTCTGGAACGATTCGAAAAGGTGACAAGATGTATGTACTGAGTCCAACACATGATCCTAGTGATGTGGATTCAAATGAAGTCCAAGAGATTGTTTTGAATGAATTATACCTGATGATGGGTCAAGGAATGTTTGTCGTTGATGAAGTGCCGGCTGGAAATTTGTTAGCAATTGGTGGATTGGAGACAGCAATTTTGAAAACGGCGACGCTGTCCTCTACGTTAGATTGTCCACCGTTTGGAGCGATGATGTTCCAAGCGGCGGCAATCGTGAGGGTTGCTGTAGAACCTGAAGCTATCAGTGACATGAGCGCTCTTGTCGAAGGATTACGCTTATTGAATCGCGCAGATGCCTTTGTAGAAGTGAGTTTGATGGAAACCGGCGAACACGTGATTGCGGCGGCTGGCGAGGTACACTTGGAGCGGTGCATTGCCGATCTGAGCGAAAGATTCGCTAAGATCCCCGTCCGCGTATCGCCACCAATAATTTCTTTTCGCGAGGGTATCACGACAAAGGCGGCAGCGACGTCGACGACGGCCAACGGACGTGTCTCTATCACATGTAGCGTCGCTCCCATTCCAAACTTTGTCGTTCGAGCAATTGATGATACTTCTGAGCGTCTGAAGGTATTGCTATTGGCAAAAGACCCAAAGAGCGATGAGAACAAGCTGATTGCTGAAGAATTCATGAATAAAGTTACGTCTTTGCGGGAAGCGGCGACCTACGATGAACAAGGACCAGAGGGGCTGATTGAGAAAACGCTGCGTCACGCATGGGCGCTCGGTCCTAAACGCATTGGATCTAACATCTTAAACGTCAGTACTTACACGGCAAGCGTAGACGACGATGAAAAAGAAGTTGGACACGCATACGCTGGAATCGCATTAGGATTGCGGGAATCGTATGAAGCTGTGCCGCACGAAGAATTAATGGAGTTTGATTTAAACGCCATCGAGGGCAGCGTGCTCACTGGTTTTCAAATGGCTACTGATCGAGGTCCTCTGTGCGATGAACCACTGACTGGGGTCCAGATGACACTTCATATTGCAGTCAACGAAGAACAAGATGGAGATGGCGTGGATGAAGATCAATACGGACCTCTCTCTGGCCAGATAATCAACACCGTACGAGACGTGATTCGAAAAGCTGTGCTCAAAGCCGGCACTCGACTCGTCGAAGCGATGTATTTGGCCGTCATTACTACGACGTCTGAAGCATTAGGGGGAACGTACGCTGTACTCGGCAAGCGACGCTCGCAGATTTTATCAGAAACTATTCGAGAAGGTACGGGTGTGTTCATCATTCACGCTTATTTACCCGTGGCGAGTTCGTTTGGTTTTGTCAACCAGCTTCGCGCACAGACATCTGGCGCATCGACGGCTCAACTAGTGTTTAGTCATTGGTCCATGCTCGAAATGGATCCGTTCTTTACACCCACTACCGAAGAAGAACGAGAAGAATTCGGTGAGGATGGCGATGTTGGGCCAAATATCTCGCGTCAACTGATGGACGCCGTACGCCGTCGAAAGGGACTCAAGGTATGCTTGAATTCTCAGTTTTCATATTTTATTCTTTTACTTACATTTTATTACTCGCAGGTTGAAGAAAAGATTGTTCAGGTTGCCACGAAGCAGCGCACTTTGGCGCGTAAGGCGTGACGTCAAGGTATCTTAGTAAAAGTTATCTTTTGCATTTGATTCTGCTCGCCGCATTGCGCGCACAAAGGCGATTTTAGCTTCTTGCTCAGACATGCCGCTACATTTAGTCCAAGCATCCCACTTTTCGCGTCCACCGTAGTCAATAGAGCCGTCTTCACGCCAGACAGGCGCTGGTTCTTTGTTTTCGCCTTGGTTCAAGTATTGGGAAGCACCGTAGAGCTCATACCAAACAGGCGGGCGAACGGCTTGCCCACCTGGGCGTTTTACGTATCTCCACTTGCGAGCTTCATAGTCTTTGACGTGCTCGTACTCAGCGATCATTTCGGCAATTTCTTCCTCGGTGAGCGGACGTTCTTCATCTAATTCATCTTCTTCCTGCACGTCGAAATCATCAAGAGTTAGTTGCAGAAGTCGACGACGAGGCCTGCGAGCGAGACTGAGTTTCGACGTCTAGTCTGCGCACCTGGTGTTCGTTTGGAGGTTTGAGCTTTCTAGATTTGAATTTTGTCTTGAATAGAGAGAATGCAGACGTGTTGTATGTTTTGAAGAATGCCATCAAGTCCACACGCTGCGCCATTGGTTTATCTGAGCCGACAGACGTTTTTACGAAACCGTATTCGAGCGCCCAAGCTCTTACGTCTTCAAGCGTCAGCTTCACCTTAGGATTGCCAGAATCCTCAAAGGTCACCGTCATGTTATTAGCTTTTAGTCTTCAACTTATTTGTAAAACAGTATTCTCTAAACGATAGTGTACCGCGTGCGTCGACTTGTGCAGTAACTGACGCGAAAAGATGATGGGCTCATTTCAAACGGAAGACGAAGAGGTGCACAGCCGTTTTTTTTCTTATTTTTTGTAAAGACAGAGTGTGTATGTATTTGCGTTATATCTTACAGAGCAACAAACTATTACGACCGATTGTCTACCAATGGCGTCAATGGCATCATCGTGTGGATGAAAGAAACACTTAAACCTTAGTTTCGACGAGATTTTGTGCGAGAGCATCAACGTCGGCGTTCCCATTCTTCTTGGGCTTAGATTTCTTTTCCTTCTTGGCGCCATCACCTCCACTCTTTTTTGATTTCTTTTCCTTGGGCTTGTCATCACTCTTAGAAACGTGCTTCTTATCCTTTTTATCCTTCTTCTTCTTTTTGTCCTTTGAGGCCTTGGCGCCGCCTGGGGCGAATGCGTTGAATGGCCCGTCGTCTTTGGCGTACGGATCAAAACGCGGATACGCTTCAACAGATGGAAGATCTTCTCCTCTATCGAGCGGCTTGAGAGGATCATATGCGCCGAGTTGACCGTGTAACGCACTAGATGCGTTCTTTGGCTGGTAGTGCTTGCCAACGGACGGTCCAGTCGGGATCTCTTCCTCTTCTTCGTCGCTATCGCTTTCACCCTTGATGCTCGGTCGAACGACGTTCGAAGCGTTGTGATTGGCCAAACGCGCCTCAAGAGCCGCCATCGTCGCAGATTCTGGACCAGGTAGCGATGCGACCGGTTTCTTTTTCTTACTGGCGGCTTCGGCGGGATTCGATTCACCTTCAAGGTAGTATTGACCCATCTTCTCTTTATGGCGGGCGAGCATTTCACGAGATTCTCTCTCCTCCTTGGCGATCTGCTCCTTGCTCTTCTTAGCACCAAAGATTTCAGTGACGTCACGAAGTTCCTTGGACATCTTTTCTTTCTTCTTGCTCTTTTTGCCCTTCTTGCCCTTTTTGCCAACCTCATAATCTTCATCTTCATCATCGCTGCTGACGAGGAGGTAATCCCACTCGGCGCTCATCGGTTCTTCGGCGCCCAAGCTCTCGGGAATTTCAATTTTCTTCTGCGCCTTGAGAGACACGGGTTGAATTTCCTCGCTCAAAATCGTCGCGAATTCCTCGATGATGGCTATGCCGCTACCAGGCTCAGCTTCTTCGGCGGAACCGACGATGGTGAGCATTTGCTGTAACTGACAGGTGCGCTCGCGAACTTCCAAGTTGAAGCTCGTGGCGAGGGGCTCGATACGACGCAACACCTTTTGACGTAATGACACGAGATCTTCAGACTCAGGCACGAGTTTACCTGGCGTAGGCGCGGTAGCACCGCCAGTCGAAGCCTCGCTCGCGTCGTCGGCAAGTTCAATCAAAGGCTCGGTATCGGGCGCTGGGAGCGCGCCGACGGCGCCAGTCGGTCGAATGCCTTGAGAGTATGACAAAACCGCGCTCGCGTACACCTTGAAGATGGATTGGATGTACACTGATTGGGCGTGACCCGGAAGCTGCTTCACTTGAGGCGCAAGCAAGGCGTCAAGAATTTCTTCGTGGTCGACGATGTAGTGCGCGTACTCACCGACAACCCACGCGACAGATTGAAGCGCTTCGGGCACCGTCTTGTTCACGTTTGATTGCTCCAAAAGCGACGTGTCCAACAAGAGCGGAGCCAAGATACCAACTGCGGCTTCACGAATAACTTCCACGCGCAAGCACACGTCGATGATTTGTTCACCAACCAACGCACCGTGAGAAGAGCACGGAACGCGGATGAGATCGGCCAATACCGAGAGATACCACACAAAGTCAGTCACGAGCGCGTAGCGTTCATTCATGCAAATGTGAACAATACTCGATACAAGCTCGTCTCTGAAACGTTGATCCGCTTTGCCCATGGCATTCATCAAGTGGGCGGTGGTGTCAATCAGCGTGCGTTTGGTGACTAAACCACACACAATTTTAAGTGCGCAGTATTGAATGTTCGAATCTTCGTGATCGAGGCACTCAAAAATGTTCCCCTTGTGCTCGGCGACAATTCTCGGGTGAGAGTCGAGCAAGAATGTGAGCGCGTGCAAAGCCAAAAACTTGATGTTTGGATCATGATCTTCCAACATATCCTTCAATTTATCCACCGATTGGCGAACAACCTTCTCTTGTGACGTCATCCCTTGGACAACCGTACGGATGCACTCATACATGAGCGACTTGGCGTTGGTGGTTTCGAGAATTTCAGAAATTGGCCCGGCGAGCTTCTTCGCCAGTCTTGGTTCGAGCGGCGTCAACGCACCAAAAACCTTCACCAACTTGATAGTCATCCAGTTTGACGAGCTCGACGTTAACAACTTGTAAAACTTCGGCGCGAGCGGAAGGTAAGTCTTCGGGTTGTGCATGGCAAGTTCGCTCAACACCGTCACCGCCGCTTGAACGACGGATTGATCGTCGTCATCCAAACACTCAGTTAAACGCGCAAACGACGGACGTAACGCCTCTGGGTAGCGCAAGAAGCACTTGTACAAACACAAGCACGCGCGTCGTCGCAAATCGGGCTTGTGATTGTTTAGCAACGAGTACACGTCGGCAACCAAAGTTTGCGACAACTCGGGCGTGACAATGTTCCCCAAGCACGAAATCGCCAACGCCGCTTCCGCCGGGTTCGGACTCGCCAAATCCTTCTTCAAAAGGTTCGGAATGAGCAACACTACGTCGGTGTCATCCCCAAACGACTGGCACGCCGCTAAATAACCGATCCGCTTATACTTGACATTCGTCGTCGACATCAATTCCACCACGTGAAACGACGCCCAGTGCATCGAGTACCCCAACGAATGCAAGTACGTCGCCTTCTCAATCGCCACCGCCTTGGTTCGAATATCACTCGACACCACCTCCGCCCTAATATCCGCCAAACACTTATTGATAAACTCCTTTTGTGTATCCTTGTGTGAGCGAATCCCCGTGATCATGTCGCGCAAGGATTTTTGGAACAATCGGATCGACGTCGCCTTGGTCTTATTATTCTGCGAACCCATGCTCGACGCGCTTGACATCATGATCACAAACAACGACGACACCTCTACACACTCCACACCTCTCTACCTGTCTCTCACGCACGCACGCACACTCTCGTCCTCGACGCAATCAACGCGCGCGCACGATGGATGGATGACCAACACCAAGCGACCGCACGCCCGCAATCAATCCAGCCTTTGCCCCGATGACGACGCACGCACGCACGCACGCACGCACGCACGCACGCACGCGCACCAACCAATGCGACCGACCGCTCTATCGATATCGACGCGAAAATGCACGACGTCGCCGCCTCGCTCGACGCACGCGCGGCTCTGACGCCCCGCGGACGACGCCTCCGACGATTACGCGCGCGCGCGCGGGGGGGCCCCGCGCGGGGCTAGGGTACGGGCACCGTGTGTATTGAACACCGATACGGGCCTATGTCATGGTGTTGGTGGTCTATCCTTGGGTGCTGCATGAGGTCATGTGTGTCTCATATACGGCTGTTTTGTCATGTTCTATATACGATCGATCACCCATATGTCCGAGAATATTGAAAATTATAATGTTGGTATTTTAGACAGTTTCATCCTCGTTTGATAGACTTATATACACGTACACGTAGGTTAATAAAGTATGTACTCGTGACCATGATGGATACGACGTGGCTGTGGTGCACGCGATGCGCGATGGGTGATGATGGGTGGTGTGTCGCGAGGCGTGCATACCTCGACGCGGTGCGTGCGGCACTCGTGATTGTCACGGATACACCCAGTGTGATGGCATTCACCGCGCACGCGTCGTCGTCGTCGTCGTCGATGATGACGACGACGACGTCGATGACGACGTCGATGACGACGTCGATGTCGTCGGTGGGGAAGACACAATCGTCATCGTCATCGTGGATGATGCGTGCGACGGTGATGCGCGGGAGACGCGGGAGGAGGATGGCGGTGGCGGTGGCGTCGTCGGTGGCGTCTTCGGCGTCGTCATCGTCGGCGTCGCTCGTGTTTGGTACGGGATCGAGCGATGCGTTCGATGCGCGAGGCGTGAGCTCGCCCGTGGTCAAGTACTTTGCGAGCGACGACGAGAGCCGATGGATGATGTGGTACACTGGGGCGTCGGCGGATGACGCCACGGCGATTGGTTTGGCGACGTCTGTGGATGGTATTGAATGGAAACGCGGTGGGTCATTCACGGAGACGTTTAGGAACGATGCGGAACAATCGATTAGTGTAGGTAAAGTGTTATGGCCCAACGACGAAGATTGGTGGACGTTTGATACGGCGGGCGTGAGCGTCGGGGACGTGCAGTTGATTTCGAGTGATTCCATCTCTGGTGGGTCGGTGTATTGGATGTTTTATCATGGTAACGATAGAGAAGTCGTGGATGGCATCGAGGGCGCGCGCACGCGACCGGGTTTATGCTTGAGTCAAGATGGTAGAAATTGGGCGCGCGTCGAAGGCGACCATCACACGGGGGCATTGTTTGACGTCGGCGAAGCTGGGGCGTGGGATGCGCGATGTATTCGTGATCCAAAGGTTTTACTCGCGGGGCCGAGTGATATTCGTTTATATTATACGTCGATTGATCCGAGCACTGGCGCGCGTTCGATTGGTTTGGCGCGCACAAAGGATGGATTCAACTACACCAAGCACTCGGGGGGCGCAGTGTTTGGACCCGGTCCCGCGGGCGCGTTTGATGATGCCGGTGTCGCTTCTCCGTGCGTCGTTCGCCTTGGACGCGAAGAGTTCATCATGTTTTATGAAGCATACTCTTCGCAAAACCCTGATGTGGCCACCATCGCGGTGGCGACGTCTAAGGATGGTGTGAAATGGACGCGCGCGTCTGCGCCCGCGCTTGCGGGCGGCGCTCCGGGCGCGTGGGATGCCGGCGGCGTCGGTAAGCCCTACGCCGTACCCATGGCTGGCGATCGCATTCGATTATATTACGAAGGCCGTGATGCGTCTAATCCACTCCATGGTGCTGGTGTTGGTGTCGCGTTGAGCGTTGAAGGCGACCGCTTCGCCTTTACTCGTCGCGAATAAATTTTTATGTTGTTGTTGACAAAATTTCAAGTTTATCCACTCTTCACTTGCCGACGCACGCGTCATCATGCGCGCGGCGTTGACGAACACGTCATCCACGATCGCGGCCACGCGGGCGAAGCACCATCGTCGCCCATCGCGCGCGCGTCGCGCGTCGTCGTCGTCATCTGCGTCTTCTTCGCCCGACGCCAACCCGGTGCTCATCTGCCCAGGATTGGGAAATCAGTCGTCCGACTACGACGAACTCGTGGAGATTCTTCGCGCTCGAGGTCACGCCGTGGTGGTGGCTAATGTCGCACGCATTGATTGGGCGCGCAACGCCGCGGGAGTTGTTAAGCCGTCGTATTGGCAGGGTACTTTAGAGCCGCGTCCGACGGTGGATTGGTATTTAGAGAGGTGCAAGAGCGCGGTGCGCGAGCTAAGAGAGACGTACGGTGCTCAAGGTAAGGTGTCGATGCTCGCGCACAGTGCCGGTGGATGGCTTGCGCGCGTTTACATCGATACATACGATGAGGAGGGTGATATCGGGCGGTTAGTCAGCCTCGGGTCGCCCATGAAACCAGTGCCGCGAGACGTGCCGGGGGTCATCGACCAAACGCGCGGGATTTTAACCTACGTCGATGAAAAGTTACGCACGGTGAAGGAATTAGCGCCTATATCAGTCACATGCGTGGCTGGGACGTACTTGCGTGGGCGTGGGACTTTTGAAGGCGTATCGAGCGCCCAGGCGTTCATCGTCGGTCAAGGCTACAAACAAGTATGCGGGGACGCGGACGCGGACGGCGATGGTATCACACCCGTAGAGACGGCGTTAATGGATGACGCCGAGCACATCATTTTAGAAGGCATTTATCACACTCCTCTCGGCGCTGGTGATGACAGACCGTGGTACGGCTCCCCTGGAGTTGTCGAACGCTGGGCAAACGCGCTGTGAGCGAATTAGGAAAGTAAATTTACACACAATTTGTTGTTCATTGTTATTGACATCATTATGACGAACAAAGAACCCGAATCGACTCAACGATATATCTGTTGTACATGACCGCCAACTCTAGCGAGACTGCGTTCAAAAATTCAAATCAAAACTCAATGAGGGAAAATAACAAGCGTCACGTAGAGTATTATGTTGCGCGCTTCTTTTGCCCTCCCGTCGCCTGTGCGTTCCCACACGCTTGGTCCAAGATATTAGGCTCAATCACATCAAATCGTCGCTTTTGACTGTCTCTCGCATCCTGTACGCGCATCGATAACAAAACAATCGTCGTCAGCCATCCAGCCGTCAAACACATTCAAACAAGATCTCTCGCGCGAAACACGCACACACACGCGCGATCACGACGCACGCACCGCTTGACGCCACGCATCGCCCAACACGGCATTGGAATTCACGCGTTCTCCACCGACGAAAATCTTAAACGTCATCTCGCGTGCGCCGTTCACGACGCGAGCTCGCGTCAGCCCTCGGTCGGGCGGCGGACCGAAGACCGCGCGAACGACCGACGAACGACCGCGCGCGCGAGTACGCGTCACGAGCACGCGTCCGAGTGCGCGGGATGCCCCTTTGTCCGCGCTTCACGAACGTCCGCGTCAACGCACACGCCGCGCGCGTCCACGAATGACGACGATGACGCGAGTGTTTAAGTTTAAACTCACATCTCATCACGCGCGCGGCATCGCCACTGCGACGCGCGCAGGCATCGCGCGGGTGTCGATCGCGTCGAACGTCACCGTCGCGGGACCTTTCGTGGACGACGACGACGACGGCGACGGCGACGGCGACGGCGACGGGGTTGAGCCCGTTTCAGTCGCGACACTGATTCAAAAGCTGTCGCGACAGAAGACGAGCGCACGCGCTTCGCATCGCGTGGACGATCCTATCGCGCGCGATGGGGGTGCGTACGTTATTCGATCGCATGTTTCGACGGTTGAGTGATCAGGATGACGTGAGCGAGGATGCGTTGGCGGAGGTGAGGCGGGAGCGTGGCGTCGGGAAAGATGGAGGAGACGCGACCGCGCCGAAGACGGGTAGGCATACGCGAGGCGCGCGATCGATGCGTTCGCGTAAGGATGATAATAGTGATGGTGATGGTGATGGTGATGAGATGATGACGGTGAATGGGAGGAAGAGGGCGAAGACGACGCAGAGGACGACGGGGAAGGTTCACGCGGCGGGCAACGTCAACAAACACGCCGCGAAGAGCTCAAACGAAGATTTCGCGCAATTAGAGCGAGATGGAGCACAGGCGGGTGTTAACTCTACGTCGATTATCATAACGACGGCATCGGAGGAGAAGGTGTCGATGGTTGGGCTCACCGCCGGCGCCGCGGCGCGCTCTAGACGAATGCCGAAACAAAAGCTGAGTGAGATTTATATCGAGACGGATAAGATTCCGCACGATGCATTAGTTGCAGAACCCACGCACGCGGTAAATGCTATAGATATTGTCGAGCAGGACATGGCGATGGAGCTCTCGCTCGATAGCGAGCACTTGAGTGATATTGAAAAGTTGTTCATGCCCGAGGGGATGGAGCAACACGCGCTCAAGTTTATAGCGATTAGAAACGCACTGCTCGTCAAGTGGCGCGCAAAACCGCGAGAATATTTATCTGCGGCACAGGCTGCGGATTGTTTCAAAAAGAAGCTCGAACCGATTTCGTATGCGGTGCACAAGTATCTGACATATTTTGGTTACATAAACTTTGGCGTGATGAAGCCGAGCGTGGAATTTGACCCCGAATTGACCGAGGGTCCAAAGATGTCAGTCTGCGTCGTCGGTGCTGGACTCGCTGGAATTGGCGCGGCTCGGCAACTCAAAGCCCTTGGACACAAAGTCGTTGTTCTCGAGGCGAGCGACCGCCCTGGGGGTCGCGTCGATACGCGTGAATTTGAAACGGCTTTTACATTTGGGGCGGATAAAAGTGACAAAGTGGGCGTCGTTGCCGATCTTGGTGGAAATATTTTGAGCGGAACTAAAGGCAACCCATTGTGCGTAGTAGCGAAACAACTTGGGATCAAGCCACACGTCATTAGTGCTGAGTGCCCACTTTACAATGAAAATGGTGACCTCGTTGATGCCGCCATCGACTCACGCGTCGAAACGAATTTCAACAAAATACTCGAAAACCTATCATACTATCGCGAGACAATGGATGTGAAAGTAGCGAACAAAATGTCACTCGGATTAGAGCTCGAAAAAGCTATAGCGAACGAGCTCAAAAATGTTCGAGATTTGCAACTGAAGGAGAACGAGAGACAAACGTATGACTGGCACATGGCAAACTTGGAGTTTGCCAACGCTGCGCAATGCGACTATTTATCGCTGCGCCAGTGGGATCAAGATGATCCTTATGATTTCACTGGGGATCATGTTGTCATTCCCGGAGGCAACGCGCGATTGGTTGACGCGCTGGCAAAGGATTTGAAGATTTGGTATGAGCATCGCGTGAAAGCAATCACCAGTGCGGCTTCGTTCGGAGCGACTGGCGTTATTGTGCACTGTGAAGAAGGTGTTGATATCGTTGCGGACGTTGTGCTCGTCACTGTGCCACTGGGAGTGTTGAAGAAGGAAAATATTGCATTCGTACCAGCCTTGCCTACGCGAAAATTGCAAGCTATACAAAATATCAACTTTGGAATTTTAAACAAAGTTATCCTGGTGTTTCCCAAACGCTTTTGGGATGAAAACTTGTATACTTTTGGGTTAATACAACCCAATAAAATTGATCGCGGAAAATACTTTTTATTTTACACATCGTCGAAAGAAGGCGAAGGAAATGTATTGACTGCGTTGATTGCGGGCAACGCCGCCATCGAGGTTGAGTCTCGTGAAGAGGACGAGGTGGTCAACGAAGTATTGGACAGTCTGAGAAAGATATTCGACAAAAAAGACGTTCAAGTGCCAACTCCTTATTCTTACCACCTCACTCGTTGGGGGCAGGATCCAAACACGTATGGTTCTTACAGCAGTTGCTCCACGGATGCAACAGGGGCGGACTACGACGAGTTGGCAAAACCCATGGGAAATATCCACTTTGCGGGAGAAGCGACAATCTCTCGGTACCCGGCGACGCTTCACGGAGCGTACTTATCTGGCTTACGCGAAGCTGGCTTGATAGCGCTGAAAAGTGACGCCACGAGTTCAGCCGACAAGCTCGCAGATATCACGATTGCCATGGCTCCAAAGAAATAACAACGACACAAACTGCGGGTCGACGCGCGCGCGTCATTGCAAGCCATTTAATTTGTACACATAGATCTGTTCTGTTAAAAAAATTGTCCACTACGTTCTACTAAACATACTAAAATAACATACACACACATCTTCTACAACACAAACGTTTTTATCGTGTGTTTTCCTTGTCGTCTCCGTTTCGCCTCGACGCCATCGTCAAACGTTTTCAGCGTTTTACCCTTGGTGGGTCTTTCTTTAAAGTCAACGTCGCTTCCATCACTTATTGAAGACTTCATCGACATCTTAGACTCATCACTTGGACTAGTACTACGTAACTTTCGCTTGTTCGTCGTTGTGTCGACCAAATCCTTTAAAAATTCGTCGACACCCGGGCAAGCGTGTTCGGCGTTGAACACGGCGCGAAACCTCGACATGATGTGACTCTTCACCTTAGCCGTGGCTGGCGCACGATAGGCATTTTTAATGGCTCGTCTTGGATTCATCGCCATACCGCGAATCCAGTCCACAAAACTCGTCAATGTCTTGAGATCCTTGTCTTTTTGGATAACCTCGGGTGGAATTTTTGGTGCCGACGGCTTTTTCACGCGCGGCGTTGGATTTTCACTCCCAGCGACGTCTACGCGTCCATCATTCGCGCAATCGACTTGCCACACATTGTAGTAATAATTCACAATATCAAACATTGTTTTACCTGGCAACGCTTTGCGCAGTGGGAACAAGTTATCCGCGTGTCTCGAGACGTGTTCGGCGAACGCGCGTCGCTCCTCCGCGGTCCAGCGCCTCGCGCCCGCCTCGACGCCAATTGTATCCAAACCGAGCGCTTCGGCAGTCACATTCGCCCGTGCGAGCGCTTCTTCAAGCCGCGCGCGCGCTTCAGCCACGCGTTCGGGCGGCACGACGGGTGTTCGACGCAAGTCTTCGCCGTCGTCCTCGTCATCGCTCTTTGACGCTTTCTCCGTCGAGACGCTCGGCGGGGTATCCGACATTGGCACCGCAGAAATCCTCGCCGGCGCTCGCACCTCCGCCGGATCGTCGTCGTCATTCGGTGACAACGACGGCGACTGCGACCTCGTACGCGGTCGCTTAATCTCCGGCGGCCACACCTTGACACCTAATAACGCCGTCTCGCGCGCCGTGGGTTTTCCGACAACAAACTCTGACGTCGACATCGTCGCGAGCGGTACCACCGCCTGATGAGCATCACCGACGCGAATTACGCCAGTTCGCGACATCGAACTCCCACTCCCAGTCCATCCTCGTCGTTCTCCTCTATCATTACTCAACGCATCGTGCGCGTACGGTGCGTGCGCCAACACCGCCGCCAACGCGTTCAATTCGTCATCCAAGCGCGTCATCGACGACGTCGTCATCGATGTCGTCGTCATCGACGTCGTACGATTCGACCGAGACCCGGTGGTATTAGTACATCTATCATCTCCATGCCTCATTCGATGCGCCGTGCGTCGCACCCGTCGAGGCTGCATGCGAACTCGAGCCACCTTGACTCGAAATTTTAAAAGCCGCGCGCGATGCGCCAACGCCTCCGCCTCCGCTTGACCCTCGGCGCGTCGCGTGCTCGATGGCCCATCCCGCCGCACCTTGACCGCTGACTTACTATCATCAACGCTACCACTACTGATTATGATCACATCATCATTCGTATCTGCGTCCTCGTCGTCGACATTTGTATCCGTAGCCGCGCCGTCTTCGCTTCGTCGGCGCGCGCGTCCAGCCTCCGTGCTCATCCTTCGAATATACCCCAGCACCTCCGCGCACACCTCACGCGCGCGTTTCACATCATCGGCGTCGTCATCGTCGTCATCATCACGTCGTGTGTCGCGCACCTTCGTCGTCGAAGGCGTCGTCGAAGGCGTCGTCATCGAAGGCGTCGTCGTCGTCGTCGCTTGGTCCACGCTCGCGGGTGACCCCGGCACAAGATGCCACCCCGACGCATTCGAATCCCCGTGCGTCGATGGCGACGTCGTCGGCGATGGCGTCATGCGAGTTTGACGGCGAGTGCGACGGCGAATGGCACGACCACCACCGTCGTCGTCGTCGTCGTCGTCCCGCATCGTCGTCGCCGTGCGAATGAATGAACGCATGGCGTGCACGAGTTTTCGCGGTCGAGGGCGCGCGACACACAAAAGCCCTAAAATTGTGCATGGTTTTAGGTTTTAGGGTCTAGCCTATCGGCGGTGCACTGTGGATAGACCGCCGTCGACGACGACGACGACGACGACGACGACACAGTGCGACCGACGACATCGACGACGACGATGACGACGATGACGACGATGACGATGACGACGCATGCGACGGGCGCCGTGGCCGCTGGGCGTCGTCGTCGCGGTGGCTCTGTGCGCGGCGCGCGATCGACGACGACGACGACGACGACGACGATGGTGACGATGCCGATGCCGATGCGCGCCGCGCGCCGAGGGATGACGACGACGACGACGACGGTGACGCGGGCGTCGTGGTACGATGAGACGAAAGAGGATGATTCCGCGGCGTCGACATCGACGTCGTCGTCACCGGCGTCGTCGTCCGCGGGGGAAGAGGAAAGGGAAAAGACACCACCGGCATCCGCGACGACGAGCGCAGAGCCAAAGTTTGCGTACGAGCCCAAGAGTAAGAGCAAACGCAAGAAGAACACGGTGCGTCGCGCCAAGGTTGAGGTACAATCCGCGGCTGTGGATGCGGCGAAAGGAACGGGGGTGAAGACGCTGTCGCAAGAAACTGAGGAGGCGTATGTGAAGTTTTTATTCTTGTACGTGAATGTTATTTTTGTGTTTGGCGTGACGCTCGGGTTGAGCGCGTTTAAGATTTTACCAGACGCCGCGGATGTGTTCATCGCGGAGAAGATGTATCCGTTTTTCACGCCGTTCGTGGGTGGGTTTTTGTTGTTTTCGTCGATTTATGGGGTGATTAAAACGCGTGACGATCCAAACGCGACGTAGTAGGCGCCGCGCGCGCGCTCGGGATTTTAATAAAAAACTTACTTCTATACAAGAATGCTCTATTTCAACTACCGCCACGATTGACGGTTCAAAACATGTGATACATGGGTGAATGCGAGGCTTCGCGTAAAATTTTCGCCGCCGCCTCGCGACCTGCGGCGGTGAGCAACGTCATCACCGCCGCGCGAATGACTTTGTACGACGACACGAGCGTCACCGACCCGATGAAAGCAATCTTCATCGTTCGTCGTTTCCTCTCGCCATCCGCTGCATTGAATATCTCCGTCACATCCATGAATAAATGTTTCTCTTGCCACCTGTAGTATGTACAACGACACACGCGCGTCAGTACGCGTTCGAGAACCCGCGCGCGAGCGCCGCCAATCGCGCCAATCGCTCCACCCTTTCACGCACCCTTTCACGTGCCAAACAATCAACGGCACGTTCACAATCGCCAAGACAAAACTCCCACTCAACGCCATCGCCCCTGTGCCCACGCAATGCGCTAAAATCTCAAACCAAATCAACCTATTGATCCTCCTCGCGGCGTCGTGTGGATTCATAAAATCGTTTTGTAAATCCGTTAACGCCACGACGACGTAGACGTTGATTCCGAGCGCGGCAAAGAACGCGGATGTGGCGATGCATAGGGCTATGAAGTGCGCAATCGTCGTCCACGCGGTTTCGGCGGGAATCATGGTCGTACGGTTGATGGATGCGTGCGCGCGTCGACGTGTGCGGATGCAATCAAACGGGTGTTTTTGTGTGCATGCGTCGTCACAGCGCCACGCTCGGGGGTGCGTCGACGCCGCGCGCGGAGCAGACGTGAACACGCGTGCGCGTGCATTGATATCGTCAGTCGCGGTCGGCGGCAGTAGACGCGCACGCGACGAGAAATCCGTTGATTGATTGCAATTCTTTCCTTTGTGCGTTGGTGTGGTATAATTCAAGACGAATGACGACGCGGAACGAGAGCCGACCGGCGATTACGCACGTGTCTGACGTGAAAACAATTACAGATGCGTATGAGGTGCTGGAGAAGATCGGCACTGGGGGGTTTGCGACGGTGGCGAGGGCGAGGGAACGCGCGAGCGGGCGCGAGGTGGCGATTAAGGTGCGCGTTTGGCGTTGAATGACGACGACAACGAGTGATGAGTGTCGTCTTGTGCGGTGTCGTTGCGCGCGTGTGATTTGTTCGTGATTTTCGTGCGGTCGTCGTGCGAGGTGTCAGTGACGATGGCTTCGTCGTGGGCGTTGAACGCGAATGCGCGTGAATGCTGACTGTGTCTGCGTCTGAGTATATCCGTATATACGCGACGTACGTACTGACCGTGGAGTGTTTCGTGTGACCACGCGCGTAGGTTGTGGATAAAAGCAAGTACGCGCCGATGGACCGATCGTTCGAGCGCGAGGTGGTAGTGCTTTCGGAGATTAAACATAAGAATGTCGTCGAGTTGTTGGCGACGTACGTGACGGATAGAAACGTCTTCATGGTGTGCGAGTTGGCTCGCGGTGGGGAGTTACTCGAACGCGTCAGTCAAGTGGGATCGTTCGATGAACAGCAGGCGAGGCGAATTACGAGGGAGATATTGGAAGCGGTGAAGCACATGCACGATAGAAACATCGTGCACAGAGACTTGAAACTGGAGAACATATTGATGAGCGACGATTCGCCAGACGCGCACGTTAAATTGATCGATTTTGGATTGGCGCGATTCAAAACTGATGGTCAAACGCTACGTACGATTTGCGGGTCACCATTATATATTGCACCTGAGATTTTAGAGCTTGAAACCGACCACAACGCGGCGGGTTGTTACACCACGGCGTGCGACATGTGGAGCGTGGGGGTTATTTTATTTGTTCTGCTGAGTGGATATTCGCCGTTCGATCACGACGATGAGAACGTGCTGTATCAAAGTATTCGTAATGGACATTACCATCTTGAACCTGGAATTTGGGATTTCATCTCAAACTCGGCGAAGGATTTAGTAGCGAATTTACTCGAGACAGACGACAAGTCGCGCTTGACGGCGGATCAAGCGTTACGACATCCATGGATGTTGGAAGAAGAGCCCGTGCCCGAAGTTCCCGCGAACTTTGACGTTGGTCGGGCACAAAGACTCGCGCATCAAGCCGAGCTCGTACGACAAATTCGTGAAGAAGAAATGTATGCCAAGGAGCAAGCCGAACGCATGGATGGAAGCGCGTACGGCGCCGACATTTTCAGCGTAGCTCCGTAATACCGCCGCGCTAAGATCTGCCATGTAATGTATATATCTTATAGTACAATATTTATCATCATTATTATTATTCTACTCGCACATGATGAGCACCTTACTTACTCATCAAAAATACATGGCCGTCCCAGGTGTTTTATTCATAAACTTCCGCTTTGAAAACGCCATCCAAAACTTATTCGGCGCTCCAGTTTCACCATCAAAACACCGCTCGACTAATCTCAACGCGATCGCTTCTCGACACCGCTTCATAAACGTCCGATACTCATCGCCCTCGACGCGCGTCTCTGGCGCCGGTAACAATCCACCAAACTCAAAATCCCCATCCCCCGGACACGCAAACCTCGCCAACGCGAGCTCTTTCGCCGCCTTCTCCCCTTCACCCTTGTTCGCGCATCGTTCGAACCGTTTCAACACCTCAGACGCGAAGAACGTCAACACGACGAGCAACTTATCCGCGCCGCAGCGCACGTCAAATTTTCTAAACAACACATTCGCGCGAAACGCATTCAACGCGTCGTCGATGGCGTCACCGGGGCCCGTGATTGGCACCATGGGCACACCGCACGCGTGTTTCATCCCGGCATCCGTGCCATCGCACGCGATCGATAACCTATACACCATTTGAGCGTATAGACGACGACGACGACGACGCGACGACGACGAGTGACGCGTCGGCCTCGATGACGCGCGCACCGACCCACGGCGCACCGCATACTATTATAGTCCCAGAACACCTATACGACGCGCGCACGCGAGGCACGTGTACGTCATTATATAGTCCAAACCACCACACAGTACACAGCACGACCCCCCCTGGTCGCCCCGAAACCATCCACGTCACACCGGTCCATGACGCTATGTCATTTACATAGTTAATTATACCCATACGTTTTGCCACCAGACTCACCTCCCGCGTGGTCGTCCAATAAATCCACGTTGACGAGTTAATACTCAACCGTTACACCCCTCGTCCGGTCACTCGGACGTGAAAGGCGCGACGATCGTATTTATGATACTTACGAGCCCTTATAACTCAGCTGGTTAGAGTGCGGTGCTTATACAGTTCTATCGTGAGGTAGAGTATGTATGTGAACTCCCCCGAGCGATCGCGGGCGATGGCACACGCGAACGACACCACTTGCGGCCTCGCACAGAGAGCGAGATGATGAGAAACGCCGAAGTCTCGGGATCGAAACCCGATTGGGGCATATACCAGTATACTTTTAGTACTCTTTTATTTATTAAAGCGAAGTTATTACTATCATTTTTTATTGGGTGTACCGCCGTGTATCATGTTTGTTCGATAGGTGATAGCGCTTTGCGTATACGACATGCGTGCTGTGCGCGCGCGAGATGGCCGCACGATTGTGGACGCCGCGCGCGTCTTGTTTGAGCATAAAAATCCGCGATATGGTCTTTCTATGCATGTGCTACATCTATATGATTAATAATGACACAGTACTACCTATATGCTGTCCTGTCGTGAATAAACCTACCTTTTCACTACGGGTTGGCTCGGAGAAATCGACACTGGCGCTCGCCCGAGTCGGCGTCGACGGAGCACTCTTCGACGACGGGGGCGGCGCGAGACTCCCTACACGACACCAGGACGATGCTTTCGCTCAAGTGAATGTGACCGCCTTCTATGTTTACGTATCCACCAAAGTCCATGCTTGAACTTCTGAGGCGTTTACGTGTGCTGTGCGTTTGTGAGTCGAAGACCCACGCGTTGTGTTCGCAATCGATGACGGTTTGCGCGTCGTTTAATGGATACACCGCGACGTCTGCCTGCGTGGAGCTGAGCATGGTATTCCCGCGGCCGGTGTATACGCCTGGAAAGAGACGAATGACGTCGCTGTTGAGCCACTCTTCCGGACGGTCATCCGTCGAGGACGAGGCGTAGACGTAGTCAGAGACGTGTCGCGGCGTCGTCAGCGCCGAGTTGACCGCGGCTTGAATCGTTCTAAATGGTCGAAGCACCGAGCCGTCACCGTTTTGAGGACCATCGCTTCGCACGTACAGGTCGCAATAATAAAACACCGTGCTTGAACTCAGAGCACTCCAGGATGCGTCGTTCGCCGAGCCCGTGTTTGACACGCGAACGTCGGATGTAAAGCACGGCACTCCAGTGATGTCGTCAATGGCGGCGCTATTGACATCTCGTTTAGGCGTCACGCACTCAATTTCCGTGGCGCTGATGTATTTCCCTGGCACATATGTGGTTCGCGTAGATCCAGTGGCGGTGTCTTCGAACGCACACAACAAACCTGTCCCTTGATAGAATCCCGAACCCGTCACGCGCGCCACCGTTCCGCCTCTAAACGGTCCGCGCGCCATCCGCGACGATGCTTCGGGCACACGCGACGACGTCACCGATGTCACCACCGGTGCGGTCTTCGCTAAATCATATGTGAATGTCACATACGCAGCGTTTGCCATCGGGACATCGACACCATCGCCATCACCGCCCGCGGAAACCAAGTCATCAAACGTCGCGCCGTCGTTGGAGACTTGAATGAGACATGTTCCAGACGCGCACAACGAGCCATCACTACACGTATCTTGCGACCCAGGCCAATACGGAGAGACGCATATGATTTCATTATATGCAACCCATAATGCCTTGCCATATTCTGCATCGGGATCCGGGAACAACCCACGCGCGTACCCTTCGCCCGCGCCGGCGACGACTTTTGGACAACTAAACGCGCATCTCAAATGTGCCCCAGGATAAAACGTCCCTAGCGTCCCAGCCACCGCTGGCGTGCTCTTTATGCGCACGTACGTACCACCACTAATAACCCCCATCGTTGCATTCGCCACCCACGTCTCTCTCGCACGCGATGCAATCGCTACGGCGCCATCCGCACACCCCGAACATCCCGGAGCGCTCGCGTCGTACTCAAACGCCGCAAACGTACTCGTCGCTGAACTCACGAAAGACCCAGCCTCGGCGCTCCAAACCCCACTCGATGGATCTTTACTCATCGTAACTTGCACTACTTCCGACATCGCGCCGCGCCCGATGCCTGGCGTCACGCAATACGCCGTCGACGCGCTCGCAAACGTCGCCCGGACAACCGTCGTCGTCCCGCTCCGCGCGCCTACAAACCTACAACTCAACTCCCGCGCGTTCCCAAACCCAACGCCGAGCACGGTGACGTTGGTACCACCACTGACGTGCCCTCGGCGCGGCGCGATGCCCGAAATCGCAATCCTCGCCGCGTTCGCGCCGTCATTCGCGCGTCGCTGCTGCCGTTGCACCGATGCGCTCGTGAATCGCGCGCGCGTCGCTTTCGACGCCTCCACGCGCTCGACGACCGCGATGAGCGCGAGCAAGGCGACGAACGCGATGAGGCTCGCGTTCGCGCGCCATCTCGCGCGTCGAGCGCGGCGCGGCGGCGACGGCATGGGCGTCGCAAGCCCGCGGCGCGCGCCGTGCTCTGACGCCACACGTCGTCGGGACATGATGTGGCGACGACGTCGAATCGTCGGTGGCGATGGGCGACGACGCGAGTGTTGATGCGAATGCGTGCGATGCGTGCGCGCGGTGCGGCGCACGAAGGCTGTCGAGGAGCGACGCGAGCGTGGTTCGGCTACGGTACGACTACTCTACGGTACCATTGCTACGACTACTACGACTACTACGACTACTACGACTATGTGTGATTGCTATTCTTCATCACTGTAGTCTTCATGACTTGGCGCGGCGACGACGACATCATCGTCATTGTCGTCGTCGCCGTCGTCGCCGTCTCCGTCGCGACCAACCGGCGGCGTCAATACGCGTTTTGGATAATCGACGCGCATTAAAAACAAACCCTTCGCTGGCGCTCCCATGGGGGCAATTTTACGATCTTTCGCGTCAATAATGCGCTGAAAATCATCAAATGAATACCTTCCCGTGGCGACGACGAGTAAGGCGCCAATCATGTTACGAACTTGACGATATAAGAACCCGCTGCCTTCGACTTCGACGCGCACCAATCCCGAGTGCGGCTCCTCGACGACGTCCATTCGATAAATCGTACGCACAGTATTTTGCGTTTCATTCTTCGCCTTGTCTCGCGATGTGTTGCAAAATGACTGATAATCCATCGTACCGACGAGCATGGAACACGCTTGGCGTAGTATGTCCAAGTCGGGCGGTTTCCAACCGACTTGATGGGCGTACTTGCGCGAAAACGCGTCGGCGGTTTCACGCGTGTCCAAATAATACCAATACGTCTTACGCGTGGCATGAAACCTTGCGTGAAACAACGGATGGGGTTCCCAAAACTCATCCACGCGTATGTCATCAGGAAGCATGCCATTCATAGCCTTTTTCGCCCGTCTTAAATCCTCAAGCGGTTTCTTTGCGTAAAAGTGCACGATTTGGCCGCGCGCGTGCACGCCAGAATCCGTGCGTCCACTCGCGCCTAATTTCAACCCATCTCGATCATTACCCGTGAGTTTCATCAGACATCGTTCGAGCTCACCCTGAATCGTCTTCTTTGTCTCGCCTTGGTATTGGAATCCGACGTATCGTTCGCCGTCGTACGACACTTTCATCGCGTACGTCTTGACGCGCTCGAGCGCTTCATGCGCAACCAACTGAGACGCACCCATGGATGCCTCAAACGCGGCGTTTCGCCAATCCCCTTCGCCGTATACACACGCGGGTTCATCCGCATTGTCTGCGCGATCGCCACCGACGTCGAGGCTGTCCATCGCCCGTGCGTGGCGCGCGCGCGAGCGACGGCGCATTAAAGTCCCAAACATCGTCACCTTCGATCGCCGCTGTCGCGCCTCATGCGCACCGCTCGCGCTCGCGTGCGACGAACGCGACGAACGCATCGCATACGTCGCGCTCGGCGCGCCCTGGGCGCTCGCCATCGCGTGCGCGCGTCGAGAAGTGTCGATAATGATGCATGACCTCGTACGAATGCTTCACATCGACGCGCGCTCGGGTGAGTCTGCGACGATCCGCGACGCGCCGCATGACCGCGCCGGCCGGCGACGAGACGTGGCAAGTCTACGTTCACAAGCTCCGCGCGTGGTTTCCAGACGAACGCACGGAGTTGCCGACGAGACCGTATTTGGTGTTAATCACGAGCACCACCGATGGGGCATTCTTGAGCTGTGCGCACGAAGCGGGCGAGCGTGGGAACGTCTTCGCCGGACCCGACCCGCCGACGTGCGAAGAGGTTGTGGAATTTGTGTCGAAAGTTATCGCCGCGCCGCACGTGTTGAATTCGAGCAAGGCGCACGAGAGGAATAAGGCGAGAGCGGCGCCGAAGGAGGTGCGCGTGGCGTGCACGTCGACGGCGCGGGCGTTGGTGGGTGAGAACGACAAGTGGGATAGTTTTGATGGGTGTGCGTACGTGGAAGGATGTAGAGAAGGGTTTGCAAAGCTTGGGATCGAGCGATGTGCGTTTGCGCCGGTGCCAAAGGAGATTATTGAGGCGGTGATTCGAGGGCAAATTGAGCCAAAGTACGCTCCAGAGGATGCAAATTGGGGCACGCAGCATTTGCCTGGGCTCATAGAATCCGTCGATGGATTTACTCCAGAGTTTGGTGCGTCTTTGTTTGGCGCCGCGGCGGATTTTGTGAAGTGCGCGCCGTGGGAGGCGTTGGCGGGTCGTCGACCGGTGAAGGTGCAATATCGCTTGAAGCTTCGCGATGATTTGACGATGAAGCTCACGGCTTTCGTAGCCGTAGATGGAGACTTGGAGAATGAGAACTTTGGGTTCACCGTGCACAAAACACTCACCGCGTCGCAGGCGGCGTATGAGATAGAGAATGGTAATGAAGATGTCGAGGCGAGCGTCGAAGGACAGACGTGCATGTACGCCTCCGCGCCAGAGACTCCGTTTGAAGATCTCGACGCATCAGAGCTCTACGGTTGGCCCTTAACCCCCGCCGAGACCGAAATTGATGGCGCGCTATGGCCGCTATTTTTCAAGATTGGCCTGGACGACGAAACTGGGGATAATTTGGAGATTTCGCGCCCGGCGATTATCGAGTTGCAATGCTTTGAGCTCGCGATGAAATCCCTCGCAGAGTTAATCACCAAGGGCGAGCTCAAATCGAAAGGCGACGATGTGCGCGATGCCAAGGGACCTTGGACCGTAAGTGCGAAGTCGTTCGCCGCCAAAGGGAACGAGGAGGCTATTGAGATTGAAATTGAACTCCCCGAACTTGCGCCCATGAAGCCCGTTGAATACTTGTGAGCGACGATGCAGAAGACACACACACGTAAAAGAAAGAAACCAATGCGCCAGTATTATTATTATTACTGATAAAAAAGTATCGAAATATTATGTAATACGAATCAATACCAACCTTGCCGCCAACCGCCTATTATTACTTTCCGCTCGGTTGATTAACGAACCCAAACGATTTATCGTGCACGTATACAAGTTTGCAGTCCTCAAGATAAGTCGCATCGTGAATGCGTCCACCATCGATATGCCCCGCGTCACCCTTATTCAAAATCAACGGCTCTCCATCCTTGACGAGAGAGCCATCGCTCGACTTTGTAAAAAATTGCACCGCCATCTTGCCTTCGACAACCACCGTCATGTCATCGCCAGGGTGCGAGTGCGGCGGTTCCGCCGATCCTTTCGCCCACTGTTCCATGATGACATCCACACCGTTCGGATTTTCTGCGGATACCGCGAAGCGCGCGGTGAATCCATCTACGTGTGCGCATGCCGTCGTCAGTGTTTATGACTTTTTATTGTCTCTGCACAGGGAGCCTATTCGAGTCTTTCGTGGTCGCGTGTTCGTACCTGGGGTGTCCGGGACGGGGGCGTAGCCCTTCCAAACGTTCGACGTCGCCGCAGACGACATTGCGCGCGTCGCCGCGGTGCGGTGTGCGATGGCGTGCGTGATGGTACGGCGCAACATGTGTGGAGGCGCGTTGTGACGTCGCGTAGCAAACCGTCTGTCCGCGTAAAGCGTAAGAGTCGTATGTACAGGCTGTGTGTTTCTAAATCTATGGTGCGTCGGTGCGTCGTTGTGATGTACGAGCGATGCCCGATGCGTGATCAACTGTAATCGTTCCGTGCTCGTTGTCGTTGTCGTCTTTGATAGCTTTCGCGTATCGACAACATCTGGGCGTCGAAGCGCGCTCTGCGCGTCAAAGTCATTCTCATTCTCGTTCTCGTTCTCGTCGTGGGCGGCCTCGGCGTGAAATGTAATACACCCTAATCAAACGCCCATTGGTTTTCCTTGCGCACTTCTTCCTCCTCTTCGGCGGTGAAATCATTCTTAATGTTGAACGTCTTACGAATCTCCTCTGGCGTCTTGCCCTTCATCATATTCGCCACCGTCATGCACGTTAAATCCAACAAACCCTTCATGTTCAAGTAATTCGCCGCGAGAATGATTTCAAATAACGTCGCTTGATCCACCTTGACGAACTCGTTGTTAAACTCTTTAATCTTTGCCTCGGATTCGTTTTCTTTCTTCGCCTTGACTTGAAACTTGGAAAATTCAATCACCTTGCTTAAAATCTTCGCCGAGACGTTCGGGAGCGGCACCGCGGCGTCGTTCTCCGTATCTATCATGCGATAGAAATACAAACAGGTCAGTGTCTCGCTCGCGTCGCCGTCGTCCAGGCGCAGCGACGACGAAAATACACGCCGGCGACGCGACCGACGAGACTGAGATCAGCCTCTTCTCTCTCGCGCTTCTCTCGGCGCCACGTACCTTCAATGATCGAACGAATCGTCTCCGATAAACTATACGCGTGAAAACAATCGCATCGCATGCGGTCAGTCACGCGCACGTACGCACACACGACGCGCGACGCGCGATATTCGAGTCACACACACGTGAATTCCAAACGTACAAGGCCACTTCTTCTTCGACTTCAAAGGTTTCGTCGTCGCTCGAGCGCAACGTGATGGTGTTTGCCATGGCGTGCGGTGCGATGGTGTGTTTGTGTATGATACTTTTGCGCGTGCGCGTGTGCGTGTGTGTGCGCGACGTACAGTGGCGAATGGGCGCGCTCCGCGCACGACGTTGACCCGCGAGGCGGCGTCTCGCGTGCGGTTTGATTTGTTTTGGATGCGTGCGATGTGATGTGTAATGTGCGCGTGATTTATGATTTGCGATGTATGTGTTTGTTTAATGAATCACAAGTGTGTACGTGTACTCGTACGAAACTTTTTACGTTGCTAAATACCCGCGTGAACGCGCGCTGAACGGGTGGGTTTCCACCACGAAGGAACAAACGCTTGGCGCCGCGCGACACGCACGTTTTGTGTGCATGTGCGCGCAATGTCGTCGTTATGTCCTATCATGGCTGTTTTATAGTTGCCTAGAGATGTGAGAAAGAATGGTACGTGTAGAATTTAAGCCGCGTGCGCGCGCGCAGACGCGTCGGGACGGGGAGACGCCAAGCGCCGCCTCGTCGTCGACGCAATTGTCAACGCACACACCACCCACGTGCCTACGCAGATTCTTCCGCCGCCGGTGCTTCCGCCGCCGCCGCCGCCGCAGCTTCCGCCGCCGCTGCCGCCGCCGCCGCCGCATCCGCCTTGGCTTGCGCCGCGGCTTCCTCGGCGCGCAACGCTTGCATCTTCACCTCAAACCGGCTCAAACCCTCCTTCTTCGCCACGAATCGCGTCTTCAACTTGGCTTGCTTACCAACCAAGTTGCGCAAGTAGAACAACTTCGCACGACGCACCACGGGCTTACCCGCACCACGAACCTCTTCAAACGTACACAACGGAGAATGAATCGGAAACACGCGCTCCACGCCAAACCCTTGCATCGACTTGCGCACCGTCACCGTGCTCGCCACGCCAGAGCGATGAATCGCAATCACAACACCCTCGTACGGCTGCACGCGCGTCTTCGCGCCTTCAATCACGGTCACGCCCACTTTCACCGTCATCCCAACGCGAAACGGAATCAAATCATTCTTCATCTGCCCCGCGCCCACGCGTTCGACAAACTGGCTCAAACCCTTCTTATTCGTGTGCGTGTACGCCGCGCGCGTGATGACGCCCGTGCGTACCGTCGTCGCGTGCGACGCGGTCTGCGCCACCGCGAACGACGACGCGTTCGTGAATTTCCCTCGCATCGCCACGCGCGCCGTGAGCGCCGCGCTCGGACGTCGCGCCGTCGTCGGCGCCGCGCACGACGGTCGCGCCGTCGACGACCCCATCGTCGTCGTCATCATCATGACGCTCATTGTGATTGTCTTTGCTTGACGCTTGACGAGATGTCGTAAAACGCTGCGAACGAAACGAAACGAACGAGACGAAGCTGTTGCTGTGTGTTGACGTGCGACGTGCGACGATCGACGGTCGGGCTGTGCGCGCGCGGGGCAAAGTGCGGGCGATGGATGGGCGTGAAAGCCCTAAGCCCCGAAAGCCCCCCCCTTAGGGTTTAGACGACGCGCGCGCGTGTGTGTGTGTGTTGATTTTATATGGGTGCTGTATGGGATGTATGCGCGGTTGTATATGGGATACGGATGCCCATGGGG